>Ga0055481_10000490_pt1 | contig 13111 bp, 7 predicted proteins | sample Muzzi_PWC_D2_FD_57936 | JGI IMG/M metagenome (GOLD analysis project Ga0055481, IMG submission 57936) | Wetland microbial communities from San Francisco Bay, California, USA, that impact long-term carbon sequestration - Muzzi_PWC_D2 | ecosystem: Environmental > Aquatic > Marine > Wetlands ... | reverse complement strand
GGCGTCGCTGGTCACGGTGTTGATCAGGGCGTTGACAAAGGCTATCAACTGCCCCTGGGCAATGCTCTGAACGTCAAATGGCGTAAGGCAACCGGCCTGAGAAACGAGCACGGCGCTTGCGCACAGCAGCATGGTCCGACGGTACCCGGCTTTCATCCGATCACCTTCGCTGGGGAGCCTATGGTGGTTCATCATGCGAGACTCTCTTCATTTCTTGTGGCGCCGCGCTCCGCTCTGCGCCGAGTGCGCCAGACCTCGAACTGCTTGGCGACCAGGAAAATCACCGGGTAAATGAGCAGTTCCATCGTGAAGCTGGTAAGCAGCCCGCCGAACATCGGCGCGGCCATGCGCTTCATGGTCTGCGAGCCGGTGCCGTGCCCGACCATGATGGGCACCAAGCCCATCATGGTGGTCATGACGGTCATGGTCTTGGGCCTGATTCGCAGCACGGCGCCCTCATGAATCGCCTCTTTGAGATCGGCGAGTGTGTTCATGCGGCCTTCGGCCTTACGCTTGTCGTAGCTGTTGTGTAGGTAGAGCAGCATAACCATCCCGGTTTCCGCATCGAGTCCGGCGAGCGCAATCAATCCGACCCACACCGCCAGCGACATGTTGTAGCCGGCGAAGTGCATGAACCAAACGGCGCCAATCAAGCTGAAGGGAACCGCAAGCAGGACGACGCAGGTGTCGAACCAGCTCTTGTGAGAGATGTACAGGAGCATGACGATCAGAACAAACACGGCCGGTACTGCGATCGCCAATCGCCGGTTGGCCGCCTGGATATATTCGTACTGACCTGACCACACGATATTGTAGCCGGCCGGCAAAGGCACCTGTTTCGCGACGACCTGTTTCGCACGTTCCACCCAGCCACCGACGTCGGCCGTGGTGAGATCCACGTAGATCCACGCCGTCTTACGCGCGTTCTCGCTCTTGATCCCCGGGGGACCCTTGTGAATGCGTATATCCGCCAACTGGGCGAGTGGAACCTGAGCGCCGGACGGTGTAGCAACCAATGTTCGCTTGAGTGCCGGGATATTGTCGCGCAGTTCGCGTTTGTATCGCAGATTGACCGGATACCTCTCCAGCCCCTCGACCGTCCAGGTGATATTCATACCACCCAGGGCGGAGAGGATCACGTCCTGCACGTCATCTATGCGCAGTCCGTATCGGGCCAGTTCGTCGCGATTGATGTCGAAATCCACGTAGTTGCCGCCGACGGTTTTTTCGGGGTATGCGCTGAGCGTGCCGTCGAGGACGCGCACTTCCGAGGCGATGCGCTCGGCCAGGTCACCCAGGACATTGAGATTGTCGCCCATGATCTTGATGCCCACCGGGGTCTTGATCCCCGTGGAGAGCATGTCGATCCTGGTTTTGATCGGCATGGTCCAAGCGTTGGTGAGGCCGGGGAACGCCACGACTTCGTTCAGGCCGGGGATGTGCTCCCCTCGATCCTCGTAACCGTAGGTGAGTTCATCGATCGTGACGGGCCGGCCCTCGGGCCAGAAGTAATGAAGGCCGCTGTAGTGCTTCAGCCATTCGGGAAGGAACGAAAACCAGCGATCGAAATGCCGGGCGCGCCACTTGGTCTGGTCCTGTTCAAGCATAATCGTCGTCTCGATCATGCTCAGCGGGGCAGGGTCCGTGGCCGTTTCGGCCCGACCGATCTTGCCGAACACGTGATGCACCTCCGGGAAGCTCGCGATGAGCGCATCGGTCTGTTGGAGCAACTCGCGTGCTTTGGTCACGCTAATGCCCGGGTCGGTGGTGGGCATGTAGAGCAGGTCGCCTTCATTGATCGGCGGCATGAACTCGCTACCGATCTGGCTCGATAGCTTGAGGAACGAGAGTTTCTCGCCAATGACCTGCCGACCGAAGAGGTACTCCTGCAGCGGGAGAATCGCGCTGGCCACCAACAACGCCGCGAGAATCAGCGTGAGGTACTTTCCTCTCATCGCCGTCCAGAAGAACGGTTGGTAGACACGCTGCAGCACGCGGCTGATGGGATTGGTCTGCTCGTTGGGGACACGCCCGCGGATGAAGTAGATCATCAGGATTGGGACAATTGTGATCGCGAAGAACGCCGAGGCGCCCATGCAGAACGTCTTCGTGTACGCCAAAGGCTTGAAGAGGCGCCCGCTTTGTTCCCCGAGCACGAAGATGGGTATGAAGCTGACAGTGATAATCAGAAGCGAAAAGAACAGCGTAGGGCCGACTTCCTTCGCCGCGTCGATGATGATCTCGGCGTGGGGCTTCTTGCCCTTGTCACGCTCGTAGTGTTTGTGCGCATTCTCCACCATGACGATGGAGCTGTCGACCATAGCCCCGATGGCGATGGCGATACCGCCCAGGCTCATGATATTCGCGTTGAGGCCCATGATCTGCATGATGATAAGGCTGGCGAGGACGGCCGTCGGAATCACGAAGATGGCGACCAGGCTGCTGCGCAGGTGAAGCAGAAACACCGCGCAGACGATTGCCACGACGATCATCTCCTCGATGAGTTTCTCCTTGAGGTTCTCGACGGCGCGCTCAATCAGCGCCGACCGGTCGTACTCCGTCACGATGTCGACGCCGGCCGGTAGCCCTTGCTTTAGCTCGTCGAGCTTGGCTTTGGTGTCGCGAATGACCTGCAGGGCGTTCTCGCCGAAACGCATGACCACGATGCCGCCCACGACTTCGCCCTCGCCCTCCGACTCGGCAATCCCGCGGCGCAGCTCCGGTCCGAGTTGAACGGAGCCGATGTCTCGCAGGTATAGCGGCGTACCCGTGGAGGAGGCACGTATGACAATCTTTCTCAGGTCCTCAATTCCCTGCTTGGATCGCGCACGCGCGAGTGAAATGCCTTGCTCCCGCGCCTTCCGCACTTGTTCATCTGTGAGTTCGGCCAAATATCCTCGTCCACGCACCATGTACTCGGTCTCGGACATCTCGAGGACGCGACCGCCGACCTCGTTGTTGGACATCTTGATGGCCATCTTGACCGTGCTGAGGGGGATGCCGTAGGCCAGCAGGCGGTCCGGGTCGATCACCACCTGGTATTGGCGCACAAATCCGCCGATGCCGGCGACCTCCGATACACCGTTGACCGTCGTCAACTCATACCGCAGATACCAGTCCTGGAGGCTCCGCAATTCGGAGAGATCGAATTCAGCGTGGACCAGTTGGGTCTTGCCGTCCCACGGACAGATCCCGCCGTGTTGGAACATGCGCACACGCTCGAGCTTCTCGCGACGTTCCGCCGGCGCTTCCTGTATCGTGCCGTACCATTTATCCGGCCCGTCGGGGTCGTGGTACATGCCGTCAACATGGTGCGGGCAGTAGTAACCGTTACGCAACGAATACTCGTAGGCCCACCCGACGCCGGTCGCGTCAGGGCCAAGCTGCGGTGTGATCCCCTTCGGCAAGCGGCTTGCGACGTAGTTCAGGTACTCCAGAACGCGCGAGCGCGCCCAGTACATGTCCGTACCGTCTTCAAAGATGATGTAGACGAACGAAAACCCGAAAAAGGAATAGCCGCGCACGACTTTGGCGTAGGGCACGGCCAGCATCGCCGTCGTCAGTGGATAGGTGACCTGATCCTCGACGACCTGTGGCGCCTGCCCTGGATACTCCGTGAAGACGATCACCTGGACGTCGGAGAGGTCCGGGATGGCGTCGAGACGGATGTTGAAGATCGTCCAGATACCGCCCAGTACGATGAACCCGGTCAGCAGCAGTACGAGCATCCGGTTGCGGCAGCAGTATTCGATGATCTTGGCAATCATGTCGCTTTCCTTGTCCGGCGCGCGATGGACGGCTGCACCAGTGGCGGCGGCCTCGGTCGCTCTACTTGATTCCCTTCAACTCGCCGCAGTTGAGCATCTTGAATCCGTAATAAGGGTTGGCCTTCTCCTCGACGGGCTGGAGCCAATCGCCTTTGCTCATGGGGCAATGATAAAGATACAGCTTCGGCCAGCGGGTCTGATCGGGTCGTGCAAACTCGACAAGGTCAGCGACGGCCGCACTCAGGTCGACGAATGTCACACGATCAGCGTCGAGCCTACCAGTGATCTTTAGCGCGGCGGCATGTAGTCTCGCGGCGGCCTCCGCCGCCTCTGGCGGAAGGTGGACCTCCGGATCGGCCAGGTGCTTAGCCAACTCCTCCGACGCCGACACGAGTCCCAACGCCTGAAGCGTCAGGTTCTTGGTGCGGTCCGAAGCGAGCAGCCGCTGCAGCTCAAGGTAGTGCTCCATGATGTAGTTCATCTGTGCCGCAACGTGCTCCTGTGCGGCGGTTGGGCTCTTGAATGCAGATTCCTTAACGAGTTGCATGCCGCAGATTGAGCATGTGCCAGGTGCGGCCGACCGTACTTCCTCCGGGTGCATCGGGCAGACGTATGCGACATCGCCCTGCGCGGACTGCGCATCTAGAAGTTCTTTCGCCCACGCGACATCCTCGATCGGCTTGAGGCGCATGCCGCACTTCGGACACTCGCCTGGCTCCGTAGCAAAATGCCAGCAGATCTTCATCGAACAGGTGTACTTAGCCTCAGGCGGGATGTTCGTTCGACCCGGTTCGCCGGGCGCTGCCGCCGCAGTTGGTTCAAGTTCGTGGCCGCAGATCGTGCAATGGCCAGGCTCGTCGCTATGCACGAGCGGATGAGTTGGGCACCGATAGCGTGCTACGTCTGCCAAGCCGGGGGAAGCGGGTACGTTCTCTTCGGCCATGTCCTGATCCAACCAGACGCCACGGAATGCGGCCATGCCGCGACCGCAATGCGGACAATTGCCAGGTTTAGCGCTAACAACTGACGCGTGCGCGGGGTCAGGGCACGTGTACATCACTTTGAACGGCGTGAGCGGTTTGCCGCATCGTGGGCACTCACCACCGGAGTCGGAAAAGACATGCTGGTGGTCCGGGCAGGTGTATGCCACATCGCCTCCGTCCGCCGCGCGACGCATCCGTACCCATTCCAGGTCGTCAAGCGGTTTCAGCTTCATGCCACAGCGCGGGCATGTGCCCGGCTCCGCGGAGAAGTACGGCCCCTGGTCCGCCTCGTTCGCCTCATCAGGATGCCGATCCATGGGGCATGCGTACTGTGCGTCCGCCGGTATGCCGCTTTCTGTTATGGACGGGGCACCGGATGAGGCGACAGCCCCGGCCTTGTACTCCTCAACCCAGGGGAACTGGCCAATCGGTTTGAGTTTCATGCCGCAGCGCGGGCACTTGCCCGGTTTGTCGGAGAAGTACGGGCCTTGATTGGCGGGATCCGTCTCATCCGGGTGGGATTCCATAGGGCAGGTGTAGGCCGTTCCCTCGGGCATCGTCGAAGGTTTGTGCATGCTGGCCATGTCATGGTCAGACTCGTGTCCCATGTGCCCGCTCGGTTCGGGTGGACGCTTCGTAGTCTTGGCTCGCTCCGCCTCCATCATCTTGGCGACGGCCTCCCTGAGCTTGCTCTCCCCGTCGAGCATAAACTGACCGCTGGTGACGACGACCTCGCCCTCATCGAGACCGTATAGCACTTCCACCATGCCATCCTCGGCTTCAACCCCGACTTGGATGTCGCGTGGGCTGAACTTGCCGTTGCCCAGGTCGACAAAGGCCACCTTCCGCGTTCCGGAGTCGATGTAGGCCTCGCGGGGGACGAGGATTGCATCGCGCTGTAACTCCGACTCCAACCGGATGTTGGCGTACATGCCGGGTTTGAGTTCCATCTTCGGATTCTCGAACTCCAGGCGAACCTTGATGACGCGGGTCTGCTGCTCCAGATAAGGGTAGATATAGATCACCTTCCCCAAGAACCCCTCACCCGGAAGATATGGGAGCGTCATCGTGGCATTCTGCCCGACACGAATCCAAGGAAGCTGGTACTCGTAGACATCGACGTAGACCCAGATGTGGGACAAGTCGGCGATCGTGTAGAGGCGCATCCCCGGTTTGACGTACATGCCTTCCAGGGCCATTTTCTCCGTGACAATCCCGGACGCCGGCGAATGGATCGCCAGGGCCTTTTCGATCTTGCCCGTTTCGCGTAGCTCTTCGACCTGCTCGTCCGAGACGTCCAGGTACTTGAGCTTGGTCACCGCGGCTTCCACCATCTTGACAGCCTCATCGCGGGCAGGTGCGAAGGTGCTTGCTTCGAGAAGCGGAAGCGTTTGAATAGCGGAAAGGTATTCCTGTTGCGCTGCGTACAGCTCGGGCGAGTAGACGCTGAAGAGAAGCTGCCCGCGTTCCACGCGCTGACCGGTCTCGTCGACGTCCAGTTTTTCGATCCAGCCGTTAAACTTCGTATCGACAAACGTGACGAGTGGTTCATCGTAATCAACGCGTCCTACCGTTCGAATGGTCTTGATCAGCGGGCCGCGCTTGACGGCGGCCGTGCGGATACCCATGTTCTGAGTGGTCACCGGGTCGATGCGGATGGTGTGCGCCGATCCCGATTCTTCCTCGTCTGCGTAGACGGGTACGAGGTCCATCCCCATGGGGCTCTTGCCCGGCTTCTGGGAGATGTAGTTCGGATCCATCGGCGCGCGCCAGTAGAGCACCTTCCGCTCCTTGGACGCTTCGGCACCGGCGCCACCTTCATCGTCCTTTTTCAGCGGTGTAAGCTTCATCTGGCAGATCGGGCAGTCTCCCGGTCCCTCCTGAAGGACGTTGGGGTGCATGCCGCAGGTGTACCACTGGTCACCGTCTGTCGCGGTCGCGCCTGCGCTACTGCCCAACTCGCCCGTGGACGGCTTGGTTCCGAGACGCTGCGACAGCGCGTACCCTCCGATACCGCCACCGGCAAGAGCGACGACGACGAGCACGACGGTAAGTGTTGCCCGCGCGGGTCGCCGGTGCGCGAACTGGGCACACCACGGCATGCCATCGCGCTGGCGCAGCAGCTCATCCAGCGGTTCGATCCGTCGTTGGGTACGGTCAAGGAAACGTCGTGCTGACATTACGGTTCTCCCACTGCGGGCAAACTCAGGCCGATGGCCTGCTCCAGATCGGCGACGCTACGTTCAAGTTCGCCCATCGAGCGGTAGTATTGAATCGTGAAGACGAGCCACTTGCGCCAGTTGTCGATGACATTCAGAAAGTCAGTCGTTCCCGCCGCATACGAAGCCTGTGACACGTAATAGGTCTGCTCCGCCTGCGGAATGATCGTATCGCGAAACAGCCGTGCGAGTTCCTGTTGAGACCTAACACGTTCGAGGGAATCCTCGATGGCAAACTCGACGCGGTTCTCCGCGGATCTGTACTGCGCGCGTGAGGCGGAAAGCCGCCGCGTCGCTTCTTCGACACCGCCCTTGATTTTGTCGTACCAAATGGGCAGGCTGAAGCCGAAGGTGATGGCCCAGTTGTCGCTTCCGTCTTCGCTCATCTTGGACACAGTAGGTCGTTGCCCGGTCATGGGGTTCGGGGGTGGCCGGAACGCGTCGCGCGGCTCCATCGATATCCACTCCAACCCGAGGGAAAAGTCGGGCCAGTAGGCGAGCTGGGCCAGTTCCACGGATTCCCGGTCGCGCTCGATCTGATGTCTGATCCGTTTCAAATCCGGGTTGGCGTCAACGGCTTTCGCGAACAGATCGTCAATAGCAAGATCTACTTCCCAGATACCGAATTCGTCGGGAGGCTGAATCTCGGTTAGCGGTTTACGGTCAAGAACTTCGTTCAGGCGCGCCACGATCGTGACACGCCGCTGTCTCAACGCGATTAGCTCGGCCTCGAGATTGGAGAGCTCCACCTGGGCCCGCAGCACGTCGTCCTGGCTACGTCGGCCTGCCGCGAGCTGCGACCGAGCCACGTCGATGAGTCCGCGCAACAGATCCTGGTTCGCGTGCGTGACGACGATGCTGCGATCGACGACATAGAGCTGGAAATAGGCGCGCTTGATATCCGCGATGACGCGGAGCCGTGTGGTCTGCCATTGCTGCAAAGCCATGCGCGTCTCCTCGACGGCCACGCGACCGGCACGGTCGAGCTTCTCCGGAACGGGTAGCTTCTGGGACACGCCAAGAATGAAGAAGTTGTCGCCCTCGGCCGTTCGAACCGGTTCTGGCAGGATCTTCATGTTTAAAAACGGGTCGGGGAGCGCCGTGACCTGGCGGATACGCTCTACTTTGGAACGCGCCGTCTCCTCGGCGGCGTTGATATCCGGATTACGCTCCAGTGCGATCACGATGAAATCGCGCAGGCGCTCGTACACAAGGGGCTGGATCGAAGTGCCCTCCGCGAGAGATTCGTCACGCTGTGCGTGTGGTGATGAGTGCGCGTAAGCGCCTGCAACATCCCCACGAACCTCGGACCGCTGCCCTATATAATTGGATACTTCGCGCGCCCCGTTCTGATACAGTGCACAGCCATGCACAAAGACCGTCACCGTCGCGATCGACAACGGGTAGAGCAACAACGCAGACCGGAAACGAAACAGATTGTTAGCCATTGCCTATGACCTCCCGCCGGAATCTGTGACTGAGAGAGCCTTGTTGCCGTTCTTCAAAACGTTGGTCATTGCTTCAGTCTCAGCAGTCGCGCGTTGATGGCCACGATGACCGTACTTGCAGACATCAGCACGGCGCCGAATGCGGGACTGAGCAGTACGCCCCACGCGTAAAACGCTCCGGCGGCCAGCGGGATCGCGAAGGCGTTGTAGCCCGTGGCCCAGAATAAGTTGTGAATCATCTTGCGGTGGGTAGCCCGGGATAGCTTCAGGATGGCCACGACGTCCATCGGATTGCTTCGGACCAGGACCACGTCGGCGGTTTCGACCGCCACATCAGAGCCGGCTCCAATGGCGATGCCCAGGTCCGCCTGCGCCAGCGCCGGGGCATCGTTCACGCCGTCGCCGGTCATGGCCACCGACACGCCCCGGGATTGGACTTCTTTGACTTTGGCGGCTTTGTCCTGCGGCAGGACTTCCGCGAAGTATTCATCCAGTCCGACCTGGTCCGAGACCCATTTGGCCGTCGCTTTGTTGTCGCCGGTGAGCATCAGGCAGCGAATGTCCAGCGCCTTCAGAGCATCAATGGCCTGCTTCGCTTCGGGTCGGACGATGTCGGCCAGGGCAATCGCTCCTTTCAGCTTCCCGTCAACGAGGACAAACACGACCGTCTTCCCTTCGGATTGCAGTGACTCGACGCGTTTGTCTGTGAGATCCATTTTCTGCTCGCGCAAGAAGCCCGGACTCACCACTTTAATCTCCTTGCCTTCAACTCTGCCTTCGGCCCCTTTGCCCGGGATGCTTTTGAAGCTCTCCACGGGCAGTTTGTTTTCCGAAGCAGCGGCGATGGCCTTGGCAATGGGATGTTCGGAATTCGCGTCCACCGAGGCCGCGTACTTGCGTAGCGTATCTTCGTCTATATCCTCGCTCAACACGAGCGTGTCGGTCACGCCAAACCGGCCCTCGGTCAGTGTGCCGGTCTTGTCGAGAATGATGGCCTGCAGTTTTCGGGCGCCTTCGAAAGCAACCCGATTACGAATGAGCAGGCCGTTGCTCGCGGCCAAGGCCGTGGAGACAGCCACGACCAGCGGCACGGCCAGTCCGAGCGCGTGCGGACAGGTGATTACCATCACGGTGACGGCGCGTTCGATGGCGAAGGCAAACTCGTGCTTCATGAAAACCAGCCAGGTAACCAGGGTGAGCGCGCCGCTGGCGAGGGCAATGAAGGTGAGCCACATCGCGGCGGTGTCGGCAAGGTTTTGGGTCTTGGACTTGCCTTCTTGGGCCTGTTTGACCAGGTCGATGACCTGCGACAGAAAGGAGTCTTTGCCGGTGCCCTTGACCTCGATGGTCAGCGAGCCTTCGCCGTTGATCGAACCGCCAATGACCTTGTCGTCGGCCTTCTTGGTAACCGGGGTTGATTCCCCGGTCAGCATCGCCTCATTGACCGAGCTCTCACCCGCCACAATGACACCGTCCGCGGGAGTCTTTTCGCCGGGTTTGATCAGGACTTTGTCATCCACTGCCAACTCGCTCAGCGGCACGTCCTTCACGCTGCCATCGGGCATGAGTTTATGAGCGTCGGAGGGCATGAGTTTGGCCAGTTCCTCCAGGGCCTTTGAAGCGCCCATCACCGACTTCATCTCGATCCAGTGCCCTAGCAACATGATGTCGACGAGGGTGGCCAGCTCCCAGAAAAACATCTTGCCGGTCAGGCCAAACACCACGGCGCTGCTGTACACATACGCGGTGGTAATGGCGACGCCGACCAGTGTCATCATCCCGGGCTGCCGCGATCTGATCTCTCTGAAACCGCCTTTGAGGAACGGCCAGCCACCATGCCCAAAGACCGCAGAAGAAAGGCCGAACAACACGTACAGGTCGCCGGGAAAACGAATGCCTTCCCGCAAGCCCACTAGCTTTTGGAGCAGTGGCGAGAGCAAGAGAATCGGCAGAGTCAAGACCAGTGAGATCCAGAACCGCCGTTTGAAATCCGCCGCCATCTGGGAATGGTGCGCGTGGTGGCCGCCACCGCCGTGGCCACCACGCTGGTGATTCCCATGTTCTGCGCCGTGCTCATGGTCGATATGTGCGGGATGCTGCATCGAGTCCTCTCTCAGGTGTCGTCACTTTGTCACGCGGTACCGTTTGCGCCCTATCTAGCATGATCCTCCTACCTGCAAGAGAAGAAGCGTGGAACTGGCGCAGCCGGAGGGTATACCGTCCGGTTTTCAGATCCTCAGCACGTACGATCGTTAGCACGATCGCGGATGCCTCAATGATCGTGGTCATGCGAATCGTGATCGTGACCTGCTTGTTCCGCCGTGTCGTGTACCATCTCTTTCGGATTCACGGTGAACCCTTGAGCGACCAGGTTGGGCGCGTACTTCTGTGGGTCCTTGAAGAACTTCTTGTCGCACCCCTTGCAACAGAAGTAAATGTTCATTCCCTGTGCAGTTGTCGTGACCGCTTTCGGGTTGATGTCCTCTCCCATGACCGGGCACTTCGTCTGGTATGTGTAGCTATTCGAAAGCGCGGAAGCGTACTTCGCCGGGTCGGCCTGATATTTGTTGATGCAGCCCTTGCAGCAGAAATAAACCTTCTTGCCATGGCTCTCGATGAAAACATCCTGATCAACCGGTTCTTTAGAGACCGGGCAGGTCACCTGAACCTCCGGCCGATTAGCCAGAGCCTTTCGTTGGACCGCGACTCTCGTCGCGTATTTCGCAGGATCGGCCTGATACTTCGACACACAGTCCTTGCAGCAGAAGAACACCGGGCCTTCGTCGGTTGGAACACTCACGGCCAGGTTGATTGGTTCACCCGTTACTGGACACTTCGGAAGTGCCGTCGCCGGTGACATCGCCATTTTTCCGTGGCCGCCGTGGCCTTCGTGTTGTGCCGATACTGGCATCACAGCCAACCCCAAAACAACGACGCACCCTATTACAGCCTGCTTGACGAGACAATTCATGGCAGCCAATCTCCTTCGTTACGAATTGCGGCGGGCATCCCGCCCCAACCACACGGTTTGAGTCCGGGATCCCGGCCCGTACTTTCAATTGGATGCACGCACCGTGCAGCTCCTTCCATCGCTTTTGAAAAAATCGGATGGCGCCTGACGTGTGTCGCAAATTCGGGCCTGATCAAGCCGACGTCCACCGCCTCGGTGCGGTCCGTTCGGTTTGCGAACCGGAAGATTCCCCGGACGATGCGACCCTGGTCGGCATCGTTTGCGCCGAATTTGAGGAGCGCAATCGTCGCCCCGTTCCAGTCAGTGCGGGGTGAGGCTAGAATGTGCCGTTGCCTTGCGTGCCCGCGAGTCCGATTCCAGGCCGGCCGGGCGGATGCGAGGGTTCACGGGTGGTGGCCCGAGGCCGCCGGAATGAGATGAAGCCGCCAGGCCGGGGTGGGTGCAATCGAAGGTACCGCGCGTGTGAACGACCGAATCCTCATCGAACGTTGCCGAGTCGGGGAACGAGATGCTCAGCGTGAACTGTTCGAGCAGACATCAGTGCGCATCTATCGACTTCTTCTTCGCATGACCGGCAACCCAGACGATGCGGCCGATCTGACCCAGGAAACCTACTTCAAGGGGCTTCAGCGGCTGGATCAGTTCGACGGCCGCTCCGCCATTGCGTCGTGGTTTTACCGGATCGCCGTCAACGAGGCGCTCCAATTCCGCCGCCGCCAGGGCATCGGAACGGTGAAGCTGCAAGCTGTCGCTCCAAGCCAGCCTAGTGAGGCGCGAAGTCCTCAAACCGACCTTGAACTCGACCTGGAGAGTGCCCTGGCGGAACTTCCGCCGGACGATCGGGCCCTACTCGTGCTGCGTTATCAAGAAGAACTCGATTATCGGGGCATAGCGGAGGTGCTTGAGTGCGCTGAGGGGACGGTGGCGTCGCGGCTGAATCGTGCCAGAGGCAAGTTGCGAGAAATCTTACGAAAAGGTTACGGATAATCGGAAGGGGCACCCTCGGCCACGCATCTAACTCATAGGAAACACCAGGCTTGATCCCATCGAGCCTGTCTGCCCGACCATGAATGTCGCGCGTGCGACGAACGGGGGCAAAACGAGATGTGCTGCGAACAGATAGAACGACAACTAGGACGCTATGTGGACAACGAGTTGTCTGCGGCGGCGCGCGAGGGCATCGAGGCCCACCTTGGCTCCTGTTCGAGCTGTCGGGCCGAGTTGGAGGAACTGCGCGAACTCGTACGCGGAGTTGCCAGGCCGGCTGCCGTCACCGTGCCGGACTCGCTTTGGGCATCCATCGAGCAACAACTGGACAAAACGCACCGGGCCGTCCCGCCGGCAAGTTCCTGGCGGCGCCTTCGTCTCCGTAGTGCACCGTGGGCAATCGCGGCGGGCATCGTCCTTGCCGTCGGGTTGGGCATGTTCGGCCTGTCGTCGCTCGACTCGACGGCTCACGCATCGACCGTGGACTTCGGGATGTTACTCGATGCTCTGCCACTCGACGCCCCAAAGGCATTCAGGAAGTTTTTGATGCGTTACGATGCCAAGCTTACGACGCCCATTGCAGCGCAGCGGATCGCCTCCGATCTGAACTTCGACACACCGGCCGTGTTGCCGGGCGGCTTTCGACTGAAGTCCGTCTACAAGCTCCGAATTGGGGGCACGACGGGGATCGCCGCCGCGTATGACAGGGACGGCGAGTTTCTCGCGGCGGTGTTCC
>Ga0055481_10000489_pt1 | contig 13140 bp, 15 predicted proteins | sample Muzzi_PWC_D2_FD_57936 | JGI IMG/M metagenome (GOLD analysis project Ga0055481, IMG submission 57936) | Wetland microbial communities from San Francisco Bay, California, USA, that impact long-term carbon sequestration - Muzzi_PWC_D2 | ecosystem: Environmental > Aquatic > Marine > Wetlands ... | reverse complement strand
GCCAAAAAAACCTTATGTAACAAGCGGCTTAGAACCTTTTCCACAACAACTGTTGAAAACATGGGGATAAGGGTGTTTATAAACGACTCTGACAACATCACAATGTGGGGTCCAACAAATTGCCTATTTTTTAAACATCTTTATTTGTTTATATATTTAGGATACTTAGAACTCCCTCACCACAACTGGTACAAGATTCATGAAGTCATCATCGATTTGGTTGGAATCCCCTTGCAAACGAGGAAGAGATGTTAATAAAACTCATTATTGTCTTTATCGGAGTGCCGGCCCTGGAGATCTACACCCTGCTGGAATTCGGAAAAATTATCGGCGTCGGCGGGACTCTGGCATTGGTTATTGTCACCGGGATGTCCGGGGCTTATCTGGCGAGAACGCAGGGGCTTGAATTGCTCAAGACCATACAAGTCGAGATGTCACAAGGTCGGGTCCCGGCTGATGAGCTTTTGGAGGGGTTGCTGATCTTTACCGGAGGGCTGGTGCTACTAGCTCCCGGCTTCTGGACTGATCTGGCTGGCTTTCTGCTGCTCATTCCTGCCACCCGGAATTTGCTTCGCCCCAAGCTCCGCAACTGGATTTCCAGTAACATGACCGTCGTCTCGGGCACGCCTCGTCACCATACTCCACGCTGACCAGTCGATCGATTAAATCTGGGTCAACTCCCCCCAGTGCCAGTAACGCACAACCCCTGATTCATGATCTGTTGAATAGGTCAATGTTGCTTGGGCCGAAATGCGTGCGTAGTCTATCAGAGTCATCAGCCGCAAATCGCCAGATGGGTTCCTGGTCGCCTGTGGCTCAAACCCGGCGATTCCCTGGGCCAGGAAGATGATGCCAACCACCAGCGGCAAGGCAACATTCGTTACAAAATGAATGGCCAGTCCCCTCACCCGCCCCCAGACTCGCTTCATCGCTGTCAGGCGGAAGAATTCCTGCTCGTTTAATAAACGAATAAAAGAAACTGCAACGATGACGAAGGCAAAACTGGCGAGAACCAATGGCTGACTCATTGAATCCTCCTGTCTGCTGGTGACAGAACTGTTTCAATTATAATCCATCAGCAAAAAAACACTAGCAGGCGGTCATGAACCCTGACCGGTTCTCAATTCTCGGTGAGAAAGTGTTCTTCGTACATATCTTCAAGTCGCTGCAGATGCAACGATTCATCGTTGCCGATTTTCCGGAACACATCGGCCATGGGGGCTCCTTCACATCCCTTGGCCATTTTCTGGTAAAAATCGAGCGATTTCTTTTCCAGGTGAATGGCATAGGCGATCGCCTCCCGGATTCCTGCCTGAGGACTGAGTTCTTCGGACTTGAGGGCATAGTCGAGATTCATCGTTGGTACCTCTGAACTGAGCGCATGCTCGCCGTCGATGGTCCCTTCCACCAAGGACCGCTCAAGGGCATGTTTGTGCTCAAGTTCATCCAACGCCAGTTCCCGCAACAGCTCACGAGCATGCCTGTTACTCACTTTGCGCAACCCCGACAGGTAAAGCCGAAAGCCTTCATTTTCCATATCGATGGCCATTTCAAGGGCCGCTTCGAAGGTATAGCAAACATGTTCCGACGACATCTCATCTCCTAGTAAATAACGATGTAACCATGTTTCTCGGCGATTCGCGAAATTTCCAGAACATCCTGAATATGATAGGTTTCGCCGTCAAGGGTGAAATCGTAGCTTTCATCGGTCCTTTGCCGAGCGAGACTGATCAGATACTCAAACGAAGCGGTCTTGATAGTTTCCATCTTTACCCCTTTACAAGGAATGCTCTGTTGTGCTGAACTGACGACACGACCCTCTTATGTGCCGCCAATAATCTTGACGAGCACCCGCTTGTTTCGACGGCCATCGAATTCACCGTAAAAAATCTGCTCCCAAGGTCCGAAATCGAGTTCGCCGTTTGTGACCGCAACCACAACTTCCCGCCCCATGACACTTCGCTTAAGATGGGCATCACCATTATCTTCACCAGTCCGGTTATGCTGGTACCGGGATAAGGGCAAATGCGGCGCCAAGCCCTCGAGCCAGGCCTCAAAATCATGGTGCAGGCCTTGCTCATCATCATTGATAAAGACAGACGCGGTGATATGCATGGCATTGACCAAGCATAAACCTTCGCGTATGCCACTTTCACGCAAGCATTCACGAACCTCAGGGGTAATATTGACATAACCACGTCGCTGAGGGATTTTGAACCATAATTCCCGACGAAACGAACGCACAGCATCTCCTTGACAAGGTTAGCGCTCAACTCACGCAGGGTTGCTTAAGCGTGGCATTCATGGTATTAACACGCGGTTTCATCAATATGTGCCATGATAGCGAACTTAGCGTCCATGAAAAAAACCTTTATCTTAATCATCGTGTTTCTCCTGATTCTGCCTGTGCTACTTGCCGGGGGGTGTCGGGACACGTCTATCCAGTCTGAACTTAAACTGGTGACACCACCCGAGAAAATCGATCCGCAAAGCTATCGCGAACTCAGCCAGCTACTCCTTAACCTGGGCTATACTTGGAAGAACGCTCGGCAAGGGGTCCCCAATTTCATCTTAACCCGCCTGCCCGAAGACATGGAACAGATCACCCAACCAAAAACCAAAAAAAGGCTCTTCTTCCTCTCCCTGTTGCCCATGGCCATCATGATCAACGAGGAAATCCTGGCGCAACGTGCTTCACTCACCGAGATATTGGATAAGCTCACAAACAACCGACCGGTTACTGAACACGAAGTTGATCAACTGCGCGATCTGGCTCGCAGCTATAAAGTCAAGACTGACCCACTGAACGACCCGCAAGCCCGCCAGCTGCTTTTAAACCGGGTGGACATTGTCCCCCCGGCGTTGCTGCTGGCCCAGGCTGCCAATGAATCAGCCTACGGGACATCTCGTTTCGCCCGACTGGCCAACAACCTGTTCGGTGAATGGACCTTCACTCCTGGCACCGGCCTGGTCCCCGAAGACCGCCCCGCAGGTGAACGTTACGAAGTTCGCCTGTTTCCAGACCTCATGGCTTCTCTCAAATCCTACGTCGACAACATCAATACCCATTGGGCCTACAGTGAATTACGTTCCACTCGTCTGCAGTTGCGGATCGCAGGTGAACGCTTAACCGGTCAGGCCCTGGCGCCGGGACTCGAACTCTATTCCGCACGTCGCCTCGACTATGTCGATGAAATCGTCAATATCATCCGCTATAACCGGCTCTCCCAGTTTAACGATGTCAAGTTGCGTAGCGTCCCGATCCACCAGCTCTACCGTCGGCCCAAACCGACCCAACTGGCCAGGTCATTTCAATAACCTTCTGCCACGTCAGGTTTCAACCACAGCTGGCTGAACCAGCACCATTCCCCGTCTCGATCCGGAACCGTCAAGGTGTATTTACTACGCCGTGTTGACAATGGGTTCGTCGCAACAATCCGGTAACGTACATCGGGGCCGGTGAGACGCTTCACCTCGCACTCGGGACGACCGTTGACAAAACAGTTCAGACGTCCCAGATCAAGTTGGCCAGGCTCTGGAAACAGCACCTCCAGAACCGGCGGACTCTGAGCATCGATGAGCGGCGATTGGGGGTGGATGACCCTAACCGGCATGGCGTGCATATGCAATTTATCAACGAACCCCTGAAGCGTGGCATAAGGACCACCCATGGGGAAGCGCGGCAGTGAGTATAAATCGCTAAAGCGACTGGCGACACCCGATTGCTGGGCAACTGCGGCCTGATACCCGGCCGCTTTCACCAGCTCGATCAATGCCGGGCTGTATTCACCGTAGGGATAGGCAAACAGCTTCGGCACATGGCCAAGCTCCCGCTGGAACTCAGCTTTCGACCGGGCAAATTCGGCACGGACCTTGTCCTCCCAGGCAGCTAGCGACTCGCCAGCATCCGGCGTCGCGAGGTGCAGATGCTGATTGCCATGACAGCCGATTTCCACCCCCTGTTGCTCCAGAGCGCGTAGCTGCCCCCAGTTCAGGTACCCCGGCTGTCCCGTACTCGCGGTATTGACGAACAGCATGACCGGATAGCCATAGCGCCGGATCAGCGGCCAACCGCTTTCGGCAAAACTGTTGAATGCGTCGTCGACGGTCAACACCGCACATTTGTCCGGCAGCTCCTGGTTCGCCGCCAAACGCTCTACGACTTGACCTAACGACAGAACCGTATAATGCTCGCGGTCCAATACCTCGAGTTGCTTGGCGAATATATCACCGGCGACATTGGTCGATGGATAACGGGAATCGGCGAAACGGTGATAAATGAAGATCGTCGCTTCTCCAGCCCAAAGGGATTGGGAGAGTGCGACAAGCAACAGAACCAGCAAAAGTGGGATGGCCGTCAACAACTTAGGAACAGAGAGGGGCATCGGCAGATCTTTCAACGGCGGCTTTGCTTAACCTTCGATCTCAGGTAACGGCGAATAGCATTTCGAGCCTTGGGCGTCACTGCCCATTCCAGCCATTTTGGCAGGACCTGGGCACTGGGATCGCGTTCGATAGCAACCTGGTCGCCGTCCATCAGGCGTGACTTGAGCAAGCGGGTATGACCGTTGATTTTGGCGCGCAGCGCATGCAGACCGAGACTCTCGTGAACATCAAAGGCCAGATCGAGGGCGCTGCTCCCCTCGGGCAGGATGCGCAGATCGCCACGCGGAGTATAAACCCGGATCGATGCCGAGGCCAGGCGCAGGCTCTCCGTATCGACGGCGGATTCACCCTCCATCAGGGAGTGCATCAGGTTCTTGAAGTTGGAGAGCTGGAATTCAAAACCCGGAGCCAGGACGCCGGCCTCGTTAAACCTGGCCAGTTTCCGCGTCGTTATTTCGACCCGCAAACGATATTCACCGGCCTGAACCGAAGTCTTGAGGGCCTGATAACCAAACTGCGACGGGGAATTGAGATGATCCCGCAACTTGCCGGGGATCGGGTGGTAAAGGCTGTGCGTCAGACCAAGAACCAGGTAGGCATCCATCATCCGGTCAACCTGGATCTCCAGGGTGTAGAGGGTTGTTAGCCCTCGCTTCAGGGCACGCGCGCCGGCCAGGGAAAAGGGTCGCCAGCGATCTCGCAACAGCACCGGAATCTTGTGTTGATCGACAATACGCTGGATATTGCTCTTGATCTTGCGCAGATTCGGCTCGGCTTGCAACTTGAGGGCTTCGGTACCGACTGCATATTTTTCAGCCAGAGATGGATGCAGAACCTTCAGTGAAAGTGCATCGAGTTCCGTAGCCACATAGCCCATACCCAGGTGCATCGCCAGCGGCACATAGACCGAGAGGGTTTCATCGGCGATCCGCGCCTGCTTTTCCGGGGCCAGGGCACCGATCGTCTGTAGATTGTCGATCCGATCCCAGAATTTCAGGCAGAGGACCCTGACATCCTCAATCGCGGCCAGCAACTGCTTGCGATAGGTTTCGGCCTTGAGGTCTTTCTTGTCGAGTTTCGCGTCATCGACCTTGGTCAGGCCGTTGACCAGCAAGGCAACCTCGTCACCGAACTCGCTCTTGACCTGAGCCAGCGTATACGGGGTGTCCTCGACAACATCATGCAGCAACGCGGCAATGATGGACGAAAAGTCCATCCAATGGCGTGCGGCGAGATGTGCAACACGCAAAGGATGGAAAAAATAGGGCTCGCCTGATTTCCTGACCTGCTCGGCGTGTGCGGAACGGCCGACTTCGATCGCCTGATGAAGGCTCAAAATGCCCTGATCCAGAGCCTCTTCACTCAATTCACCCCCGTAGTGGGTGACCAGAAGCTCCATGATTTCATTGATCAGCCGCAGGGCGTAGCGCTGGTCATAGGCTTCGGTTCGTTCTTCATGTCGGGTCAAGGTCAACATAGCTAGCTATTTTAATGCTGAAATGGCTAATCTACAAGAGTTTGTTGCAGGCCGCCGAGGTCAGAGCTGCGGATCCACATCAGCCGGGTGGCCAGGCAAAGTCTCGCCCGCCAAGCAGGTGAAAATGCAGGTGCCAGACGGATTGTCCTGCACCTTCATTACAGTTGTTGACCATGCGGAACCCGTCATCGGCGAACCCCTTGTCATGCGCGACCTTGCCGGCAATCTGGAAAACATGGCCGACAAGATCATTGTCCGCCGTGGTCAAATCAAGCGTGGTACGGATATGTTTTTTCGGCAGAACCAGATAGTGCTCGGGCGCTTGCGGATTGATGTCCTGGATAACCAGAAGGCGCTGGTCCTCGTAGACCGGGGTCACCGGAATCTCCCCGGCAACCATTTTACAGAAGATGCAACTGTCCACCGTCATGATCGTCCTCCTCGGCAAGTTGGTTTCGACTCTGTTGCTGATCCAATGGTATCACATGCCAACGGTCCCGAGCGGCCTTGCCAAGCAGTTTTTGATCGTGGCTGAACAGGATAACCTGCTGTTCGAGACTCAACTTTTCCAAAACGGCCAGCATTTTTTGCCGCCGGTCCTGATCCAGATTGACAAACGGATCGTCTAGCAGCAACGGAAGTTTCCGACCGGGAAAGATCATCTCCTGGAACACCAGCCGCACTACCAGATAGACCAGGTCCCGGGTACCGCTGCTGAACAGGTCGAGCGACTGCCAGGAGCCGTTGTTGGCTTTCAAGTAGGGCTTCAGCTCATCGTCGAAACGGATGGCAGTATGCCGCCCCGAGGTAAGCACCTTGAGTTTTTGCGCCGCTGCATCCGCCAGACGGACCAGCGCCCCTTCCCGGTAATCTTTGACTGTTGCCTGCAGGACATCGTGGCCGAGTTGCAGTGCCGCGACACGTTGTTGAATGAACGTGATCCGCTCGGTGAGATCCTGACACTTCTCCTCCAGGGCCGCGACTTCCACCCGCAAAGTGCTGGTCCGGTTCGGCAGCCCGACGTGCCGGGACAAGGTCAGATCCAGCTCTGCGAGCTGCTGCTGCTTAGCCCGCAACTGCTCTTTAGCCGCGTCGAGTTCGGTGGCAGCCAGATCCCTTCCGTCCACCGGGGCACGCTGCGCATCGAGACGGGCGTCGATCACTGCCAGTTCCCTGACCAGTTCTTGAAAGTTCGCCTCGAGATCAGTGGAGCTGGAACGGGTTTTCAATTCCCCGGCCAGTTCACCACGCTTAAGAAGCAGTTGGGCGGCTGAAGTCATTTCACTGCTGACCCTTGAACCGGCTGTCTCTGAATTGATTCCCGCAGCAACCAGAGACTGCTCAAGCTCAAGGCGCTCTGCCTGGGCGCTGCGTATCTGGGCGCCTAGAGCCGCCAGCTGTTTGCGCAGTGACTCCTTTTCGAGGCGCACCATCAGCCGTTGACGATAGACCAGCAACCAGATGAAAGCACCGCTCGTCGCTGTTCCGCCGAGCAGATACACGACCCAGTCAGGGCGCAGCAGATAACCTGCCGCCAGGGTTGAGACCAACATCAGAGTCGCCAAAGTCGGCCAGAGCAGTTTCAAAGCGACCTTGTTTTGTAACTCCTCGCGTAACTGCCGACCCTCATTCTCAATCCGTTGCAACTCACATTCCAGCCGGTCTCTCTGGCTCAGCGCCGTCATCAATTCCGGCTCGGTCGTCATTGCCAAACCCTGGGTTTGTAATTCCTCATCAAGGTCGAACAGATTTTGTTCAAGTTCGGCATTCTGCTGCAGACCTGACTCGATGGCCTCAAGCTGCAAGACCAGGCTGTCACGCTGGCTTACCAGTCCATAATAAGCCGTGAGCCAGTCGAGATAAGCTTCGCCGCTGGCGATCTCTTTAGCCAATTGTTGGCGTTGGGCGTTCAGGGCCTCATCTCGTGACAGCTCCCCTTCACTGATACCCAATTCGCTCTGCAGCAATTCAAGTTGGGAGCGAGCATCTTCCAAGCTGGACAGGGCCAGCTCCAGCTCCCGGTTACGATTTTTATCTTTTCCCCAGGGGTTGTGCCGGGTCAGCGCAAACAAATCTTCACGTAAAGAATGAAGGACCTGGTCATAATCGACTGTACCAAAACCGGAAATCATTGTCTTTATTCTGGCCGGAACATTTTTGTGGGCGGGGATTTCCAGCTGACCTTGGCCAAAAAACAAGGACGCCCGCAACAGCTGCTCATCACTCAGGCCGAAGTTTTCCTCGAGGATGTCCGAGTAGACCCGGGCTTCCGAGGAACGCCCCTGAGGCGAGACCTTGCCGGAGAAACTGTTCCGGGCCTGGTACAGGGAATCAAGCTCCTCGAGTTCCACCCTGTTGGACTCAATTTCACGAACGATCTTCATTGCACCACCGGATTGCTCGAGGATCAGGCTGCCGATCGACTCACCGCGCCTCCCCCAACTGCGGAACCGAGCCTTGTCACGCAGGCCGAACAGGATCGCCGGAATCGCCTCCATCATGGTCGACTTTCCCGCTTCATTCGGCCCGACGACCAAATTCAGTCCGCGCCGAAACTCGAAGACCGCTTCGGAAAACTTACCGAAATACTGCAGCTGGAGTTTGCGTATGATCATCTGCTTACCCTGGCATCATCGCGAAACCGTAACACGACTTCTTTCATAGCCCGTTCAATCTTTTCGCGGTCTTCCGGCTGTTCTAAGAGCAGTTGCTGAAAACGGCGTACACAGATTCCGGCAATGGTTTCTTCTCGGGCCAGTTGGCGTATCAAGACGCCATCAAAAAACACGGTCTTATCCAGCAATTCCAGGTAAAAGAAGTCCTCATCGAACAACGCACAGATGGCCTCGGTGTCGAGCGGTGCGTCGATCTGGCCGATCAACTCGAGCCGGAGCAGCAGATTTTTATCAGCCAGGTTCGTCAGACGCTTTCGCAGGGCTTCCAACGTCGGCTCACTGGACATGTCAAAGGTCAGACACTGCAGGATCCGCGACTGGACTGCCACCGGTCGCAGCCGGGTGCCGGAGTTATCGATATCCACCAGGGCCACCCGGCGTTCGCCGGATTCGCCAAATTTCTTCCCCTCGGGCGAACCGGGGTAACAGGCAATCACCTCTCCGTTCTGTTCTAGAACCTGGTAGGAATGATAGTGGCCCAGGGCGACATAATCGAGTCCCCACGAGTTGAGTTCATCTAGGGTGAACGGAAGGTCCTTGGAGCGGAACTCCCATTGGCTCGAGTACTGTAGAGAACCATGTAACAGACCAAGGTGAAAACCCTCCCCGTCCTGCCGGCGCATTGCCGGGTAAAATTCTGCGGGACTTTCGCCGCGGTAGGCGGCGCCGTAGAAGTAGACCGGTTCCCCATTGATCTCTCGTTGAATTGGACCGAGGGCAAATTCTTGATCCAGGATAATGACCCCCGGGAAATCATCGGCCTGGTAAGGGGTCATCCCGCCCCAGACGCCGTCATGGGTGCCGGGAAGCAGAACCGGAACAATATTGTTTTCCAAAAGCCTTGCCAGTTCATGCTGTACGGCTAGAAACAGCGACGCCTCGGGGCGCGGGTGGTCAAACAGGTCACCCGCGATCAGAACCAGGTCGACCTGCTGCTCAATGGCGAGCTTGACAATCCGCCGGAAGGTCAGCAGGAAATCTTTTTGCCGTACCTCGGCCTGACCACCCAGCCAGGCCAGGGGGGCGCCGAGATGTAAATCTGCGGTATGCAGCAGACGTAATTGGCCTGGGTCACGCGCCGACATAATACTCCGGATCGTAACAAGTGTTGGACGAACAGGGGTGGCCGAAACGCCCGCCCCGGGGTGATAAGGCTATTCTGGATAAATCATCCGCTCCCGCTTCGAAGAACTGAGCTGTTTCTGCGACTTGATCGACCGAAGAGCTGTATTTCATGCCAGGTCCTTCCAGACAGTTTCATGGCGACAATTCCACCAGGCCCCATCGACTTCGGCGGCCAGGGCCTCGCCCGCAATCACCAGGGTCAAGGCCGGTCGACGGGTCTTCGTGGTCAGGTTGAAATAATCCCGGTCGCCAACCTTCAGGCAGATATCGTCCAGCCGCCCCTCGACCACCTCCTGGCCGGACAAACCGAGGCGATGCAGGAGCACGATCGGAACATTGGCCGCAAATCCCTGGCGTAGTTTTTCGACCAGTTGTTCGAGGGGAAGGTTGTTCATGTAGATCAACAAGGTGACGCCGGGTGCCGCCAGATCGGCCAGGTCGGGGCTCCCCTGAGCCTCTCCCAGGGTTCGTGGCGAGGCAATAATGGCCCGATTACAGACCCCAGGCAGATCGAAAGTTTTCTTCAGGTAGGCCGACGCGGCATTGGCGGTGCCGACACCGGGAATAACCACGGCACGCTCCTCGAGCACGTCAACCAGAGGTTGAAAGGGTGAGTAAAAGGTCAGATCGCCAGGGACCAGAAAAGCCACATGACCGGTCTCCAGCTGCTGATAAAGAAGGCCAAGCAGCTGCTCAAAGGAATAGGCAAACGGTACCACGACCTCTTTACCCTGCAGATATTCAGCAAAGACCTCAGCATAGGGAGATGGAGCAAAGACGAAGTTAGAACGCGACAGGCAGTCGACTCCGGCCAGCGTCATCAATCCCGGATCCCCGGGTCCGGCGCCGATAAAATAGACCTTGTGCGTATCAGTCCGCATCACCGTACCTCAGTGCGATGAGAAACTCGCGGTTCCCCTTGGGGCCGAGGATCGGACTCGGGACCACCCCCAGCACCCGACAGCGCAAATTTTCAGCCATTAATTGAATTTTTTCAACGACTTCAGCATGTTTGGACGCGTCCCTGACCACCCCGCCCTTCCCGACCTGGCCACGCCCGACTTCAAACTGGGGCTTGATCAGGGCGACGACAACCGCAGGTACGGTCAGCAACTGCAGGGTCGGCGGCAGAACCTTGTCGAGAGAAATAAACGATGCGTCAATAACTGCCAGTCGCGGAGGTTCGGCAAGTTGTGCCACATCGAGTTTACGGATGTTGGTCCGCTCCAGATTAACCACCCGCGGATCGTTGCGTAGCGACCAGTCGAGTTGGCCATAACCGACATCGACGGCATAGACCAAGCGGGCTCCGGCCTGCAGCAGGCAATCGGTGAAACCGCCGGTCGAGGCTCCGACATCGATTGCCACCTCGCCGGCGGGGTCGATTTTGAACGTGTCCAGGGCATGGGCAAGCTTGAGTCCGCCGCGTGACACAAATGGCAGGATTTCTCCTCGAATGCGTATCAGACCGGTGACCGGAATACTGGTACCCGGCTTGTCAACGACCCGGTCATCAACCAGGACCTGACCTGCCAGAATCAGTCCACGGGCCTTTTCCCGACTTGGCGTCAACCCCCGTTCTACCAGTAATTTATCGAGTCTTTCTTTAATCGCCATCCGTACCCATCATTCTTCCTTGCAGGTCACTATTCCCTCGTAATAACTAGCACAATTTTTACTGGTGGAACAAGTTGACATTTCTTTTTCCCGGCGATTCACAAATCATATTTTTAAGTTAATATTAATCTCGAGAACATATTGTAACATCGAGGGTATTGGATGGACATGAATGTCTCTCAGCAAAAAGAAATTCTGGTCATTGATGATGAGGAAAGCATCCGGTTTACCTTTTCCTATCTGCTTGAGGACCTGGGTTATGCCGTTGATGCAGCGGCAACCCCGGAGGAGGCTCATGGATATTTGAGTGTAAAAGGTTACGATCTCATCTTCCTTGATCTGTTACTTGGCACACATTCCGGAATTGCCACACTCAAGGAGATTCGCAATGGACACCCCGACACCCCAGTGATCATGGTGACGGGAGCACCCGATAGCGAAACTGTTTCACAGGCGTTCAGCATGGGGGCCTTCGCCTACATACCGAAACCGGTTCGACTCGATACCCTCGCTGCGATTACCGAAAAAGCATTAAATCTCAGTGCCGGCAACCAATCCTGAGCTTTCGGATTTGTTCTGTCCAATCCGACTTATTCAGCATGATTGCCAGCATCAGACACCAGGACTGCACTCATGACACTCGAACGTATTCTTTGCATCGATGACGAAGAAAGTATCCGCCTGACTTTTTCCAGTTTTCTTTCTGAAGCAGGCTACCTTGTTGACACAGCCGCAAGCGCGGATGAAGCGCTGGAAAGAATCGGAGAGAATATTTATGACCTGATTTTTCTCGATATTCTGCTCGGCAGTCATTCGGGAATCAACGTTCTGCGGGTCATTCGGAAAAAGCGCATCGCCGCACCGGTGATCATGGTGACCGGCGCTCCTGAGGTCGAAACGGCCGCGGAAGCCGTCCGGCTCGGCGCCTTCGACTACATTTCCAAGCCGGTCCGCCAAGAGACCCTGCTCAGACTGGCGAAACTGGCCTTACAGCACCACGAACTCGTAGCCCAGAAGCATCGTTACCAATCACATCTTGAAGCCATCTTCCGTAGCGTTCGAGACGGCATTCTGACGGTCGATGAAGACCTGAAGCTGATGGAGATCAATCAGGCTGCCCAGAATATTCTGAACATTACCGGCGAATCTATCGGGCAGACCCTGGCCCAGGTGACCGGCCCGCAGAGTTTACCAACCACCATTATCAAGGAGACTCTCAATACCAGGCAACCGGCCGAGATTTACCGGAGCGAATACTCAGGCTCGCCGCGAGGCCGCAAGATTCTCACTCTCAACACCTCCCCCCTGATCTCGGTGCAGGGAAAATTCTCCGGAGTGGTCCTGATTGTTCGCGACGAAACCCGCCTGGTCGATCTTGAACGAAACATCAAAGAACGCAACCGACCGCACAACATGATCGGCAACTGCGAGCCGATCCGAAAGATTTACGATCTGGTCAATTCATTGGCTGCGGTAGACACGACAGTCCTGATAAGTGGTGAAAGCGGGACCGGCAAGGAGCTGATTGCAGAGGCCTTGCATTTTTTGAGCGATCGCAAAGATCAGCCTCTGGTTAAATTCAACTGTGCCGCACTTCCGGACACACTGCTCGAGAGTGAATTGTTCGGTCATGTCAGAGGATCGTTTACCGGCGCTCACAAAGACAAGATCGGACGTTTTCAAAAAGCCGACAGAGGGACCATCTTTCTAGATGAAATCGGAGACATCTCACAGGCCACCCAGGTGCGCCTGTTGCGTGTTCTGCAAGACAAGATCATTGAACAGGTCGGCAGCACGACACCGATTCAGATCGATGTCCGGATCGTGACCGCCACCAACAGCAACTTGCTCGAGAAAGTC
>Ga0055481_10000487_pt1 | contig 13161 bp, 14 predicted proteins | sample Muzzi_PWC_D2_FD_57936 | JGI IMG/M metagenome (GOLD analysis project Ga0055481, IMG submission 57936) | Wetland microbial communities from San Francisco Bay, California, USA, that impact long-term carbon sequestration - Muzzi_PWC_D2 | ecosystem: Environmental > Aquatic > Marine > Wetlands ... | reverse complement strand
AAGTTTGCCTATCTTACCATTTCGTCATTGGTTTGCATTGCAGGCGGCTGAAGAGTTACCAACGACCATGCCGTGCTCGTGGCGGCCCTTGGCGGCGGATCCTAATCCCGTATTTCAAGGGTTCCACGACGTTCGCTTCCGTCCCCCACCCTTCGCTTCGCGAAGAAGGGGGCACCCGGCGCAAATCGGCATGGTTTCTCATTTATTTTTCATCTTTGCGAGTATACTGTGGAGATCCGGCGCGTGGCCGTAACGCGCTGCACGATGTCGATGGAACAACCTCTAAGGATCGAGCCATGAAACGAAAAGAAGTCGCGGGATACGGTGTGCTGTGTCTAATCCTGGGTGCGGGCGTTTTTGTGATGGCCCAGGACAAGCCTGTGGTGGTCGAGCAGGAACGATCGGTCAAAGAGGGCGAAGTGCCCGCCAGAGCATTGGCCGCACTCGAGAAGATCGCGGCGGGCGCCGCGTTCACGGAGTTCGCGGAGGAAATCGAGCACGGCCACACGTTTTATGAGGGTTCGTGGAACGGCCCGGACGGAAACATCGATGCGCTGGTGACGGATGCGGGTGATCTGGTCGAGATCGAAGAGACCGTCCCCGCCGGCAAGGTGCCCGGGCCCGCCCGCGCGGCGGCGGAGAAGGAGGCCGGTATGGGCGCCACGCTGCGGTGGGAGAAGAAGACCATGATCCTGTACGAAGTTCACTTCAAGAAGGGCGGCAAATCGCGGGAGATGATTCTCACGCCCGATTGGCGCCGTGTTCACGAAGAGGGCGACGAGACGATGGACCAGGGTGAAGACGAATAGTCAAAAGAAGTGCGCGTTCCGCCACCCTTCCTTGTCCCTTGCCAGAAGTCCCATTGAGGCGGGTAATCAGCAACCACCGGCAAAGCCGGTGGTCGCTGATTGGCGAATACGCCGAACATAGTCCAAAATTCTGCCTTGAATACATCGTGTTTGACGAACGCGGTATGCGTCCAACGGCCATCACGACATCAGTGCGAGTCCTTTCGCAGCACCACCACGCGACCGATCATGACGATATCGCATAATTTGGACCCCCGCTCGTGGACCCGCGCCGGGTGCCCTACGTTTTGAACCCCCGCTCATGGACCCGCGCGCAACAGCGGAGATTAGACGTGTTATCGGTCGCCTTTGCTCTCATGCTCCCGCAGTTGGAAAACTCGCAGGCACTCCTGGGCGGCCGCCGCTATCTGCGCCCACTCTGGTGTCTTCGAGAATTCGCGAATGTGCGGTAGGTTGCCCCTGCCGAGTTGCTTGGATACTTCAGTCAATCGCCGGTCAAAAAAGATGCATGCGACCCTCTCTTGTTCAGTAAAAATCGGGTCTTCCAAATACTCGGCGGTCAGACTCTCGCGCGATCCGATGGCATCGTCCCATTGGTTAAAGAGCTCGTTGGAGACGCGCTCAAATGGGACCCGCTCTTCATACGCCAACTGTTCATCAGCACTGGCGACCAATTCAAGATGGGCGAGAATAGCCTTACGGATATTGCGCGCTCTTTCAAGTTTCATCGTACGGTTCCTAACCGTCCAATCAATCGTTTCACGGCTAGATCACTGCCACAATCCAAGCCGCCTCACACGTCCGCTGCCAGCGATTCCCTGGCGGGCTGCTGCGCCATAACTGCCGCAACGCGGCCTGAACCTGGGCTGCCTTTCAGCTTTCACTTGCAAGAATGCCAGAGTCCACGATGCTGCGTCGCGCTCTTCGTGCTGGGCGAACGCGGTATGCGTCCAACGGCCATCACGACATCAGTGCAGGTCCTTTGGCAGCACCCCCTCACGACCATTCATGACGGTGCCGTACAACTTGGCCCCCCGCTCATGGACCGGCGCGGCTGCGTAGAGCCGATTCAAGATTCCTCGATATTGGCATTATCACACTTTTCAAACGCGGACTCAAAACAGTCCTCTTCCATCAGCTCGGCGACTGCTTTCTTCAAATGATGTTCGTCAATCCTCCGGAGAATAAGCAAATCACAACACCAGAACCAGTCAGCTCCAGAAACACTACGCGCCGCCTTCTCATCCATGACCCTCTTGATTCCCTCGGCGGTAAAGAGCGTCGCAGCATACCTCGTTCGTTGCTTTCCAACGTAAACATATGCGTCGCAGGAGTCCAGTATTGGATCGAAAGAACTATAATGTTTATTGAAAAGCTCGACCTCAAATGCGTCAGTCACCGTAGTGCCTCCGAGGGAATAAACGGGGACAGTCACCGAGTTTTGTTCCACCTCTCGCTTCTTGATCGCAGGCGTTTTGTCCTTCGCACTTCCGACGCGCTGACGGAAACGGCGATTCAGCTTACTCAGGAATGTGCCAGCGGCCAAGGGACGACCGCGGTCGGTTCCTACCAGGTGGTTGAAAAACTCCGGAGTCGTCATGCAGATAGGGGTCTTCGACACTCCCACGGCCGCCACGGGGGGCGGCCACTACTTTCTTCAACGGACGGCTAGTGGAATCGCCAGGGATCCTTGCCCGTCGGCGGACATCGTCAAAACGGTCGACCAACGCGCAGGCGCACAAGCCACCCGCTGGTCCGCGTACGAGCCAACCGACGGCTGACACGAACGCATTACGATCCCCATCCCCGCAGCTCTCTACGATCAATCAGGCTGGTGCGTCAAGACGTATCAATGTCCATCGAGGCGTTAATGCGGGACATCGAGTCCCTTCCACGGCCCGATGAATTCCTTCGCACGAAGTCAACCGGCTTGCATAGTCCGCTTGGTCCCGAATACGGGCGGATACGGTGAATTGCAGTAGCTCTAAAGGCCTTCCAAAAGAGACTGAAAGTCTGCGAAGTCTCTCAGGTCCACGTCGGAATCGGCGTCAAGATCGGCGCATTGACACGGGCCCTCCACGCCCCCGTTAGGACCCGCCAGGCAGGCGATGAGCCTGACACCGTCGACGAGCTCAACGCGATCGTCTCCTGTCAGATCACCAGGGCAGCAAGGCGGTGGCACCGTTCCCGATGCGACAATCCTGACGGATATCGACATCGAACCCAGGTCCGGATTGTCCGGATCAACGGGGCCTGCGATGATCGTGTCGAGCACGACGTCGACCTCACTTCCTGAGACGCCGATCGAGCCGTCAATGTCGAGCGGGTCCAATTCAATGGTGGTCAAGTCGATCGCGTCTACACACTCGTATCCGGCGAGATTGAACGCGAGGCACAAGGCGCCCGTGGTCTCATAATCCAATTGGCCGGCGGCCAGCGCGGGAATATCCAGGTAGACAAAGGTGTCGTCGGACAGCGGTACAGGCGGCAGTGGATTCGCCGGATCGGCGTAGTGCAGCGTGATGTCCTGCCCCGTGCCATTGAATTGTCCCAATGCGCCGTAATCGAGCACGAAGCCGATGTCGTCGACCATCTGCAAGGCAAAGTCGTGCAAGGTGATCTCGCCAGGTGCAGACGGGCAATCCAGGGACAAGGTAATGGTGCCGGCAAGGGGTGAAGTATCCGTGTCACAAGCCGTCGACAAGACCGTCAGGCAAAGCTCGGTACTCGCGGAAGACCGGGTCTGGTCGATCACGAGTTCGATGGGACCGGCGCGAAGCGGCGCCCCTACGAACACGACAAACAGAATGGACACAACGCGCATCATAACCGCCACTTTCAATCGGAAACTCCCCGGCATCTCACCGCTCAATCGCTCCACGCGATTTCGTGTGCCGGCCGACGCCGTACAGACGAACCTGCTTCATGAAATCGGCGCGGGCCTGGCCCTTGCCGAGGACCGCATCCACCCCTACCAGCTCTTCACCGGTCACATCCCAGACGAGCACGGAAAAGGCAACCAATAGATCGACGGTTGTGAAGCTACAATGGCCATATCTAGCTACCGTGACGTTCGCCAGAAAGGGCTGAGCGCCGGCCTGGAACGCCTTCCGACGATACTCATGCTCATGCCAGATCGGTGTCAACGGATCACCGGTCGTGTGAAGTGTCACCAGCGGGCGGGTGAGAACACCCGAAGCCTGGTAGTAAAGCTCGATCTCCCGGATCGCCGCCTCATCGGCAGCGAATCGGTCGACCGCGCGATTGAGCGACGCATTCTTGCCGCCGCCATGGTATCGCCGGTTCGTGTTATCAAACGCCTGACCGCCCAGTTTCTCCAGCAGGTCATCCCCCGCGTGCGTCGCGTACCAGAGCAGTGTCAGGACGGCATCCTCGACACTTGCCGGATCGTCATCGTCCCACGGCACGGAGGCGACGCGAAGGAGCCGTTCGGTTGCAATCGGATCGGCATAAATCGCCTCCGTAATGGCCGGCACATAGACGTCGTCCCAGTTATCAATGACGTCTTGCGGGATTTCGATCAACGAGCCGGGCAACACGTCTGGAAAGAAGTAGTCAAAGAGAATTCGAAAGTCGCCTATATATTCGAGCTGTTGCAGGAAATCCCCGATCGGCCCGCAGGCGGCCAGCCCGCCGTCGAATACCTCGGGGTCTTGCTCGACCGCCAAGGTCCGGTGTTGCCACTTAACAAACGGTCACGTTGGATAGCACCGTACGACTTACGATTGTCGGGATCAGCGGCAGGAAGCAACGGAGTCTCCGTTGTGTGGAGCGTGAGATGTTATCGTGTATTTCAATAAACGCTATTGGAGGGTGGGCAACAACTCGCGGCGCGCGCGGTCTTCGTTTCCGCTTGGCTGTGCTGGCTACGATTACCTGCATCATCAGTACCTCGTCCCGCGCTCAGGCTGCGCCTGCGTATCCTCGCGACCGCGCTCACGTACGTGAACGCGAAGATCCGAGTGGTCACCGTCAGTCGCACCAGGCACACACCAGCGACCGCGTCCTTGTACGTTTTCAGCCACATGTCGCGGAGAGGGCGCGTCAGGCGATCCGAGCCGCTGCCGGGGTAGCACGCGTGCGGCACCGGTTTCGCGCGATCAAAGGGCTTGAATTGCTTGAGGTGCCAGCCGGCCGCGTCGGGTCTGCTGTGGCGGCGTTACGCCGACAAGGCGCCGTGCGCTATGCAGAGCCCGACTATCAAGTTCATGCCGTCGGCCTTCCGGACGACCCGGATTTTGCGCAGCTTTGGGGCTTGCAGAACACGGGACAATCCGTGAACGGGATGGTGGGTACGCCCGGCGCGGACATTAACGTCGTTCCTGCGTGGGAGGCATGGACCGGAGATGCCGATTTCCGCATTGCCGTCATTGACACGGGCATTCAGTGGGACCACCCGGATCTTCAGGCCAACGTCTGGACGAATCCAGGGGAGGTTCCCGGCAATGGTATCGATGACGACGGCAATGGGTGGGTCGACGACGTTCACGGATACGACTTCTCCAATGATGACGGCGACCCCTACGATGATCAAGGGCACGGCACCCACGTCTCCGGAACGATTGCCGCCGTCGGCAACAACGCGATGGGCATCGCCGGTGTCAACTGGCGATGTAGCATCGTCGGTTTGAAGTTTCTCGACTCGACTGGATTCGGCTTCACATCGGACGCCATCGAAGCACTGGACTACGCGACCGCAAGCGGGATCCAGATCTCAAACAACAGTTGGGGTGGCTCGTCCCCTTCTCAGGCTCTTCGTGACGCCATCGAGGCGTCTCAGAATGTCGGGCATCTTTTCGTTGCCGCTGCAGGCAATCTTGCACAGAACACGGACACCTTTCCGTTTTACCCCGCGTCCTTTACGCTGCCGAATGTCATCTCGGTCGCAGCGATCGACAACAGCGACCACCTTGCCTACTTCTCCAACTACGGTCTTGCCTCTGTCGACATCGCCGCCCCCGGCGTGGCAATCTACAGCACGATTCCCGTTGGTACGTATGGCTACAAGAACGGCACATCGATGGCCAGTCCGCATGTAGCGGGCGTCGCCGCCCTGATCCGTAGCCGTTTTCCCAGTTTGACCTGGCAGCAGACCAAGGACCGCATTCTGGCGTCCGTGCGCCCGGTCCCCGAACTTGACGGACTGATCGCCACTGGCGGTGTGGTTGATGCCTCGGCGGCTCTCAGTGACTGCAACGGAAATGGCGTCCCGGATGATCAGGACATCGCCAACGGCACGAGTCAGGACTGTACCGCAAACGGAATTCCGGACGAGTGCGAGTCCGACTGCAACGCGAACGGGGAGTCCGATACCTGTGACACGCTGAACGGAACGAGTGCAGACTGTAACGCGAACGAGGTCCCTGACGAATGCGAGTCCGACTGCAATCAGAGCGGCATCCCCGATGATTGTGACGTCGCCAACGGAACAAGTGCAGACTGCAACGCCAACGAGATTCCCGACGAATGCGAAGCGGACTGCAATCAGAACGGCGCCCCCGACTTGTGCGACATTGCCGACGGCACGAGCGCCGACTGCGACGGCAACGCCCTGCCGGACGAATGCGACGTAGTGAATCCGGCGAACGACTGCAACGGCAACGCCATACCGGACGTATGCGACCTTGCGAATGGTGTCAGCCAGGACTGCAATCAGAACGGCATCCCCGACGAATGTCTGACACGTGAGCTCGACTGTAACGGGAACGGTTCCCCGGATGAATGCGACGTCGCGGGCCCTTTTTCCGATGATTGCGATGGAGACCTCATTCCGGACGAGTGCGAGACTTCCCCGGACTGCAACGGTAATGGGGTCGCCGACGAAATCGACATCTGTCACACTGTCAGCACCGACTGTAACTTCAATGCTGTGCCCGATGAGTGCGACATCGACGCCGGGACAGCGAATGACTGCAACACCAATGGCACTCCCGATGCCTGCGAGTCCAATCACGTTGCGTTTTTTCTTGCGCGGCAGCTTGAGGACCCCTCGCCCCGTTTCGTGACCGCTATGCAAAACGCCGGATACCGGGTCTTCCTGCACGGCGTGATTCCCGACTACCAGATTCTTGTGAGTGGGAACGGTCGTGTTCTCTTCCCCGCAGACCGCACACGCCTGTTCTCGGGCGAGATAGGGCTGATCTATCTCGACGAGACGAATGGGAACGATGTCATCGAGGACGCCTACCCATTCGCGGCAGATCAGCGATGGCAACTGCGCCGGGGCGCTCGAGTGGTGGACGCGGCTTCTCCTCTGGCAGAGGGACTCCCTTCCACCACAAGCTTGCACGGGCTGGCCATGGCACCGACGTTGCGCCCAGGCGCCAACACCGTCATTGCCTGGGACGACGGGACGCCGATGGTCGTCACGTATCGCTTCGGCGCCGGGCGCGTCGTGTACATCAACAACGCCGGCGGATGGCTGGGAAGTTCCTTTTGGGACGGCGACCCGAACTTCGGCGAACGACTTTTTCAAAATGCGCTGGCGTGGGTAACACCAGATGATCGGGACTGCAACCGGAACGGTCAGCTCGACAGTTGTGAAATCGCCGGCGGATTCGCCACAGATATTCTTCCGGCTGGTGGTGATGGAATACCCGACGGCTGTCAGCGCGACTGCAACGCGAACGGACGACCGGACGACGAGGACGTGCTGACCGGCTCAAGCACTGACTGTGACAACAATGGCATCCCGGACGAGTGTGCGTCATCCGGCGTGGATTGCGATGAAAACGGTTTTTTGGATATCTGTGAGCTTCAGTCGACAGGCGGATTGGACTGCAACGCCAACGGGCTTCTCGACATCTGCGAACCCGACTGTGACCAGAATGGCCAAGCGGACGTGTGCGACGTCGCAGGAGGATTGACCGAGGACTGTAACCACAATAACGTCCCCGACGAGTGCGAACCGTTTCCAGGCTGTGCCGGTGGGCCGCGGGCGGGCTTTTTTGGTCCGATGCCCTACACGTACCTGCACCTGCGTACGATGGAGCAACAGGGGATCAATGTCCAGACCGTGAACCGGCTTCTCACCCCTTCCGATCCTTCGCAATTCGAGTTGCTCGTGTTTGGCGCCGGTGTGTACCGTGACTCGCCGGAGCTGAGCGCTGCCATGGACGCGTTCATTCATGCCGGCGGCGGCCTCGTCTACTTTGTGGAGGATGGACGAATTGCGCCACCCTATTTGGGACTCGGAAGTCCATTGGATGATTTAAGTATTCCGTTCTTACTGGGCCGTAGCAACGTCGACATTGTCGATGCGTCGAGTCCACTGTCGGCAGGTCTCGATCGGATCGGGACGTTTTATGGAGTTGTGGGCATACCGATCCTGAAGGACTCCGCTCGAGTCGCCATGCGATGGCGAGAGGGCAGCATACCGTATGCCATAACGTACGAATACGGCGCCGGGCGCGTCGTGTGGATCAATCAACTGGAGTCACAATCGGAACCTCCATGGACGTCCGATCCGAACTTCGGTGCACAGCTATTCAGGAACGCCCTGAACTGGGTCCTCGGGGTCGGCGACTGCAACGGGAACGGCATCCCCGACGATCAGGACATCGTCAACGGATTGTCACTCGATGTATTCCCCACCGGCGGGGATGGGATCCCGGATGAGTGCCAGGCAGACTGCAACGGGAACGGCATCCCCGACGACCTGGACATCGTCAACGGATTGTCACTCGATGTATTGCCCACCGGCGGAGACGGTGTACCGGACGAATGCCAATCGGATTGCAATGTGAACGGTGTTCCGGATGACCTGGACATCGCGGATGGAACAAGTCCGGATCTGAATGGCAATGGGACTCCGGATGAATGCGAAAACGTGATTCCTGCAATATCGAGTTGGGGAGTCGCATGGATGACGATCTCATTATTAATTGTGGCGACATTGGTTCTCAGGCGCAGCTCTTCTGAACTCCCAGCGTCGAGAGATTGTCGGCACCGGGAAGCTCGAGGACGCGAAGATCCGCAGCGCGGCCGTACAGGCGCTGCGCAACATCCTCGGCGTGTTTGCGGCCCGCCTCGTCCTTGTCGGCAATGATCGCCACTCGGCGATTGTGCAATGGCGAGTCATCCGAGAGCTTATTCCACTTACCCGCACCCCCGGGGTTGCACGTTGCGACCAAACCGACCGAACGGAGCCGGTCGGCATCCTTCTCGCCTTCGACGACGAACACCCAATCATCGGGACCAGCAGCTCGCAGCTCGGGCAGGCGATAGGGCACGCGTGGAGTGCCGCCGAGCTTCCAAATCCACCCACCGTTTCCATCCGGGCGGCGCTGTCGGAAGGCTTTCGGTGCGTACCGCACGACCTGAAACAGCAGATCACTGTCGGCGCTGTGGTAATCGTACGTGGCCTCGATCCGGCGACGGCCCTTCTTGCCCACAGCGGAAGGGAACAAGGCGCTGAGGCCCAACCCGATCGCCTTGCATATTTCTTCCAGGTCGCACTCAGCGTGACAGCGCAGCAGCACACGGCCATCATCGCCTTCCGAAATACTCAGGCTGGCATGCTGATCATCATGCGCCGGACACTTTGCACTCCAGCCATTGCCGACCTTCCGGACGTCGACCAATTTAGACAGAATGAGTTTGATTGGTGTCACTGTATTAGCACCCACATGCTCAGGGGTCTGGCGGACGATCCTGCAATTGCCGCCACAGCCGACGTTGTTTTTTCCAGTCCGTGACAGCACAGATCGGCCGCAGTTCGCGTTCGCCTATCGTGTCGCGGCCCTTGGTCGTTCGAGGCAGAAAGAGGACTTCCTCCTGAATGTCCGGCGCGAGGTTCAGCAAGTTCATGATCTGGGTCATTCGCGCGCGGGTCACATGGCCCAGACGAGCCAACTCTGCGTAGTCAGCCACCTCACCTCGACGCACGAGTTCCTCGCAACGGATGGCCAGGGCCATCAACTTGGCGATGCGCGGCACGCTACCTACCGTTGCCGGATCAGCGCACAAAGGTGCTCCAACTCGTACCGCGCGCCGGCCGGACCGCCCTCGCGCGACATGAATGTCAAACTCCACGGTCATGCTGCAGGGCATGCCTTGGCCTCCTGAGACTCGGTGGCTTCGCGTTGACCCAACGTCCGGAGCCCATTGGCGTGGAACGTGACGGCGACTTTCCCATGCTCACCGTCGTATTCGACGCGCTTGATCAGCAGTTGGAGTATTCGCGCCTGTTCACGCGGGCTCAGCGTATCCCAGATGGGCGAGAAGGCTCCGAGTGCGGAGTCGACCTCAGCCTTGGTCACCGTTTCCCTCTGAACTCGCTCGACCTGATCGCGCAGCTCGGACAACCTGCACTCCGCTTTGCGTAATCGTTCATGCAGTTCAGCCAGACGCGTGGCAGCGTGGCCATTGGTACCTGCCTCGATCGCGATCCGTGCAATTTCGGTCTGTATCTGGCGAACATCGCGCTCCGCGATCGTGATCTCGGCACCCAACGACTCGGCCTGGTCGAGTGCACGTGCACGCGCCTGCTCGAGCGTCATCGCCATGATCGTGGGGTCATCGCCAATGGAGCGGATCCGGTCGACCACAAAGCGCTCAATTTCCTCGGCGGGAACGGACTTCGACGGGCAGTCGTGCCAACCCCTCTTCTGTGCTCTTGCGCGTGTAGACCGCACAGCGGACGTGTGGCTGTAACGCTCGAGCCTTGCCTGTTCCGGTGCCCTTGCGTTTCATTTGCCGGCGGCCTCCTTGGCGGGATTTGTCAGGCCGAAGAATTGGTACCCGTTCCAATGTGCACCAGTGATCTTGCGCGCAACGGCGGAGAGTGATCGATACACTTCCCCATTAAAGTCGAAGCCTCTCGGCAGAACCCGCACTTGGACGGTCTGACCCTTGTACTCGCGTTTCAGCAGAGTTCCCGGCATGGGCAGGCGTGCGTCCGGCTCTATCCGAAAGGGTGAGACGGTTGTTTCGCCGTCGTCGTTCACAATTCTTGGTGTAACAGGCGGCCGGGAGCGCAGGTCGGCATCGTTGGCCAACTCGCGTGCCCGCCGGCGCGCTCGCTCGGATAGGCCCCCTTCTTCCAGGGCCTGGAGCCGCCACGCGATGCGTTTGATAAGGTGCTGCTTGTTGAACGACCGCGCCGACTCGCCGAAGACTTCGCCGTACCGTGTACGGAGTTGCTTGACCGTCATCTCTCTCAACGTTTGAACGGTTGCCGCGATATCAATTGCCATCGTCATTCCTCCGTTGGCCTCTCTGGTTGACACCGCAAGCCATAAGGGCGACTCGTGGCGACAGCCTCAAGGCCGGGGGGCGAGGAATCTGCGGGAAACTGGCCGCTTTCCGGCCACACCGGACGGCTTTCGCGTAGAAGATGGACTCCGCGGACCAGGATGGCCGTCAGCTCGCGAAGACGTTCGCGGGGCGAGAGGTTGCCCGGATCCTTGCAGCGAGTGACCGAAGTGGGGTCAACTCCGTTGCTCGGATTGCGTGGATAGGACGAGGAAGGCAATTTCATCGCGTCGGTTCCGTCTTGACGGCGTCGTTGTTCTGAACGCCTTGTCGCAGTGCTGATTCGACTTCGGACAGGTAGAAGCGGACCACTCGGCGCGACGGCCGTACACACGGGATACGGTGATGTCGTACCCAGGCATTGACTGTTCCGACGGTGACGCCGAAGTGCTCGGCGACCTGCTCGGCCGTGACAAGCTGTTCGTTCGGTCTCGTGTGAATCTCCATGGTAATGAAGTCTTCAACACGAAGCCGTCCATATCAATTCGTAAGTGCAGTTACGGTTACGAATGCGAGTTTCGGTTTGCGATTGCGCGGATTCCAGATGTCAATCTGCTTCCTGACCCAGGTTTCGCGGCAATAATTCTCGTGGCTGGCAGGGTCCTGTTCGATCTTGACCTCCTCGCCTTGTTTCGTAGCCCTCTTCACCCAGTAGTCAATAGTCGTTGGCGAGGGGGGTTTGCCGTTCTTTTGGAATCGTTCGTGTGTGCAGATCGTTTTCCGGCCCACGTAACCATGGGGTGGCTGCCAATCGTTTGGTGACACAACGTTTGACGAGTCGTCGGCGATCTCGGCGAGGTGATGCATCATCGTCGCGTAGAACCGGAGCCGGACCTCGAAGCCGGCGACAAACGTCGGAAGGTCAGCGGTCATCGCCGTCCCTTCGGGGGCCCGCAACAGGGCCAATTCACGATTGATCGATTCATGAAACTCACCCCGTGATTCGGATGCGCACCATTCCAACAAATACTCCCATGCCTTGGACTTCGTACTTCCCCGTCGTTCCTCCAGGCACTGTTGAAATTCCCAAGCGTCCAATCCGGGCCACTGCTTGGTGCGTTCCAGGGGGAACAGCTCCGCCGCCCGGGCGGCCGTGAACCGCATGCCATTTCGGAGAAACTGAGGAATCCAGTTGACGACATAGTCCGATTCTTCGGACTCGTTCGGCAACTGGCTGAATCTGTGGTGCAAACTCCCGTAATTCTCGACTGCTCGCTGCATACGATGCACATAATCATTCAGCGCCAAATAGCCGGAAGCCCCCAGTATCCCGATCAACAGATCTTGATCATTTTGTTTCCACCCATCTGGCGTGCCGACCGAATGACTACCGCGGGCAAGTATCGTATAGCGGCGGCGGTCCGTGCGGCCGTACTTGGCGAGCGAGATGACAGGACGCCACTTGTCATAGACTTCGACGGGCAGTGGGTTCGTGGGAAACGCTGCTTCCGCATTCTGAAGCAACGCCTCTAAACGCATGACGCGCTCCTCGACCTTCTGGCGGAATCGTTCAATCTTTTCAGCCGGGACTCGGTCTTCCTGGGGAAGTGGATTCTGAGCTTTCTCCTGCCGCGCGACCCTCGACGCAAAACGAAGCCACTCGCGTGGCAAACACTCCTGAAAACGCGTCAATTCATCGAGAACCAAAGGCTGGGCGCGGTTTTGGGACATGCCGGTGATCTCCCTCGGGCAAACGTCATTGACCCACCCGATCATCGAAACGCGAATCGCTGACGACAATCGCGGGGGATCAACCCGCTACCCGAATTCTGACGACGCCCCACGGGTCATTAGACGCGCTGGCACGGGCTGGGCATCGACGTACTTAACATGCGGCGTTGCCTAAATGTGCCGAATCCCTTGCCAAATGCAAGTCCAACAGGTTCCTCGTTGCCCAGCGCTCTGAACAGTTCGGTACGGAAGTAGGAGCATGGGGCTTCAGCCAAGCCGGTCCACAACGAATACGGCACCTGCTATCCATCAACCTCTCCCAGTCTGAGATTCCGTCGCACGCGGTCGTTGCGGGTTCCGGAAAATATTGCCACCTCCTTTCCGGAAATTATTGCCACTTTCGGGG
>Ga0055481_10000485_pt1 | contig 13182 bp, 10 predicted proteins | sample Muzzi_PWC_D2_FD_57936 | JGI IMG/M metagenome (GOLD analysis project Ga0055481, IMG submission 57936) | Wetland microbial communities from San Francisco Bay, California, USA, that impact long-term carbon sequestration - Muzzi_PWC_D2 | ecosystem: Environmental > Aquatic > Marine > Wetlands ... | reverse complement strand
TGACGGCTGGTTGCGCTATTGCAATCAAGAGTCAGCTGCCGGCGACGAGCATCCATCCTGTCGAACCGGACGATTATGACGATACCCGCCGTTCCCTGATCTCGGGAAAACGCGAGCAGGCCGATGTTTCAGCTCGTTCCATCTGCGATTCACTCCAGGTTGCGACACCCGGGGAGATTACGTTTCGGATCAACAAGGAATTGCTGGGTGATGGCATAACCGTAAGCGACGAAGAAGTTCGCGAAGCAATTCGATTCGCCTTTACACATCTGAAACTGGTTGTCGAGCCGGGCGGTGCGGCCGCACTGGCCGCCGTGCTATGCGGCAAAGTTGATGCGCGTGACAAGGTTACTGTCGCAATCATGAGTGGCGGCAACATCGATGCGGAGTTGTTCGCATCCATCCAGGCAGGGTGACGATTGAAAATCTGGCAGTTAACTCGATCCGACGCCGGGTTTTCTGAACATCGTCACGTTCGGTGACTGTTCGATGAGGCTGGAATCTTCGGTCTGATAACGGCGGTCCCGCCAGCTGTCGAGCCATTCGATGATCTTGTCGAGTTGCTCCATGTCTTTCTTGACTTTGTACGGCGTCATTTCGCAGATGCCAATGCCTTCCTCAGCGGCGTGTACGAAATTCTGGCTGTCACGGAGTACTGCAATGATGGGAATGCCCAGCGAGTCGAGGAAGCGCATGAGCTTGCCGAGGCTTTTCGTATTTTTCCTGGTGCGATTGGCGACGACGGCCAGTTTTCGATCTCGCCGGTCGACTTTCGCGACGAGTAACAGGTCGGCAATGCAACGTGACGCTGCATGAATGTCGATAGATGACGGCATTACCGGGACCAGGATGCTGCTGGCGTCGCGAGTGACCTCACGAAGATCGTCGTGCGTCAGGCTTGCCGGCGAATCGACGATCAGGTTGGTCGTTTCCTGTGGGACGCGCAGTTGCCAGCTGCGGGTCGCCTGCATAGTGCGTTTGTAGGCGGCTATGCCATGGACAGGCGGTTTAGAGGCCGGCCGGCGCTCAATCCAGCTCATGCTCGATCCCTGCCGATCGCAGTCCATTACCGCGGGTATGGGGCCGCGCGTGGCGAAACAGGCTGCCAGGTTGGTTGACAGCGTCGTCTTGCCACAACCACCTTTCGGATTGATGACGACAATCTTGTTCAGGTCCTGTCTGTTCGGCGTAATCAACATCAGTTCTTCAGTCCAAGTTCCAGCCTGTAAGTTCCGGGCCTGCCGGATTTCGTACCCAGCCCGAGCGTCCGATCCCCGGCTTCATAACTCTGTGGCATCTGCTGCGCTAAATCGTTGTTCCGGTTCACATAATACCGGAACCCGTTGATATGTGACGAATCAGGTCTGCGGCAGCTTGCGGAGCAATGCGAGCGTAATTCCGCCCAGCACAAGGATGCCCGAGACAAGCAGTCGCAACGATAGCGGTTCGGCCAGTAACAGGACACCGCCGGCGGTCGCTATGGCCGGTACGGACAACTGAACCAGCGCGGCCTGCATGGAGCTCAGGCTTTCCAGGGCGGCGTACCATATCACGTAGCCCAGGCCGGAGGTCACGGCGCCCGAGACGATAGCGAGTGCTATTCCCTGCATTGAAAAACCGGCGTCCGAATACGTGACTGCAACCAGGACGAGGACCGGCGCCAGCGACAGCGTGAAATTGGACGCGGTTGCGGCAAGCGCATCCGACTCGTTGCGGCCGCGCAGCGAGTAGATGCCCCACGCAATCCCGGCGATGGCCATTAACGCGGCGCCGACCGCAGGTGGTGCTTCGACGCCGGGCAGTACCAGCCAGACCAGCCCGGCGAAAGCGAGCGACCATCCGAGCCATTCCGTGAGGCTCGGTCTGTCACCGTTCCAGATACCTATCGTGATCATCGTTGCCTGCACGAAGCCGAACAGAATGAGTGCGCCGGCGCCGGCACTCAGGGTGATGTAGGCATAGGAAAAACAGATCGCATAGAAGAAAAGCATTAATGCGGATGGCCAGCCGCCATGCGCTCCGAGTGACTTACCTCGGCGGGTCAGCGCGAATATCAGGAGCAGCGTCAGGGCACCCGAAGCCAGGCGAACAGCGGTAAAGCTCGCAGGGTCAATTTCGTTGTCACGAAGCGCCAGCCTGCAAATTATCGAGTTGCCCGCAAATGCGAGCATTGCCACCGTGGTGTAAGCAATCGCCCGGAGTGGTGGATGCACATGACGATCGTTCAACAAGAGCTTGCGAGCGGTTAAGGCATTCGGCCGCGACCGCTACGTTCCTTACCCTATCCTGCCGGCTTACGCAGCTTCAGGATGAAACGGTCAGTCCTGCCGCGAATACCTTCGGAAAACACGCTCTGCGTATGGTCGTCCTCGCTGTTTCGAAGCATGTCGCTTTCGGCCTCGACAGTGAAACCGGCTGCAGTCGCCAGTTTGATGGCAAGCGCTTTGTCGATGCGGTGCAGCTGATCGTTGGGACCATCGGGATTGCCAACGTGATCGATGATGCCGAACACGGCGCCGGGCTTGAGAACGGTGTACACCGCGGCCATGAATTCCGCCGATGCCTCGGGGGACTGGAGGTAGTAGGTATCGTGGAGGTTGAGCGCCGACAGGGCCAGATCGTATTGTGCGCCCGATGCGCCCAGTTCCGCCCAGGTCGAATCCACTCTGGTGACGTTGGTCAGACGGTCGCCGATGCGCTCGTTGAGTGCGACGCCATACGCCCCATCGCGGAACCCGAGGATAAATGGCGGATTCTGGGCGACGACGGAGCCGTCTTCGCCAACAGCGATTGACAGGACCTCCGAGTACCACCCGCCGGCCGCCATCAGGTCGATTACGTCCATACCTGGTTCAACCCCGAGAAACACCAGGACTTCTGCCGGTTTGCGCCCGGCATCCCGGGCCACGTCTTCTTCCGGGCGCATGGCGGCGGCCAGCATTGCGCCAATGTCGTGTTCCATCATCGTTTCGGCGGCTGGCATGGCAGCCGCGGCAGTCTCTGTCTCCGCTTCCATTGCCGCCGGAGCTTCCTGCTCAGACCGGCTGCAGGCGGACAGAACGAAGGCAGAAACGGCGCACAATGTTGCTAGCTTGACGTATCTCATTATTGTTCTCCAACGCGATTGTCTGGTATCAGGTCTGGCTGGCCAGAATACCGAGTTATGGTCGTCGCAACAACGGCGGCCGGGATAAGGTCTCAGGATTGTTGTGGATACTCGGGCCAGCTCGTGATGTCGCCGGAGTCACAGGACCACGGGGCTCTCGAATCCCAGAATATCCGGGCGGTTGGCTTGAGTGGCGGATCGTTGTCCAGCGACCCGGCAGGTATCGCGGCGATACTCAGGTCCGGTGCGACCCTGGGGAGCGGGCTGCCGCAGGTCTTGCAAAACGCCGTGCGAAATCGTTTGGCGTCCGGAACGTTGAATCCCCCGATATTTTCTTCTCCGGCTGTCCATGACACGTTGTCGGGTTTGAGGATTATATTGCTTGCATGACCGGTCCCGCTTGCTTTGCGACAACGCCGGCAATGACAATGATAAAAACCCAGGGGTGTGCCGGTTATCTCATAGCCGACCGCGCCGCACAGGCAGCTACCGCGAAAATCTGACGACATGCTCGATGGCCCCAAAAACCGCCATCATAGCTCAGCTTCGGCAGGAAGCAGAGCGTCATCCGCTAGATCGCGATGTCATCCCAGGTGGTGTCCTCCGATGACTCGAAAGTGCTGTCGCCATCCGCATCGGTCATGATTCGAACCGTGTTTTCATCCAGGGCGATGAGCCGGACGGCCCCGCCATCCGCACTGGTGATGAGCATTTCGCCCGCGAATGGATAGCCCTCGCCAGCCCCCTGGAACGTTACAGGTGTGGTGTAATCAATCGAGAGCGTCAGCTGGGTGGTCGCGATGCTGCCCATCGCAGTCAGCGTATAGGGCTCCGGCGCAACGCTCAGGTCGACTGTCTGCGTGGTCGCGAAACCACTGAGCGTTTCCGTGCTGGTCAGGGATTGATTGGTCAGCGATGTGCCGCTGATCGACATGACGATCAGTGGATCGCCTGTGGTATCGATGGTGACAGTGGAATCGCCGTTACTCACGACGGTGTCAAGCGCCGTGGCAACCTCGAAATCGATCAGCACGACACCCATCGAGAGTGTATAAGGGCCGCCCAGCAGGAGATCTCCTGTAAAACTGACGACGGTCAATTCCATCCTGCCGTTGATGACCTCACCGAGACCATCGTCGCAATCGACAGCGTCCATATTGATCGTGTCGCCCGCCGTCAATGTAAACAAGTCGGCGAGGTCGCCTGATATCGTCGTCGTGCCGGCTACTCCGCAATCATAGGTGTCCGGACCGAGCGGGACTTTTTGTATGAATCGTGTCAGCAAGCCGGACGCCGATCGTTGTACAGCCGGCTTCTGAAAACCATTCGCTGGTGACGAGGCGATGCCGGAATTGCCGACCCGCTGGCCGGTTCCCATGGACTGGACGGTTGCTGCGTAAGCGACCCGTGCCGCCTGTTTTGCATTGGTTGCGTCGATTCCCCCGGGGCCGGAACCGCCGACCGGCGGCTGATTGGCGAGTCCTGTAAAGCCGGACTCGTTCTCACAGGCGGCGAGCAGCACTGCTACGGTCAATAGAAACGGGTATACGCGATTCATGACTTGCTCCCAGGTATTCGGCCAGAGTGGGCACAATGCCCGTCAATAGTTCATCACAGTCTAATGTGCTGTCGCATCGGCAGGCGTGACCACGATCACGTATACGGGAAGCCGCGGCTTATGTCGCGCGGGCTCCGCGGTGGCCAGCCGCACATTTAACCGGGTCGGAAATTTGTGAGGTGATAGGCATCCAAACTCGCTCTCAGGCGGCAGTATTGGCAAAGCATGGAAAATCCAATAGCAGAAAATGAGTCGGTCGAGGGCAAAGGGACCTGGCGCGGTGACCTGATCTTCGCAACGACTCTGTTCCTGACCGCCGTTGTCGCGCTGGCCAACGTGTTGCCCCGAACCGGTGTTCTTGCGGGCCAGTATGGCTGGGGAACGGCCCTGTTCTTCCTGTTGTTCGGTGTTTTTACGATCACGATGGGCTTCGCGCGGCCAGGTTTTGGCCACGTCTCATTCGATCGCGTCGCACAGATCTCCAGCGTGCTCGTGCTCGGCCCGGTCGACGCGGCGTGGATCAATGGCCTCGCTTCGCTCGTCTACCCCGTGCATCGGCTCTGGAAGGACGTGCCCGTGCGCGACGTCGTGCTGGCATCGTTGCACAACGCCGGCATGACGACCCTGGTCATCCTGGCCTGCGGGTCACTGTACGTTTTCCTCGGCGGGCCAATCCCGCTGATCGGTCTCGATCTGCGTATTGGCGGATTGCTGCTTTTGCTGATGCTCAGCATGCAGGGAATGAATGATGCATTGATGACGGCACTGATGTATCTGCGCAAGCAAGATCCGTCGACAATGCTCAACGTCTTCACAGTCGGGGTGGAATTTGCTTCAGTGCCGGTTGCAATTCTCGTCGCGATTATATTCGCCAGGCTGGAGTTGCCTGTGTTCGTGTTGCTCCTCTTCGCTATGAGTCTCGGCATGATGGTGTTGAAGCAATATGCGGGGATGCGTACCAAACTGGAGGCACTTGTCGACGCGCGGACGGAGGAACTCAGACAAAAGACCGTCGAACTGGAGCGCCAGGCGACGCACGACAAGCTGACGGGCCTGTTCAACCGACGTTACGCAGATGAGTTTCTGCAGCGTGAAATCGAAAACTCGAAACGCCATGACCGGGAATTCACGATAGCGCTGGCCGATATCGATCACTTCAAACAGGTCAATGACCTGCATTCACACGCGGCAGGTGACGAAGTGCTCCGGCGGGTCGCTGAGATACTCACCAACCGTTGCCGCAAGACGGATGTTGTCGCGCGCTATGGCGGCGAAGAGTTTCTGCTCTGTTTTCCTGATACCAGCGCCGAGTTTGCCGAACAGATCTGTTCACAGATTCGCAATGCCGTCGAGAAAGCGAACTGGTCGCACATTTCTGCAGAAATCAACATCACGATCAGCTTCGGAATTGCCGAAGTCGGCGTCGATTCGCGTCGCACCAGTATACTCAGCGATGCGGATACGCGACTGTATCAGGCGAAGAACAAGGGAAGGAATCGTATCGTCGGTCTGCCGGGCCAGGACAAGACTGCCTAGGCATCCTCAGAACATCTGGCTGGCATCGGGTTTGTCGTCGTCAGCCTTGTCGCGCCCGACGATATAGTCACCGGTAATCATTTTTGCGTAGCTGAGGCCGGGCCCGACCATTGGGTAAACGCCGGCGTCGGGGTCGATGATCACCTCCAGGAATGCCGGCCCTGAAAAATGAATGAATTCCTCCACAACTGAGCGAAGTTCACCTTTCTTGTCGAGACGCCTGGCGAACTTGAAGCCATCCGCTTCCGCTGTCTTGACGAAGTCTTTGCTGTGAAGTGACTTGTCACTGCCCGACATACGGCCCTGGTAAAACAGCTTTTGCCATTGCCGGACCATTCCGTCGCCAAAGTTGTTAAACACGACAACTTTGACGGGCAGGCCATAAGTGGTCGCCGTTTCGAGCTCACCTATATTCATGCGCATGCTCCCGTCACCGTCAATGTCGATGACGAGTCGATCCCGATGTGCAAACTGCGCGCCGATGGCTGCCGGCAAACCAAAACCCATCGTCCCCATGCTGCCCGAAGTCAGCCATAGTCGCGGTTCGCGGAAGTCAAAATACTGCGCCGCCCACATCTGGTGTTGTCCAACACCGGTAGAAATAATCGCTTTTCCGCCGGTGATGCGGTTGATCTCCTCGATCACTGCATACGGCTGGATCAGCTCGCTGTCGCGATCGTAATTCAAGCGGTGTTTGTCTTTCAGACCGGCGATTTCCGCGTGCCACGTGGAAAAATCTTTCCTGAATCCGATGCGCTCGCCATAAGCCAGCAGGTCATCCAGGTCACGGGACAGCACGCCGATGTGGTGCCAGTCGACATTCTTGACCTTACCGATTTCAGATACATCGACGTCGAAGTGCGCTATGTTTTTCGCGTTGGGAGCGAAGTTGATCGGATCGCCGGCAACCCGGTCGTCGAATCTGGCACCGATAGCGATCAGGAAATCACAATCCTCGACCGCATAATTGGCGAACGCGGTGCCGTGCATGCCGAGCATATGCAGCGACAAAGGGTGTTGCGTATCGCTCGCGCCCAATGCCATCAGTGTGGTTGCGACCGGGATGCCGTGTTTACTCGCAAAGTGCCTCATCGGTTTCGTCGCGTTGGCGTTGATAACGCCACCGCCGGCATAAATCAGCGGGCGTTCGGACTCGGACAACATTTTATAGAGTCGCTCACAGGCATCGTCGCTGAGGTAATTGTCGAGCACGTTCTGCAGCCGGGCCCTGTACCCATGAAGTGGCAACGAACCGGAGCCGGTGAATTCGCCTTCCCAGTTTTGTACATCCTTCGGAATATCGATAACGACAGGACCCGGCCGGCCGGTACGTGCAATCTCGAAGGCAGAGCGAATCGTCGCTTCAAGGCGGGTTGGATCGGTTACCAGGAACACGTGCTTGGCGATCGCACCCATGATCGACAGGACCGGCGCTTCCTGGAATGCATCCGTACCGATGGCATTTGTCGGGACCTGGCCGCAAATCACGACGATTGGAACGGAATCCGCCATACAGTCGCGGACCGGTGTCACGGTATTGGTCGCACCCGGACCTGACGTGACCATGACAACACCGACATCGCCACTCGCCCGGGCATACCCGGCAGCCATGAATCCTGCACCCTGTTCATTCGCCGGCACGATGAGCGAAATAGGCGAACGACCGTCGGGCAACCGGTGCTGATCGTTGAATCGAAATACGGCGTCATACGTCGGCAGAATTGCGCCGCCGGAGTAGCCGAATACCGTGTCCACATGTTCGTCGGCCAACACCTGTACGACGATGTCAGCGCCACTCATTCGGGCGCCGGCGAGCGGGTGTTTTCGGTCTGCGCTGGCGTCAGGCTCTGTCGACATGATCTTTTGAAAGTTCGTGTAAGTGCCGGATTTCAGTGAAGTGTTTACTAAATGTTATTGCATTGCAATACTGGACTAACTACGCCAACATCGGCTGCAAGATAACCAGTCGATGGTTTCATTCGAACCTAAAAGATCAAGTTCCCGGACAGTTCCGCGATGCGACATGTAATCTCCGTACTCCTGCAAAATGAAGTTGGCGCCCTGACGCGAATGACAGGCCTCTTTTCGAATCGTGGCTACAACATTGAAACGCTCAACGTGGCGCCGACGGACGATCCGCTGGTATCGCGGGTCACCCTGGTCATATCAGGTTCCGACGCAGCGATTGCCCAACTCAATACCCAGCTTGCCAAGCTTGTCGATGTCGTCAACATTCACGATATGACCCTCGGCGAGCACTTCGAGCGCGAGCTGGCAATCCTGAAGTTGAAACTGAAAACTGGTGGCTACGCGAAAGTAACCGCGTTGGCGAAAGAATACGGAGCGGATATTCTCGACGATGCGCAGATCAGCTGTACCGTGCAGCTGACCGGCAGGCCTGCCGAGATTGACAGGTTTGTCGACACCGCGGCGAAGATTGGCGAAATTTCCGCTGTTGCCCGAAGCGGCAGTGTTGCTGTGTCGAAAGGGGAGGTTACCCTGTCGTCCTACGCCAGGCACCACCGCCTGACCGGCTAACCGCCCGCTATGCCAAAACCCGCGCTCAGTGATCTTCGCCGGCTGGTGATCAAGATCGGATCGACGTTGCTGGTCGACGATCAAAATCGGCTCAATCGTCGCTGGCTGGACGAGCTCGCCGACGATATCGATGTGCTTCGGGAAAAAGGCCACCAGGTCCTGATTGTCTCATCGGGCGCTGTCGCAATCGGCTGCCAGGTCCTCGGAATCAATCGTCAACGCTCGAGGCTCGAGGAATTACAGGCGGCGGCTGCAGCGGGACAGGTTCAGCTCGTGCATGCCTACCAGGAAGCTTTGTTGCGCCACGAGATCAGGGCCGCACAGGTGTTGTTGACGCCGGACGACACGGAAGTGAAACGCCGCTTTCTCAATGCGAGGGGTACGCTGGAGAAATTACTCGAGCATAACGTCGTACCGGTGATCAACGAAAACGACACTGTGGCGACGGACGAACTTCGATACGGAGACAACGATCGACTGGCAGCAAGGGTTGCACAGACGGTCATGGCCGACGGTCTCATTCTGTTGTCCGATGTTGACGGATTCTATACGGCTGATCCGCGAACGAATCCCGACGCCGAGTATCTTGAAGTCGTCGATGTCATTTCCGATGAGCACATGAGAATGGCTGGTGCTTCCGGGTCAGCGTTGGGTAGTGGTGGCATGAACACCAAACTTCAGGCGGCGCGAATTGCGACACATGCGGGTTGTGCAACGATCATCGCAAGTGGTGTAGTCGACAGACCGTTGCATGCACTTTTCGGCGGCGCGCGACATACGATTTTCCCGGCCGCGGCGACGCCGGCTGCAGCACGAAAGCAGTGGTTAGCCGGGATTCTCGACGTTCGCGGTGAACTCAGGCTCGACGAAGGTGCGGCGACCGCACTATTGAACGGCAAGAGCTTGCTGCCGGTTGGCGTGGTTGAGGTCGTCGGCCGATTTCCACGAGGAGATGCGGTTAAACTCATTGGCCACGATGGGGTTGAGCTTGGTCGGGGGCTCGCGGCTTATTCCGGCGAGGAAGCCGCCGCGATCAAGGGTTGCCGATCGACGCAAATTGAGGAAATACTGGGTTATCGTGGCAGATCTGTCATGGTTCACAGGGATGACATGGTTCTTTTCGAACGTAAATGAACGCCGTAACTGAAAGGTTATCGATTCCGGCACTGATGGATGCGATGGGTGCGTCGGCCAGAATTGCAGCAGGAGAACTCGCACGGAGCGATGCGCTGACACGAGACAAGGTCTTGCGGGTGGCCGCGGCCACAATCGTGCAACGGTCCGAGGAAATCATTGCGGCGAACGAAAGGGACATGGAGGCCGCTCAGACCCGCGGGCTGTCGGCCGCCATGCTGGATCGCCTGGCGCTGACTCCGGCCCGAATCGAGTCAATTGCTGCCGGACTGGAAACGGTTGCCAGCTTGCCGAATCCATTGGGCAAAGTTCTTGCGGAGTGGGAGCGGCCGAACGGGTTGGTCATTCAGCGGATCAGCGTGCCGCTCGGCGTTATCGGAATCATCTATGAAAGTCGGCCAAACGTGACCGCGGATGCTGCCGCGCTTTGCCTGAAATCGGGCAATGCGGTAATCCTGCGCGGAGGGTCGGAAAGTTTCCAATCGAGCAACCTGATCCATCAATGCCTGGTTGAGGGTATGCAAAGCGCGGGAATCAATCCCGACGCCATTCAGATAGTTCCGACGACCGATCGCGACGCTGTTGGTTACCTGCTGTCATCGATGGGAGCGTACCTCGATGTCGTCGTGCCGCGCGGCGGGAAGAACCTGATCAAGCGAGTGCAGCAGGAGGCACGCGTACCGGTGATCGGGCACCTCGAGGGCATCTGTCATGTCTATCTGCACGAATCCGCCGATGCGGAGATGGCCAGGGACATTTCATGCAATGCCAAAATGCGTCGCACCGGCATCTGTGGGGCGGCAGAATCGTTGCTCGTCGACAGAAAGGCCGCAGAGCGGCTTCTACCGGTGGTCTGCACTGCGTTGCTGGAAGCAGGATGTGAAATTCGCGGTGACCAGACCGTGCAACGATTGGTGCCCGGCGCTGTCGCTGCGACCGACGAAGACTGGTCGAGCGAATACCTGGACGCAGTCATCTCGGTCAAGGTTGTCGAAGATATCGATGCGGCGACGAAGCATATTGCCCGATACGGTTCCGGGCACACGGAGTGTATTGTGGCGTCCAGCGCGGATGCGGCAGAACGATTTTTCGCCGAGGTCGACAGTGCCATACTGCTGCACAACGCCTCGACACAGTTTGCGGATGGTGGCGAGTTCGGTATGGGCGCGGAGATCGGAATTGCGACCGGCCGGATTCACGCGCGCGGCCCGGTGGGAGCGGAGCAGCTGACCAGTTACAAGTATGTGGTCCGCGGTACCGGGCAAACGCGACCCTGATGTCTCAACAGAGCGCGGACTACGATATCGTCGTTATTGGTGGTGGTATCAATGGTGCAGGCATAGCGCGAGACGCAGCCTTGCGCGGGCTCCGAATATTACTTCTCGAAAAGAACGACTTCGGCAGCGGCACCACAGCGTGGTCGAGCCGGCTGATTCATGGTGGCCTGAGATATCTCGAATACGCGGAAATTCCCCTGGTATTCGAATCGCTGCACGAACGCCGGCGTTTGCGCCATCTGGCGGCGCACCTGGTCACCGGGTTGCGACTGAACATACCGATCTATGAGGATAGCCGGCGAAGCAAATCTGTCATTCGCCTCGGAATGATTGCCTATGATCTCTTGTCGATCGGCAAGAAGACCCCGCGTCACGAGATGCTGAGTCGTGACGAGCTGCTGCGCGAGGAACCCGGGCTGCGCCGGGAGGGACTGCTCGGTGGCGCCCGGTACTACGATGCGCAGGTCACGTTTGCCGAACGGCTCGTTGTCGAAAACGTGCTTTCCGCCAGAGACGCAGGTGCCGATGTCAGAAACTACAGTCCTGTTATCGGAATCAACGTGCGCAAACGTGCGGTGCACAGCTTGCAGTTTATCGATCGCGAAAGCGGTGAGGAGACCGAAGTATCAGCGCCAGTGATCATCAATGCCGCGGGTCCCTGGGTCGACAAGGTCCTTACCACCGTCAATCGAGAGATGCCGCAGTTCATGGGCGGAACGAAAGGAAGCCATATCGTTGTCGGAAAATTCGAGGGGGCGCCACATGCCGCTTTCTATATTGAGGCACACGAGGATGGCAGGCCGTTTTTTGTTATTCCCTGGAACCGGCAATACCTCATTGGCACCACGGACATCCGCTACGACGGCGACCCCGCCGAGGTGACGGCGAGCGAAGATGAGCTCGATTACCTGTTGAATGAAACAAATCGCGTATTTCCATCAGCACATCTGTCGAAGTCAGACATTCATTTCGCCTATGCCGGCGTACGTCCTCTGCCCAGGCGCGACAAGGGACCGGAGTCGGCGATCACGCGAAAACACATCATATTCAGGCACAAGAAAGATGCGAAGGGGCTGATCTCGATCATCGGTGGCAAGCTCACGACCTATCGCAACCTGGCGGAACAGGCCGTTGATGCGGCGCTGAAATCTTCCGCTATCGATGCGAAAGACTGCGAGACCCGCACGTTGCCGCTACCGGGAGCCGCGCAACTCGATGCAGCGGGCGAGAAGCTACGTTCTGCGAGCGGCCTGACGCCGGCATGCATCGAACGAGTGCTTGGAATCTACGGTAGCCGGGCTGTCGAACTCGTCGACACGGCGAGCGAAGAATTTGCAAATGTCTATCTCGATACGAATCGGACGGTGCCGGCCGCGGAAGTCGCTTTTGTCGTTCGCAATGAATTGGCCGTCACGCTGATCGATATCATGCATCGCCGCATGATGGTCGGCCTGGATGCCGACCAGGGTTTGTCGATGGCAGACAAGATCGCGTCAATAGCAGCCCGCGAGGCCGGGTGGGATAAATCCGCGCGTGAGCGCCAACTGAAAGCATTACATGCCTACAGTGACCGATTCAAAGCGTAGCGTTGTGCGAAACGGTCCGGCGGGCTGAGCGACACATTTCAAATTGACGCCATTTGAGGTCAGAATACAGGTTCGGGTTTGTGGAAAGCCACGATAGTCAATCCGTCTCAATTCGTTCACGTTATCCGCCAAAGGTATGGAGGATCCGGCAATGGCCTCTCAGTTATCGTTAAAAATTGGACTGCTAGCCCTGTGTGTAGGACTTTCCGGCTGCGAGCGTAAGGTTAGCTTCGCCAACGATGTTCAGCCGATACTTCGCGAACATTGTGCTGAATGCCACAACCAGGCTGGTGAAGGAGAGACAGCCAGCGGCTTCAGCGTCCGTGACTACGACAGCGTTATGAGCGGCACGAAATACGGACAGGTAATTGTTCCTGGCAGCAGTATTTCCAGCTCGCTGTACCTGATGATTGCGGAGAAAACAGCACCGGAAATCCGCATGCCGCC
>Ga0055481_10000480_pt1 | contig 13269 bp, 9 predicted proteins | sample Muzzi_PWC_D2_FD_57936 | JGI IMG/M metagenome (GOLD analysis project Ga0055481, IMG submission 57936) | Wetland microbial communities from San Francisco Bay, California, USA, that impact long-term carbon sequestration - Muzzi_PWC_D2 | ecosystem: Environmental > Aquatic > Marine > Wetlands ... | reverse complement strand
GACGCATTTTCGTCACGCAGGGTTCGCGAATGTGGGATGGTGTGACGGGCACGTGGACAGTCGACGACGGACGTTGACCTGGTCGAGCGGGATGTACAAGGCGAACCCGAAGCGTTTGCACCTCGGCTGGTTCGGCAAGGCGGACGACAACAGCCTCTACGATATCGAGTAGCCCGCGTGCCGGGTTGCCGAGCCCTGCGTCTTCCTGTACGCATGTATACAGCTACGTCGCGGTTGTCACTCCAGGCAGCGGACGTGGCGTCGGACGCGTTGTACCATGACGGACGGCCCCACAATCGTGGATAGCAAAATCCCTGCCCCGGAATGCCCGGCTTGCGGAACGGCGGTCGAGGATCCCCACACGCTCACGTGCTCGCACTGCGGCGCGCCGTTCGACAGGACCGGATCCACACTCGTGCCGACTCGCCGCCGCCGGATGCCGTGGCTCTGGCTTGCGCTCATAGCGGGTACCGGCATTCGCCTGGCAGCCCTTCCCCTGTCGAGCCCTGAATACAACTTACCATTCTGGCACGCCTACGGTTGGCCCGCAGATCATGTGACCTACGTGCAGTGGGCGCGGCAAGCGACACAGCCGGACAAAGGGCTGTTGAGTATGTACTCGGTGACGCCCGACCGGTCCTTCAAGATGCGGCTTAGCTACGGGGAAGATTACATCGATCCCGGAGAAAGCGCAATTGCCAACTACCCGCCGCTCGGCATCTACGTGATCTGGTTGCAGGGTCTTATCCATGTGCAATTGGATTTGCAGCGCACGGCGAACACCGCGCTCGCCCGCATCGTGTTCGGTGCCGCGCCTTTGATCGGCGACGTGCTACTGGCGGCCGGTATGTGGTTTTTGTGTACGGCGGCATTCAGTCGCCGTGTCGCTGCCTGGACCACCGGTATCATCTACATGATTCCACCGGTCTGGCTCGATTCCTGCTGGTGGGGCCAGACGGATAGTTGGGTGCTTGCCCCGATGGTGTGGGTCGTTGCGGCTATGGTTCGTCGCCGCTGGCTGACGGCCGGCATCGTTTGGGGCATCGGCTTGTCGCTCAAGCCACACGCCATTCTGCTCTCCCCGGTGTGGCTGTTCGTGTGGCTCGACGGCCTGCGCGACCTCCGTTCGCGCGGTGAAGCCGGGGCGAGCGGTCGCTGGACGGTGCGGATCGTTTGCGCTGTCTTGCTAGGTCTTGCCGTGCTGAATCTGACTGCGCTGCCATTTTGGTTGACTTCCGGAGCCGCCTGGTTGAGAGAGAGCTACCTGCGCAACTTGGGTGACGAGCAACCGTTTACGACGCTCAAAGCGTTCAACATCTGGTACATCGATCTGTTGCGCACGTACGATGCGAACTCGAGGACCTTGATGTTCGGGCTCGCCAAGGACACCTGGGGCAAGCTGCTGGCTTTCGCCGGTATGATCGTGTGCTTTGCTGTGGTCTGGCGTCTTCGCGCGGGGCGATCAAATCGCCTCATACTATTTGCCGGTTTGTGGTTACTTGCCGTCGTCATGCTTCCGACACGCGTCCACGAGCGCTATATCTTGATGTGTCTGCCGTTTCTCATCATCGCGGCGACGCAAAGCAAGCGCCTCTGGCCGGGGACGTGTGCCGTGATCGTCGTCGCTTGTTTCCAGCTAACCGTGTATCACTGGCTGCCGCTGTCTGCCGATTCGTGGACAAGAAAATGGATCGACGATACCATCGCGTATCGCAACAAAGCCCTGGCGCAGACCCCGCCGGAACAACGCGATCAGATTCCTACCCGCGACGAGGCGATCCAAATGCGTTTTGCCAATTTTCGGAGGGAACACGCCCCGTTCGCACCTTATGAGTGGGCGCTGACGATTGTGGGATGCCTGGCTGCGGCGCATTTGTTTTTTGCGGCGGCGCGGGGATCCCGTCGAGACTCGGATGATGTCGGTGGACCAATTACACCGGATGCCGAGCCCGCGGCCGCGCCGTGCCCTCATACGGCTTGAGGAATCACACGGTCCTTACGCACCTGTGACAAGCCGAGACGGCGGCGCACCGTATCATTCAGTGCGTGCCAGGCTATCGAGCAATGAAATCGGTTTGCCGGCTCGCGTGACAAGCGAACCGTACTTCAGGTCATGAAAGGACGAATGAAATGGTGCGAATCAGCAGGGCCAGAACAATCGTGATTATGACGCTTGCGTGGTGTTCCATGGCCACCGTTGGTGACACTCGCGCCGACGGCTCCGTCGATCGTACGGTCACCGTATCCGGCGAGGCGGAGTTGCGTATCGTGCCGGATGAAGTGGTGATGACATTCGGTGTCGAGACGCACGATATGGAGCTCACAACCTCTCGTATGCAGAACGACGAACGAGTCGAGCGAATCTTCGCTGCCCTTGCAGCCGCCGATATCGAAAAAAAGCACATCAAGACCGAGTATCTCAACATCGAGCCGCGCTATGACAGCAGCTACAGCGGATACAAGTTTCTGGGCTATTGGACCCGCAAGACCATCGTCGTGACGCTCCGAGACGTCGACAAGGTGGAGTCCTTGCTGTCCGCGGTTCTGGAATCCGGTGCGACCCACGTCCATGGCATCGACTTCCGCACGACGGAGCTAAGAAAGTACCGCGACGAGGCGCGCGCCATGGCGGTCAAGGCCGCTCAGGAGAAGGCCGGTGATCTTCTGAAGACCCTTGGCGAGTCACTGGGTCGCGTGCGGACGTTGCAGGAGACGGGGTCACATTGGTGGGGCTGGTCCGGTTACGGTTCTTGGGGGAATCGGTGGGGGGGTATGGCCATGCAGAACGTGGTTCAATCGGTGAACGGTGCCCCCATGCAGGGAGACGGCACCATCGCCCCGGGGCAACTCGCTGTGCGTGCCACTGTGACCGCTACGTTCGATATCGTGCCCTAGCCGGGCCCATTCTCTTACGACATTTCCGCCGGCTCGCGATCCAAACCGTAGCGCTTCATCTTCTTGTAGAGCGTGGTGCGGTTGATTTCGAGTTGCTCCGCGGTGGCCTGGCGGTTCCAGCCGTTGGCGCGAAGGGCGGCCTCGAGTATGCGTCTTTCAGGCTGCTCCAGCGCCTGCTTGAGCGGCAATGGCATGTAATTCTCGAAAGTCAGGATATCGTCACGTGCCTCGAGCAACTTTGGCGGCAGGTCCTCGACCCGAATGTGTGATTGCTTGCAGAGCACGACGGCGCGGGCGACGACGTTTTCGAGTTCCCGCACGTTTCCCGGCCAGTGATAACGCTGCATCGCGTGGATCGCCGCGTCGTCGATGTCCAGGACCGTCTTATTCATCTCCGCGCAGCTTCGATCGAGGAAATGGCGTGCGAGCATCGGGATGTCCGACAAACGTTCCGCAAGCGTCGGCATTTCGACCGCCACCACGTTGACGCGATAGTACAGATCTTCGCGAAATCTGCCGGCCTGCACTTCGGCCTCCAGATCCACATTGGTAGCGAGAACCACGCGTACGTCCACTTTCTGCGTTTTGTTGCTACCGACCGGCTCGAATTCCTGGCTCTGCAATACGCGCAGCAGTTTGACTTGCAGCGCGGGTGACGCGTTGGCGATCTCATCGAGGAAAATCGTGCCCGTATGTGCGGCTTTGAACTTTCCGGTCTTGTTGGACGTCGCGCCCGTGAATGCGCCCCGTACGTAACCGAATAGTTCGCTTTCCAACAACGTCTCGGGAATAGCGCCGCAACTGACTTCGACAAACGGTTGGTCCGCGCGGTCGCTCTGCTGATGGATCACCCGCGCGACCAACGATTTGCCCGTGCCGGATGCACCTTGCACGAGAACCGTGACCTTCGATGCCGCCACGGACTCGATCAAGTCGAAGAGTTTCAACATGCGGTAGTCCTGCCCGATGATGTTGTCGAGCCCGAAGCGCATGTTCAACTTTTCTTTGAGTTCGCGGTTCTCGCGCAGGATGGCCTGTTGCGCCATGGCACGCTCGACGCACAGCTTCAGCTCGTCGTCATTAATCGGCTTCGTCAGGTAGTCGTAGGCACCCATCTTGATGGCCTCGACCGCACTCTCGATCGTGCCGTAGCCGGTGATCATGATGGAGACGGTTTCCGGGTAGGTTTTTCGTAGCGCGTGAAGAAGCTCGAATCCGTTCCCTCCCGGCATGTTGACATCGGAGAGCACAATGTCGACGGATCGTTCCTGCATGGTCTGAAGGGCTTCATGGAACGATCTCGCGCGGGAGACGGCGTACCCTTCGATCTCGAGAAACTCCGCGAGCGAATCGAGGATGATCCGGTCGTCATCAACGATGAGGACACTCGTCTGCTTCTTGCCGATGCCGCCGTACGGATTGTTTTGCGCGTTTGCCATGATTCGTGTCATCCGTTCAGTCGTCGAGACGGGCCTGTTTTCGCAAACGACGATCCACGGGCCCGCAGGCGCTTTCGGGAATCATGATCGTAAAGACCGCGCCGCCATCCTCTCCCGGTGCGGCGGTTAGAGATCCACCCATGTTCTCGATGTAATCCTTGCAGATGGCCAGCCCCAATCCGGTCCCTGCACCGGCCGGCTTGGTGGTGTAGAAGGCTTCAAAGGCCTTCTGTGGGTCGTCCGGCAGACCGACGCCGGTATCCGTCACGCGAATCACCACATGCGCGTTCGCCAAGCCGGTGGTGATCGAAAGACGTCCACCGCCCGGCATGGCGTCGATCGCATTCTTGATCAGGTTCCGACACACTTGGTAAAGCCGATTGCCCCGCACTGTAGGCATCGATTGCAATTGAAAGTCGACCGTCACGACGATGCCTTTGGTTTTTTTTGCCGTCATTGTGTCATGAACGGCCTGTTCCACGATTTCGTTCACGTCGAGTTCATCAAACTCGCCGTCGGTGGCACGCGAGAACTCGAGAAGCTCTCCTACCACCTGCACCATACGCGTCACGCCGGTACGTGACTCGTCCAGATAAGATTGGAGTTTGGTACCGGGCAACTCCGAGGCGAGCCGGGAGGCCAGTTTCAGGTATCGGAGAATGCCGTCCAACGGATTGTTGAGTTCATGGGCGACCTGTGCCGTCAGCTTTCCGAGCGCGGCCAGCCGGCGATACATTTCGTTGGCGTCCGAGCCATCCCACTTCGCGCGCTCGTCTATTTGGATCACAAAGAGAAGGCTATCAGATTCTTCGGGTTGCGTTGGTCGACATCGGATGACAAGAGGGATATCGGAAGCCTGATTGGGATTGGAACGCACGCCCATCCAAGTCGATACCATGCCGATATCGGTCGTAGGACCAATGAATGAATGCCAACCGGGGAAATCTCCCAGGATGCGGATGCACCCAAGAGCCGCTTCCAGGTCATCGCTATCCGGAAGCATCTGACGTGCTTGGTCGTTGCGAAAGAGAATCACGCCAGTGCTGTCGCAGACCAACACGGCGCTGCACAGGGCGTCCCAAACGGCCGCCATCGGGTATGGGTGCAGATGATGCGATTGATTCTCGCGTGTAGATTCTGCCATACTGCGACCGGTGCCTCCATCGCCCCTTCGTGCTCTCCCTGTGTTGCCGCTAGACAACGCCTCGATGGGGTGTCTGGGAGCGCAGAAGAGCAGACATGGTGACCATCGGCACGATCCCGGCGGATCATTCGTAAAGAAGAGTGCCAAAGCGGCATGCGAGCTGATGTCGATCCAGCCAGACCTGTTGCGCTCGGTCGACATCATTACCGGACCGGCATGATCTTGCTGCGTGTGGTGCGGAGGTTGATGCAAGGGGAACGGCACTACGAATCGAGCAGCGATCGGCCCGCCATCTCGCGCGGCTGATCCAACCCCATCAGTTCCAGTGCAGTCGGTGCAATATCGGCGAGGCGACCTCCGCCACGAAGGGTGCGGCCTTTGTGCCGTTCATCGGCCACGATTAACTCGACATCATAAGTGGTATGTGCCGTGTGTGGACCACCGGTATTGGGATCGATCATCTGCTCGCAGTTTCCGTGGTCGGCCGTCACGATCACCGCGCCACCTTTCTCTTGCACGGCCTTGGCGACCCGTCCCACGCATTCGTCGACCACTTCGACGGCGCGGATCGCGGCCTGAAGGTTGCCCGTATGGCCGACCATGTCGCCGTTTGCGTAATTCAAGACCAGCAGATGGTCGTCATGATGGGCCAGACGCTGCAGCACGGTGTCCGTCACCTCAAAGGCCGACATCTCCGGCTTCTGGTCATAGGTCGTGACATCGCGCGGCGATGCGATGAGTTCACGAGCCTCGCCGTCGAACGGCTCGTCGCGATAGTCGTTGAAGAAGAACGTGACGTGCGGGTACTTTTCCGTCTCGGCGCAGCGGAATTGCTGAAGTTCGCGCTCGGCCGCGTAGCCCCCGAGAATGTTTGCCATCTTGGGCGGCTTGTCAAAGGCGACGTGTACCGGAAGCCCGGTCTCATAGCCCGTCATGGTGACAAAGAATAGATCGAGCTTCGATCCACGCGAAAATCCCATCGTGGTCTCTTTGCCGTCCTTGCCAATTCCATGAAAAGGAAACTCGTCAAGCACGAACGCCTTGGTCAGTTCGCGCGGCCGGTCACCTCTGTAATTGAAGAAGACTACGCTGTCGCCGTCCTGGATGACGGCTGGCCTGTCGTTCTGCTGCAACACGACACTGGGCGTGATGAATTCGTCTCCCTTGCGGCTGAGTTCAGTGGGGTTGTCGTAATAGTGCCGGATCGCCTCTGTGGCCGAGGCGAATCGGGCGCCCTCGCCTTGGGTGAGCATGCGATAGGCACTCTCGACGCGGTCCCAGCGATTGTCGCGATCCATGGCGTAGTAACGACCTATCACGCTGGCCACCGCGTTGATGCCCGCATCGCGACATGCCCGTTCCACGGCTGCCATGTGATCGATGCCACTTTGCGGGGGCGTGTCACGCCCGTCCATGAAAGCGTGGACAAACACGCGGTCTCCCGGGAAACCCAACCGCCCGTTCATCGCCAGCAATCCAAACAAGTGGTCAAGGTCGCTGTGTACGCGCCCATCGCTGCAGAGGCCTAGTATGTGGACACGACCACCCGTAGCGGCCGCGCGATCAAATGCGCCGCGAAGCGACTTGTTCGCAAAAAAAGTCTCGTCACGGATCCGTCCGGTGATGCGCATGATCTCTTGTTCGACGATACGGCCGGCGCCGATGTTCTGGTGACCTACTTCGCTGTTACCCATCACGCCGTCCGGCAGGCCGACATCATGCCCGCTGGTGTGGATCAACACGTGCGGATAAGTCGACATAAGGTGATCGTCTACGGGTGTGCGTGCGAGATGGACCGCGTTCGCGTGGTTCCACTCCGGATGGGGATTCGCGCCCCAACCGTCACGAATCAGGACCATCACAGGTTTGCATACTGAAGCCGTCAATAGCGTGTCTCCTTGCAATTCTTGTCGGTCGAGACGGGCGCGTGTTCGAATTCGGTTCAGTGACCTATACAATCGGCGTAGTCGCCGAGTTCCGCCTCAAAGTCGCGCATACGAATTCCAAACATCGACTCTGCGACTGTATGATCGCACACGCTGTCTTCCTGCGACATCTGCACTTGTCCGGCGTCGAAGCGAAATTTCCCGAGTGACGGCATGATCAGCTCGGCCAGGGCCAGCGGTGGGGCGGAGGCGAGGGCGGCGACACGCGCCATGGGGACCGGCTGACCTACCATCGGCTTCCACCGCTTGGATCCCGGCATACGCACGCGACAGGCGTTGTACAACGCCAACCATGAGTATGCCCTCGGGCCGCCCAGAGGCACGGTCTGGTGGATGGACTCCTGCACGCGCAGTGCATCCACGAAACAACGTGCCACGTCCTTGACCGACACGGGCTGCAGCTTGGCCTGCCCGGTACCGAAATAGGGAATAAAGGGCGGCACCAGGTCGCATAGAAAGCTCTTGATGAGCTGCATGAACTCGCCGTCCGGGCCGTGAATAAGGCTCGGTCGGAAAACCGTCCAGTCGAGATCCGTATCACGCACGAGACACTCCGCTTCCCATTTGGATCGGTGGTAGGCGGACACTGCGTCTTTTCGCGTACCCAACGCGGACATGTGAACGTAACGCCGGATCCCTGCGCCGGTCACGGCGTCGAGCACGTTCCGTGTTCCGCGCACGTGCACACGCTGAAACGTCTGGCCCTGTAGTTTTCGCTCAATGATGATGCCGACCAGGTGGATCGCCGCCTGACTGAGGTCGGCCGCGTGCTGCAACGCGTCCCGCTGACTCAGACTCCCGACCACCGCGGTGATTCGCTCAGGTGCGACGTCGGCATGCTGCGCCAGGAGCCGCCCCGGTGAGCGGACCACGCAGATGGGCTTGTACCCTTGCGCAAGTAGCTCGCGCACGACATAGCGGCCGACAAAGCCCGTAGCCCCCGTGACCATCACATTTTCGATTGGTGGCAAGTCTGGCATTTTTCACCGAGCCGTTTTGGAGCGCCGTCTGCGCCTATCGTACGAACGCGGGGGACGTTGGTAAAGAGCGATGGCGAAGGGTTGCCGAAGCATTTCCTCCACCCGCCAATATCTCTCGGGCGTCGAATCCTACCTGCGCGTTGCCACGACAATCAGGTCGTTGGACCGAGATCGGTCGAACGGCTCGCGCGCGTAGCTTCCCCATAACGCGTCGACCTGAAGGCTCGCGGATTCGCACCATGTCGATAGGTCCGGAAGCTCCAGGGGGAATAGCGTGCCGCATCTGCTGTGCATCCGCCACGTCTTTTCCTTCCAGACCGTCACGTTGGTCACATCCGCGGCGTCGCCCGCAAAATGGAAGTGGCGACATGACACATACTCCCGCCCGGCAACGGTGGCCACACGCGGTCCGCGGACACATGGCGTCTCTTGGCGCATTGCCGCGAAATTGAGGATCTGAAGGAACAGCTTGCCCGCCGGGCGCAAGCACTGGCCGAACGCGCCGATCGCTGTTTCCACGGCACCGCGCGTGCCGGCAGCCGCGAGGGCGTTTCCGAGGCAAATAACGGCGTCATTCTGTTCGCCGACCTTACTGATCATGTCCGCGTAGGTCGACGCGAAAAAACGTGGACCAACCTCGACGCTCGCACCCTGGCAAAACGACTCCGCTTGACCGATCATCTCCGCGGATGCATCGATACCGCAAACCGAATAGCCCAGTTGTGCAAGGGCGAGCGTGTGACGACCCGTTCCACAGCCGGCGTCAATCAGACCACCCGCGCCGGGTGATCCGACGACGTCGCGAAGAACGGGCAACTCGCGCGTCAGCCGCGCCGACCAATCGATGGTGCGGTCGTACCATTCCGCCGACGCGAAAATATCGCTAGGTTCGGGCACCTGAGTGTCCAATGGCTGTAAGACTTAGGTCATTTGTCCGCGGCGGGCACGGTCTGCATTGGCGCCACACGAAAATCGCGTGGCGTATCAATGTTGCAATACTTCTTGAGGTACTTGCGATTGCTGAAATTCTCGCCGAGGTTGCCGTGCAGTAAATCCTGCCAATGATAGAGGTTTGCCGGCTTCATGAGTTTTTCGCGAACCAGTTGTCCGGCCTTCTTATTGCCGACAAAACTCGTTCTCTGGTCGGGTGCCTTATCCATCGTCTCGCTTACGAGGAGGCTGTAGACTTGCTCGGCGAGAATATCGCCCATCAGGGTAGAGTGGTGGTGCATCGGATTGAACAGGATCTCCGGTACAAGGGCGTAGCCGTATCGAGCATCCTCCTCCCCGGGAGGCGCGAGTAATTGGTATTTTTTCTCAAATTCCCACCAGACGTGAGGAAGATCGCGAGTCGGATCGGCGCAAAGGGAAACCTCGAAACGGACGACGAGTTGAGCCCACTGCGCTCGGATCAGGGTGCGCCACTGCATGTTGCGCTCGGCAATTGGGGCGATCTCCTCCATTCGTTTGGGACTGACGTGCGCAATCCTGGTGAGGAAGTCGGTGTTTCGGACCGCTTGGCCGAATAGGGACGCGAACGCTTCATCCACCGCGCCGTGAGGAGGTTGCTGGAGGAGCAACGGTACGTCCTTGCCCATGTTCTTGCGATAAATAGCCTTGGCGAAGTTCTGGAAAAGGGCTTCTGCCCCTGCGAGGGTCGGCTCAATATCGCATGCCAGCCGAACGCCGTCTTCCCCTTCGTATCCAAGCAAACAGGGGTAGATACTGCCGGTCGGCGCCTTACGGAACTCGCTTCTCTTGATGATGTCATCACACGGAAGCCCGAGACCGTCGAAGTACTCGCGTGCCAACCGCACGATGTCGGCATCTTTAAAAAGAACGTCCAGGTCGCTCTCGGGTGTTACGGGTGCGTCACGAAGATAGACGTCTCCATAATGCCAGGGGCGAAGTTGATCGACTTCGATGCCGAACTTCGCCGCGAGCGCCGGATCGATTTCGCCCTTGACCTTCGCATAGCACTCCGACATATCCATGTTGAGGAGATTGAGAAACCTGTAGAACTGAACGGGAGTAAATTTCTTCAGGAACAACATCAGTCGGAAGTAATGGCCCTTTTCCATTTTCTCGGCGAATCGGTTCCGAAGCTGAAAGAGTTCTCGTACCTTGGGGTCAAGCACCTTGCCAAGCGCCATATAGGCTTTCCAGGCTTTTTCCGCCCGCGAGGAATCGGTGGTCGTCCTCAACAGTTGGCGAACCTCGCCCGAGGACATCTCCACGCCGTCGACCCGGACGCGGTGATTTCGAAGCGCACGTTCGAGATCGGTCTCTATTTCGATGATCTTCTCGACGGCCTCACGGTCCTGCTGGCAGAACAGGAATTGATCGTATAGTACCTCTGCCAAACGTGTGGTGAATGGATCCACAAGTGGTCCGGAGCTACGTATGTCAGCCAATTCCGCAAATACCGCAGGGTCCGAATGGAGTTCGGCCAGGGCAAGACGCGCAGCTTTCTTCTTTTCAAAGGCGGCGTCGGATCCGCTTTTTCGCGCCTCGAAAGAGGCCATGGCTATCTCCGCGCGAAGAGGAATGTACTTCTTCAGGTAGGTCTGGTAGACGGCCAAGAGGGCGTCGTCGTCGGCCTTGGCGATCGCAGGATGGATCGCAAGTAACAGCCCCGTTGTCACTATCATGTGGTACTTTAGGTTGTGTCCCATTTACGGTCATCTCCAATTAATCCGATCCTTTGGAATTCTACCAGGAATCTCACGCCCATCAACGCGGTCGGGCCCGCCGCACGCAGGTGCTAAGTGATCGCCCGCAGCATCCTAGCCGGCACCCAAGATCGCGCGCGCCCCCTTGCCGGTTTCGCACGGTCATTTGCAGTCATGCGACGATCTACTTGATTCGTATTGCCGCTCGGCGATCCATTCGCCATGACCGTCGCTCCTCGGTGAGATTGGTATCGGCGCCTTGACTCGGGGGCTCAATGCCGCTCTGGGATGCGCGAGGCAAGGGTCCCGATTCGTTCACTTTTGGCGCATCAAAAAGGCAGTCATTTCGATGCCATATAGGCGACGCGGACGCCCCTCTTCCCGCATCCGCAATCACGTTTCCGGACGGACAATGGCCCATCAAATTGAATAATCCGTGAATTCTGAAAGGCCGATAGCCAGATATTGCCGGCCTGGACTAATCGATCGTCGCGCGGCTGCGTTCCGTGATATCAAAAAGGCATCCAATTTCCAGGTATTGGTTGCGAGCCAATCCGGTCCGTTAGTGAGACTGGTTGGGGGATCGGCTACCGGGAAACGGAATTACGCTAAGTTGCCAAGCAGGTGGGATCGACGCGACAACGCGCATGCTCCGGGCCTTGCCGTGTAGCGGCCAACATGGCACTGGCCGGCCCGAAGAAATCGAGATCGGTATTACATTGGCTACGGAAAAAATAAGGTGTTAATTATTCCGATGGCCATGATTGAAGCCTCTGTTACATTACATGGGAAGGTGTTATAATAAGATGTTGGTGCGCTTCGCCAAATGAAATGACGCGTGCATCGCACGGGCTCGGAACGAAACCATGTAAGGAAATTGCCGCGTTCGTGCAGGGCGTGCTCGTGGGCTTGGCGGATTCGTGGCGGATTTGACGAGTCGTCGTTGGAGGTCGCGTAGTATGGTTGACCTGAAAAACAATGATGATGTAGTTGCACGTGCCAAGGCGGTGCTGATGCCCCGTGTGGAGCGGCTGCACCTTTTTATTACCGAGCGCATCCCACCGGAAATGGCCACGGTTGTCACACCGGATGATATTTTGCAGGAAGTCTGGCTGTCCATATTTCACGCCAACAAGGAGGAAGAGGTGCTGCGCCTGGCCAGAGTGGGCGAACTCGACACGTGGCTTACGACAACCGCGAGGCGAAAACTCGTCGACGTCATTCGCAATGCTCGCCGAACCGGCTGCACCGGTCGGCCGATGTTGCAGGTGAGGGTTCGGGGCAACAACTCGCGTACTACTTTTTTTTCCAGCGTGCCGGCGGGGCAGCGTTCACCGTCAAGTGTCGAAGCGGCACTGGAGCGTTCCGTGGCGGTCCAAATCGCCATACGCTCGCTTCGCGGACCCTATCGCCAGGCGATCACATTGTACCATATCGAGGGGCGGTCGCGGGCTGAGGTGGCGCAGATCATGCGACGAAGCGAAGCGGCAGTACATGGGCTGCTGCACCGCGGGCTGCAGAAGTTGCGGCAGCATTTGGGTTCGGCGGACCGTTTCTTCTCCGATGAGGTATTGGTCAAGGGTTCTTCGGCGCACGAACCCAAGGCGGTGTTTGGACCGCATACGAGCCATGACAAGCCCGGTGCGTCGGACTGACCGTCCCTGACCCGACGTGCGGGGAAGCGGGTCGTAGGGATGGATCATTCGAGACCCCAACCAGATTCGCACCGTGCGTCCATGACAGCGAAAGAGCGTATCGAATCCATCGTTCAAGAAGTCATCGCCAGTCGATGCGTCGGGAAAACGGTGGATTACGAGTCCGTCGCGCTAGCCCATCCCGACCTGATGCCGATGCTCGGTGATCGACTCAAGCGGCTGCAGGCCGTGGATGTGGCGGCGGCCCGTCCCCTGCACAGTTCCGACGACCGGCGTGCGGAATCCGGCGACGCCGAGGTCAATCCGGACATTGCTTTTCTGAGTGACGCGCTCCAGGGATTCGACATTGTCGAGCACGTGGACTTCGGCGGTCAGGGTCGGGTCTACAAGGCCGTGCAGACCGCCATGAAGCGAACAGTGGCCATCAAGGTCCTGCTCGATGGTCCCTTTGCCAGCAAGCAACAGCGGGACCGGTTCGATCGGGAAATCGAGCTGGTGTCCAGGCTCAAAGACCGTCGAATCGTGACGGTCTACGACA
>Ga0055481_10000477_pt1 | contig 13296 bp, 7 predicted proteins | sample Muzzi_PWC_D2_FD_57936 | JGI IMG/M metagenome (GOLD analysis project Ga0055481, IMG submission 57936) | Wetland microbial communities from San Francisco Bay, California, USA, that impact long-term carbon sequestration - Muzzi_PWC_D2 | ecosystem: Environmental > Aquatic > Marine > Wetlands ... | reverse complement strand
CTTTGTGCCTTTGTGCCTTTGTGCCTTTGTGCCTTTGTGGTGAAATCAATCTTTAGGTCCTCGCGGCGGCGCTAGGTGTCCTCGTGCATCATGCGCTTGAGCGGCGGTACGAGCACCGCCAGCATCAGTGCGCCGACGCCGCAGATGATGACGAAAATCATGAAGTACTTCGTCGGCGTCATGTTGCCCCACATTCCACCGAATACATGCGCGAGCTTCTCCGCCACCGCAGTGGACAGGAACCAGCCGCCCATGAAGAGGCCCACATGCTTCGGCGGCGCGAGCTTGGTCACCAGCGACAGGCCGACTGGCGACAGGCACAGTTCTCCCATGGTGGCGAGCAAGTAATGCAATATCAGCCACCAAATACTGATTCGAAACTTTGATGTCTGCACGTACAGGTCGTCGACCGCGGCCTTGAATGCAGGATCCGCAGCGGCCGCCAGTAGTTGCATTCGCGCCCGATCGTTGATCGTATCGGAGACCGTCAGTGTCTTCGTGGCGGCATCCCAGGTGAAGACTTTTTCAGCCTCGTCCCCCACAATCCGGAACAACGGCGGCGCGGAGGGGAGTACGACCGTCAGGTCTTCGCCTTCCGTGACGGTGCCGTTGATTTCCTTCACGGCGTCGACAAACTCCTCCGGTGCCGTGTCGGCCAGCATTCGTAGACGATCATTTTCCGGAAACACGCCCTTCATCAAGAGCTGACCGGCCTGGTCGTCATAGGACAGCCGGGTCGCACCGTACTGGCTGAGATCCACACTTTGGGGCAGCGCCGGCAGGGCCACGCTCGATGGGCGATTCTCGAAGCTCGCGGCCGGCACCATCACCAGAAATGCCCCGCTCATACCGGCGATTCCCATGACCATCTTGGCCGGCGTGGAGGGCTGCAATCCGCGCTTGTCCAGGCGCGTCCAAAGGAAGGCGAGCGGACTCGCCAGGATGATGATGAACAATGGATTGATGGACTGCGTCTGCCCCGCGGTGATTTGGAGCCCTGCCAATCCGGTGACGGCTTGGCCCGTGGCCACACCGTCCAACATCACCGGCGGCGGCTCTAACGAAAAGAGCTGACCATTGGTGAACTGATCCGCCCACACGACCATCACGTTGGACGCCTGCTCGAACGCCATCCAGAACAGGATCACAAAGGCGAAGATGACGAGCAGAACGACAATGCGATCGCGCACCACGTGCCGTGGAATAACCGCTACGGAGTCCGAGCCATCCGCGGCCTTCTCCTGATTGAACTCGACCAACTTTCGCTGCCCAATCACATATACGATCAGGCCCAGGATCATACCAACACCGGCGGCCGCGAATCCGTAGTGGTAGCCGTACTCCTTGCGGAGCCAGTCGCAGACGAGTGGACCGAGGAATGCCCCGAGGTTGATCCCCATGTAAAAAATGGTGAAGGCACCGTCGCGGCGGGAGTCGCCGGGCTTGTAGAGTGCCCCGACCTGCGTCGAGACATTGGGTTTCAGCAAGCCGACGCCCACCACAATGAGGCCGAGGGCTGTGAAGAAGGCAGACTTTGCCTCGAACGCCATCATCAAATGCCCGGCGGATAATATGATCGCGCCGAGCGCCACGGTCCGCCGCGCCCCCAACCACTTATCCGCCACCATGCCTCCGAGCACCGGCAGCGCATACGCGAGAAAGGCATACCAGCCCATCAGCGCCGACGCATCTTCCTGCGTCCAGAAGAAGTGGTTGAGCATGTAGAGGATGAGCAGGGCCCGCATGCCGTAGAAGCTGAAGCGTTCCCACATCTCGGTGAAGAACAGGACGTACAGCCCGCGCGGGTGTCCGAACAGCTCACCGGGCACCTTCGTCCTGCCGGACTGACCGTTCATGGCCATATGATCCGGTATCGAGAAATCGTCGTCTTGGCGTTCCTTCGTCACGCGTGACCTCCGTTTGCGCAATTCCAGGTTTCGTCAGACCCGTAGCTCCAGCAGTCTATGCGGAATCGGCGGATACATCGACCTTTCCGCCCCCTGCTTGCGGACGTGTCATGAAGTAGAAAATGATCATGCCGATGGTCCCAGCAAGACCCACCAGGCCAAGGTAATACCAGACCAAGTACGGATGATGTTGATCCCAGAGAAGCTGATTGGCGGACACAATCTTGTCTTGGGAGATACTGCCGAACACGCCGTCAAGCTTCTCCGCCCATTGCTTACTTTGATCTTCGGTCAGCGCGGTCGTGGATGACAGGTTGCCCCAGAAGCTATCGACGGCGGTTTTCAGGGATTCCAGATTGCCGTTTTCCCGCGCCCAAGCCATCGCATTCATCACCTTCTCTTTCGGGAGCCTGGCAGCGTCCATCACGATGGAGGAATCCCACCCCAATTGGTTGACCAGGAACTCGCGCGCGAATTTCGTCTTGTTGGCCATCGCCTCGTACATGTAGCCCGAGATGCCGTTTCCAAGCGCCCAGCCAATTGCAAATGGAATATTGGCGTAGCCCATGTAGAGCGCTTTCTTCTCCTTCGGTGCAATCAACCCGATGTAAGCATTAAAGGTCGGGCTGCACGTCATCTCCCCGATCGAGAACACGAACACCATCAAGCAGCAGAGCCAGCCGATACTCGTGGCACCGGTCCCCACGAACCCCACAAGAGAAATGAGCATGCCGATAACCATGGCCGCCACCTTGCTGATTCTGGCGATCATCCACGAAAGCGGTATCACGAAGAGAATGATTGCGATGGAATCGATGTTGATGATCATTTCGGGCTTCGTCTGCCCGTTCAGCAAAACCCAGTCGCTGTTGAACCAAGCAAACCACGGAGCGACACCTCGCGTGTCCACCCACTCATCGATGAAATTGGGAAGCAAATCCCAAAGCTGCATGAACATCAGCCAGAAACAGGAGAAGATCGCGAGGAAAACGACAAGACGAAGATCTGAGAATATTGTCGCGATGGAATCGAAAAACGTGTGAACGATGCCGGGCTTTTTCTGAGACGAGTCGGATTTCTTGGTGTGTTCCGGCTCTTTGAAGAAGAACATCCCCGGTATGAAATTCAGCGCCGTGACGATTGCCGCGAAGTAGAAGACGTTGTCCCAGTCGATTTCGACGCGAAGAACGGCGGCGGCCATCGGCGCTAAGGCACCGCCGATGTTGACTACCCAGTAGAAGATGCCCCAGCCAACGGACGATGTTTCCTCGTCCGTCGAGGCAGCCACCGTCCCTTGGGCAGGCGGCTTGAATATGGCCGTTCCCGTCGCCACCAGGCAGGCAGCGACCATGAATACCCAGAAGCCTGGGTCTTCCCAACCGCTCGCAGCCAAGGCATCGGAAAATGCCTTGGCCTTCGCCATGCAGAGGTAACCGAGAATGTTGATGGTAAACGCGACCGCCAGGCTCTTGCGGTAACCGTACCGGTCGGTAAACCCACCCGATACCATCGGGATGAGGCATTGAAGGAGCGCCCAAACGAGATAGATGATGCCCTTTTGCTCAAAATTAAGTTCGAGCCCGTTTTGACCGGACGACGCGACGAGATAAAGCGGCGCGATGGCTCGCACGCCAAAGAAGGCGAGTCGCTCCAGGATCTCCATGAAGCAGGCGACCCAGAAATTCGCCGGAAACGACCGTACTTGGTCGAGGAAGGATGCCTTGGCTTCTTCCGTCTGCATGTTAAGCTCCGAGGAACAATATAGCGGTTCGCGCCGCAAAACGGTCGCATACGCTTATACGTAATCGCCGTTCTTGGCAAACGGCCGCCGCGGCGGCGTGTCCTGGACGGTTTCACAAATGGCGGAATAATCGACGCGTCGACGAGCATACAGTGAGGCATGCGGCGCCCAGCGAAGTAGAAATCCCGTTTTTCGGAAGCCACGTGAAACATGCCCGAATTACCGGAAGTCGAGACGATCGTTCGTGAGTTGCGCGGGCGAATCGAAGGGAAGACCGTACAGCACGTGCAAGTACTTCGACGGGACGTCATTTATGGCGCGGATGTGCCGATCGAGGAACATCTGCTGGGGCGATCAATCGGAAAAGTCACAAGACGAGCCAAGCGAATCACCTTCGATTTCAAGCCACCGACCCGCGTCGTTTTTCACCTGGGCATGAGCGGTCGGCTGAATCTCGTACCGTGCGAGGAAGAACTCAAAACGCACACGCACCTGACCCTCACGTTCGAGAAATCAAGACACGAATTGCGCTTCGTCGACCCGCGCCGCTTCGGTGGTGTCTGGCTGCTGGATGGAACATACGAATCGTCTACCGGCCGATCCTTGGGGCCGCTCGGGCCCGAGCCCTTCGATCTCATACCGGCGAAATTCGCCCTGCTCTTGCAGCGGCAGAAACAAATCAAGGCCCTGCTGCTCGATCAGACGCTCATCGCCGGGTTGGGGAACATCTATTGCGACGAGGCCCTCCACGCCGCGGGTGTTCATCCCACCTCTCGTGCCGGGGAAATCGAGGCGGACGATACGCGACGCCTTCTGCGTGCCATCAAGTCGACGCTCCACCGGGCCATCCGCCACAGGGGCTCGACGTTGGTGGATTACCGCCGGGCCAACGGCGATCCCGGCTCATTCCAGCGCCTGCACCGCGTCTACAACCGCGAGGGACAACCCTGTAAGCGATGCCGTACGCCCATCGAACGCATGCAGGTCGCGGGACGATCGTCCTATTTCTGTCCCGCATGCCAGCCGGTGCGAGACGCGTAGCAGGCGGTCAACACTCATTGAAAAAAACTCACCACAAAGGCACAAAGGCACGAAGAAAAGAAGTTGTCAGTTCTTGAGTTAGCAGTTTGTTATCTGTGGGCGTATCGTGGATACAACGGTCCGTCGCACCGCTGCACCCCCAAGAAACAAACTGAAAACTGATGGCTGATAACTGAGAACCACCATCCAGATACGCGATGCCGCGACTCTGCCGTAAATCCCTTCGTGCCTTGGTGTCTTTGTGGTTGAAAAACGGCTACTTCTTTCGCGTCCAGCCCCGGATGATGTTGCCGGTTTGTACGAGAATCGTGTCGTCCAGGACGAGCACGGCGCGGATGTCCTCGAGCTTTCCCAATTCCAACGCGCCGCCGTTCTTGGGGATGACGCCGCTTCCCTGGCGATGGTCGTAGAAGAACGCCCGGCTCGGCTCGTCGCGATGGGCGTCGGACACGTCAATCGCCACCACGTAGGAGGTCGTCACGAATCGGGAGAGGAAACGCACGAGGTTCGGCGTTGTCCCACGCCAAAGTGTCAGCCCTGAGACATCATCAACGGCCGAAATCGACTCCGCCGTGCTCAGAAACAGAAAACCACCGAGACGATTGACGGACAGATCGTCCTCTCCGCGGCGCACCAGATCGTCGGTTTCCCAGGCCGTCTGCCCATCGTCCAGCCCGATTTTGCGCACGCGCCGCCCGTCGTCGCTGAAATAGACGGCATCCAAGCCGGCGGAAAGCGTGCCGGACCGGAGGTGTCCGTCAAGCGACACACGCCAACGCATCGTCGAAGCGTCAATATCATAGGACGTGAGTGACCGGGTGGTGACGATGACGAGTTGGCCGTCAAGCGTCACGAAGAATCCCTCAACGGGGCGTGACTCCACAGACACCACACGAGCGTGCTGCGTACCGGTGCCGGCATCCAGTAGAACGACCGAATGGCTCCCTTCTTCCAGAACGGTGTACACGACCCATGCATCCGCCACGCGCAGGGGACCAAGTGGAAGTGGATTGACACCCCGAGACCAAAGAACTTGACCGCTTGTCACAGATACACAGGTCATCCTGCCGTCTTCGCGCACGCTCACCAGGCGGTCGCCGCCAAGCGCATGCGCACGGAAGGACCGGCCGTCCTCCCAGTCGTCCTGGGTCGGATCGAAGTCATCCGGATAGTCCGCGTGGGACCAGATTGGCGCGCCCGTCTCGGCTTCGACGGCGGCGACTTCGAACGCGGTGGCCAGCAGCACGATCCGATTCCCTGCGAACAGGAGGCGCGGCGGCGCCGGAAACTTCAGCGGTGCAGGCCACGCCTCCTCCGTACCGCCGGCCGCGAGGGCACGCACACCGTCGGGTCCGGCGACAAAGTAGCGCGACCAGTTCGCCTGAGGCGACTCCCGGAATTGCGGTACAAGCAGCCTCCCGGCAGGATCGAGTGCCTTCGAAAAGGAACCGTCCAGCGGTAGCGTGACGCGTGGGCGCTGCGGCTCCAACCGATCGCGCCCGCCGAGTAGTGCGTCCCGAAATGCGAGGAAACTCATGCGCCTCCCCTCGTACTCGACGGTCGCGCCGGGCAGTTCCCGCGCCGCTTTGGTCAGCCATCGGAAGGCGTGCTCGGGCCGATTCGCCTGCGCGTAGGCGGAGGCGATCATCTTGACGATCGACGGGCGGTCCAGCGGGTTGCCGTGTCGGTAATACGCACGGGTGAACGTAGCGGCCGCGGTCTCCGGTTCACCCTTTGCCAAGTAGAGTTCACCCAATTCAAGCAGCGCGGCGGACGCCGCGTCGCTGTTGGGGAATACCTCCGCCACACGTTCAATCAGTCGTTCATCCTTCGCGGCACGCCCGGTATCGAGCAAACCACGGGCCTCCGCCTCGTAGGGTTCGTAGATTTCCTTCCCGCGCCGTTCCAGAAGTGCCGCGATTCGGCGTTGCACGACGGCACCGCCGGTCTGCGATGCCTCCGTGTCATTCGCAAACGACAGTTCGCGCAGGGACCGATCGCGCAGTACCTGTTGGTATAGGCGAAGCGCATCGGCGGGCCTCTCGTAGTGATCGAACAGGTCGCCGAACCGCAGTCGGTATTGCAGGCTCGCTTCCTCATCCGGCGCGCATTGTGACGCGATGACCACGAGCTTTTTCAACACCTGGGCGTTGAGTGCGGCACGCTTGTCATGGACATCCACGAAGGTGCGAATGTCATCGTAGAACCGACGGCGCACCGCGGGGGGCGGCGGATCGAGCAGGCCGCCGGCGCGGCGGACGGCCTCGTCCAGCGCCTCCATCGCCTCCGGAAGCTCGCCGCCCTGGAGCGCAACTTCCGCCAGCTCGAGCGCCGGCAGCGGATCCGTGGGCGCCGCCGCCATTCGCGCGCGCAGCGATCGCCAGATTTCCGCCTTCCTGACATAGGCTGACACAGCGCCGTCACCCGCAATGAGAAGGTGCTCGCGGAGCGGGAGCACGTTGCCCGGCACGCCGTCGGTATCCCACGCCGCGTTGGTGCGCCCTCCGTCAAGTAGCGCGAAGCTGGAAAGGCCCTCGGTGGTGGGCACGAGAATGCGGTCTCCGGACCAGGCGCCGCGTCCCAGCGCCTGCGCCGTGGGTGCGAGGTCCGACGTCCAGCGCATCGCGCCTGATTCCAGGTTGTAGCAGAAGGCCTTATCGCCGAAACCACAAAGAAGTCCGTCGCGGACGCCATACATGGAGACAATGTTCGCCAGATCGGTCTTGGGAACGGTCTGGATCAGCCGGCCGTCCTCCCCCGCCAAAACCAACAGACACGGGGCGTCAATCGGCAAACAGTACAAGCGCCCTTCTCGATAGATCACCGGATTGAAGGCCCACGGTTTGACCTCGCGCATCGTCCAGGCACCGTCACCCGTCTCGCCTTCTTGTTCCCGTTCATACACCCGTAACCAACGTACGGAACCCGTTTGTGCGGAGACGGCCGCAATGGAACCGATGTTCGTGCACACGAAGATGGTATCGCCGTGCATCGCGGGGATGGCCAGGGTCGCCCGACGAGCACCATAAGTGCCGGTTGACGCGCTGCCCAGGTGCGTGCGCGCCTGCTGCGTGCCGTCTGCCGCCGAGAAGCGGTAGAGATAACAGTCTTCGAATCCGAACGACCGACGACGACGCCCCACGATGTACATCGCGTCGCCCTGAACGAGCGGCGCAGTATCAAAACTGACCTCCGTAAAGTCGCTACCGTCCTGTCCGATGCGCCATATCAATCGGCCCGTGCGGGCGTCGAGGCAAACCAGTTCCGGCGGATGCTGCGCGGACTCGTAACCATAGTAAGGAACGACCTCGCCGCCCAAGGCCGCGTAGACGCGACCACCGCTGATCGTCACGGCATCACAACCGGGTGGAAGATCGCTCAATTCAGACGGCTGCAGACCGGTCTCCGCCGGCGGCGTGTAGCGCCACGCCCGGGCGCCGGTATTGCGGCGCAACGCCACGATTTCCCGATAACGTTGCACGAACACGAGGTCGTCGGACAGCATCGCGTGGAGGGAGAGCTGCTTGGCCGTTTCCCGCCACCGCTGTGCCGTCAGCGTCTCACTGCCCTCGTTGGCTTCTTCCTCCGCTGACAAAAACCCGTCGTACCGCCACAAGAGGCCGAGTTCATCCACCGTGCTGGCAATGGACCCATCGCGAGCCGGATTGCCACCGAACATCGGCCAATCCGTGTCGGGCGCCGTAGACGCCGCAAGGGCGAACATCGCCGTGACCTCGGGCAGCACCGAGCCGAGCGTGCGGTCCTCGCCCTTCCATTGGATGGGTAATTCCCGATCCGCCGGTGACAGTATCGGCGCTTCGCCACGGATCGCTTGCAGCACAAACACCATGGCGCGGTAGCGGTCTGCAAAACGCGCGGCGTCGGGGTGGCGGTCGAGGACGCGCCGGTAGAGCCGTTCCGCGAGGGCCAACTCTCCTGCCTCCACAGCCTGCTGCCCGATGCGGTCGGCCAGGTCCGCCGCCGTCTCCGTGCAAAAGTATCGATCGAACAACGCCACAAGGCGTGCCAGGCTCTCGTCGGTTTCGTCCGCCAGTGCCACCGCGATGTCCGGTTCGACAATTTGACGGTACGCGGCAATGCCGTCCGCGGGCCAATCCGCGATGATGCCGTTGATGTATTCCGTCAAACCGACATACGAGAGGGGTGCAACCTCGATGAGCTTGTCGCCTGCGGTCTCCGCCGCTTCATGGAGCAGCGCCGCCGCGTCGAGCCATTGCCCGCGTCGGGCCAATCGCTTCGCATGGTCGATCTTGTCGCGTGCCTCGAGACTGTCGTCAATGTACACGTCGGCCCGCACACCGGCCGGATCACCGGCATCCGGCGGAGCCGCAATGCCCGCACCCGCCGCAGGCAGGACCGCGGCCGTTACGGCAAAACAAAGATGGACAAGCCCTGACATATGCACTCTGCCTAGTGCTCTTTTCACAAGTGGTGCGACAATCGCAACCGGCACCGAGCCGCATGCTTCAGCTTGCGCGGCGCTACGATACTCGTGCGACAAACAAATCCGGGGCGCCGCGCGGGCTGAGGCCCGCGGCTCAGGTAGTCGTGGGACTTATGAGACAAGGTACTAGCGCGTTTCACAAGTCCTGCGACTATGCCGAGCGAAAGGAGCAAGCGGGCAATTGGTCTTGCGTCGCACGCGGTCTGGCTTCGCCAGACCGCCACCCATCCGCCGACGTTCAGCCGGTCACCGTCCCCGCTCATTATCCATCGGCCAGGTAGCGCCCCACCAGAAGCCCCAGCCTGTCGCGCACCACCGGCGGAATCCGGCTCTTGTTGGACCAGATCGCCAGTTTCAACGAATCGCGACACCGGCATTTCCCCTCATGCGCTGCGAGTTCGCGGACGACAGCGCGCATCAGTGACACGGCCGTCTCGGTGGCGCGCTTCAAGTTGCCCAGAATCTCGGTGAGCAGGTCCTCACTCGGCTGATCCGCGCGGTGTGGACGCCAGCAATCGTAATCCGTTGGCAGACCGACAAGGGCGTAGCACAACTCGGCCTCGCGCGCCAGCTTGGCTTCCGGCATGCACGTCATACCGATCAGATCGCCGCCCCAACTCCGGTGCATCTGCGATTCGGCACGCGTCGAGAATTGCGGCCCTTCCATGCAAACGTAGGTGCCGGATTCGTGTACGCTTGCGTCGATTCCTTTCCCGACGCGGCAAAGCACCTCACGTAGATCAGGACAGAACGGTTCGGCCAGCTCGACATGGACGGCCATTCCTTCGTCGAAGAACGTGCTCGCGCGCTTCACAGTCTTGTCGATCACTTGATCGCAGATCACGAGGTGACCGGGCTCGATCTCCTCGCGCAAGCTGCCGGTGGCGCCGCTGGCCAACACCCGCGTCACGCCGAGTTGCTTCATCGCCCAGATGTTGGCGCGATAGGGAACCTGAGACGGATGCAACGTGTGCCCCTGGCCGTGCCGTGCCAGAAACGCCACGCGCACGCCTTCCCACTCCGCGAGAAGCGGCGGCGCACTCGGCGGGCCGAACGGCGTATCCACGTTTACGGACTCGGCGCCGGTCTCGTGCAGAAGTACGTCGCCCAACCCCGTGCCCCCGATGATCCCGATGTCGGCCTTCGCCATAAGACTCCTCCATGAGCACGCATCGACCGTGGCGTAATGCCGCCAAGTGCCGCGGCGGGCGAATGGAACCAAGTCCGACCGCACGTGCGTGTCAGTTCATTATACGCGTGCGGCGTTTGACCGAAATGAAACGGTACGGCTCATTCTGCAGAAAACCGACGAAGTAGCGCGGCGAAAGAAGTAGCGGCCGCCCCCCCGTGGGAGGTGCCATTCACTGTATAATCCGGGACACTGTAGACCAAGCGTCCTACGCCCCAACGGGGCAGTCATATGACAGCCCAGGGCAACGCCCTGGGCACCGGAGCAAGATCACGTGTGAGCCCTGAAAGGGCGCCACAAGAGGACATTTGTAGCGCCCTTTCAGGGCTTCCAATCTTGGCCATTTGCCTACCCAGGGCGTTGCCCTGGGCTCACATGGCGTTGCCCCTGTGGGGCGACGCGCTAGCAGACGCCCAACCTGAAGCTGACTTCACCTTCAGGTCACAGCACTGCCCTGTCGGGCGGAGGATTCGCGTAGACCATCGATGCGCAATCAGCTGCGCTAATGCAGGCAGGGACGCCTGCGGTACGGTAGTGGGTGCCACTCTGTCGCGTGGGTGCCCCATTCTTCGCGCAGCGAAGGGTGGGGGACACTCCGCGCGGGTGCCCCATCCTTCGCGAAGCGAAGGGTGGGGGACATATTCTACTTCTACCCTTTATCAACTCGTATCGCTGTTGACGCTACGCCTTGCGCAAACTCGATAAGCGTTCGAGCAGCCCAGGTATGATCTCCACCGCACGCGTGATGTCTTCGTCCGTGTTGAGCTTGGATAGACTGAACCGAATGGCTCCCTGGGCCACAACGGGATCGATACCCATGGCTTTCAACACGTGCGAAGGCTCCAGCGATCCGCTGCTGCAAGCCGAGCCGCTGGACGCACAAATACCGGCATCGCTGAAGAGAATGAGAATCGCCTCCGCCCCCAGACCGCCAAAGGCAATGTTGCTCGTATTGAAGATACGCTCCGCAGTGGCGCCGATGATCTGCGCATCCGGAACCTGGGCCGTGAGTTCCGACTCGAGACGATCGCGCAACGCTCCGACCCGCCGGGCGGAATCGACGATATCTCGAACCGCGCACTCCGCGGCGCAGCCCATTCCCACGATGCCGGCTACGTTTTCCGTGCCACCACGCAGATTCCGCTCTTGACTCCCGCCGACGACCAAGGGTCCGAGTCTTGTCCGGCGGCGCACATATAACGCCCCGGCCCCCTTGGGTCCATGGAATTTATGGGCGGAGAGGCTCATCAACTGCACCGGCCAATCCGCCACGTTGATCGGCATTTTCCCTGCGGCCTGCACCGCATCGACATGGACCGGGATGTTTCGTTCCGCCGCTACGGCCGCCAGCCGAGGCACGTCGAACAGGACGCCCGTCTCGTTGTTGGCGTAGATCAGGGACGCCATGGCCGTGTCTTCGGTCAGGGCGGCCTCCCATTGGGCCTCATCCAGCCTCCCATCGCCGTCAACGCCTACGTACTCGACCTCGTACCCTTCCTTCTCGAGCGTCTCCGCCAATCGTAACACCGCCGAATGCTCGACTGCGGTGGTGACAAATCGACGCCGGTCAGGACGCATGGCCAGGCACCCCCGGATCGCCAGATTGATCGCCTCGGTGCCACCTGAGGTGAAAAGAACCTCCTTCTGGCTCGCACAGATCAGGTTGGCCACTTGTTCTCGCGCAGTTTCGACGGAATGACGGGCGGATTGCCCGAAAAGATGCACGCTCGACGGATTGGCATAGGAGTCGCTCAGAAACGGCAGCATCGCCTCGACGACCTCCGGCAGGGGTCGGGTCGTGGCGTTGTTGTCGAAATAAATAAGCCGGTCCTGCATGGCACGGGGATTATAACCCGCTTGAAAGGAACTCACCACAAAGGCACAAAGACACGAAGGGACTCTCGAGGGAGCCACAATATCGCGTATCTGGACTCTGGTAATCTATCTTGAGTTTTTGTTCCTTGGGCGTGCAGAAGTTCGCCGGGGCATCACAGCCGCAAAGGGCCTGCAGGGGCAAACTGGCAAGAGACAACTAAAAACTGATGACTTCCTCTCTTCCTTCTCTTTTCCTTTCTTCGTGTCTTCGTGCCTTTGTGGTTGACTTCTTTTTTTTCAATTGTCAATCTCGATCGCCTTGCGCACCAGGTCCATGAACTCCGCGCGGTAGCCGAAGCGATCCTCGCCCAGGGCGGTGTCGGCCATGTCCAACACGTCGGTGTAGGTGAACGCGCCGCTGTATTCCGAGCCGCGAAGGAGCATGCCGAAGGACGCCACGGCCGTGGCGAATGCGAAGTCGTCGGACGCCTCATCGATCGTGAGTCCTTCATCGAAGACCGCCATCTCAATCAGACTGCTCGTGTCGCCGTCGGGCTCCTTGTAGCGGAGTTTGACGGTCATCATTTCGCCGGTCTCGGCCGCCACGGAGGGTGAGCCGGCGTCGTCCTGATACTTGAGCGGATCGATATCTTCGATGTCAGCAGAGAGCCCCGCGGGCACGATTTCGTAGAACGCCGTGACGGTGTGACCGGCGCCGATCTCGCCCGCGTCCTTGGTGTCGTCGTTGAAGTCGCGGGCGGCCATCACGCGATTCTCGTAGCCGACCAGCCGATACGCTTGGACCTCGAGCGGGTTGAACTCAACCTGGATCTTTACGTCCTTGGCGATGGTGATGAGCGTGCCGCCCATCTGGTCGATCAACACCTTCTGGGCTTCATTGATGTTGTCGATGTAGGCGTAGTTGCCGTTTCCCTTGTCGGCTAGCGTCTCGAGCGTAGCATCCTTCAGGTTGCCCATGCCGAAGCCGAGGACGCTGAGGAAGACGCCGCTCTTGGCTTTTTCTTCGATGAGTTCGGTCAGGTCTCCACGGTTCGTCGTGCCGACGTTGAAGTCGCCGTCGGTGGCGAGGATGACACGGTTGATGCCGCCCTCGATGAAGTTCTCGGTGGCCACGTCG
>Ga0055481_10000476_pt1 | contig 13329 bp, 14 predicted proteins | sample Muzzi_PWC_D2_FD_57936 | JGI IMG/M metagenome (GOLD analysis project Ga0055481, IMG submission 57936) | Wetland microbial communities from San Francisco Bay, California, USA, that impact long-term carbon sequestration - Muzzi_PWC_D2 | ecosystem: Environmental > Aquatic > Marine > Wetlands ... | reverse complement strand
GCCAGCTTGAGCTTGGTGCCGACGCCGTCGGTGCCGGAGACCAGCAAGGGTTCGCGGTATCGATCCAGCGGCAGTTCGAACAGACCACCGAAGCCTCCGATGCTGCCGACACAGCCGTCCCTGAGCGTCGCCTTGACGGCCGGCCTGATACGCTCGACGAGATCGTTGCCGGCATCGATATCGACGCCGGAATCGCGATAGGTCAGGGATCCTTCGGGATTCATGGTTTGCCGGTTCAGGAAATAATATGGGTGTGCTATTTTACACGCCTTGTTGTTAAATGTCCGTGCCAGGGGATTAAATTAAAGATGAAGCTGACGAAATTGCTGCCGGTTCTGCTGGCCCTGGCTGCCGCCTGGTGTTCGCCCTCGCAGGCGGTGATCGTCGAAGACCTGTACACGGTAGAACTGCCGGTCGCCGATCAGACCACGAGTCTGAGGCTGGAATCATTCAGCGAGGCTTTCAAGGAAGTCGTGGTCAAGGTCAGCGGATCCGACGACGCGCTCAAAAGTCCGGCCTTCAAGCGGCCGATCGAACGCAGCGCGCGTTACGTCAAGCAGTTCCGCTACATTAGCCGCAGCCCGCCCGAGGGCGACGAATACGGCGTCGATCGCCTGTACCTGCGCATCGACTTCGATCAGCAGCTGGTCGAAGGCCTGTTGCGCGAAAATAATTTCCCGGTCTGGGGCCGTGAGCGACCCAGCACCCTGCTGGTGATGTCCTACGACGTCAACGAAAATATCAAACTGGTATCGCAGGATGCCACTCCGGACCTGATCGAAGCGCTCGACCAGGCTGCCGCGAAACATGCGGTGCCGGTGTTGTTCCCGTTGATGGATCTCGAGGATATCGCGCTGGTCAAGATACCCGACATCGCCGCGCGACAGTACCAGGGAATCCGCACCATGGCACAGCGTTACGCGCCGAACGCGTTGCTGGTCGGGCAAATCGTCGGCCGTACCGGCCAGGGCTGGAGCGGCGACTGGGAAGTTACCTTCGCGGATCAGCTGTTCCGCTGGTCCTTCGAATCGCCGTCGAAGCAGGAAGTGATCGATCAGGTGGTTCGGCACCTGGCCAGGATCCTGGCACTTGAATACGCGCTCGAAGATCACCGCAGCACGGAAGGATCGCTGCTGCTGGCGGTGTCCGGAATCAAGGGAATCGGCAACCTGATCAAGGCGCAAAAATACCTGGAGTCGCTGAACGCGGTCGAGAGCGTACGCGTAGCGATGGTCAACGAGGACGTGGTCACTTACCGGGTCAGCCTGCGCAACGATCCCGAAGATCTGCAGCGGCTGATAGAATTCGGCGACGTTCTGGAGCTCGAAGACTTTCCACGGCTGAATATCGGCGGCGGGGATCAGGTTATCCTCAACTACAGCTACGTCGATCGCGGGGGAAGCAATTAAACAAATCGCCTTGCCGTTGAAGCTGGATCGTCAGTTCAGCTTCGACAACTTCATCTCGGCGGACGCGGAGTTGATCGTCGCAAGCCTCCGATCGCTGGTCAGCGGCGACGGCGAGTCGCAGCTCGGTCTCTGGGGCGGCCCCGGCAGCGGCAAATCCCACCTGCTGAATGCCAGCGCCGAATTTGCCCGCCGCCAGGGTGTCGTGCTGCAGATCTACGATGCGGCCCAGTTGCTGTGCTGCGAAGCCTCGGAGTTCGAAAGTTACGGCGATTGCGAGGTGTTGGCGATCGACAATCTGGATGCGGTCGCAGGCAACGCTGCCTGGGAGGCGTTATTCTACCAGGCGATCAACCGCTGCCGAGACGGCGACTACCGTTTCGTGTTTTCGCTCGGCAAAAAGCCCACCGATCTGACCGTCGGTCTCGAGGATTTGCGCTCCCGCCTGCAGTGGGGCTTGATGCTGCAGCTGCCGGCGAACGGCGATGCGGAGGTTCGGGAAATTCTGCGGCGGCGCGCCGCGTTACTGGGCTTCGAGCTCGGCGGCGAGGTGATCGCCTACCTGATGGCGCGTTACCCGCGCGATCTGTCGGCGCAGATGGCCATTCTCAGGCTCCTCGATGGCGCATCTCTGTCGCAACAGCGCAGGATCACCATCCCGCTGGTCCGTCAGGCGCTCGGCGAACGGTTCGACGCCATCAAGGATCCCCCCGCGAACCCAGCAGGCGGGCATAATAGATAGTCGACAGGAAGAGCAGCAGGCTTACGATCGTGGTGCCGAAACCATAGACGCGTAATTCGGGGTTGGCGACCAGTTCACTGATTCCGACGCAGAAATACAGCAAGGTCAAAAAGCCGATCCAGCGGTAAGTGTAAAGCCTGTCGGCGAGCAAACCCTTCGCCGGGATCAACAGTAACGCGATCAACGGCAGACTCCAGAAATAACTGACCTGCAGTTTAGGCAGCAGCAGGCTGCACTGGAAACCCAGCAATCCGAGCCAGGACGCCAGGCAGATCGTCTTTAGCGGGTGCACCCTAAGTCTGCCGCCGCTCAGGCAAGCTTGCTGGCGATCCCGGCAACACGCTTGCCGAGCGTCCGACAGGCGGCCTGTTCGTGTTCGCTGAGTGGCTGGCCCTGCTGGCCGGTGACGTGACTGGCACCGTAGGGCGTGGCTCCGCTGCGGGTCTGGTTCAGGGCGGGCTCCGAGTAGGGGATGCCGACCACCAGCATGCCGTGGTGCAACAACGGCAGCATCATGCTGGTGAGCACGGTTTCCTGTCCGCCATGCAGACTCGAGGTCGCCGTGAATACGGCTCCAGGTTTACCGATCATCGCTCCGGAGAGCCACAGGGAACTGGTTTGATCGAGAAAATATTTCACCGGCGCGGCCATGTTGCCGAAGTAACCCGGGCTGCCGATGATCAGGCCGTCGCAGGCTTCGAGATCCTCGACCCGGGCATAGGGAACACCTCGCTCGGGAATCGAAGCCACAACCTGTTCGCTGTCGGCGGATACGGCCGGCAGGCAACGCAACACCGACTCGCAATCGGGATTCGAATCGATTCCCAGGGAAACCTGTTCGGCCATGCGCGCAATGCCGCCATGGCGGCTGAAATAAACTACCAGGATTTTAGGCAATGATCTCGAGTACCTTGCTCGGCGGACGACCGATCACGGCCTTGTCGCCGGCAACCACGATCGGTCGTTGCAGTAGCGCGGGATATTCGCAGATGGCCTCGATAATTTCCTCGTCGCTCAGCGAATCGTCGTCGAGTTCGGCATCCTTGTAGACCGGTTCGGTGGTGCGCAGCAGGTCGCGAGCCGTAACCCCCAGCATCTCGACGATGCGTTTCAATTCCTCGGGCGTCGGCGGATCTTCGAGATAATCGATGATTTCCAGATCGATCTGGCGATCTTCCAGAATCTGCAGCGTTTCGCGAGATTTGCTGCACCTCGGATTGTGGTAGATGGCAAGCTTGTCGGTGCGCATTGACGGGTCCCCGCCGATCTGGATTGCCGCTGTTTTACATTAACGTTGCCGCATTATCAATAGGCTGTCGCCGGCGATTGATTCGGGCGCTCGAAGCGGGGCGATTCGGCTGGTTCTGAAAACTTCGGAAACTAGGCTATAATGCAGCGTAATTGAGTAATATTTACGTTAAAAACTTGCTCTAAAAGGTTGATCAATGTAGTCTTCTTGGCAAAATGGGCTATTAGAAATCATTCAGCACTTAATTCGATAAAGTTCTCGGAGAAAATAATAGATGAAACCTACAGAACTCCTTAAAGTGGCGGCTTTCGCCGTTATGACATCAGGCCTGATCGTCGGTTGTCAGCAAAGTTCGACCAGTGACGATATGGGGACCCAAATGGCTGCGGATGAGGAGTGTCAGGGCGCTACCCCTGAAGTTCGCAACGCCATCTATGCCGCTAAACTGAAAAACGCCCGTGCCAGAAACCTGGGCGCGGAGTGGGAAGAAAATGCCAAGATAATCGAAGAAGCCGAGCAAGCGGCGGCCGATTGTCAAAACGTGCGCGCCAAGATTCTCGCCAACAAGGCTGAAGACGCGGCCGCGGCGGCGATTGCAGCAATGGATAGCGGTAGCGAACCCATGGCGACGACCGAACCGATGCAGGAAGAGTCCCCGTACATGGGCGGCTACCTCGTGGTCAGCGGCGATAGCCTGTGGACTATTTCCGGACAGGATACGATCTACGGCGACCCCTATATGTGGCCGCTGATCTACAAGGCCAACTCCGGCCAGATCAAGGATGCCGACCTGATTTATCCCGGTCAGTACTTCTATATCCCGAAAGCCAAGGGTCCCGAGCGTGCAGCGGCGATTGAGCATGCCAAGAACCGCGGCGCCTGGTCTATCGGCGTGACCGAGGCATCGGACCTGGATTACCTGGCGCAGTAAAGACCGGCCAAGCGTTAAGGAAAAAGCCCGCGCAAGCGGGCTTTTTTTTGTACCCAGACATTGCTGCGAGTACCGATGTACGCACAGACGGCCGGAGAAAATTTCATTCGCGCACTGAACCTGCCACTGAAAAAACGTTCTTAATCAGCAATGGACGGTAACCACTGATGATTGCGAATTCGATTCGATCGATGATCCTGTTGCTGCTGGTGTTGCCTTTGTCCGCGGCGGCTGTCGACATGACGCTGACCGATATGCACGAAAACCGGACGAAGCTGAGCGACTACCGGGGAAAGTGGGTGATAGTCAACTACTGGGCGACCTGGTGTCCGCCGTGCATTTCCGAAATGCCCGAGTTGCAGGACTTTCACGATGCGCACGCCGATAACGACGCGGTGGTCATCGGGATCAATACCGAGCATATCGGCAGTCAGAGGCTGGCGGCTTTTCTCGACGATTATTTCATCACTTATCCGGTTTTCGTGTCGCCGCCTACCCAGCAGTCGGAGCTGGGTTTGATCCCCGGTCTGCCGACGACTTTCATGGTGTCCCCCGAGGGCGATGTCGTTGCGCGCCAGGTCGGACCGGTCACGCGCGACGTACTCGAAGCGTTCCTTCGCAATCAGCAGGCCCAGTGGTCCGGCCTGCGACGAGGCGCGCAGTGCAAGTTATCGAATTCCTGCTAATATGAATTAAAGCCTCATGCCATGACTAAACCGTGACTAAAACCGCCTGTACCCTGGAGGGGATTCTCGAGCAACTGGTATCCCAGGATATGGTTGAGCAGGAAAAGGCCAGCATGATTGCCTCGCTGGTTTCCGCCCAGGACAGAAAATCGCTGCACCCGCTGGAGATCATCGCCAGTCGCCAATGGACCAACAAGGCCAGTCCTGAACAGATACTGTCGCTCAATGTACTCACCGACTGGCTGGCCGCCGAGTCCGGGCAAACCCGCTACCACTTCGATCCGCTGAAAATGGATGTCGCCTCCTGTACGTCGATCGTGTCTTACGCCTACGCGTCGCGTTTCAGGATCCTGCCGGTCAAGGTTACCGACAGCGAGGTCGTCATCGCGGTTACCGATCCGTGGAACATGGAATGGCGCGAAGAACTGGATCGCATCGTCAATAAACCGATCAGCACCGTGCTCGCCAACCCGCGCGAACTGAAAGACTACATGGTCGAGTTTTACAGCGTCAGCAAGGCGATGGAAGGCGCGGGCCACAAGGTTGCCGGCAACATGCCCGGTAACATCCAGAATCTCGAACAACTCATCGAGCTGGGCAAATCCGGCAAGGTCGATGCCGAGGACCAGCATATCGTCAGCATCGTCGACTGGCTGATGCAGTATGCCTTCAACCAGCGCGCCAGCGATATTCACATCGAACCGCGTCGCGCGCAGGGCAATGTACGCTTTCGTATCGACGGCGTGATGCATCAGGTTTACGAAATCCCCGCCAATATTACCGCGGCGGTAGTCAGCCGCATCAAGATCATGGGGCGGCTGGACGTGGCCGAGAAACGCAAGCCTCAGGACGGTAGAATCAAGACCCTGTCGCCGAACGGCGCGGAAATCGAGCTGCGCCTGTCGAGCATGCCGACCGCCTTCGGCGAAAAGCTGGTCCTGCGAATTTTCGACCCCGAGGTGCTGGTCAAGAATTTCGCCGCGCTGGGGCTCGAGAAGCGAGAATCCGAAATCTGGAACGAGATGATTTCGCGGCCCTACGGTATCATACTCGTCACCGGACCTACCGGTTCGGGAAAAACCACGACGCTGTACACCAGTCTCAAACACCTGGCCACCCCGGAGGTCAACGTCTGCACGATCGAGGACCCGATCGAACTGGTCGAGCCGAGCTTCAACCAGATGCAGGTGCAACATAATATAGATCTCGATTTCGCCACCGGGGTCAAGACGCTGCTGCGGCAGGACCCCGATATCATCATGGTCGGCGAAATTCGCGATCGCGAAACCGCCGAGATGGCGGTGCAGGCGGCGCTCACCGGTCACCTGGTATTGTCGACGCTGCATACCAACGACGCGCCGTCGGCGATCGCGCGGCTGTCGGAAATCGGCGTTCCCCCGTACCTGATTTCGGCAACCCTGATCGGCGTGGTCGCACAGCGCCTGGTGCGCACCCTGTGCCCGCACTGCAAACAGGAAAGCAGTTTCAACAAACTGGAATGGGAAGCGTTGATCAAGCCCTGGACGACTTCGCCGCCGGATAAAATCGCCGTTGCCGAGGGTTGTCTGGAATGCCGTCAGACCGGGTTTATCGGCCGTATCGGAATTTATGAAATGATGCCACTGATGGACGAGCTGAAACAGCAAATCGGCGATAGAATCGACCTTGTCAGCTTTCGCAAGGCGGCTATCAAACAGGGCATGAGACCGCTCAACCTGGCCGGTGCGCAAAAGGTTGCGCGCGGTCTGACTACGATCGAGGAAGTGCTCAAGGTCGCGCCGCCGCGCTACGATCTCTGAGTCGTCGCCGATGATCAGGGCCCGTTCCCGTTTGCTGATCCCGTTGTTTCTGGGATTGGTGCTGCAGGCCTGCAGCGACGGCGAGGTAACTCCGGAAGAAGCGGTGCGTGCCCTGGTCACGTCGGCCGTGGACGCCGCCGAGCGGCGTAGTACCGACGATCTCGTCGAACTGGTTCGCGACGACTATCTCGACCAGCAGGGATACAACAAGAAACAGGTCGGCGGATTGCTGCGCGCGTATTTTTTTCAGAACCGGAATATCTACCTGATTACGCGGATCGACGAAATCGAATGGCTGGGCGAGGAGCGGGCGACCGTCGATTTGCACGTGGCGATGGCGGGCAGCGCGATCTCCGATATCGAAGCGCTGGCCTCCCTGCGCGCCCGGATTTATCGCTTCCGGCTCGAGCTGGTAAAGCAGGGTGAGTGGCAGGTTCAGCATGCCAGCTGGGAGCCGGCCAGTCTGCTCGACATGCGTTAGAAAATATTCGTTTCCGGGATCGGGGCCCGGTCATCGATGAATTATCGACTTGCCAGATTGACCCTGCTTCTGCTGCTGGCCTCGGGTGGACTGCTGCTGCAGTTTGCCGGGCTGCTGGATGCCGAAAAACTGGTTGCCATGGCGAAGAATATTTCCGCCAGTTGGTGGCTGGCGCTGCTGCTGGTCCTGGCACAGGCGATATTGTTCACCTTCGCGCTTGCCGGATCGCTGTTCCTGTGGATTGCGGCACCGCTGTATCCGCCGCCCGTGGCGGCGTTGATTCTGGCCGCCGGCGGCACCCTCGGCGGGCTCGGGGCTTACTATTTGTCAGGTTATCTGACCGTGGACTGGAAACACCGAATCGAAGAATCCCGCGGGTATCGATTGTTGCACAGCCGCGGCGATTTCTTTTCGCTTTTCGCGATGCGCATTTTCCCCGGGTTCCCGCATGCGTTGGTCAACTACAGCGCCGGTATTCTGCGCGCCAGGATCGATCACTTCGCGATCGCGGCGATGCTCGGTATTTTCATCAAATCATTTGTTTACGCGAGGGTGATTCACAGCGCAAGTAACGAACTGTCGCTGCGAGCGTTGACGGATATAGCCGTAATCGGGCCCTTGCTACTGCTGGCGGCGCTCAGTGTGGTCGCGGTTTTCGTAACCCGCCGCGCGATCTAGTATCAGGCTTCGTCGCCGGATATTTCGAGCGCCCCTTGCAACTGCTGACGATACGGGCTGTCGACCGCGCCGCGGCAGCGAATGCGATCGCAGCCGTTGAATGCGGCAAAGGCCTCGAATTCGCGCCGCAGCAGGTTGGAGAAACCTTCGTCGACCCGTTGCTCGATATGCAGGTCCCTGATTTCCAGCGACCGGCTGTCGCGATGTGCCTTGCAATTCGCGCGTCCGACGAACCGATCGCGATATAGAATCGGCAGGCAAAAGTATCCATAGCGGCGTTTCGATTCCGGCAGATAGCATTCGATCTGGTAGTCGAAGCAGAATACCTCGCGCCCGCGCTGACGCTGTATGACCGCGTTGTCGAAAGGCGAGAGCAGCCTTACCCGGGCATTGCAGCGAGGCGCCCGCGATTCCAGCAGTTCGGGATCGACGTAAACCGGCGTGGCATCGCCCGCGTCGACGCAGACCAGCGATCCGGCGTCGATGCGCTCGCCGAGCAATTCCTTTACCGCGGAGCGCAGCGCCTTCCCCCGGCGCAGGTATGTCATCGACTTCAGCGAGGCGAAACCATGCGCTCTCAGGGTCGTGTCCACCAGGTAGGCGGCGTATTCCTCCAGCGACGGCCTGCGCGTATCCACCCAGTCGGGCAGAACGCGTTCGGGCAAATCGTATACTTTCTGGAAGCCGTCGCGGCAGCTCGCCATCAGTTCGCCCTGCATGAACAATTGCTCCAGTGCCTGCTTGGCCGGCTTCCATTCCCACCAGCCGTTGCTGTTATGCTCGGGATCGGCGAAATCTCTTGCCCGCATCGGTCCTTCGGCGGCAATGCGCCGCAGTATCTCGTGCATCAGTTTTCGGTCGCCGTCACCGAACCAGTTGCGTTCGCCGTTCAGCTGGTTCATACGCGGCAGCGCGAAGCGGTAATCGCGCATCGGCAACCACGCGGCGGCGTGGTACCAGTATTCGAAAATCCGGCCCTCGCGCACCAGCCGGTCGATATGCGCGGCGCGGTAATTGTCGATCCGGGACCAGAGGACGTGGTGATGTGCCCGGGCGACTACGGAAATGGTGTCGATCTGTACATAGCCTAGATGCTCGACCGCGCGCAGCACGGCCTGCCTGCCGCGACCGAAGGGGTTCGCGCCCAGCAGACCTTGCCGGTCGAGCGCGATACGTCGAAGTTTTGCAGCCAGGGACATGGCGTGCGGGAACCTCCGGTTATTGACGGTACCCGGACAAGCTTAATGCTTGAACCAGTTAGTGCGCAACGCGGTCACGACCTTGTTGGGATAATCGGATTGTCCGAGGCTGCCGTTGTAGCGAGCCAGTGCGCGGCCTAGATTGCCGGGTTCCATGTCGAGGTAGTAGCGCAGGATGGTGCAACCCATGCGCAGGTTGGTGCGAATCTTGAACAGGTTACTGTCGGAAATGCCGATTTCCTCGAGCCAGAACGGCATCACCTGCATCAGGCCGCGGGCCCCCGACACCGAGATCGCGTACTCGTCGAAGCGGCTTTCGACCTCGATGACGGCAAGCACGAGTTCGGGCTCGATGTCGACCCGGCGCGCCTCGTAGTGAACCTGCCTGAGCAACTTGAGGCGGATCTTGGAATCGGTTACGAAAGGCTTCAGGCGATTCGACATGTCGAGCAGCCACACCTGGGCATCGTAACGGTCTTCAAAGCCGTAGTCGGCCTCCATGGCATCTTTTAACAGGCGCCGGAGTTCGGGGTCGCTGGAGGCCTGCGCGGGAGAAGATGCCGCGAGCACAAGTCCCAGCAGGGAGAATACCGCGAACCGTTTTAACCAGGGTTGCATGGGTCCGAGAGTAACGACTGCAAAAACGAAGACAAATCGGCGAGGGGCCTGTCGCTGGCCTTTTCGTCCCGCCGGCCCTTGTATTCGAACTGTTGCGCCTTGATGCCGCGATCGCTGAAGACGACGCGATGCGGTATGCCGATCAACTCCATGTCCGAAAACATGACCCCGGGGCGCAGTGGCCGATCGTCGAGCAATACCTCGAGACCGCCATCGACGCAATCCTGGTAAAACGCGTCCGCCGTTTCCCTGACCTGGTCCGACTTGTGATAATTGATCGGACATATCGCGAGCTGGAATGGCGCCAGCGTATGCGGCCAGATGATTCCCCGGTCGTCGTTATTCTGTTCGATCGCGGCCGCGACGACGCGCGTGACGCCGATGCCGTAGCAACCCATGTAGGGCACCGCGGTCTTACCCTGCTCGTCGAGTACCGTCGCCTGCATCGATTCGGAATACTTTTGCCCAAGCTGAAAAATGTGCCCGACTTCGATACCGCGCAGGATTTGCAAACGGCCCTTGCCATCGGGGCTCGGATCGCCTTCGACCACATTGCGAATGTCGACGATTTGCGGCTCTTCGCAGTCCCGGCCCCAGTTGGCGCCGACCAGGTGCTTATCGTCCTGATTTGCACCGCAGACGAAATCGGCGAGCTGCGCGGCCGCCCTGTCGACATAGATTTCTATATCGAGGCCGACCGGGCCGAGGGAGCCGGTATCGCTGCCGAGTTGCTGCTGAATGTGCTCGCGTTGCGCCAGACGTAACGGGCTTGCGACTGCATCCAGCCGTTCGGCCTTGAGCGCGTTGAGTTCATGATCCCCGCGCAGTACCAGTGCCACCAGGCCACCGTCCGCGCCCTCGGCGATCAGGGTTTTCAGGCATTGCGCGGGACTGACGTCGAGGCCGGCGGCGAGATCTTCGATGCTGTGCATGCCCGGGGTATCTACGGTTTCCAATTCGGCGGCGGGCGGTGGCCGATTTTCCGCCGGCGCAAGTGCTTCGACGGTTTCGATATTGGCCGCGAAGTCGCCCTGGTCGGAAAAGGCGATCGCATCCTCGCCCGAATCGGCGAGTACGTGAAACTCCTGCGAGGTGCTGCCCCCGATGGCGCCCGAATCGGCGCTGACCGCGCGGTAATCGAGACCGAAGCGATCGAAAATTCGCGTGTAGGCCCGGTCCATGACTTCGTAAGAGCGCTGCATACCTGCCGGATCGAGATCGAAGGAATAGGCGTCTTTCATGATGAATTCGCGCGAACGCATGACCCCGAAGCGAGGCCTGATTTCGTCGCGAAACTTGGTCTGTATCTGGTAGAAATTGATCGGCAGCTGGCGATAGCTATTGACTTCGCGGCGAAAAATATCGGTGATGATTTCCTCATGCGTGGGACCGACGCAGGCATCGCGCTTGTGCCGGTCCTTGATCCGCAGCAACTCGGGGCCGAATTGATCCCAGCGTCCCGATTCCTGCCACAGCTCCGCCGGCTGGAACGACGGCATCAGCAATTCCAGCGCACCGGCGCGGTCCATTTCCTCGCGCACGATTTGCTCGACCTTGCGCAGCACGCGCAACCCCAATGGCAGCCAGCTGTAAATTCCGGCCGCGTGACGGCGTATCATACCGGCGCGAAGCATCAGCTGATGGCTGACGATTTCGGCGTCGACCGGGGTTTCCTTTAGGGTTGCGAAATGGAATCGGGATGCTTTCATTAGACTTCGAGCACGGTCGAAATGCACCTGTTAACCTGAAATAGGCGCATTATAGAGTTTCCACGAGCGGTTAACAGAAAATAAAGAGGCTCGACTGCCTACTTGCAGAATTGCTTGACATCGTCCTCGGCCTGCTTCTTGCGGTCCTCGATTTCCTCGGTAGTCATGTAGCGGGTACTACCGTCGGCGGACCTTAGCTTTACCCGGCTACTGCTGCTGATGACCTGCAGGTCTTCGCGCGCCTTGTCGCAGGCGATCTTGGCCTGGTCGGCAGGCACCTTGGCCTTATCGTCCCCGCCGGAATCGCCGGAGGCGGTCTGATCGTTTTGGTTATTGCCCAGGCGCGGCAACGCCTTGCCGGGATTGGTTGGCGCGGACAGCACGCGAACATTTTCGGTTTTGGCGCTAAGCGGCGGTGAATCTCCGTAATAAACGTTACCTTCGTCGTCCACCCACTTTTTTATCGTCCCGGCCTGCACAGACATCGATGTCATCAAAACCAGGTAAATCAGATAACGCATTTTGTGCCCTTTTATCCCTTTGTTCGCTAGTTTACGAATCCAAAGAATAGTTGTCATCCAAATATTTACCACCTTGTTTTCAGGTCGTTTGTTAAACTATAGGCTAAAAATCGCGTTTATCATCAAACAAATTTATATCTCCTGACGGGATGCATAAAAACAATATATAATGTCCGGCCCGTTATCAGGGCGATTGCAGGCATGAGTGACCGCAGACTCAAGGTATTTCACACTGTTGCCCGGCTTTTGAGCTTCACCAAGGCCGCCGAAGCATTGCATATGACCCAGCCAGCCGTGACCTTCCAGGTCCGGCAGCTCGAGGAATATTTCAATACGCGTCTGTTCGACCGCACGCACAATAAGGTCAATCTGACTCCGGCCGGGGAAAAGGTGTCCGAATTCGCCGAACGCATCTTCGATTTGTACTCCGAGATGGAAAACTCGGTGCGCGACCTGACCGGCGAAATCAGCGGGGCATTGACGATCGGCGCCAGTACGACTATCGCCGAGTACATGCTGCCGGCGCTGCTGGGCGAATTCAAGGGCCGCTATCCCGATATCAACCTGCGTCTCAAGGTGTCGAATTCCGAGGGTATCGTTTCGATGGTGGAGCATAATGTCATCGACCTTGGCGTGGTCGAGTCGCCGGTAAGCAACAAGAACCTGATCGTCGAGGTTTGCCACGACGATCAGCTGGTGGTCGTCACCGCGCCGGATCACGAGCTGGCGAAGCGCGGCGGCAAGGTCAAGGCAGCGGAAATGGTCAAGTACCCGTTCGTCGGCCGCGAGGAGGGTTCGGGCACTCGCGAGTTCGTGATGCATTACCTGCTGCAGGAAAAGATAAACCCGGCGGACCTGAAGATTTCCCTCGAACTCGGCAGCCCCGAAGCGATCAAAGGAGCCGTAGAGGCCGGCATGGGCATTACGATCATTTCGCGTTCGATTATCGGCAAGGAATTAAAACTGAATACACTGTGTGAGCTGCAACTCGATCCTCCTCTTAGCCGGCCGTTTTCATTCGTCCGCCAGCGGCAGAAATTCCGGGTCACGGTGATGGAGGAGTTGCTCGAGTTCGCGCAGGCTTACTTCAAAAAGAACGGCTAGACGCGGCCGCCTAGTTGCCAGATCATGTTTGAAATTTTACAACAGTGGTATCACCGCCATTTCACCGACCCGCAAACGGTGATCTTCGCCTTCATGCTGATCGTCGGCGGCTTGCTGATCTTCGTCCTCAACGCCCATCTGATGCCGATCCTGGTCGCCATCATCATTGCTTACCTGGCCGAGGGCCTGGTGATCTGGCTGGCGCG
>Ga0055481_10000473_pt1 | contig 13358 bp, 9 predicted proteins | sample Muzzi_PWC_D2_FD_57936 | JGI IMG/M metagenome (GOLD analysis project Ga0055481, IMG submission 57936) | Wetland microbial communities from San Francisco Bay, California, USA, that impact long-term carbon sequestration - Muzzi_PWC_D2 | ecosystem: Environmental > Aquatic > Marine > Wetlands ... | reverse complement strand
ACGGCTTCGCTGCCGTCTTTCCGACAAAACCGCCAATGTTGACAACCTGATAGAAAATGGAGAACGCCCGGGCGCGATGCTGCGGGTCACTGCACTTGGCGACAGTGCCGGAAATAACAGGCTTGACGATGGCCCCGCCGCACATGATGAAGGCCAGCGAAATCACGGCCATGGGCTTGGCCTGCGATGCACCGAGTAGCGCGTACCCAAGCGTCAGCAGGAGAAAGGCCAGAATCAACGCCTTGCGGAAACCAATCCGATCCGCCATGGCCCCCATGAACGTCGGAAGCAAGTAGAGGACGGAGGAAAAGCACGCGGTAACGATCCCCGCCTCGACGTCCGTGAATCCGACCCGGTCCGTCAGAAACACGACAAGGGCGATGAACATGCCGTAAAACGCGGCGCGCTCAAATAGCTCGACACAGTTCGCCATCCAGAAGGCGCGCGGGAATTGCCAACCCAGTTTCTCTTTGTCGGCAAGGAAATCCTGTGACATGCTGCGTGCATCCCGGCGAAGCGTTGGCTACGGAAGGATTTCGATCGGATCCCCGACGCGCAGGACCGAGAAAAGCTCTTCGATATGCCGGTCCGCGACGGCCACACAGCCTGCGGTCCAGTCGCGCCCCAGCCGGTGACCGTGGATGCCGATGCCGCCTCCGAGCGCCGTCGTCCAATCGGGACATCGTCCGGCAGACAACGCGGCGCGTATGCGAACGGCCTCCCCTTGTGTGATCAGCCCGGACCTCAGCCCGAGTCGAACCGCGTCCTCGTGCGGATAGTTGATCCCGAGAAAGCGGTGGTACGGGCTCTCGGGATTCTTGGTGGCCACCCGAAATCGCCCGACCGGCGTACGCCCGTCCGCCATGCACATTTTCTGTCCATCCGGCGAGAATCCCAGGTCAATCGGATAGCTTCGAATGAGTTGATCGCCGTCAAAAAGATGAGCGATTCGCTGCGACTTGAGCACCACCAATCGCGGTTCCCGCACGGTGATCGCCGAGGGCAGCGCGACCCCGTGCGCGACGGCCACAACGCCCAGACAGACACAAATCGTGATCGCCAAGACGCCGACGAGAACGGCCGAAGCTCGCACGTGCCGCCGGGAGACGTTCAAGATGTTTGTATCAACCACGGATTTCGTTCTCGCGGGCATAGATGGACCCAATCCAAATCGCTCAGCGCGGACCTGGGGTCGAAATTAAAGTGAGACTGGCCATAACGGCCGCGCCTGGCGAACTATCCAACCGCGCGGCGGACAGCATACAATGAGGACGTGGACGCGCCAACGGACGAGACATTGCTACAGGATTATCTGGCCGGCAAGCCTGGAAGCTTCGAGCTTCTGGTGCGGCGGCATGCTCAGGAATTGCACCAGTTCGCGATGCGGTTCACCAGCAACGCGGTCGCCGCAGAGGACGTGGTACAGGAGACCTTTCTGCAGGTGCATTCATCGGCCGATAAGTTTGACCTTTCCCGGCGGTTCAAGCCGTGGCTCTTCACGATTGCGGCCAACAAGGCGCGCGACTTCATCCGACGACGCAAACGTCGCAGGGAATTGCCCTTCGAGGCACAACTGAACGAGGGCGAGGAGGCCGGGCAGCGGTTCGTCAGCCTTCTCGCAGGTGAGCATGACGCGCCGGATGGCGATCTCCTGTTGGATGAGAAGCGACGGGCGGTGAAGGAAGCCGTTGGCAACTTGCCGCCCCACCTGACCGAAGTGTTGGTCCTGGCCTATTTTCATCGCTTTCCGTACAAAGAAATCGCCGATATCGTCGGGATCCCCTTGGGCACCGTGAAGAGTCGTCTGCACGCGGCCATCGTGGCTTTCGAGAAGTCTTACCGGGCGGTCATCGAGCGAATGGAAAAGGAATAATCGGACTTTTATTGGTTTGAACGGATAGCGCAGGCGTGCGTATAGAAAGGGAGCATCGGCGAAGGTATGGGGATTTCCAAATGCCCGCTTTCCAAAGCCGATGAACGCAATTGGCGCGGCGCTCGGTTGCGGGCGACCGCCAACGTGGCATGCCGGACCGGTAGCCGGCGCTCGGACTGTGAGTGGGATGGAAATGTATGGCGCCTGATCGTCACGATCGCGAAGACCTGCTGCTCGATTTTCACCTCGATCGGTTAAGCGACGAGGATAGGGCTTTCCTTGAGGCGGAACTGCTCCGTGATAAGGAGTTGCGTTCCCAAAGCGATCGCCTGGGTGACGTACTCCGCCCTTTGGATTCGTGGAACGTCGCCAATCCGCCCGCCAATCTTGCTGACAGAGTCCTCCGGGCGGTCGCGCGCCAGGATTCGCCTGTAGCTACGATGTCCAGCGTTGAGCGCGGAAGCACGGACTATCGTCCCCGTATACCGGTCACGCTGACGCAACTGCTCGCGGCAGCCGCCTCCATTGCCATTCTTGTTTCTGTGGCCGTACCGGGGTTGTCGAACATCCGGGCCAAGTCGCAGCGTGCTCAATGTGCGAGCAACTTGGGCTCGCTTTTTCGCGGCGTGTCACTTTACCAGCAGGGCTTTGGCGGATCTCTCCCGTTCGCGGGTGGGCAGGCGAACGCCGCGTGGCTGCCCACGGCCGAAGAATCAAGACCGTTCGCTTCCAACAGCCGCCATGTGTACCTGATCGCCAAGTTCAGCTACGCGAAGCCCGAGGATTTCGTCTGCCCCGCGTGCGGCACGGCCCGGGCCATGCGTGCCGACGAACTGGCTGACTACAACGACTTCGCGGACTGCCGTAATTTCAGCTATGCCAGCCTGAATCAGTCCGGCTCGCATCCCAACCTGCGACCCAACCCGCGCATGCCTTACATGAGTGACCCGAACCCGTTATTCGTCAACGCGCAGTTCAATCCCGCCGTCGATCCGATGCGTGCCAACTCGTCGGCACACGGCAGGATGGCCGGTCAAAGCGTCATGCTGCTGGACGGCAACGTGCGCTGGATGACGACTCCGCTCAATGGTCCGGAGAACGACAACATCTGGACGGCCGGCCAGATTCGCCTCTACAAAGGCACCGAAACACCTTCCGATCCGAACGATGCTTTTCTGATTCCCGGCTATCCGCGCCACGACCGGCAGTCTCACAAACCGGCATGGCAGTAGGCGAATCGCCAATGACGGAATCGACGGCGCACTTTCAGTCGATTGTTCTCTCCAATCGCATACCGCACGATTGGCGTTCTACAAACTGTCGCGTGCGCTTGCAGTTGGTTAGCTCCGACCTCTGCCACGACGTGCGATACCAGCAATCAAACCGGCCGGATGATCAGTGATCGTCGAACTGTTCGGCTGAGCATGCCAGTTTGGAGGCATGTCATTCATGGATCCGCTTCAACCACGTTGAAAACGAGGTCACAGACCTGGCTCTGGTCGGACGGCGGATGATTAGCCGTAAAATGCCTGGGCTAGTATGTTGTCTACGGCGGTGGAAGGCCACTAAGAGCGACCTGCGAGTGCCATTGGTGGCATCCATCCAAGGTCATCTCAGCGAAAAGAGATTTCGATCGACGTCTGTTTGGTTGCGGCCTCAGGCCGCGCTGTGCCTTTGTCGGAGATCGCGACAGCCTCGAGATCGAGCAGGAAGCGCTTGCGCCACAGGCCCCCACCGTATCCCCGGAGCGCACCGTTTTTCTGCACAACTCGATGACATGGAATGACGATGGCGATGCGGTTGTCGCCGTTGGCCTTTCCGACGGCGCGTTGAGCGCCCGGTCGGCCGATGGCCTCGGCCATGCCTTCATACGACATCGTTTCACCGTAGGGGATCTGTCGTAGCCGATTCCAGACCTGTCTTTGAAAGTCGGTACCCGGCGTTACGAGTGCCACGTTAAACGTCCGCCGCTCGCCGGCGAAGTACTCACGAAGTTCAACTTCCAGTTGTTCGAGGTGACGGTTCATACCAGGAACGACGGATACACCCAGTCGTTTGCGCAGCGTATCCGCTTGCCGTGCCAGCGCAGGCCGGTCGGCGAACTCCAGCAGACACACGCCCTCGTCCGTCGCGGCCGTCACCAGCGACCCCACCGGGCTACGAAGCATGGCCATGACTGCGCACTGCACGTCGTCATGGCGGCCCGGTGTCGCGCCGAAGACGCGCGCGAAGGCGTCGCGGAACCCGCTCGACGATTCGAACCCCACATCCATGCCGACGGACAGCTCGCCGTCACCGTTTCGTAGGCGCTGAAAGGCGGAACCGATTCGCGCCGATCGCTGATAAGCTTGAAAAGTCATGCCAAACTCCTTTTGGAAATAACGTCTGGCCCGCGCCGGGTCGATTCCCATCTGACGTATGTCATAGTCGCGCAGACGGCGCGGCTCGCCCTCCTCCGTGGCGGCGAGCAACTTAGATACCCATTGGGGATGTCGTCCGTCCGTGTGCAGCGGGCGACATCGTTTGCACGGTCGGTAGCCGGCGCGCATCGCCAGCTCGCTGCTGGAAAAGAACTCGATGTTCACCGGCTTGGGATTCCGGGCGGGACACGACGGCCGGCAGAAGATTCCGGTCGTACGCACGCCGAGCAGGAAGACCCCGTCGTAGTCGGCGTTGCGGTCCACCACCGCTCGGTGCATCTCGGATTCACTTGGCATCGTAACCATGGCGCCCAGGCTACACCGACCAATCGATCGCCGTCTACCGAAAAATGAGCGCGGATGTCGGTTTTTGGCCCCATCCGGCGACCTGTGGCGAATTGTCTGAATCGGCCAAAAACTTAGCCATGCCAAAGTTTATTGTTGACCTGTCCTGATTTATCCGATCTAATCCCCATATCGGGCTTCGGGGCCGCGCCGCGGTTCCGGATTGCATTTGAGATACGCGAGAAAGGGCGCAGGAGTTGGAAACCATGTATCGGAGAAGGTTCGCTTGCGGACTCTTGGTTCTATTCATCGGCACCATCAGTGGATGCAGCGAAAGTGGTGAATCGAAGGGAGCGGCGACCACGCGCAGCGGCCCCCTGAAAGCGACGTGCACAACCGGGATGATCGGCGACGCGGTCGAGCGTGTCGGCGGCGAACACGTCAAGGTCACTACGCTGATGGGTCCGGGCGTCGATCCTCACCTTTATAAAGCCACGGCCGGTGACAATGCGCGGTTGTCCGAGGCGGACATTGTTTTTTACAACGGGCTGATGCTTGAGGGAAAGATGACGGACATATTCGTCGCCCTGGCGCGGCGTAAGCCGGTGGTGCCGGTCACCGCGTCGATCGATCGCTCCAGGCTCCTCGAACCGCCCGCCTTCGCGGGACACTACGACCCGCACGTGTGGTTCGACGTCTCGATGTGGCAGAAGGTCGTGGAGACCATCAGTACCGAACTCGCGACGCACGACCCGGCGCACGCGGATGCGTATCGTACGTCGTCGGCCGCCTACCTCCAAGAGCTCCAACAGCTTCACGACTGGTCTACCTCGCGTTCGCGCGAGCTGCCGCCGGAAAAGCGCGTGCTGATCACCAGCCACGACGCGTACAATTACTTTGGCCGGGCGTACGGCTTCGAGGTCATCGGCGTACAGGGAATATCCACGGAAGAACAGGCGACGGCCAAGTCTATCATCGACTTGTCCGAAATAATCATCAAGCGGAAGGTCAAGGCCATCTTCACCGAGTCCAGCGTATCGCCCAAGGCCATTCGCGCCGTCATCGAAGGCTGCAGGCACAAAGGCTGGGAAGTCGTCGAGGGTGGCAGCCTTTTCAGCGACGCGATGGACGCACGCGGTAAACCGGCGGGCACCTACTTGGGAATGGTGCGACACAACGTGAACACCATCGTCGACGCATTGAAGTAGTTCTCGCTGTCCCCCACCCTTCGCTGCGCGAATGACGGGGCACCCGCGTCTCTGGCACGACGGCGCGAGGTTCCATGTACCGCAGGCATCCCTGCCTGCACGAGCTACGAATGCGATGCAGGCAAGAATGCCTGCGGTACGGGAGGCAGGCAAGAATGCCTGCGGTACGGGAGGCAGGCAAGGATGCCTGCGGTACGGGAGGCAGGAAAGGTTCTCACAGACGCGAAAAGAGGTCTACGAAGATCATGATTGCTGAACCACGGCACGACAAACCGGCGTTGGAAATCCACGACCTGACCGTCAGCTACCACAAGAAACCGGTGCTATGGGGTATCGATCTGGCCGTCGAGGAGGGACAGCTCGTCGGCGTCATCGGACCCAACGGTGCGGGGAAGAGCACGCTCATCAAATCGATCATGGGTCTGCTGCCGCTTTCGAGCGGCTGGGTGAAGGCATACGGCGAACCCATTGAAAAGCAGCGCGGCCTGGTCGGCTATGTGCCGCAGCGCGAAACGGTCGACTGGGAATTCCCGGTGACGGCGTTCGATGTCGTGCTGATGGGTCGCTACGGCCACGTCGGGTGGCTGCGTCGCCCCAGTGCGGACGACAAGCGAATCGCCCGTGAGTGCATGGATAAGGTCGGCGTCGGGTCGCTGGCGGGCCGGCAGATCAGCAACCTCTCCGGCGGGCAGCAGCAGCGCGTTTTCCTGGCGCGGGCACTGGCCATGGAAAGCCGCATCTATCTCATGGACGAGCCCTTCGCCGGCGTGGATGCCGCCACCGAGTCAGCGATCATCGCCCTGCTCAAGGAACTCCGTAGCGAGGGCAAGACTTGTCTGGTGGTGCATCATGACTTGCAGACGGCGGCCGAGTATTTCGATTCGATGATCCTTCTGAACATGCACCTGGTGGCGCACGGCCCTACGTCCGATGTGTTCACGCCGGAGCTGCTGCAACGCACGTACGGCGGCCGGCTCACGATTCTGGCGGACGCCGCAGAGGCCGTGGCGGTCGCGCGTCGAGGGCGCAAGTTATGATCCCCGGCACCGGCATTCTGGCGGATCGTGTATCGAGCGATGCGACAATCTTCGATCAGCTCGCGACGTTCTTTGCCTTTGACCACTTGACGCTCGTCTACGGTGCAATCGGCGCCGTACTGCTGGGGACCTCCTGCGGTCTGCTGGGCTGCTTTGTCGTGCTTCGACGAATGTCGCTGTTGGGCGACTCGATCGGTCACTCCGTGCTACCGGGCATCTGTGTTGCCTTCCTGATCACCCACACCAAAAACACGCTGGCGATCTTCGCCGGCGCGGTGGTGGCCGGTGTGATGGTGACGGGCTTTATCAGCTCGGTGACGCGCTATAGCCGCATCAAACCCGATACGGCCATCGGGCTCGCCTTGTCCGGCTTCTTCGGTGTCGGCATCGTGCTCCTCACGCGGATACAGCGGATGTCATTCGGCGACCAGAGTGGGCTGGACAAGTACATGTTCGGCGACGCGGCGGCCATCAGCCTCGGCGATTTGCGTTTGATGGCCGCCATCACGGTGGTCGTCGTGATCGCGGTGCTCCTGCTCTTTCGGCAACTCATGGTGACGACGTTCGATGAGACCTTCGCCGCGTCGATCGGCACGCCGGTTCGGCTATTGCAATTGATTCTCATGACCATGCTGGCGCTGGCGATCGTGGCCGCCCTGCAGGCCGTCGGTGTCGTGCTGGTGTCGGCCATGCTCATCACCCCCGCCGCAACCGCGTACCTCTTGACGAACCGTCTCGGGCGCATGCTCTTTCTTTCTGCGCTGATCGGATCGGCCTCCGGCTTCATCGGCCTTCTCTTGAGCTTCGTGCTGAACCGGATACCGACCGGACCGTGCATGGTGCTAACGGCCTCCGCCTTTTTCACGCTGGCGTTTCTGTTCAGCCCCACACACGGAGTCGTTCAGCGAACGCTGCGCCGCACACGTCGCAAACGACGCGTCCAACGCGAGAACTTGTTGAAAGCGGTCTTCGGGCTGCTCGACGAGCGTCCGGTCGATACACCGCTATCCATCTCATCCGTGGCGGCATCCGGCGGCGAGACCCAGGGATACGTGCGCGCGGTGGCGCGATCGCTGGCACGGTTCGGATTGGCTCGCGTGGATGGTGACAAGCTCGCCTTGACGCCCGACGGTACCGCCCGCGCCGCACAGATCGTGCGGAATCACCGGCTCTGGGAGCTGTACCTCACGCAGGAGGCCAGCATCGCACCGGACCACGTACACCGCGACGCGGAGGAGATTGAGCACATTCTCGGCGAGGAGCTTGTGAGGCGGCTCGAGGACATGCTGGATCACCCCGCACAGGATCCGCACGGCAGCAAGATTCCGCGTCCCGGTGGCAGCGTTCTTTTGCAGGAGGGCGCGTGACCATGCCAGCCGAACCGCTCATCCCGACCTTCGACTTCATGACGCATATCGTGCGCCCGTGGGAGAGTGACATACAGATAACACTCTGGGTACTCGCCATGGGAGTAGCCGTCACGGTTGGTTGCGCGATTCTCGGCTGCTTCCTCATCCTGCGCGGCAAGGCGCTGCTGGGCGATGCGATCAGTCATGCACTGCTGGCGGGGCTCGCCGGAGCGTTTCTCCTATCCGGAAGCCGTGGCGTGGTATTCATGTTGACCGGTGCCATCGTCGCGGGATTGCTGACCGTCGTGCTGATCGAGGCCGTCCATCGCCACAGCCGCGTGAAGGAGGACGCCGCGATGGCAGTGGTGTTCTCTGCGCTCTTTGCGCTGGGCGTAGTGCTGATCACACGGTTCACCTCGGGGGTGGACTTGGACGCCCAGTGCGTGCTGTACGGCGAAATCGAAGGCTCCTGGCTTCGGCCGGAGACCGTTTGGACGATGGTGATCGTGACGTGTCTGGTGATCATCGGTGTGGTGTTGACGTTCAAGGAACTGGAGATCACCTCCTTCGATCCGGTGACGGCCACCACGATCGGCATTCCTGCCGGACTCGTTCACTATGGACTGATGTCGGCCGTGTCGGTGACGGTCGTCGCGGGCATGGAGGCCGTCGGCGCGATCCTGGTGGTCACCATGCTGATCGCACCCGGGGCGACCGCGTATCTTCTCACGGACAACCTGAAGCGCATGCTGCTGCTGGCTTCGGTTTGCGGTGCAATATCTGCGGTGTGCGGCTATCACCTGGCGTTGTGGTGGGACTGCTCGACGGCCGGTGCGATGTCGGTCGTCGCGGTATCCCTGTTCGTCACCGCCCTACTGGCGTCACCGACGCAGGGCGTCGTCCTTCGCGCACTACGGCGCGCGCAGCTTGCGGCCAATATCGCGCGCGAGAACATGCTCTCCGCCGTCTACACCCTACAGACCCCGGGCACGGATCGTCACAGCGTCCCGATCCGTGCGATCACTGAAAAGCTGCGTCTTCTGCCCGCGACGATCGACCGCACATGCCGGCGATTGCAGCGGCAAGGTTGGCTCGATCGCACCGACGACAAGGTTGTGTCTCTCACGCATAAGGGCGACGATCTCGCGCGGCGGATCGTGCGAGCACACCGTCTGTGGGAGGCCTACCTCGTCAACCAGATGGGCGTGGCCGAGGATCACGCGCATCCGGACGCGGAGCGCATCGAGCACCTGCTCGGCGAGCGGCTCCTCGACCAGCTTGACGACCTTCTCGGGCATCCCAGCCTCGATCCGCATGGCAGGATCATCCCTCGAAAGTTCGAGGGCATTCAGACCATCATGGAGACGCCGCTGTCTGAGCTGCGCGAAGGAGACCGTGCGCGGATCAAGGGGGTCCAGTCATCGGCCTCGGAAGAAGCGCTACAACGCATCGCAACGATGCGCGTCCCCATCGGCGCCGAAATCACCATGGCGTCCCGTAGCGACACCGGCGACTGGGTCGCCGTCCTTTCCGACGGTACGACCCTGATTTTCGATCACACCCTGGCCGACGCCGTCCTCGTCGAGTCGCTCCCTGTTGAACCGGACGGCCCCTAACGCAGCCACCCGTAACGCAGGCATCCCTGCCTGCTCCTTTCGCTGAAGGTCTTCACGCTAACGGCATCTCCGGCGGCCGCACTGTCACTTAAACGTTGCCATGAATGCACCGGCCCCCGAGAGAAGAATTGCAGGCAAGGGTATCGGCGATATCGTGGTGCCACTCGTGAGCAACTCTGTTCGCACCATGGAGCCGCAAAAGGAGCAGGCAAGGATGCCTGCGGTACGGCGCTACCGTGCTTTTCGCTCCTCCGTGGTCTCGTCTTCCCAGACGACGGCAATCGCCTCTTCTTCAAACAACTGCTCGATTAACTCAAGACGTTTGACATCATCCGGTCGTTTCGGAAAGACGATGCCGGGACAAATGCCGTCGAGCATCGTTTGCAGCTCGATGTACTTCCAGATTTGCCGCGCCTGCCGCTTCACGTTGCGCCGCACGGCCTGCGGCGTCATCGCATCCCAGTCGGAGTTCTTGATCTCGACAATCGCCCGCACCTCGTTGCCGTCTTCGGAAACGAAGACATCGAGCCGCCCCGTCTTCGCCCCTTTCTTCTTGACCGTCTTCTCAACTTCCACGTCTCCCTCCGCGTCGGCCTGCCAGTCCCCCTGCACCTTCTTATGAAAGGCCTTGCCATCACGCAGTCGTTTCGGTTCGCGCTTCTCTCGGCCCATACGCAGCCCCTGTGAGATTCTAATTCATGGCCAAACCTTCCGCGTATGGTATAAACTCTGAGTATGACTGGAAACCGAGCGGCCCCGCTGCAGGATTTTGTCGACTGGTGCCGCAAGCACATCACCGGCGACGAGAAGGGCCAGGCACAAATCTATATCGATCATCTCTTTCGGGCCCTTGGACACAAGGGCTGTCTCGACGTCGGTGGCGAGGCGGAGTATCGCATTCGAAAGGCCAAAGAGTCCGGCGGCGGCACCGCATTCGCCGATTACGTCTGGAAGCCGCACGTTCTGATCGAGATGAAAAAACGCGGCACCGACCTCAGCAGACACTACCGCCAGGCCTTCGACTACTGGATTCGCCTGGTTCCCGATCGCCCACGCTACGTCATCCTGTGTAACTTCGACGAATTCCGGGTCTACGATTTCGAGACCCAGATGGACGCCCCGGTCGATCGTTTGCCGCTGACCGAACTTCCGGATCGATGGGGCCCCCTTGCGTTTCTTTTCCCCTCCCACGATCGCCCCACCTTCGGCAACGACCTCGAACAGGTCACGCGCGACGCGGCGGACAAGCTGGCCCGCTGCTTCAACAAGCTCATCACGAGACAAGTCCCGCGGGAAGAGGCCCAACGTTTCATCCTGCAAATGCTCGTCGCGCTGTTCGCCGAGGACATTGACCTGCTGCCGCGTTACTTCGTGGCGAAGCTACTGGACGACTGCAAGTCGCCGTCCGACTCGTTCGACCTGCTCGGCGACTTGTTCGACGCCATGAACAGCCCCGGAAAACCAAAGGGCGGGCGATACAAGGAGGTGGAGTACTTCAACGGCGGACTGTTCCGAGAGCCGGCCAGACTCGAACTCTATGACGACGAGTTGAATCAACTCCGTGTCGCGGCCAAGGCGGACTGGTCCAAGGTCAGGCCGGAGATTTTCGGCACGCTCTTCGAGCACTCGCTGGAGGCCGAGGAGCGCCACGCCTACGGCGGACACTTCACCACCGCCGTCGACATCATGAAAATCGTCGGCCCCACCATCGTCGAGCCGTGGCGGGAGGCAATCGAGCAGGCATCGAAGGGTACGCGGCCGATCCAGAAACTGGAAAAGCTCCACGGACGAATGGTCCACTACCGCGTGCTTGATCCGGCCTGTGGCTCGGGCAACTTCTTATACCTGGCTTATCGTGAACTGAAACGGCTGGAAGTCGCCCTGCTGGAAAGAATCGACGAGCTATCAAAGAAGAAAGATGCCAAAGGCCACAAACAGCAGCCCCGGCTGGTGGCGGTGACGGCACGGCAGTTCTTCGGTATCGACATCAACCCCTTCGCCGTGGAGATCGCCAAGGTCACGATGATGATCGCGCGCAAGCTGGCCATCGATGAACTCGGCACCAGCGAGCAAGCCCTGCCGCTGGACGATCTGGACGGCAACTTCACGGCCGGCGACGCGCTGATCACGCCGCTCAGCGAGGCAGGCGACGCCCTGCCCACCATGCTGTTTTCCGAATTGGAGCAGGACCCGTTCACCACCGGAAGTGTGATCCCGACGTCGTGGCCCGCCGCCGACGTCATTATCGGCAATCCGCCGTTTCTAGATGCAAGAAAGACCACGATAGAACACGGACGCAAGTACGTAGGGCACTTGCGCTCACTCTATCCGGAAATCACTCGACGGGCTGACTACTGTGTATATTGGATTCGCCGCGTACACGACCACCTGCCGGCATGTACGAAAGAAGACCCCGTCGCCGGGCGCGCCGGTCTCGTCGGCACGCAGAACATACGGAATAACGAAGCGCGAGAAGGCGGGCTTGACCACGTGGTAAAGAGTGGAACTATCATCGAGGCCGTTGACAATCAGCCCTGGTCCGGTGAGGCCAACGTACACGTCTCGATCGTGAACTGGGTGAAAACACAGCGGGAGACACTCCTGCCGAAGTCACGGCGCCTCTGGTACAAGGTCGACGCCCCACGCGAGAAAACTCGCACGCGGCGCATAGGATCCGTGCCAGCGCACAAGGAATACGAATTGGCTTACCGGGATGGTGCGCACATCAACTCGGCTCTCTCGGACGGTGCAGATTTGTCCGGCGCTCAGGTGCTTGCGTCCAATCGAAATCCGAAGCGGTGTTTCGAAGGACAGCAGCCCGGTCATAAGGGCTTTAGGCTAGATGGGCCTGAGACACGCGAGATCAATCGGAAGTCCGGCGGAGCATGTCAGGTCGTTTATCCTTATATCAACGGCACATCATTGCTCACAAGCCAATTCGAAACGAGTCCAGAGTTCATCATTGACTTTGGAAATCGGACGCTGATAGATGCTGCTAAGTATGAGCACGTCCTTTCCCTCATCCGGGAGCGCGTTCTTCCAACCTGGGAGGCTAACGCTATCGAAGAGAGGAAACAATCCGAGCGCACCACAGGGGAACACCAGAGACGCCTCACAACGTGGTGGAAACTGAAGCGGCAACGCAGCGCGCTTATTTCTTTCCTGGAGAAACTCGACCGCTATGTGGTGTGCTCCCGCGTAACAAAGAGACCAATATTTGCCTTTATTTCAAGCGGCTTTCGCCCTGACTCCTCATTGACGGCGTTCGCGTTTGATGATGACTACAGCTTTGGCTTGCTCCAATCCAGCACACATTGGCAGTGGTTTATTGCGAAGTGTTCAAAGTTGACGGAGCGGTTTCGTTATACACCAGACTCCGTCTTCGACACCTTCCCCTGGCCGCAGGCGGCGACGAGGAAGCAGGTGGACGCCGTGGCGGAAGCCGGACGCGAGGTGCGGCGCGTGCGCGGTGACGCGCTGACCAAGATCAAGGGCGGGCTGCGCGCCGTTTACCGCACGCTGGAGTTACCGGGCAAGAACCCGTTGAAGGACGCGCACGCGGCGCTCGAT
>Ga0055481_10000471_pt1 | contig 13373 bp, 9 predicted proteins | sample Muzzi_PWC_D2_FD_57936 | JGI IMG/M metagenome (GOLD analysis project Ga0055481, IMG submission 57936) | Wetland microbial communities from San Francisco Bay, California, USA, that impact long-term carbon sequestration - Muzzi_PWC_D2 | ecosystem: Environmental > Aquatic > Marine > Wetlands ... | reverse complement strand
GCTCGAAGCTCGAACGGTGCGGGGACTGCGCCCCCGCACCGAACCCTGGATTTACCAGCCGAGCCAGTCGTCGCGACGGGGAACGCTGACGGTTGCCTGCTGATTGAACTTGAAATCGCCGCCGTTGTAGGTGGTGGTATAGACCGAAACTTCGGTGGTGCCGCGGTGATCTTCGCTGGTCCAGGTCGAGGGCTTGCAGACCCCTTCCAGGCCGGCGGGGACATGTCCCTGCATCTGTTCCATGGCACTTTTGATATTCGGTCCGGTGATGCCCCCCTGCTTGTCGGCCGCTTCCATGGCGTCCTTCATAAAGAAGACCGCGCAGACGCCCCGCATGTAGTGCAGGTTGCGGTAGGTTTCGCCGGAAGGATCGGACATCTTGGAGATGGCGCGTATGGTGGCCATCCCCGGAGCGTCGTCTTTCCAGGATGGTGCGCCGAGCGGAACGGCAACGCCGTCACCTGCTTCCTGGGCGGCCTTGATCGAGTTTTCATCCCAGCCCCAGACGTTGGCGAGAAACTGCGGATTGGCGCCGACGGTGCCGCAGGAGTTGAGCAGGGAGATGTTGGAGCCGGCGGTGTTGCCCATGTAGGCATAGTCCGCACCGGAGTCCTTGAGGGTCAGGCACTGGGCCTTGGCGTCACCCGGTTTGAGATCGTAAACGATTGGATTCAGCACTTCGAAGCCGAGTTCCTTGGCATAGGCGGCGCAGGCCTCCTTGGGAGCGTTGGGGTAGGGATGATTGGCGCCCATGTGAATGAACTTCGGCGCATCTTTTTTGCCTTTCGCCTTCCAGTCTTCGGCGGCCCACTGCACCAGGCCGCGGCAGGTGTCCGAATAGGAGGGGCCGTAGAAGAAGTTGTAGGGAGCCGGCGATTTGGTCCGCGGCGACTTGCCGGTCGGATCGGTCAGATGACCCGAATAGGAAGCCGAGTAGTAGGGGATCTGATCCTTGGCGACAAATTGGACCAGCGCCTCGGTGTCGGCGGTTCCCCAGCCCTGGATGGCGACCGGCTTGAGATCGGACACCCAGCGTTTGTAGGTGGCGATCGCCTGCGGCGCCTTGTAGGAGTAATCGACGGTTTCGTAATTGAGCTGCTTGCCGTTGACCCCGCCGTTGGCGTTGATGTAGCTCATGGCGTCGGCAACGCCGTTGCCGTAGGGTATGCCGACATCCGAGGTCGGGCCGGTATAGCAGGCCAGATGTCCGACCGGGATGGAGTCGGCGGCGATGGCCATGGTCGAGAACCCAAACAGAGCCAGTACTACGGTTGTGCAGAATAACGATTTGCGCATGACGTGTTTCCTCCTCTTGATCGTTGACGTGGCCTTGCCGGCCGGTGGGGATAGATTTCCCCGTATTAAGCAACACATGGTCCCGGGCAACCGTTGCCCGCAGAGAATAATCGATTTCAATAGGAAAACGGGTAGAGCTTCCAGTAGTTCTTGATCATTTTCCAGCGATGGGAGAGCCCGTCCGGTTCGAAAATCAAAAACAGGATAATCGCCAGGCCGATGGCCATCTCCTTGATGTAGGCCAGGGCCTGGGTCAGTCCGGCGCTGTTGCTGCCGACCAGGTGGACGCCGAATTCCATCACCTCGGGGAGCAGGACCATGAACGCCGTTCCCATCATCGAACCCATCACCGAGCCGAGGCCGCCGATGATGATCATGGCCAGGAACTGGATCGACAGCATGATGGTGAAACCTTCGGCCGAGACAAAGCCGAGATAGTGGCCGAACAGGGCGCCGCCGATGCCGGCGTAGAAAGAGGAAATGCCGAAGGAGAGGATCCGGTACTTGTTGAGGTTGATCCCCATGATCTCGGCAGAGAGGTAATGGTCGCGAACCGCAACGAAGGCGCGTCCGTCGCGGGTGCGGAGCAGATTGGTGCCGGCGAGATACATAATCACCACGTAGAAGAGCACCACGTAAAAATAGGAACGATCGGTACTCATGGTATAGCCGAAGATGCTGAACGGGTTGGCCATGGCGCCTGCCGAGCCGCCGGTGAACCACTCGGCGCGGGCGAAGAAGTCTTCCAGGATGTACTGCGAGGCGAGCGTGGCGATGGCCAGGTAGAGCCCCTTGATGCGCCCGGCCGGGATGCCGACCAGCAGGCCGACCGCCATGGTCATGAGCCCGGCCAGCGGGATGCAGAAAAACACCGGGATGCCGGTGGTGTTGTTGAGCCAGGCCGAGGCGAAGGCACCGAGACCGAAGAAGGCCGCGTGGCCCAGCGAGATCTGGCCGGTAAAGCCGACGACGATGTTCAGCCCGAGGGCGGCGATCCCGTAATAGCCGATCTGGATCAGCAGGTTGAGCTGATAGGCACTGCCGAACAGCGGCACCAGCATCAGCAACAGGACCGAAACGATCGCCACCCGCCTCGCCAGTGGGGTCGGAAAGATGGTGGTGTCCTGGCGATAGTTGATGCGGAATTCTCCGCAGCGCATTCTTGAATGAGCTGAGGCCATAGCCTTAAATCCTCTCGATGTCTTTGGTGCCGAACAGACCGTAGGGTTTGATCATCAGAATAATGACCAGGGCGTAGAACGGGGCGATGTTGTACATGTTGCCGATCTGCAGCCACTGGCTGTCGAAAAACTCGGCCAGGTTTTCCAGGATCCCGATGGTCAGGCCACCGACGATCGAGCCGACGATCGAGTCGAGGCCGCCGAGGATAACCACCGGGAAGACCTTGATGCCGATGAAGGAGAGGGCTGAGGAGACGCCGTTGACCATGCCGATGACCACCCCGGCCAGCGCCGAGACCACGGCGGAAATCGCCCAGGCGGCGGCAAAGACGTGCTTGACCGAGATGCCCAGGCTCTGGGCAATCTGCTGGTTGAAGGCGGTGGCGCGCATCGCCAGGCCGAGTCGCGAGTGTTTGAAAAAGATGTAAAAGCCGATCATGATCACCAGGGAGACGATCATGCTCATGATGTAGGCCGTTTCGATCTGCAGGCCGGCGATGTTCACCGACTTGGTCTCGAAGACCGTCGGGAAAGCCTTGGTGTAGCCGCCGAAAATCCAGGCGACCAGGGCCTGGAAGAACATCGACAGGCCGATGGTGACCATGATGACCGAAATGATCGGCTCTCCGATCATCGGCCGGAGCACCATCACCTGCAGCAGAATGCCGAAGACCAGCATGAAAGCTAGGGTGATCGGGAAGCCGAGGTAGAAGGGGAGCTCGAATTTGACCAGCAGGGCCCAGCAGGTCCAGGCGCCGATGAGCAGGAACTCTCCCTGGGCGAAGTTAACGACGCGGGTCGACTTGTAGATCAGCACGAAACACATGGCGACCACTCCGTAGAGAGTGCCGACAATCACTCCGTTGACCACCAGTTGGGTCAGCAATTCAAGGTTCATCTCACTCCTCCTGTCAATGCGCCGGCTGCAGGGTTCCGCGTACGGCCGAATCGGTCGCGTTGTCGCTCTGCAGGTCGACGACCCGCACGTCGGTCTGGACCCGGGACTTGTTGCCGTCCTGGAAGGTGATCACCGTATCGATATGGACCGTCTTCTGGTTGGAGTAGATGGCGTTGATGATCTCGGCGTATTTCTCTTTGATCACCCCGCGGCGAACCTTGCGGGTCCGGGTCAGTTCGCCGTCGTCGGCATCGAGCTGCTTGTAGAGCAGCAGGAACTTGCGGATCTGCTGGGCCTCCGGCAGGGTGGCGTTGACCTGCTCGACCTCTTTCTGTACCAGGTCGTAGATTTGCGGTTGGGCCGACAGGTTGATGTAGTTGGTGAAGGCCAGACCACGCTGTTCGGCCCATTTGGCGACGATCTCGAAGCGGATGCAGAGGATCGCCGCCAGGTAGGGGCGTTCGTCCCCCTGGACCACCGCCTCGGCGATAAAGGGGGAGAATTTGAGCTTGTTCTCGATGAACTGCGGCGAAAAGCGCGAGCCGGTCGCGGTTTCCGCCAGATCGGAGATCCGGTCGATAACCACCAGGTGGCCGTTCTCCGCCTTGAAATAGCCGGCATCGCCGGTATGCATCCAGCCGTCATCGAGCGCCTCGGCGGTGGCCTGTTCGTTCTTGAAATAACCGAGAAACATCCCCTTCGACTTGGCGACCACTTCACCGACACCGTTCTGGTCCGGATTGTCGATGCGGACCTCGGCGTTGTCGAAGGGGATGCCGACGCTGTCGAAATCGACGTCATCGGCCTGGTGAATGGTGTAGGCGCCGCCCATTTCGGTCTGGCCGTAGAGCTGACGCAATGGCACCCCCATGGCGAGGAAGAACTTGAAGGTATCCGGGCCGAGCGCCGCACCGCCGGTGGCCGCCGAGCGCAGGTTGGAAAAGCCGAGGCGATCCTTGAGCGCCTTGAACAGCAGCCAGTAGGCGAGTTTCGACGCTTTTTTGCCCTGCGCGGCCGCTTTGCCGGCCAGGTCCATGCCGAGCCGGAACATCGCCTGTTTGAATCGGGTCGCATCCATCATCTTCGCCTTGACGTCGGCCGCGACCGATTCCCAGACGCGCGGCGCCAGCAGCACGAAGTTGGGCCCGATTTCGCGCAGGTCCTCCATCATGGTTTCCGGCTCCTCGACAAAATTGACGATCTGGCGGCAGATCAGCGCCTGGGAGACGGCATAGACCTGCTCCATGATCCAGGGCAACGGCAACACCGAGACGTAGTTGTCGCTCGGGTACTTGGGGTCGGCATGAAGATAGGCCAGGCAATGCTCGAGCATCGGCCCGCATTGCAGCATCGCCAGCTTCGGCTTGGAGGTCGTCCCCGACGTCGGGCAGAGGATGGCGACATCGTCCGGTTGTCCGGCGGCAACCAGCTGCTCGTAGAGCTGCGGTTGCTCGACATCCAGGTCGGCACCGAGCTGCATCAGGTCGGTATGGTCGATCAGTCGCGGATCGTCGTACTTGCGCACGCCGCGCGGATCGCAGTAAACGATATGTTCAACGCAGGGGCACTCCTCGGTGATCTCGAGCACCTTGTCGACCTGTTCTTCATCCTCGGCGATAATGATTTTCGCCCCGGCGTAGTTGATCAGGTAGGCGACTTCCTCGTTGAGCGAATCCTGGTAGATGCCGAAAATCATCGCCCGCAGTGCGTGCGAGGCGATTTCTCCGGCCACCCATTCGGGACGGTTGTCGCCGATGATGCCGACCGCATCCCGGTGGCCGATTCCCAGCTTGTGCATGCCGAGGGCAAAACGCTTGACCATCGACTGGTAGTCGGCCCAGGTATAGGCATTCCAGATGCCGAACTCCTTTTCGCGCAGGGCGATCTCGTCCGGCCAGTTCCGGGCATTGTAGTCGAGCAGCTTGGGGAAGGTGTCGTCGCGGGTCATGTCGGCGTATTCGGCGTTCATCAGGCCACCTCCCCTTGCAGCTGTTGTGCTGCAGTCTCATCCGGGGTTTTGTCGTCCTCCCCCAAATAGGCGGTTCTGACTCGCGGGTTGGCCATCACTTCGTCCGGCAGTCCGCCGGCGATCTTCTTGCCGAAGTCGAGTACCATCACCCGGTGGGAGATATCCATGACCACTCCCATATCGTGCTCGATCATGACCACCGTCATGCCCCACTCCTCGTTGAGGTCGATGACGTAGCGCGCCATGTCCTCCTTCTCCTCGAGGTTCATTCCGGCCATCGGTTCGTCGAGCAGAATCAGGTCGGGACGCAGGGCGACCGCCCTGGCCAGTTCGACCCGTTTGCGTAGCCCGTAGGAGAGGGTGCCGGCCATCGCCTTGCGGATATGGGCGATCTCGAGGAAATCGATGATGTCCTCGACCTCGGCACGGTGCGCCAGCTCTTCCTTGCGGGCGCCGCTCAGCCAGTAGAGCGCGCCGGTCAGGAAATTGTTCTTCAGCAGGTGGTGGCGACCGACCATGATGTTGTCGAGGACCGACATGTGATTGAACAGGGCGAGGTTCTGAAAGGTCCGGCCGATCCCCAGCGTGCAGCGATCGTTGGGCCGCAGTCCGATCATCTCTTTTTGTTTGAAGGTGATCGAACCCTTGTTCGGCTGGTAGCGGCCGGAAATGCAGTTGAGCATCGAAGTCTTACCGGCGCCGTTGGGGCCGATGATGGAGAAGATTTCGCCTTGGTCGACGCTGAAACTGACATCAGTCAACGCGTGAACGCCACCGAAAGAGACCGAGATGTCGCTGACGTTGAGCAGGGGGGCTTCTGCCATGAAACTCCTCCTTGAAAAGGGAAACCTTATTTGCCGTTGCGGCCGCGACACGCTCAGGCCGGAGTTGACATGCGAAAAGTATTGCAAGGCCAATACCAAGCGCTGTTTTATAATTTTTTAATCTTTATCATTTTGTAACTATCCGTTTTTGCTGGATTTAGGTCAGGATGTATTGTTCGGGGTCAGCCCGGATCCCGGGGGGCTCATGTCGTTTCTGTTAACAGTGTTACGACCTATTTACATTCGGGCTTTTTCGTCTTTCGTGGAGGGGGCCGCTGGCAGGATACATGCCCGGCGGCGGCAGCGCCATCTGCTGACCGGCGCTGCCGCCTCAGCTGTTCACTGGAGGTGGTATTTGTGAAGTTTCTTGTACAGTCCGGGGCGGGAGATGCCGAGAATGTTGGCGGCATTGAGCTTGTTCCCGCCGACCCGCTCCAGAGAAGCCTCGATCAGGCGCCGCTCCATTTCATCCATGATCTCCTGAAGGGGCTTCTGGCCGACACAATCGAGCAGGGTCTGCTGGGCTCCGCTTTCGGTGTCCGGGGCGGGCATTCGGCCGACGGAGTGATTGATGTGCTGCGGCAGGTCGACGGCCCTGATGGTCGGGCCGGTCGCCATGTTGAAGGCGCTTTCAATGGCATTGCGCAATTCGCGGATATTACCCGGATAGTCATACCCTCGCAGCAGTTGCCAGGCCTCTTCGTCCAGCCCCTGGATGGCCATGTCGAATTCGGCATTGAAATTATCGATCAGGTGCTTGGTGATGAAGTAAATGTCATCCTGTCTTTCGCGCAGGGGCGGAATCCGCAGGGCGATGACATTCAGCCGATAGTAGAGGTCGGTACGAAAGCTCCCCTCGCGGACTTGTTCGTCGAGATTTACGTTGGTGGCGGCGATCACCCGCATATCAATCCGCCTGGTGGCGGTGCTGCCGAGCGGAGTGACTTCCTTCTCCTGCAAGACCCTCAGCAGCTTGGCCTGCATCGGAATCGGCATGTCGCTGATTTCGTCGAGGAAGATCGTGCCGCCGTCCGCCTGTTCGAATTTGCCGACCAGGCCGCCTTTTCTGGCACCGGTGAAGGCTCCTTCGGAATAGCCGAAGAGTTCTGATTCGAGCAGATGCTCAGGGATGGCAGCGCAGTTAACCCGGACGAACGGGCCGTAGCGGCGCTTGCTGGCCGCATGGATGGCGTGGGCGAAAAGCTCCTTGCCGGTGCCGCTTTCTCCCGCCAGCAAAACATTCGACGGCCGCTCGGCGATGCGCAGCAGCTTTTCCTTGAGTTCCTTCATCGCCTTGCTGTGGCCGATAATGCTGTTGCAGTCGTATTTGAAGTCATGCTCCCGGTTCCGGCGTTTAGTTGGGGACGCTTCGGGAGTGCGGAGGTAGGCCTGAAACTTTTCGGCAAGTCGTTCTATTTCGCGGATGTCGCTGAACAGCACCTTCCCCCATGCCCCGATCATCTCGCCATTTTTGAACAGCGGGTAGCGGCTGACCACGGTATGGCGGCCGTTCAGCAGGTGCGGTTCGGCGATTTCGGCCTGACCGGTATCCATGACGACCGGCAAGCGTGACGGGTTCGAGTTGGGATAGGCCTTGTGGACATGTTTGCCGAGCATGTCCCGGGCACAGATCCCCAGATTGTCGGCAAACGGCTGGTTGATCATGGTGATGATACCGGCGGTGTTGACCAGGATCAGGCTTTCGCGGGTGATGTCCGAATTCGGATCCATCGAACAGAGCAGGTCGGGCATTTCCAGGGCCGGCGTTTCGAGCTGCTCGGCGCGCATCAGGCTGAACACGCCGCCGGCGACCTGCAGGTCTTTGGTGAGCGGTGCGTAGTCGCAATAATGCTTGACCCCCTCGATCCAGATCGGCTGGGCTTTGAAGCAGAATCCCTGCACGACAAAGGAGTGCAGGAACCCAAGCTTGATGACCTGGCTGAGGCGTTGACCGATGATTTCTTCCGGCCTTTTGCCGATCAGGCCAAAGCACTCTTCATTGGAGGTGGTGATACGTTGCTCGTGGTCGAGGACCATCAGCCAACTCTCATGTATGACCTGGTACTCGCCGAGATTGAAACCCGCTTCACTGACTTGCTGAGCAAATCCCATTAGTTGAATCCCGTTGCTGTGGCATTCGTTGCATGCCTGACGAGGAACCCACAAAAAGCTTTCAAGTAAAATAAAATAATACAGTGTTTTAAATTTTTTGCAAAACTATTGTTTGGCGCGGCCAAATGAAGAGGGCACAACTGTCAATCAATGTGAACGCCTGATGCAAAACCCTCGAAATACTACGGAAGGTGGTGATTAGCAGGAAACCACTTCCGACAGGTGTTAACAGACGTAGACAGATTGTCGCGGAGCGGCTCGCAGGCGGATCGGGTCGGCTGCGAGGAAACTGCCGGAGCGAGCGGCTCTGCGGCTCTCTTCAGCAGCGGCTGCGGTCGTGGCATGGGGCTTGCTAAAACAACGTTTGCACTGCCTGAATGCCAACGGAAGGAGAACGTGAATATGGATACGGCCGTTTATCAAGCTCAGCATCCGATCCGCTTTGTCACCGCCACCAGTCTCTACGACGGCCATGACGTGTCGATCAACATCATGCGCCGGATCATGCAGGACTCGGGGGTTGAGGTGGTTCACCTGGGACATAATCGTTCTGCCCAGGAGATCGTCACCGCGGCGCTTCAGGAGGACGCCCAGGGGATCGCCGTCAGTTCCTACCAGGGCGGTCACATGGAGTTCTTCAAGTTCATGTTCGATCTGCTCCAGGAAAAGAATGCCGGTCATGTGCAGATCTTCGGCGGCGGCGGGGGGGTGATCCTTCCCGAGGAGATCATTGAACTGCAAGGGTACGGGATCTGCAAGATTTTTTCTCCCGAAGACGGCCGCCGCATGGGACTGCAGGGGATGATCAACTTCAAGCTGGAACGCTGCGACTTCCTGCCGCCGCGGCAGGTTTCACGCGATCTGGAAAAGCTCGCTGAGCGTGACCCGCAGGCGGTAGCGCGGCTGATCACTGCCGCGGAGCAGACGCTGCTGGCGGATAATGACGAACTGCAGATGATTCGGCAGCGCCTCAAGGAGCTGGCCGGAGAGGTGCCGGTTCTCGGAATTACCGGCACTGGCGGCGCGGGCAAAAGTTCCCTGACCGATGAGCTGGTCCGCCGTTTTCTGCGCGATTTTCCGGATAAGACGGTGGCGATCCTCTCGGTCGATCCGACCCGCAAACGGACCGGCGGTGCGCTGCTCGGGGATCGGATTCGGATGAATGCCATCGATACGCCAAGGGTGTTCATGCGTTCCCTGGCGACCCGTGACTCGCGCAGTGAGCTTTCGGCGGCGATTCGCGAGGCGCTTGATGTACTCCGGGCGGCGGCTTACGATCTGATCATCGTCGAGACCAGCGGGATTGGTCAGGGGGATGCCGGTATCGTCGAGATCTGTGATGTCTCCCTCTACGTCATGACCAGCGAGTTCGGCGCGCCGACCCAACTGGAAAAGATCGACATGCTCGACTTCGCCAATCTGATCGTCTTGAACAAGCTTGAGAAACGCGGCGCTGAGGATGCGCTGCGCAACGTGCGCAAGCAGTACCGGCGCAACCGCCAGCAGTTCGAGGCTGCCGACGAAGAGCTGCCGGTGTACGGCACCATCGCCAGCCAGTTCAATGATATCGGGACCAACCGGCTCTACCGGGCCCTGATCGACCGGTTCAACGACAAGTTCAAGCTCGGCTGGCAGTCGCAACTGGAGGTCGGCGAAGGACAGAGTACCGCCCAACTGATTATCCCGCCGGAGCAGGCCGGCTATCTGTCGGAAATCGTGCAGGTCGTGCGGACCTACCGCAAGCAGGTCGCCGAACAGGTGCAGGCCGGCCGGAACCTTTACCAGCTGACCGGAGCCCGCGCGCTGCTGGCCGAGAAGTGTGCCTGCCAGGTCGCCGAGCTTGAAGCGTTGCTGGAGCAGGCTGAAGCCGCACTCAGCGCGGAGAACCGCAGGCTGCTGCAGCAGTGGCCGGAGTTCAAGCAGGCCTACCGGGACGATGTCATGATCACCAAAGTGCGTGATCGGGAGATTCGCACCGAACTGTTTACCACCACCCTGTCAGGGACCCGCATCCCCAGAGTCTGCCTGCCGGATTTCGCCGATTACGGCGAGATCATCCGCTGGTGCATGACGGAAAACGCTCCCGGCTTCTTTCCCTATACTGCCGGGCTGTTTCCCTTCAAGCGCACCGCCGAAGATCCCAAGCGGCAGTTTGCCGGCGAGGGCACCCCGGAACGGACCAACCGCCGCTTCCATTATCTGACCAAGGATGATCCCGCCAAGCGGCTGTCGACCGCCTTTGACAGTGTGACCCTCTACGGCGAGGACCCGGATGAGCGACCCGATATCTACGGCAAGATCGGGATGAGCGGAGTTTCGATCTGTACTCTCAACGACATGGAAAAACTGTTCGCCGGCTTCGATCTGTGCGATCCGCTGACCTCCGTCTCGCTGACCATCAACGGCCCGGCGCCGATGTTGCTGGCGATGTTCCTCAATACCGCCATTCGCCAGCAGATCGAAAAATTCCGTCATGAAAACGGCCGTGAGCCGTCGCGCGAGGAGCAGGCCGAAATCAAGGCCTGCACCTTGCAGACGGTGCGCGGGACGGTCCAGGCCGACATCCTCAAGGAGGACCAGGGGCAGAACACCTGCATCTTCACCACCGAGTTTGCCCTGCGCATGATGGGCGATGTACAGCAATATTTCATCGACCAGCAGGTGCGCAACTACTACTCGGTTTCGATCAGCGGCTACCATATTGCCGAGGCGGGCGCCAACCCGATCAGCCAACTCGCGTTTACCCTCTCCAACGGCTTCACCTTCGTCGAGTATTACCTGTCGCGTGGCATGCACATCGATGACTTCGCCGGCAACCTGTCGTTCTTCTTCAGCAACGGTCTTGAACCCGAATACACGGTTATCGGCCGGGTGGCGCGACGCATCTGGTCGGTGGTGATGCGCGAGCGATACGGCGCCAACGCCAAGAGCCAGATGCTCAAATACCATATCCAGACTTCGGGACGTTCCCTGCACGCCCAGGAGATGAACTTTAATGATATCCGCACCACCCTGCAGGCGCTGATGGCGATTTATGACAACTGCAATTCGCTGCACACCAATGCCTACGACGAGGCGATCACCACGCCGACCGAAGAGTCGGTGCGCCGGGCGATGGCGATCCAGATGATTATCAACAAGGAACTGGGGCTGGCGAAGAATGAAAATTCGCTGCAGGGGGCCTTCATCATCGAGGAGCTGACCGACCTGGTTGAAGAGGCGGTCCTGAACCAGTTCGATCAGATCGGCCAGCGCGGCGGGGTGCTTGGAGCGATGGAAACCCTCTACCAGCGTACCAGGATCCAGGAAGAGTCGATGCTCTACGAGCACCAGAAGCACACCGGAGAGTTGCCGATCATCGGTGTCAACACCTATCTGAATCAGAACCTCGGAGACCAGGGATACGAGATCCCGGGGGAAGTGGCTCGCTCGACCGAAGCGGAAAAACGCCACCAGATCGACAATTTGCGGGCCTTCCAGGCTGAGTACGCTGCCGAGGCTCCCACAGCGCTCAGGCGGCTGCAGCAGGTCACCGAGGATGGGGGCAACATCTTCGCCGAACTGATGGAGACGGTCCAGGTCGCCTCGCTGGGACAGATCAGCGCCGCATTGTATGAAGTCGGCGGACAATACCGCCGCAATATGTAGTGTGGGCGAATTGATAAGCGCCCAACTGCGGTGTTGCCCTCGGCTCCGGGCACTTTTGATCCGCCTTGGACAAGATGTAAGGCGAAACGTCGTCAATGACACGAACGGGGGTTCTTATGTTTACTGTCGAGCGTAGGGGTGACATAGAGATTTTACGCATGCAGTATGGTCCGGCCAACGCCATGGATGTGGATTTCTGTGTCGGCCTCACCAATGCTGTCATGGAACTGGCGACCTCCTCTTCCCGCGCCATTGTACTGACCGGACAGGGAAAGATTTTTGGCGCCGGGGTTGACTTGCCGCAGCTGTTAGTGGGGGGAGTTGAATATGCCCGCAGATTTCTCCCCGCCCTGGATGATGTGCTGGAAATGCTATTTTTCTGTCAAAAACCGATCGTCGCGGCGGTCAACGGCCACGCCATCGCCGGAGGCTGCCTGCTGGCCTGCTGTGCTGACTGCCGGATCATGTCCACCGGCAAGGGGCGAGTCGGAGTTCCGGAGTTGCGGGTCGGGGTACCGTTTCCGACCGTCGCCATGGAAATCATGCGCGCCAGAACCGCCCCGAGCTTTTATGAAGAGGTTGTCCTCGGCGGAGCTACATATTCCGCTCAGAATGCCCTGAACAGAGGTCTGATCGATGCGGTCGTCGCAGAAGGGGATCTGCACGACGAAGCGATCTCCGCGGCGGAATCCCTTGCGGCCATTCGACCGGAAATCTTTGCCTTTTCCAAACAGCAGGCTCGCCAGCCGGTGCGAGCTGCGATTGAGACGAATGGCAAGCTGTACGAAGCCAGGATCCACGAGATATGGGAGACGGCTGAAACACAGGAAGCGATTCGCGCGTTCGTTGCCCTGACCCTGAAAAAATAGCCGCCTTGTGTACTTTGCCTGAATGAACGGCAGGATGCTCGCTGAAGCGGATGGTCCGACTGGTAGGTACGGGCGAGGCCAGCCTCGCCCGTTTTTCTCGGGCATCTTCCTTGACCGGCAGCTGCTGGCCATATGTCGCGATCACGTCTCTCGGAACGCCGACGATCCGCTTGATGAATGCCCTTGGAGGCTGGCCGGGGTTGGGCGGAAATTCGAGAACGATCATCTCGCCCGCTGGAAGGTCTCAACCGTTATGTCGACCTGCAGCAGGTCACCGAGCATGTCAGCAACATCCTCGCCGAACTGAAGGAGATGGCCCAGGTCGCCTCGCTGGGACAGATCCGCGCCGCATGGTACGAGGTTGGTGGCCAGTATCAGCGCGACATGTGAAAGGTCGGATGCTCGATGCCGGCGAGCGGATGTCGACTATCCGGTCTGAACAGTCCGGGCTGGGGGGAGGGGAGAGGGCACTCCTGCTGCAGTTGCGCTCGCGGCCAGGCCGCCAGGGTTACCGTTCGGCCCGGGTCCGTTCAACGAGTTTTTTCACTGCCAGCCAGTTCAGCGCCAGGACACCGG
>Ga0055481_10000470_pt1 | contig 13386 bp, 9 predicted proteins | sample Muzzi_PWC_D2_FD_57936 | JGI IMG/M metagenome (GOLD analysis project Ga0055481, IMG submission 57936) | Wetland microbial communities from San Francisco Bay, California, USA, that impact long-term carbon sequestration - Muzzi_PWC_D2 | ecosystem: Environmental > Aquatic > Marine > Wetlands ... | reverse complement strand
AACCGCGAAACATACACCGCCAATGAGACCGCGAACCTGCCTGGCACTTTGGTCTGTGACGAGAGCGATCCCGACTGTGTGGCCGGCGACAGCGAGGCTCGCAACGCCCATCAGTTCGCCGGTGACACCTATGATTTCTACCTGAATGAACATGGCCGGGACAGCCTGGACGACGCTGGCCTGACCCTGACCTCCACCGTGCACTATAGTGATTTCCTCTGTCCAAACGCCTTCTGGGACGGTTCGCAGATGGTTTACTGCACGGGACTTGCAGTGGATGACGTGGTGGGTCACGAACTCACTCACGGCGTCACGGAAAACACGTCGGCGCTGTTGTATTACTACGAATCCGGTGCCATCAATGAATCACTATCGGATGTCTGGGGCGAGTTCATCGATCTCAGCAATGGCGCCGGCGACGATTCCCCGTCTGTGCGCTGGCTGATCGGCGAAGACCTCACGAGTTCCGTCGGCGTTATCCGCGACATGGCGAATCCCACCACGTTCGGCGATCCCGACAGAATGTCGAGTCCATACTATTACTTCTACTCGAGCGACAATGGCGGCGTGCACTACAACAGTGGCGTCAACAACAAGGCTGCCTACCTGATGACCGACGGCGATACGTTTAACGGCTACACCGTCAACGGTCTCGGAATTGGCAAGGTCGCGGACATTTATTACGACGCACAGACCAACATCCTCACTTCTGGCTCGGACTACGCGGATCTCTATGCCGCGCTGAACCAGGCCTGTCAGAACCTGATTGGCACCGGCGGGATCACCAGTGCCGATTGTCTGAACGTCCAAGCAGCCGTCGATGCTGTGGAAATGGATGCGGATCCGCAGAATTTTCATCCTGATGCGCCCATCTGTATCGGCGGCGATCCGCCCGACGATCTCTTTTTTGACGATTTTGAGGATGGCCCCGGCCAGTGGAACCTCGTCAACGTGTCCGGCAGCCCGATCCCTGCCTGGGTTCACGATTTTGGTTATGCGGCTTCCGGTGAGTTCATGCTCTGGGGTCGCGACAGTTTCACCAGCACCGACGCAACGGCCGAGATGAATGTCGACGTGCCGTTGCCTGCAAGCGGCAAGCCATATTTGCACTTCAAGCACTCATTCGCCTTCGAGGCATCGCTCGATTTCGACACATTCGAGCTGGCCTACTGGGACGGCGGTTTCGTCGAATACAGTACCGATGGCGGTGCGACCTGGAACGACGCCGGACCGCTCATCGAGAATGGCCAGGACTACAACGCAACGCTCTTCAATAACCCGGAAAACCCCAATGCGAACCATGTTGCCTTCGGCGATGAAAGCCATGGGTATGTTTCGACGCGTATGGATCTCAGTAGCCTGGCGGGCCAGAACGTCCGCTTTCGCTGGCATACAAGTACTGATGGTTCTGTCAGTGGGCCGTTCGGCTGGGTGGTGGATGATGTCAGGGTGTACACCTGTTCGAACGAGCCGCCGCCGCCAGCGGAGGTGTCTTTCAGTGACGCGACGTACACCGTCAGCGAGGCAGATATTTCGGCGACCATAACGGTCAACCGCACAGGCGGCGCCGATACTGCGTTCACTATCGACTACTCGACGAACGATCTCAGCGCCTCGGCGGGGTTCGACTACATCGAGACGATCGGCACCCTGTATTTTGCCGAGGGGGAGTACAGTCAGACTTTCAGCGTGCCGCTCGTCGATGATGCACAGCCCGAAGGTGACGAAACTGTTGTGCTGACGCTGACTGGCGGAAGCAACGCATATCTGGGCACTGTTCCCGAAGCTGTGCTGACGATTAACGACAACGACAACAATGACATCGTCTGGTTCGACGACACCGTTCCGGTTGGCGCGACGCTGGCCGGCAGCTGGAATTGGGTGAGCGTGCCAGCTCCGTATTCGGGCAGTCTCGCCCACCAGTCGACACTGTCTGCCGGGATCCACCAGCACTACTTCATCGATCCTGCATTACCCTTACAGGTGCAAACCGGCGACACCTTGTTTGCCTTTATTTATCTCGACCCGGCCAACCCGCCGAGAGAGGTGATGTTGCAATGGAATGTTGGCGGCAACTGGGAGCACCGTGCCTACTGGGGCGAGAACCTGATCAACTGGGGCGCCGATGGCACGAACAGCCGGCGATACATGGGGCCGTTGCCGGCGGCGGGCCAATGGGTGCGACTCGAAATTCCCGCGAGTTCAGTCGGGCTGGAAGGTGCCGCGATAAACGGATTGGCATTCACGCTGTTCGACGGTCGCGCGACATGGGATACAACGGGCGTGACATCAATGCCGCTCGTGGCCGAGGTGTCCTTCAGCGATGCCGCCTATGTTGTCGGCGAAACAGGTGGCGTCGCGACCATTACCGTCAGCCGCACGGGGGCTGCCAGCAGCAGCTTCACCGTTGACTACAGCACGAGCGATCTCAGCGCATCGGAAGGTGTTGATTACGTCGCGACAAGCGGCACCCTGGCTTTTGCCGACGGTGAAAACAACCAGACCTTCAGCGTGACTATTCTCGATGACGGGCTGGCAGAGTCCAATGAATCGATCCGACTGACCTTGAGTGGAGCAAGCGGTGCAAACCTTGGTGCAATACCCCAGGCCGTTCTGACAATCAATGATGACGACAGCAACGATGTTGCCTGGTTTGACGATGCCGTTCCCGCCGGCGCAACACTTTCGAGCGGCTGGAACTGGGTAAGCACTGCGCCGGTCCCCTATTCCGGCAGCATGGCCCATCAGTCGACATTGGTTTCCGGGATACACCAGCATTACTTCTACAGTGCCGCCGCGCCCATGCAGGTTCAGACGGGTGACACCTTGTATGCCTATGTTTATCTCGACCCGGCCAATCCGCCGAGCGAGTTGATGTTGCAGTGGAATGTGGGCGGTAGCTGGGACTACCGCGCATACTGGGGCGCGAACCTGATTAACTGGGGTACTAACGGCACGGGCAGCCGGCGCTACATGGGCGTGCTCCCGGCGACGGGTCAATGGGTACGCCTGGAAATTCCTGCCAGCACAGTCGGTCTGGAAGGCGCATCGGTAAGCGGAATGGCGTTTACCCTGTTCAACGGCCGTGCAACATGGGATGCCACCGGTGTCTCGTCAACGCCGCCCCTCCCTGAAGTCGCATTCAGCAACGCTGCTTACAGCGTCAGTGAAGCTGGCATGGAAGCGATCATCACGGTTAACCGCTCCGGTAGCACTATCGGAAGTGTCACGGTTGACTACGCGACGGCCGATGGCAGTGCGTCGGCCGGCGCCGACTATGCAGCTACGAGCGGCACCCTGACGTTCGCCGATGGCGAAGACAGTCAGACTTTCAGCGTGTCAATCCTCCAGGATGGACTGCTCGAGCCTCCCGAAACCGTCCTTTTGACGTTGAGCGGGGCTGTTGGTGCGAACCTGGGTACCGTATCCGAGGCCGTGCTGACGATCGCCGACAACAACAGCAGCGATTTTGCCTGGTTCGACGACGCCGTTCCCGAGGGTGCAGCACCCAATGGTATATGGAACTGGGTCAGCAATGCGCCGGCCCCATACTCGGGCAGCCTGGCTCATCAATCGATCTTATCGAACGGCTTGCACCAGCATTTCTTCACGGATGCCACAGTACCTATGCAGGTGCAGACCGGCGACACGTTATACATATATGTCTATCTCGACGTGGCCAACCCACCGAGCGAGTTGATGTTGCAGTGGAACGCCGCCGGCAACTGGGAGCACCGTGCTTACTGGGGCGCTAACCTGATCAACTGGGGAAGCGACGGCACCGATAGCCGGCACTACATGGGAACGCTTCCTGCTACGGGCCAGTGGGTGCGCCTGGAAATCCCCGCCAGCGAGGTTGGACTGCAGGGGGCCTCGGTAACCGGTATGGCATTCACACTGTTTAACGGACGTGCGACATGGGATGTGACCGGGGTCTCGTCAACTCCGCCGTTCCCCAAAGTAGCATTCAGCAATGCAACCTACAGTGTTGACGAAGCAGGACTCGAGGCAATAATAACCGTCAGTCGCACTGGCAATACGAGCGGAAGCGCAACGGTTGACTACGCGATGGCTGACGGCAGTGCAGTCGACGGCGCCGATTATACCGCCGTGAGTGGCACCCTGATTTTCGCCGATGGCGAAGGCAGCCAGACATTCAGCGTACCCATTCTCGAGGACGGACTGATTGAAGAGAATGAAACGATCCTGCTGACTTTGAGTGGTGCCACTGGTGCGGACGTGGGAGCGGTAGCGGAGGCTGTGCTGACAATTACCGACAACGACCGTATCGATTTGGTCTGGTTCGACGACGCCATTCCCGCTGGTGCGGTGCCGAATGGTTACTGGAGCTGGGTGAACACCGCACCGATACCATACTCGGGCAGCCTGGCCCATCAATCGATTCTGTCGAATGGTATTCACCAGTACTACTTCACCGATGCCGCAGTGCCTTTACAGCTTCAGACCGGCGACAGGTTCTTTGTCTATGTATATCTCGACCCGGTCTATCCTCCAGGGGAGGTGATGTTGCAGTGGAATGTCGGCGGCAACTGGGAACACCGCGCCTACTGGGGAGCGAACCTGATCAACTGGGGAACTGACGGCACCGACGCCCGGCGTTACATGGGACCGCTCCCGGCGACGGGCCAGTGGGTCCGCCTGGAAATTCCTGCCGACTCGGTCGGGCTGGAAGGCACCGCAATCAACGGGATGGCATTTACCCTGTATGACGGGCGTGCGACGTGGGATGCCGCCGGGAATACGCCGAATTGACGGTGCCTTCGTGATCTAAGGCGCGGTGCGGACAGAAGAAACAGTTCCCGTGTTCCTCTGCTGGCGGATGCTTTCCGGCTGTCCTGGATCATTGGGTTATCTTTGCTATTCCAGGCAGGGCGAACCGACCTCGAACGATCTCGATACGCTCGATGTTGCCGCGCATCGCGCTTTCTGCCTAAATAGCCATCAACTCAGTATCGCGGCCTGTTTCGCGCCGCCGGGATAGGCCATGCCAACGTTTATTGACCCACTGTTGCGCGCCATGCAGGTCGGAGCAGAACGTACTGCGGTGCTGCATGAGGAGAGCAAAACCACTTATCGCGACCTGTGGACGCGCTGCCGCAAGCTCGCCGGCATGGTCTCCGGGCGCGGCGCCCGACCCGGCGACAGGATCGCCATACTCGCGAATAACTCACTGCAATACATCGATATGTACGTTGGCTTGCCGGCTGCCGGGTTCGTAATCGTGCCGCTCAATACGCGCCACGCCGAGCCGGAACTGCGCTACGCAATCGAAGATGCCGGCGCGAAGCTGCTGATCACCGATCGTGACCCGGGTACGCTTGGCGGCCTCGTGGATCATGTCGTCGGTGTGCCGGACGAATACGAAACGCTGCTCGACAATGCCGCTGAGATGGAACTCGGTGCCGGCGTGACCGAAGATACGCTTGCCGGGCTGTTCTATACAGGGGGTACGACAGGTGTCTCGAAGGGCGTCATGCTGTCGCATCGCAACCTGATCTCCAACGCGATGCACAACATGATGATTTCGCAGCCGTCGCAGGAGCAGGTCTGGTTGGTGATGGCGCCGATGTTCCATGCGGCTGGCACAAACGCGGTGCTCTTGGGAATCTGGTCAGCGTGTTGCCAGATTCCGCTACGAGTTTTCGACCCGGCAATCGCGCTCGATCTGATTGAACGTCATGGCGTTACGCATACGCTGGGCGTGCCGGCGATGATCGCTGCGATCACCGAGTTACAGCTCAGGGAGCCTCGAGATACCGGGACGCTGCAACTCGTGTTGCACGGTGGTTCTCCAATTGCGACCGAAGTCGTTCGGCGCGCGCACAACGCGTTCCCCAGCGCGGAATTCTCGCACGTTTACGGCGCAACGGAGACCTCACCGCTTGTGACTGGAATGCGCCACGAAGAGCTTTACCTCGACGAGCCGCGCGGCCGCTCCTGCGGCCAGTCACTGATCGGTGTGCAACTCAGGATCGTCGATGCGAAAAACAACGAATTGCCGACCGGCGAGGTCGGTGAAGTCACCGCCAGCGGCCCGAATGTCATGCAGGGTTACTGGCACAAACCCGAGCAGACGGCCGAGGTGTTGCGCGATGGTTGGTACCATACGGGTGACCTCGGACGCCTCGATGCCGATGGCTACCTGTATCTCGTGGACCGGGCCAAGGACATGATCGTGACCGGCGGCGAGAACGTCTACTGCAGCGAGGTCGAGGAAATTCTATACAAGCATCCCGCTGTGCTGGAAGCAGCCGTCATTGGTGTTCCCGATAGCAAGTGGGGCGAAGCCGTGCATGCAGTCGTCGTGCCGCGTGAACCGGTCAGCCCCGAAGAGTTGATCGAGTACTGTCGTGAACACATTGCCAGCTACAAGCTGCCGAAAGCAATTACATTCTCGGAGACCGAACTGCCGAAGTCGGGACCGGGCAAAATTCTGAAGCGCGAGTTGCGCAAACCCTTCTGGGAAGGCAAAAAGCGCGACATCAACTGAGCGGTCGGGACCCGCGCCATTCGAGGAGACACTTCGGATCCTGCCTGAGCAAGGTTTGCTCAGGACTCGACATGCGGCTAAAACAGAAGGCCCCGGGCAGGCCTTTCTGTTTTCGTGTTGTAACGACGACGGGTATTGCGTACGACACCGCAAGCCCCTACATTGATCGCCATTCAACGCTCAATCGACCCCCGCTATCGGAAACCTGACCATGAAGCTCTATTGCAATCCTGCCTCGACGACAAGCCGAATCATCATGATGTTTGCGGCAGAGGAGGGCATCGACCTCGATTATCAGATCGTTGACCTGATGTCGGGCGAGCACCGGAAGCCCGAGTACAAGTCGATCAATCCTAACTGTCTGGTCCCGACACTCGATGACGACGGTTTTCGCCTCACCGAGAGCGGCGCAATCATTCGGTACCTTGTCAACAAGACCAACTCGGCCGCCTACCCTGCAAATCTGCAGGAACGGGCACGAGTGGATGAGGCCATCGAATGGTTTTACAGTAACTTCTACAAGGACCACGGCTACGGCCTGATCTACCCGCAGCTTTTTCCACACCATAAGCGTCCGACCGACGAAGCTCAGGCCGGCGCCGTCGCGTGGGGCAAGGAGAAGGCGCAACACTGGCTTGGCATCCTCGACAGGGACTTGATTGGCCCGAGCCGCAAATTCCTTTGCGGGGACAAACCTACCATTGCCGACTATGTCGGGGCAGAACTGGTGACGCTGGGTGAGCTCGTCCATTGCACGTATAAAGATTACCCGAACGTACGCCGCTGGATCGACAACATGAAGGCGTTGAAGTACTGGGCCCAGGTGCATGAGGTAGCGGACGGCTTTGCTGCTTCACTCAAGGACAAGCAATTCGCATCGATCTGATGAAGTTGCCGGGTGACACCTGGATCATGCCGGCCGTTTCGAGTTATTTGCCGTATTACAAGAAAAAAGGCCACCCGAAGGTGGCCCGATTCTTTCTATGCGGACGAGATCTACATCGTGTGATAGATGGAGTTTTCGACATCTTTTGCGTCATAGTAGTTTCCGTCTTCGGGAACTTCGCCCTTGCCCATGACGATCTCCAGTGAATGGCTGTGTGACTGTTTCGGGTGGTTTGAATCGAAGTCCATGCGGGCATAAGTCGCCGGACGGACCGATTCGGTGCAGCTAAGCAGGCCACAGCTCTTCTGCACGTAGTAGGCGCGTTCGAAGCCAAAACCGGCGCGTGGTTCGCGCGTCTCCGTCGTCGCGCTTTCACGATCGACGATCTGGAACCAGTCATAGCCTTCCGCGAGCGTCAGTTCTGCAGCACGTAACAGCGCGAAGTCACGCGTGTCCTGCAAATCTGCGCGCTGATTACCGTTGTAGTTTACGCGATAGCGATTTTCCGAAATCTTCCGGCTGGAATAACCGTAATCATTGGCACTGTCGGCGGCGACGTAGCGGGGAGACGAGGCGCAGGCGCCCAGGGTCAACAATGCAGTAAGAAAAACGATCCGTGTGATAAGCATGACATCCTCCTAGTGGTTTGATCATGGTGTTGTCATGCTGTAAACGACTGGCGCGCGATTTTATTCCAGAATCATTCGAATTGATTCCAACCATTTGAAATTAATAGATTTTCTTTTTCTTCTTCGACCGGCCCGGCGGTGCCGATGAGGCCGTCAACCGTCGCCGTTATGGTAAATGGTGTCTCTGCCGCCGCGGGCTGAAACTGACCCTCCGGCGCAGCATCCGTATACGCAAGTGCCACCAACTCCCAGCCATTCTCCTGCCGGCATGCCACCGCGTGTGCAGAACTGGCGCTCGTATCGACCCGCAACTGACGGCAGTAGCGGCCGTCCTTGTCTGCAAATGTCAGCACTGCCCGGCCATGTTGCGCGTTACCCAGGTTCAATTCCTCTCCGCTGCTGCTTTTCTCGAGTAGCCGATACAAACCGGATTCAGGATCAACGATTCTCGCGCTGAGAGATTCAATCGAAGATGCAGAGTCCTGGGACCGCTGCGCCAGTTCACTGACCATGATACCGACAACAAGAGCAATGCTCGCCGCAATCGCAACGGGCATCTGCAGGAACTGACCGACACCACGCCGGGGAAACGCAAGCACATTGCTCTTTTCCGGCGTTCCGCGATTCAGCATCTGGATCACAGCGTCAGGCATGGGTGCGCGATCAACCTCGGCGTACAGCTTGCGAATTGCCGCATCGGCCGCGCGCATCGCATCGAGCCTGGTTTGCAGTTGCGAGTCTCGATCCAGTCGTCGCTCGAGCTCGCGCAATTCGTGCTCGGTGAGTTCGCCATCAACGAAACTGCTGAGGAGTACGTCGTCAGATTTTTCCATCTCATCTATTCCCTGTAGCGGCCAAGCCGCTTTTTTCGATCAGTGTCGTTCTGGCCCTGGCGAGCCGGCTCATGACAGTCCCTATGGGAACGTCGAGTAACGCCGCCGCCTCCTTGTATGAGTAGCCCTCGACTGCAATCAGTTCTAGTACCGCTCTCTGGTCTTCCGACATCGACATCAATACCTCCTGGACCTCCGCCAGCGTCATTTCGCCGAGCACCTGTTGCTCACCGTGCAACACCTGCTCGCCGATTACGGCCGGCTCCCGCCTTGCATCGCTGCGAACCTTGCGCGACCGAACTTCGTCGATCCAGAGGTTGCGACACACGCGCAGACTCCAGCGCGACACATCGGCATCTTCAGGCAGCCCTTTTGCCAGCAACCGTTCGACAGTCGATTGCAGCAAATCATCCGCGTCAGCCAGGTTGCCTGTCAGGCTTGCTGCAAAACGCCGGATGTTCGGCAGGACTTCCAGTATGTCCTGCTGCCGATTGTTCAATTTGCGATCCATGCGCTTGTAGAAACGGATAAGTGCATGGTTTTATTCCGCCAGGAATAAAGATTGGAGGGAATTCGTTTATACATGGACATGCCACCAAAAGAGAATTTGTCGTGAGTAGATATTCCTTCAAAAGAGTTTACATAATCGCTCTGTGGGTCGCATTGGCGACGTTGGTCGTTCCCTGCGAAAGCAATACGGCGCATGCGCAGATAAACCTGCCACCTGTAACCGACGGCCTGACGCGATTGCCGCAGGAGCTCGATGTTGATCGCCGCATTCGTCCGCGGGTCGATCGAGTGAGGGACAACGCAGCAAACGTTGCTGCCGTCTGGGTGGATACGACCGAGCTGACTGTCGAACAGGCGGCGGCGCAGGCAGCCGGTGTGACCAGCGGTTTGCTCCGCAATCTGCAGATTGGCCAGAATCCGGCAGGCGCAGACATCGAGGAACGTATTGTCGTCGTGCTGGTCGATACGGAGCGACTCGACAACCTGTCACGGTCCGGCTTCGAAGTCATCGCAGCACGAAACATGTCCTCCCTCGGCATGACCATGCTCACACTGCGCCTTCCTGTGAACGGTGACCTGCCACAGGCCATGCAGGTACTGCGCGACGCAAACCCGGGCGTCGCGGTGGATTACAACCATTTGTACCATTTCACGACAACTTCGTTGCCGACTCCTTCACCGAGCGTCGCAGAAGAGACGCCACGCACAATTGCCGAGCAGGGCGCCACGCTGCGTGTGGGCATCGTCGACTCTGCCATCAGGCGGGATCACCGCGCCATTGCCGGGATGAGGATTGTCGACCGCGATTTCGCTACCGCGCCAGGTCTGCGGCCGCAAACGCACGGCACCGCTGTCGCGTCGCTGGTTGCACGGAGCTCGAATCAGCAAGCTGAGGTTTACGCGGCTTCCGTTTTTTTCCAAATGCCGAATCATGCGCCGGGTGCGACGGCAGAAAGCCTGGTGGCCGCACTGGATTGGCTGGTAGGCGAGCAGGTGGACGCCATCAACATGAGCCTGGCCGGACCCGGCAATCAGTTGCTCGAAGCTGCAATCGCCAGATTGATACAACGGAACGCCGTGATCGTGGCGGCTGTCGGCAATAACGGTCCAAAGGGTGATCCGCTTTATCCAGCCGCATACGACGGAGTGATCGGCGTTACGGCAGTCGATCGGAAGAACAAGATCTTTCGCTATGCGAATCGTGGCGAGCAGGTGCTATTCGCGGCGCGCGGCGTAGACGTCAAGGTAGCTGACAGCCTGTCGGGTGGATGGCGTATCGAGTCCGGCACTTCAATGGCATCTCCGCATGTCGCCGTCATCGCGGCTCAGATTCTGCATTCCAGAACCGTGTCGCCGGACGCGATTACATCGTGGCTGATGGCGAACGCCGAGGACCTCGGGCGGAAGGGATTTGACCGTGTGTATGGTTATGGTCTCATCACGCAACCGCCCGTGGTGGTGTCCGCCAACTAGAACTGCATTTTGAGTTTCACTGCGTAAGCCACTTTGCCGACCGCTGCCGAGTCAAGGTTGGACCGGTTGTCCGTACGTTCGACCACGCCTTCGAGTCCGATGTGATCGGTAAATGGAATTGCAGCGACAATGCTGCTGCGCAGACGCGTATCCTTGCGGCGCACATCGATCGATTCCGTAACATTCCGGTAATCGCGTTGCTCATATCGCATAGTCGCCTTGAGTGTCAGCTCCATCGAAGGCAGTGTGAATTTCTGGCCATAGCCGAGCCCCAGCCGAACGCTGTCAAAATCGAGTTCCGCATCGACCGCGTCTTCCGTGGCCTGCTGCCAGCCCAGTGAAAGGTAACGATTCATACCATCGAGCAACACATACGTGTCAAGCCGCAGCGCCCCGCCGCTGGCATTGCGCGCCGACAGGTCGTCGTACGACTTAACCGAGGCAATGTATGACCCGCGCACATAGACGCGCGAACCGAGAATCGTCGACACGCTCGGAGAATATTGCGTAAGAGTCAGGTAGTGATCGCCATCCAATACACCGTCGTAGCGGTCGGTGGCTATGGCCGCATCGAACCGCCGGTTGTTATGCGCCAGCTCTGCGTGCGCATGGTGCAGCCCGAGATCAAATTCCGAAAATCGCCGGTATGCTGTATCTGAGTAATCGTAGGCGAAACGCAACGAGACTGGCGCGCCTGTGCTGACGGTCATATCAACTCCGGCAGTGGCGATCGTCGCGCTGTCCGCTTCGCCGGATTTCTCGTCCAGTTCGATCAGTCCAGCGTTGCTGTCGTATTCGACGCCAGCCGATGCATCCACACCGAAATTGATGCCCCGTTCACTTGCGTAGCTGTCAAGACCGGGCGTCACGATCACGAAAATTGCAACAGATAAGATCAGTAGTCTGGTGTTCATCGGTTTTTCCTCCATGAAAAGAGCCGGCGGGGAAACCCGCCGGCTTATTTTGGACTGAGAATCAATCCTGACCGGGAAGTGGTAACGAGTGCGTGATCTCGGCAGCCAGGTCTTCCTGAATGCTGCTGCGAACATCTTCCTCGACTGCCGCGCCAATCGACGCAGCGACATCACCAGACACCGTATCGCCAACTGTGTCCTGGATTTCAGCAGTTGCCGATTCTGCGTAACCGACCGTGGCGTCGACGACATCGACTGCTCCAGCCTTCAGTGGCTCGGCGTCCGGGGTAGTCACCTCGGCACCTGAATTGCCATCTGTGCCGACTTCGGCGCGCTGGTTACCTGAACCTGATTCTCCATCCTCGTGACCAGACGACTCAGATTGGCCGCCAACCCCGAGAGATGCCGATGTATTGGCGTTGGAGTCAACACTCGTCGCAGAATCGTTCACGTCTGCAGACATACGGGTACCGGCACTTGCGCTGGCATCGGTTTCTGCACTCAATGCCGTATTAAACGCCGCGATGAGTACGAAGAGCATGGCGCCCGCAACAATGCGAGCAAATCTTTCCGTGATATTACAAGTCATGATCTATCCTCCATGTGGTGTACTTGCGGGGGGAGAACGTCCGGCGGCGCGAATTTATTCCATAGTGGTGTGCCGGAAGTCGTCTTTGTGAAAGCGGAAGCCGGAAATTTTGTGCCACACAGGGTTTTTTCGTAGTCGTCGTGAGCTACCGGCAGACAGGCGAAATCGGCGCAATCTGCCGCAGCGAATCCTCCGCAGAGGGCGCACTTCCCCGCCAGATTCGTCAATTTGCTCTTGCAGAAGCGGACAAAATTTTGGCGAAAAGCGCCAGAATCGGGCCGGGTGCAATATCTCTATTGATTCCGCGATCCAGACCGTTGATACACGCGCGGTGCGGCGGAAACTCTGCGATGTTGCCGAACCTTAGTACTTTTTCTCATTGACAGCGCCACGCGACGCGTTTAAGAATCGTCCTATTAGAAAAATAGAATATTCTTAAGTAGGCCGATATTACTCTTGGGGAGATGTAATGTTCACGAGCAATCCCTTCGCCGAACTCTCGGCGTTGATATCACCCTCTGTCATGCAGGGGTACATTGTCCTCATGATTATCCTGGTCGCGGCTGGCACGATTTTCGATGTACTGCACAAGAAGAGCGCCAGGTATTTCCGCGAGAACATGCGGAAATCAAAAAGCGTGGCATCGCAGAAAGTCAGCGGTGGCGAGATGGTATCAATCGCGATCAAGACTGCGGTTGTCGACATTGCGACCTCTGGTGAATTCTGCAATCCACGGCGCAGGATTGCCCACCTTCTGACCATGTATGGATTCGTGGCCTTCGTCGTAACCACTGCGATTATGGTGTTTCAGTATCCGACACCGGCAACCGTCACGCCCACCATCTTGCCGCAATTGTGGAGCATCGGTGCCCTGATGGTATGCATTGGCGGTTACTGGTTCTGGTTCTTCATTCGGGTCGATGTCGCCGCCGAGGGAAATTCACCGTTTCGAATCGTGCGTGCCGATCTTTTCATTCTCTCACTTCTGGCCAGCGCAACTTCCGCGTTGCTGTGGGCATACCTGCAGGCAAGCGGTAATTC
>Ga0055481_10000468_pt1 | contig 13407 bp, 12 predicted proteins | sample Muzzi_PWC_D2_FD_57936 | JGI IMG/M metagenome (GOLD analysis project Ga0055481, IMG submission 57936) | Wetland microbial communities from San Francisco Bay, California, USA, that impact long-term carbon sequestration - Muzzi_PWC_D2 | ecosystem: Environmental > Aquatic > Marine > Wetlands ... | reverse complement strand
CCAGTTCATCACCCTCGCCGGTATTCACAACATGTGGTACAACATGTTCGACCTGGCCTATGACTACGCGCGCGGCGAGGGCATGAAGCATTACGTCGAAAAGGTGCAGGAACCGGAGTTCGCGGCGGCGGAAAAAGGTTATACCTTCGTTTCGCACCAGCAGGAAGTCGGCGCCGGCTACTTCGACGACGTCACCACCACGATCCAGGGCGGCGCGTCCTCGGTGACCGCGATGTCCGGTTCGACCGAGGAAGAGCAGTTCTGATCCAACCTGTCATCCCCCTGTAAGCGGGGATTCCGTGCTGACGGTGCATTCGGAGATTCCCGCCGGGCCGCGGGCGGCTTACGCGGGAATCGCAACGCTGGACAACCAGGGCGCATGCCGTTTTACTGTATGCGCTTTTTTATGCCCAGGGGAATATCGATGATGACATTCAAAACCGCAGATTTAAGCGATGCCAACGAGGGCAGGGTACAGGTCGTCGCCCCCGGACTCGCGAGTTTCGGCGCTCGCAAGCGCTTTGCCGGACCGATGGTCACTATCCGCGCCCAGGGCGATTACTCGCAGGTGCGCGCGCAAACCCATGCGCCGGGCGGCGGCAGGGTGCTGGTGGTCGACAACGACGGCCGCCTGGATTGTGCCGTGTGCGGAGACCTGCTGGCGGCGGCCGCCAGCGAGAATGGCTGGGCGGGTATCGTCGTCAACGGTTGCATCCGCGATGCCGCCGATATCGACGCCATGGATATCGGGGTTAAGACGCTGGCCGTCTTTCCGCGGCGCGGCAGCAAGGACGGCCGCGGCGATGTCGATGTCGAGGTCGAGTTTCTCGGCGCGGCCTTTCGCCCGGGCGAATATCTCTACAGCGACGAGGACGGTATCCTCCTGTCAGCCGAAGCCTTGATCTGACCTCTCTGATACGAATTTAACCCATATGGGCGATGTTCCATGCGGATGATTGTGATATGACCTCTGTTTAAAACCCTCGGGTGGCACGACCTGTATTTCTGTCCGCCCCTGCTGTAGAAACAGAGATGCAAAATATGGGCAAAATCACTTTACCGCTTCTCGCCGCCTGCATGCTGCAGGTTTTATTGGCAGCCGGCGCCGAGGCCTCTACCGTCAGGGCATCGGCGAGCTACTCTTTTCCGGGGCCTCCGGGAAGTGTCAGCTACGACTTCCGAGACGAGAATTCCTCAACGATTTCCGGTACCACCGTGAGCGCGGTGGCGGATATCGCGTCCGCGACCTACTCGCCGTATGCGACCACGATCGAAGGGCATGCCAGTGCCAGTGCCAGCGAAAGCGATCTCAAGGCCGGTGCTTCGTTGTCGATTAACAATTTCGACACCAGCATCGTCGGCGAGGGGATCTTCATCAGTGCCAACGCCTTCTTGAACGACAGCTATACCACATCGTCGTTGACCGATTTGTACGCTTCCCCGATATTCCAGCTGACCGGCAGTCTGGTGACCAGTTCGCCCGATGTGAGCGCAACCGCGAGTCTTTACAGTTACCAATTGGGTGGTTATCTGTTTAGCGAGACGGCGACCACGACTCCCCTGCCGGTCGACGGGATCTTCACGCCAACCAGCGCTATCCTGATCCCGGCAGGAGGATTCCTGTCGACCAATCTGAGCCTCAGTACGTCGATCGAGACCAGCATTCCGCCGCTCGTCGACGGCGGCAATTACTCGGCCGACGTGGATTTCACCGGCACGCTGAGCCTGCTCGGTATTGCGTTGTTCGAGGATGCCGGGATGACGATACCGATTCTCGAGGGCGTCACGGTACAGAGCAGCAACCACAACCCGATATCCGTGATTCCCGTACCGGGTGTGAGTGCCGTCCCGTTGCCGCCGGCGGCGTGGCTGTTCGCCAGCGCACTGGCAGGACTGGCCGGGTTGCGGCGGCGCGGAAAATCTCTTTTCTTCGCCCGCGCCGGGTAAAGCGTCACCGTTTGAAGCGGATTCTCTGCGGGTAGGGGAATACGTCCTCGTAGATGCCGGCGTGAATATTTTGCTGTTTGCGGATCCAGAAATCGGCCCGTAACAAATCCGCGTGGTGTCTCATGAAGGCATTGCGCACGCGCCGGTCGGCGAACAGGAAGGTTGCGAACTGTTCCGGGAACACGTCGTTGGCGGCGATGCTGTACCAGGGTTCCGCGGCCATTTCGTCCTCGGGATAGCGCGCCTCGGGGATATCGCGAAAATTGCATTCGGTCAGGTAGCAGATCTCGTCGTAGTCGTAGAACACTATGCGTCCCTGACCCTGGCCGGTGACGCCGAAGTTCTTCAGTAACAGATCGCCCGGGAATATATTCGCCGCGGCCAGTTCCTTGATCGCCTGGCCGTAGCCTTTCATTAAATGGTCGAGGTAGTCGTCGTCGGCCTGTTGCACGGCCAGGTTCAATGGTGTCATACGGCGTTCGATGTAGACGTGCTTGATAACGATGTAATCGCCTTCGTCGCTGACCGTGTTGGCGCAGGTTTCGTAGAGTTCGTCCAGCAGGTCGTCGGCGAAGCGGTTGCGCGGCAGTGCGACCTGGGAATACTCGAGGATGTCCGACATGCGCCCGACCCGGTCGTGCTTTTTAACCAGCCGATAAGTATCGAGCACTTCCTGGCGGGTGGTTTTCTTCGGCGGCGGAAAGCGGTCGCGTATCACCTTGAACACGTAAGGATAGGACGGCAGCGTGAAAACCGCCATCACCATGCCCTTGATGCCGGGGGCGAAAATCAGCTGGTCTTCCGAATGCTTCAGATGGTGCAGGAAGTCGCGGTAAAAAACGGTCTTGCCCTGCTTTTGAAAACCGATCGCCGAGTAAAAGGATTCCTTGTTGCGCGTCGGCATCAGGCGCCGCAGGAAGGTCACGATGGACGACGGTACCGGGTGGTCGACCATGAAGTAAACGTATGAAAACTCGAACAGGCGGTTCAGGCCCTGTTTGCCGATGATGATCGCATCGCAGTAAATCGAGTTCTCGCCGCTGTGCAGTATCGGGATCGCGAATGGTACTACGTTGTTCGAATTGATCGCGCGACCGACGATATAGGCGGCCTTGTTGCGGTAGAAGAGTGCGCTGATGACCTGGAACTGGAAATTCAGGTGTGCGTGCCGCGGCCGTTTGAAAGTATGCCGGATCAGCGCCTGTATGATGTTGCGCACGTCGCGGTCGATGTCCTCGAACGGCAGGTCGAAGCCGCTGTCGAGCAGAACCTGTTTGATCGAAGCGCGAAACCCGCGCTTGGCGGGGTAATAGACATGATAAGAGGGTTTTTCGGAATTGATGAATTCGGTCGACACGGCGCTGCGCACGAAGATGTAATCGTTATCGAAATAGTCGCGGTGAAAAAGCGCGCAAAAAACCGAGTTGTAAAATGTTTCGGCGAGTTCGGGCTGCAGGTGGTTGCTGATCAGTTGCACGTATTCGCGTTTGACGTCGAACCACAACTGGCTGTTGAAGGGTTCGAGGTCGAACAGCTTGCGCAGGTCTTCTATCGCATCCTTTACCCGGATATCGTAAAACTCGATACGTTCGCGCGCCGCCTCGCGCTCGGCCTGCCAGTCGGCGTTTTCGAAGCGCTGCTTGGCGCCGCGGGTAATTTCGCTGAAGATCGTGAAGTGGCGATTGAAGCCGTTCAAGATGGTCGCCGCGATTTCGATCGACAGGCTTCTGTCGGGCTTTTTCATCGGTCGGCCCCGGAGGGCTTGCGCGCCGGGATAGCGCGGTGCCGGCGCTTTTTCCGGCTAGTGCCGAGCCGGATCGAGCCGGGCGGAATCCTGAGTATGTCTCCGGCGACCCGCTGCCCGTGTGACGGTGGCAACGGCATCAGAGCGATAAACGGCAACACGACGATAGCGATCTCGGTGGGAGGCAGGACGGACGAAAACAGCGGCAAGGTGTTTCCACGGGGTTGCTTCGAGCGATTTCAAAGTGTTACCTATCGTGACGATCAGGTCAATACGACCCCGCGAAGCCTGATTTTTGTCAATAGGTACGGCTTAAGCCTGGTCGACGGCGCCCCAGCACCTTGTCGCTGGGCGGCGATTATGTAAGCATATCCTCGAGTCTCAACCCGTAACCATCATCAAAGCCCGAGGAAGGAGCGATGTCAGAAATCAAAACCTATCCCGTGCCGCCGGAGTTTGCCGCGCAGGCAAATGTCACCGCGGAACAATACGAATCCATGTATCGCCAGTCGATCGAAGACCCCGATGGTTTCTGGTCGGAGCAGGCGGAAAATTACGTTTCCTGGTTCAAGCCCTGGGACACGGTCAGCGACTGGAGCTTCGATGCCGACGACCTGCATATCAAGTGGTTCGATGGCGCCGAACTGAACGTCGCCTACAATTGCCTCGACCGCCACCTGGACACCCGCGCCGATCAGGTCGCGATCATCTGGGAAGCCGACGACCCGGGCGAAGACCGCAAGATTACCTATGCCGAACTGCACGAGGAAGTCTGCAAGTTCGCCAATGTATTGAAGAGCCGTGGGGTCGAACGCGGCGACCGCGTATCCATCTACATGCCGATGATTCCCGAGGCCGCGGTGGCGATGCTCGCCTGCGCTCGCATCGGCGCCGTCCACTCGGTGGTCTTCGGCGGTTTTTCGCCGGACGCGCTCAGCAACCGGATTCTCGATTCGGACTGCCAGGTAGTGATCACCGCCGACCAGTCGATGCGCGGCGGCAAGCGCGTGCCGTTGAAAGCCAACGCGGACAAGGCGGTCAGTAGCTGTCCGAACGTGAGTTCGGTGATCGTCGTCAAGCGCGGCGGCGGCCCGGTCGAATGGCACGAGGAGCGCGATGTCTGGTACCACGAGGCGATGGCCGAGGCTTCCGCCGATTGCGAACCCGAGCACATGTCGGCCGAGGACCCGCTGTTCATCCTCTATACCTCGGGATCGACCGGCAAGCCCAAGGGCGTGCTGCACAGCACCGGCGGCTACCTGCTGCAGGCGGCGATGACCCACAAGCTGGTATTCGATTACAAGGATGGCGAAATCTTCTGGTGCACGGCCGACGTCGGCTGGGTAACCGGGCATACCTACATCGTCTATGGACCGCTCGCCAACGGCGCAACGACTTTGATGTTCGAGGGTATCCCGACCTATCCGGATATTTCGCGCTTCTGGCAGGTCTGCGACAAGCACAACGTGTCGATCTTCTATACCGCGCCGACCGCGATCCGCTCGCTGATGGGCGCCGGCGACGAGCCGGTCAACAAGACTTCGCGCAACAGCCTGCGCCTGCTCGGCACGGTCGGCGAACCGATCAACCCGGAGGCCTGGCTGTGGTATTACAATGTCGTCGGCAACGGCAAGTGCCCGATCGTGGATACCTGGTGGCAAACCGAGACCGGCTCGCACATGATGACCCCGCTGCCCGGCGCCACCCCGACCAAGCCCGGATCGGCGACTTTTCCGTTCTTCGGCGTGCAGCCGGTGTTGCTCGACGACGAGGGCAAGGTGCTCGACGGTAACCCGGCGTCCGGCAATCTCGCCATCAAGGCGCCCTGGCCGTCGATGATGCGTACCGTCTACGGCGACCACCAGCGCTTTTACGAAACCTACTTCGCGCTGTTCAAGGGTTATTACTTCACCGGCGACGGCGCGCGCCGCGACGAGGACGGCTACTACTGGATCACCGGGCGTGTCGACGACGTGCTCAACGTGTCCGGCCACCGGCTCGGCACCGCCGAAATCGAATCCGCGCTGGTGTTGCACGAAAAGGTCGCCGAGGCCGCGGTGGTCGGTTATCCGCACGAATTGACCGGGCAGGGGATTTACGCCTATGTGACCCTGATGGCCGGCGAGACCGGCAGCGACGAGCTCAAGGACGAACTGGTCAAGCTGGTACGCTCGGAGATCGGTCCTATCGCCAAGGTCAATATCATCCAGTGGGCACCGAGCCTGCCGAAGACGCGTTCCGGCAAGATCATGCGCCGTATACTGCGCAAGGTCGCCGCCAACGAGCTCGACAATCTCGGCGATACCTCGACGCTGGCCGATCCGAGCGTTGTCGAACACCTGATCGATAATCGCGAAAACCGCCAGGTCTAGCCGAAAGGTGAATATACCGGCTTCGCCGGCAGTGGTGATAAAGAGCACGCTTTATCTCATCGTGACAGGCGCCATGCTGCTCGCCGGCGGCTCCCAATAAACCGGTTATCGATACGCAAGGCGTCGATATGGCCCGCTTCGAGGCGGATCGGGCAAAATGCGAGGAAGTCGCGCTGCAGGTGGAATAAAAAGCCGGCAACCAGGCCGTCACCGGCGCAGACGTGCCGGGCCTGGTCGGGGCTATATTCGGCGATCGGGAGACGGTGCAAAGAATGGCCGCCGCCGGCTTCGTAACGGGCGGCGCCGAGGGCTTGAAAGATACCGATCTGGAGAGGGGCATGGTGGTCAAAAATTGTCTGCGCGCCCGCGGCTACAACGTGCTCAACTGATGCTCGGCAATTCCGGCGAGCGCCACCAATCAGATGAGGAACCCAAATAGGGGACCCATTACCCGATTACCCGAATCGAATCAGGGTAAACGGGTATTGTGTGATCCGAATTCATTGTCATTGCGGCCCGGGACCGGCATGACGAAATCAATTTCCGGCAATCGCGCCCAGGCGGCCCGCGTTGAAATCGTCGATGGCTTCGCGGATCTCGTTTTCGGTGTTCATGACGAACGGACCGTAGCCGACGACAGGTTCATCGATGGGTTCGCCGGTAAGAATCAATATCATACTGTCACCGTTCGCATTTACGGTCACTCCCTTCCCGGTGGTCGTCAAGCGCGCGATTTCGGCCTGCTCCACATCCCGTCCGTCGATCGTGATATGCCCGGACAACACGGCAACCATGCTGTTGTGCCCCTCGGGCAACGGCAAGGTGATGCCGGCATCCGCCTCGAGCCGCAGGTCCCATAAATTGACGGGGGTGAAGGTTCGTGCCGGGCCGACAGTGCCATCGAATTCACCGGCGATAATCCGCGCCCTGCCGCCGTCGAGCGATACCGCCGGAATCATGTCCCGTGTTATCGCCTGGTAGCCCGGCGGGGCGTATTTGTCTTTGGCCGGCAAATTGACCCACAGCTGGACCATGCGAAACGGCCCGCCGGTTATGGAATAGCCCTGCGAATGGAATTCCTCGTGGACGATACCGCTTCCGGCGGTCATCCACTGGACTTCACCGTTGCCGATCGTTCCTCCATTACCGGCGGAATCGCGATGACTGACCTCGCCGTCATAGACGATCGTCACGGTTTCGAAACCGCGATGCGGATGCTGACCCACGCCTCGCGGCGAGCCGTCGTTGGGTTCGAAATTCCAGGGTCCGGCATAGTCGAACAACAGAAAAGGACTGATGGCCCCGGTATCTCCGTGATAGCTGAACAGTGAGCGTACCGGAAATCCGTCGCCGACCCAGTGCCTGGCAGTGTTGGTCAGGATATCCTGTATTTTTTTCATCGTTTGCTCTCCGTCGAAAATTTATGTCAAGCCTCGACCCGTAGTCGATTCGGTACATTCGAATGCATACATATGGCTTTATTGGCAAAGCGCAAGTCGGGCTCGGTTACCGATATGCGCGAGGTTTCGCTGCGTGGCGCGGTTGCGAGGCGCCGTGGCCGGACAGCGGTAACAGCGTCATGTTTACTCCCGTAAGATTCAATTTACTTGCTTCTTTATCACCAGGCTTGCCAAAATATTCTCACCATCCCAATGTCGGCAGCGAGAGGTATCGAAGCATGGGTGATCGACTGGACTGGCCGAACATACCTTACCTCGAGTGGCAGGATAGCTGCAGTGCTTTACACCTCTATAGCCAGATCGTCGGCAAGTACAGGCTCGCGCGAACGCCGTGGGTGAACCACGCGTGGCACGCAACCCTGTATGTCGATGCCGACGGTCTGACGAGCGGTCTGATTCCTGATTCGGGAGGTATCACGATCCGCTTCGATTTACGGGCGCAGCGTCTGGTCGGTACCTGTATATCGGGCGAACGGCAAGGTTTCGATCTCGAGCCCATGACGGTCGCCGAGTTCGACCGTCGCTTCAAGACGCTGGTGCGCGGTCTCGGCGGCACTCCCGACTATCACCGCACACCCAACGAGCTTCCGAATCCCGTGCCGTTTGCGGAGGACAAGGAACAACGACCCTGGGACGCCGAGGCCGTCATTCGTTTCCATAAAAGCCTGGCAACGATCGATGAGGTATTGAAAACTTTTCGCACCGGTTTTCTGGGAAAGGTGAGCCCGGTGCACCTGTTCTGGGGGAGCTTCGACCTCGCCGTGACCCGGTTTTCAGGACGTGGAGCACCTCGCCATCCCGGGGGTATTCCTTATTTGCCGGACGAGGTGACGCAGGAAGCCTACAGTCACGAAGTCAGTTCCGCCGGCTTTTGGCCGGGTGGCGGCGGAGTCGACGAGCCATGCTTTTATTCCTACGCCTACCCGACACCCGAGCAATTTTCGCAGGCACAAGTCGCACCGGAACGGGCAGGATGGAACGACAAACTGGGCGAATTCATTTTGTCCTATGAGGCAGTGCGTCAGGCGTCCGACCCGCGCTCGACACTCCTCGAGTTCCTCCAGTCGACCTATGATGCGGCAGCCGATACCGGCGACTGGCCGAGCGATTCGCTCGAATGCAAGACGGGCGTTCCCGGTAAACCGCGGAAGCTCGACTGAATCACCAGGGCATCGATCAGGGAGACTCAATACCCAATAACCCGAATTGCATTTCCCTGAACATGTATGGTGCCTATCTGATTCAAGCCAGTGATTGAGAACACGGCTATTTGCCAGGGTCCCGGATAGCCACTACGCGGCTTCCGGGATGCCCGACTGGCTTCGCCAGTCGGGCACTTGAAAGTTCTCGTTTTTTTCTCTACACTCGATGAGAATAAAACGAGAAGGGTCGACTCAATGCTGACTTCACAGGAACAAAAGACACTCCAGTTCATCCGCAATTACCTGGCGCAGTACGGCTACGCGCCTAAATTCAAGGAAATCGGCCTGGCCATCGGCGTCAATTCGCACGGCACCATCCACCGCTACGTGCAGTCGCTCGAAGACAAGGGATATATCGATCGCGCCAAGGGCCATTCGCGCGGCATGTATCTCAAGGAATTACCGCTGGTAAGCCCGCCGACGATTCCGCTGGCCGGCAAGATCGCGGCCGGCCTGCCGATCGAGGCGATCGAGGACCAGCAGGAACTGAACCTCGCCGAAATGTTCATGGGCCCCGAGCTGTTCGCGCTGCGCGTCACCGGCGATTCGATGATCGATGCCGGTATTCTCGACGAGGATTACGTGATCATCCGCAAGCAGCCGACGGCCAACGACGGCGATATCGTCGTCGCGATGATCGACAAGTCCGAAGCCACGCTCAAACGCTTCAAACGCCGCGGCGAAGACCAGATCGCGCTGATTCCGGAAAATCCCGACATGGAACCGATGATCTATGCCGCCGAGCGGGTCAGCATTCACGGCGTGCTGGTCGGCCAGTTGCGTAATTACCGCTAGCAGCCCGTTGAATTTCTACTCGGCCGGCGCGATACGGTCCTGAAAATCAACTACACAATCGGGCTCAAAATGCTCATTTACTGTTTGTAAACTGCGCTTTGGTGAACAGGATGTTCGAATGCCGCGGAGCACAAGGATGGGCGATAGCGGCCTCGTCCGGTTTTGCCTTGTCTCGCGCTCGCCTGAGTGAAATTCGACAGGCTGCTAGTCCATTATGGCCGGTAATCAGGGTTGTAATGTTTTCTGGATGATACGCAGCATGTCGGCCATGACCCGCGGGTTGGCCGCGACCACCTGACCGTTGTCGAGAAAATGACCGTCGCCGGCATAATCGGTGACCAGCCCGCCGGCCTCGCGCACGATCAGCGCTCCGGCCGCCAGATCCCAGGACTTCAGTCCGGACTCCCAGTAACCGTCGAGGCGACCCGCCGCGACATAGGCGAGGTCGAGCGCGGCCGAGCCGGCACGCCGGATATCCCCGGCCGAGGTATAGAGTACTTTGAGCAATTTCATGAACTCGTCGACCTGCTCGGGATTGCGAAACGGGAATCCGGTCGCCAACAGCGTACCTTGCATCGATTTTTTACCCGCTACCCGGATCCGACGATTGTTGAGCGTCGCGCCGGCGCCGCGGCTGGCGGCGAATAATTCCTGCTTGAAGGGGTCGTAGATCACGCCGTGCTGTAATTTGCCGCGATGCTGGCAGGCAATCGAGACCGCGTAGTGCGGGAAACCGTGTAAAAAATTGGTCGTACCGTCGAGCGGGTCGATGATCCAGCGGTATTCGGCGTCGATGTCGATCGCCGGTGATTCCTCGGCGATAATACCGTGATCGGGGTAAGCCTTGCGTAGTTCGTCGATGATGCGCGCCTCGGCCTCGCGGTCGACCTCGCTGACGTAGTCGTTGGGCGCTTTTACTTCGACCTTCAAGTCGGGTAGCTTGTTGATTTTACGGGCGATAAAATCCCCGGCACCATAGGCCGCTCGAATCGCGATGTTGAGCATGGGTTGCATCGGGGATAATCGTTAATTCCGGAAAAGGCGCGCAGTCTAGCAAAGGGTCTGGGGATAGACCAGTGTTATACCCGCGTGCCGCCGGTTGGCAGGAGACTTGCTTGAAATCCGAAAATATCAGAATCGTCATGGTCGGTACGACTCACCCGGGCAACATCGGCGCCGCGGCTCGGGCGATGCACAATATGAGCTTCAACCGGCTGGTGCTGGTCGATCCACAGTGCCCGGTCGGCGAAATTGCCTATGCGCGCGCCTCGGGCGCCAACAGCCTGCTCGACAGTCGGGAAACCTGTCCCGACCTCGAAACGGCCATCGCCGGCTGTCAATTCGCGATAGCCGCCAGCGCGCGGCGCCGGAGTCTGACCTGGCCCGAACTCGAACCCCGGCAGATGGCAGACAAACTGATCGATCTCGACGACGAAACTGAGGCCGCGATCGTTTTCGGCCGCGAGCACTCGGGATTGACCAACGAAGAATTACGGCTGTGCAATTTCATGGTCACGATACCGACCAACCCGGTATTCAGTTCGCTCAACGTGGCCGCCGCGATCCAGGTGCTCTGCTACGAAGTGTATCGACAGTCCGCCGAACCGCGCGAAAACCCGCCTATCGATTCGCAGGACATGCCGGCGGCGAGCGCCGAGGTGGAAGGCTATTTCGAGCACCTGCGGCGGGTGCTGGAGGGCAGCGGGTTTCTCGATGCACAACAACCGGGACTTATCATGCAGCGCCTGCGACGACTCTACCTGCGCAGCGAATTGACGCGCAACGAAGTCAATATCCTTCGCGGCATACTGAGCGCGGTCGAAACGCGGCGCGACTGACTGTTACAAAGCGTTACAATTCGTTACCTTCCCGAAAAGCTTCGCCGGCGCGCGCGCCATAAAATCTCCACCGTCAATCAACTATGGAGATACCCATGAAACTTTCCACCCGAATCATTACCGCGGTCCTGTTGATCGCCGGCAGTAGCAGCGCGGTTTACGCGATCAGCAAGCATGGCGACTGGCATATGACGCCTCGGGAAAAGGCCGCATTCATGACCGAGCGGGTCACCAAAAATCTCGAGCTCGATGCCACCCAGAAGCAAAACTTCAGCGATCTGGCAAATCTGGTCGCGGGGATCGTCGCCGAGGCTCGTGCCAACAAGAGCGCGCAGTTCGAGGAATTGTCGGCATTGATCGAGGCACCCAGTTTCGATCAGGCTCGCGCACTCGAACTGGTGCAACAAAAGACCAGTATGATCAACGAAAAGGCACCCGAGGTGATCGCATCGCTGGGCATATTTCTCGACTCGCTCAACGGCGAACAAAAGCAGCAGCTCGAGGAATTCATCAAACGCCGTCACCAGCACCACGAACACCATCGGATGGATTGAGTGTCCGCAAACCTGCATCGCGGCTGCCCCCGGGGCGGCCGCGTTGTACAATACTCGCCCAGGCCGAACACGGGCATGCGGATGCGTAAACTCTTATTGATCGACGACGACGAAAAACTCGCCGAACCGCTGCGGGAGTATTTCGACAGGTTCGAATTGTCGCTGGAAAGCGAAACCCATCCACTCAAGGGCATCGAGCTGATCCGCAATCGCCGGTACGACCTCGTGGTACTGGACGTCATGCTACCGGAAATCGACGGTTTCGAAACCTGCCGCCGCATCCGCCAGTTCAGCGATATCCCGATCGTCATGCTGACCGCGCGCGGCGAGGTCATGGACCGCGTGGTCGGCCTGGAACTCGGCGCCGACGATTACCTGCCCAAGCCGTTCGAGCCGCGGGAGCTGGTGGCGCGGATTCAGAATATATTTCGGCGTGGGAAACCCGAGGAATCCGGCGCGGTTTTCGAACTCGGCGAACTGCGCGTCGATACCGCCCGCAATCCCTGTCCCGCGACGGCGAGGAAATCGCGATTACCGCCACCGAGTACGAACTGCTCAGCCTGTTGCTGCGCAATCAGGATCGGGTGCTGTCGCGCGACGAAATCATGCGCGAGCTGCGCGGCATCGACGCCGACATTTACAGCCGCGCTATCGACGTGCTGGTTAGCCGCTTGCGGCAGAAACTGCAACGTCCGGAATTGATTCGTACCGTGCGTGGTCAGGGCTACCAGCTCATTAATCGCTGATGCTGGGATACCTGAGAGCCAAGTGGCAAAGCCTGGTATTCAGGCTTTTGTTCTATTTCGTGGTAGCACTGCTGGCGCTCGCGGTCGCGGTCACGATCAGTTTCACAAAGCGTTTCAAGCCGCATCTACGCAATGAAATCCTGCCCAACCTCGAGCGTTACATCGAATACCTGATCGACGATATCGGCCATCCGCCCGATCTATCCGTGGCGCAGAAACTGGCGGCCGAATTGCCGTTCGAGATCCGCATCGAAGGGCCGGGTATCGAATGGTCGTCGAGCCCGGATCTCGGTCCCATTTCCGGTTATCAATTCAAGCCCGCGCCGCCGCCGTACGGGAGTGTGTTGCTGAGCCATCGCAGGCGCGACCAGTACCTGATGATGCAGCAACAGGGATATCGCTACCTGTTCGCCGTCGACGACAGTTTTCGACGCCAGTCGGAGCGCCGGCACGGGTACCTGTTCCTGTTTCTCGGTCTGGTATTGGTGCTGTTATATCTAGCCATTCGTCGCATGTTAAGGCCGATCGAGGCGATTTCCCGACAGGTCGCCAAGATCGGCGACGGTGACCTCGACCAGACCATCGACGAGGGCGGCAGCAATGAGCTCGCCTCGTTGGCGGCCGGCGTCAATCACATGTCAGCGCGCATCAAGTCGATGCTAGAGAGTAAATCGGGCCTGTTGCTCGCCATCAGCCACGAACTGCGCTCACCGCTGACGCGGATGCGCATCAACCTCGAACTACTCGAG
>Ga0055481_10000467_pt1 | contig 13434 bp, 10 predicted proteins | sample Muzzi_PWC_D2_FD_57936 | JGI IMG/M metagenome (GOLD analysis project Ga0055481, IMG submission 57936) | Wetland microbial communities from San Francisco Bay, California, USA, that impact long-term carbon sequestration - Muzzi_PWC_D2 | ecosystem: Environmental > Aquatic > Marine > Wetlands ... | reverse complement strand
CGCATCGGCGATTCGCATGATGAGGATGAATCGCGCCACCGCGCCAGCGAGGTCGACGCCGAGTCGGTGCGGAAGGGGATTAATCGGTTGTGGGGGGAGGAAGCGACATAGCGATTGAGGGCGACCGAGTAGGGAGCACGAAGCGACGGGGGGACAAATCAGAGCCCCGAGCGCGAGCGAGCGGGGCACTATCCGAGCCCCAGCTGGGGCGACCGGTTCACAGCCCATGGCGCTGCCATGGGATTAAGTGATCTATCTGAATCATTGCCCCGGTAGGGGGCGACACATCGCCGATTTGTCGTGATCGTGTCACCAGGAGAGTGTCACCCCTGCAGGGGTTCCGATTCCATGTGAGCTTTTTTCCCGCGGTTTCACCGCGGGCTATGAACCGGTCGCCGCTCCGCGGCTTGGCGTTTGTGGGCATGCTGTGGGTCGAATCGTCAGTCGTCTCCCCGTCCTCTCCTATCCGAGCCTCTGGGGGGCCCATTGTGACGATGGATTCTGAGCTTGCGGCGGCGAAAATTCCATACGTGGTGGAGTGGGTTAATCCGTACCGCAGGCATCCTTGCCTGCTCTTACTGTGTCAGGCAGCGGTAGGGTGCGCACCGCCCGCCTGCGTTAGCAACTCTGCACCCGTGCGCGCCAAGTCGCTATAAATTTCAGGCAACATTAGAATGGACGGCGCCGACTCAATTCATCACAATATACTCAGACACGACGAAAGAGGAGGTAGGCTTTGACATATCTATTGGATATACCGGCGGATCCGGTTTCACGGTTCCGGGAAATCTACGACGCGCTAAACGAAGACCGCGGTTGGTGGGGCGACGCGTCGTCGTTGCGGTTTTCGGCCGTGACCGCGCTGACCTGTCCGGGCGATGCCCGGAAGGTGGCCGCGGCGATTCGTGAGTCCGCCGACGAAATCAAGGCGGAATCCGGCTGGTTCGGACCGCTCAATTCCCGCCTGCGCTTCATCGTCGGCGCCATGCTCGTCCTACATCAGGACAACGCCCGGGACTTCCTGACAGAGGTCAAACGCGTTCGGGATCTCTTCAAAGAGGCCGGTCTTCGCCGCTCATCCATCTACGAAACGATGGCCATCCTCGTGCTGCGCATGAAGGCCGACAAGAAGCCGATCGACAACGACACCGTGCGCCAATTCCGTGAAATGTACGAGGAGATGAAGAAGCACCACTGGTGGCTGACCGGCCCGGACGACTTCCCGGCTTGCGCCATACTGGTCGGCGAGAAGGCGTCGGTGCAGCAGATCGGCCAGGACATCGAGGACATCTATCAAGCACTTCACGCCAAGGGCTTCTCCAAGGGCGACCCGCTGCAGACCGCGGCCAACATTCTCTATCTCGCGGGAGTGCATGCAGAGAAGGTCGCATCGCGTTACCGCGCCTTGGCCGACGGCTTCAAGGAGAACGGCGTTGCGATCTGGCAGAGCGACTACGATGAACTCGCGATCCTCTCATTCCTCGATCATTCGGCGAAGCGAATCGTCGACACCGTGCTCCGCCATCGGGAGGTCATGGAGTCGCTGAAGCCGAAACCGGATCGTTCGTTGACCTTCAATCTGGCGGCCAGCACGACGTTCCTGGAACTTGTGCGCGTCGATCAGAATCTCAAGGTGGTGACCGACGCGAAGGCGCTGCTCGACATGCAGGCGATCATCAATGCCCAGCAGGCTGCTGCAGTAGCCGCCTGCAGCGGCGCCGCCGCCGCATCGGCCGCGTCGTCAGGATGAGTCGCACAGAGAGTCGTCGGTTATCAATATTGCTCTGCCTCGCTAATTAATGGGTGGCACGGTCTGGCGACGCCAGGCCGTGCGGCATCCGTAGGCTGAGCATTGCCCACCAATAACCCGAGAATGGTATGGTGTCACAAGGGTGCCACTGGCGGCTCGCCCGCCAGTGCGAAGGCAGGTCAACCCTTCGCCATTCGGCGAAGGAACGACCTGCCCTACAAACTGACAGCTGATCACTGACGACTTTCCCTGAACTATCTGTCAGCACTCAGCGCATCGAGTGTCTCACGCCATCCGCAGAGTCACTTCTTCCCCACCTGCTTGCGAATGGTCTCCTTCATGGCATCGTCAAGGGTCTGGGCTCTTTTCCCGCTCTTTTCTCGCTCGGCCTTGATATACGCCTCGCGCTTCTTGTTGACTTCCTGAACTCGCCGCTGCAGCCTGGCACGCGTGACCTTTTTCTCCTCCAGGTACTTGCGCTGTTCGCCCTCGGTCAGGACACGCATTTCCGCCGGCAACGCCGCCGGCTTCACTTTGGATAGATCGAAGTCGGCTTCTTCCGACGCGTCGATGAGGTCCCACCTGGCGTTGGAATACAGCTTGGTCGATTTGGTGGCCACGCGACTCGCGGCCGATTGACCGCCCATGCGCGACGCATTGGCATCCTGTTGCACTTGATTCGCCTTGCCGCGCGCTCCATCGCTGCCAAACGGGACATACGTCGCATTGATCTCGGCGTTCAGCTCGATCAGGAGCTTATCTTGCGGTGTGGTGATCTGTTGCGTGCCGGCCTGCATGTCGATGGCTGAGTAGTACCCGCCGCCGTGCAGTGCGACTTGATCCCACGACTCGGCGATTCCCTGCTGGTACCCGCCGCCGTAGATCGAGTTGATAACGATACCCTTGCCGCGCGCCTCCTGCGCGACCCTGCGGAAGTTGAAGACGTGGGCGGCCTGGTCGGCCGACTCGTTGCCGGCCACAAACACCAGCTTGGACGCCTCGGGGTCTGTCGACCAACTCATCGTGCGCAGCGCGTCGTTGAGCACCCAGCCGACGAATTCGTCGCCGCCGTCGGTCGTCAGCGCCATCATCTTGGCGTAGACCGTGTCGAGGTCGCTGGTGAGGTCCGTTTGCCGCGCCACCCAGCCCCGTGCGGCCGTCGAGCGTCCCGGCGAGCCGTACGTCAGCAATCCGACGCGCAACACCGCGTTCGGCTCTTCCTGTGCCAACGTATTGACAATGTCCCATAGCTTTCCCCGTGCCGAGTCGATCAGCGCGGTCATGCTACCGGACGTATCCAGGCAGATGACGACGTCCACCGGTCGGCAGCGGTGGGTCCTGGCGATAGGATCCGGTTTGACGACACACGGGTCCTCGATCTTCGCGACCGCCTTCAGCGCGACCGAAACGGTCTCGGCGTGAGCGGCCACCCAATAACACGCGGCAAATGCGACCACGCCGAGCCATGCCATCCATCTCTTCGATCTCATGGTACCTCTCCTTGTCAGTGCACGAAGGCAAGTGTGTTTGTCCGGAGGGTTAGACGGTCCGGGTCTGGAAAGGTTCCACGAATAATGCCACGGGCCGGTAACGGGGCATCGTCAGGCGCCGGATTTGTTTCGCCCTGGTCATAACACACGATTGGCGATAACGTGTGGACGTTCGGATCGATGTCAGTGCGGGGCGGGCTGCAAATTCACTCTTGCGTTGACCTCGCATGTCGACCATGGATGACTGGCCGGAGGAACTTGACAGTGCTCTTGCGCAATTTCTCACGCGGTCGCCGGGTAGAAGACCGGGTTGAAGAAAGGAAAACCAGTGCGAGATAGCACCGTATCGGCATTCGCCATTTGCCTGTGCCTTGGTTTGGCGTCGGAGTCTTCCGGTCAGCAGGAAACGGCGGACAGCCGGAGTGAACGTACCGCGATGAAGGAGGGAAACGACGTGGAAATATTGAAATCGCTCATCGGCCGCTGGGAGGGCACTTGCCGCACATGGTTCCGCCCCGGAGAACTCGGTGACGAGTCGAGAATCACCGGCGAGTTCAAGCCGATGCTCGGAGGACGCTTCGTGCGTCACACGTACGAATCCGCGATGAAGGGCAAGCCGCGTGCCGGCGAGGAGACGATCGTCTTCAATTCGGTCGAAAAGAAGTTCGAGGTGTCCTGGTTCGACGATTTCCATATGAATTACGCCATCTTGTTTTCCGAAGGCGAGGGTACGGAGAAGGGCTTCTCCGTGACCGCACAATACAAGATCACACCCGACCAGACGCCATGGGGTTGGAAGACCGTGTTTGAAATGATTGACGAAAATCACCTCACCATCACGGCGTACAACATCACGCCCGACAGCCAGGAGAGTAAGGCCGTCGAAACGGTCTACGAGCGGAAGCCCAAATCGAAATGATATCCGCTTGAATGCGGTGCGGATGAATACGGCGTGGATCGAATCCCGTACCGCAGGCATCCTTGCCTGCAGGCGTAGCGACGAAGCGACGTAGCGACGTAGCGACGGAGGAAGGCGTACCGCAGGCATCCTTGCCTGCACACCAACGCACCGATGTCGGGATACGCCAGGGGGCGTGACAGAATCGGCAGACGCTGAGCGGCGTAGGGCAGGTCGTTGGTCCACCGCAGGTGGAGCGTTGACCTGCCGCTTCGGCTTTCAGTCCTTCGTGTCTTGGTGGCTTCGTGGTTTCACTTCTTCGGGGGCCAGCTTGATCGTCAGCGCGGTCGTCTGATCGCGGCGGACGGATCGCGTCTCACCGGTGTACCGGCTGAGAGGCATACGCGCGGTTTCGTACCCGTCGGCTGACACTTGCAACCATTTGTTGGCGTATACCACTTCTCCGGATCGACCGAAGATCCCGGTGGTTCCGCCGGCCCCGAATCCGGCGATGATCCGCGCCGTGCCGCTCGAGTCCGTCGCAGCTTCGGCAAGGAGCTTATCGCAAAACTCCGGATCGAAAGTCGGCGACGCCTCGTCCCTGCGCGGGTGGCGGAGTTCGACGGTCGCACCTGCAATAGGCGCAAGTGTCTGCTCGTCCACAACCCTCACCTCAATCCGCCCGGCGACGGATCCATCCCAACTGATCCTCGGTGCAAAGACGCACCACGTCACAAGAATTGCCGGAACGAAGACCAGTGTGGTGATGATTGTCCGTTTCATGGGATCGTCATCCGTCGGAACCCGGTATCTGAGCGGGCGCGGCGCGCTGGGATCAGCGGCACCCGTGCAGGCTGGCGTGTCTTGCTGTTTGGCACACAACGCGACTCAGGTTTCAGATTCTCCGGTATCAAACACGCTGTGCCGTGTGGCGAGAGACTCGGCCACAGTTGGCCCATGGACCACTTCGGCCAGGTAGTATTCCATCGCGTCAGCACACGAAGAAAAATGAGACGGCTGTTCCCCCTTCTTGCAAACTAAGACGTTTCCCCGCATGTCAAATGCAGTGAATGCATCAGGTGGCAAGTGGGATCGCAGTACCTGCATTAGTTCCTCGCGAATCTCCTTTGAGGGCAGCTTTGGAATACCCTCGATTTTGGATTCGAGTTTGGAGAAGTCGGCGCGAATCGTATTGAATGAAGAGACGGGTTCGCCTATAGCGCGCTGCTCGGGATCGTTGCTTTGACGTAGTCGCTGGATTTCAACGGTCAGACCGATCGGCGTCTCCATCTTGGCGGGATCCGATTCTAACCAGTGTACTTGTTTTACGATTTCCCTTTTGGCGTCGTCGACAGAATCGAGATCCGTATGATCTAAGAATATCGTCCTCGTCGGGGCAACATCAAACGGTATCGGTTCCCCTTTCTGTATAAGCTGGACAAGAGGCTTTTGTATCGCATGCCTAATGGCAAGTTCGTAAAAGACATTAGGATTCTGACCCGTCAGATCTGCGATGACGAGTGGATCGTCTAGAATACGTTGAATAACCTGCCTTGTGATCAGTCCGGGCTCAGCGATCTCGTCGGCCCGTGTAGCTCGGTAACCACATTCCTTCACAGCCGGCCGGATCACGTGTCTCAAGACGAGATCTGATCGCTTCCTGATGTTAGTCTTTTCGTGACCAATGGGGGCAATCACGAAGCGTGGTTTTTCTTGCATCATTCCGATCCGTAACAAGCTGCCGGTTCAACGTTGGAATCATGAATGCCGTGGAGATCGCCCGCAAACCGATTGTGGATGCCGAACGTAACCCGCTTATCGGTCGCCCAGAGGCGCCGCAGAGGGTCGGTGTCCAAATGAACCGGACATCATTCGCTTGCTGCGTGAGCAATCGGCGTGCCAATATACGGCTATCAACGATTCTGTCCTGGCGCCTCGTTTTCGCCGCCGGCGCCTTCGGGGGTCGCGAGGCTTGCTGTCGTCTCGGCCAAGAACGGCCACTCGTCGGGCGGGACGGGGGCAGGGAGTGCTGCGCCGCGTGGGCTGGCGCCTCAGAGTCGAGCTTGACCATCACATCGATTGTCCCGTAATTCTGACACTGACCGAATCGTTTGCTCTGTTCAAATCAGCCGACTCGCGGGATCTGCCACGTCACTCCACATCGAAGATCGAATTCAACAATGCGCCAAGCCGAACGCCGCCGCGTTTCAGGCATTCTTCCACGACCGGGAGGCTCTTGTCGTAGTATTGAGTGCGGAGCAGATCGTTGTCTCGTAGACGCCGGTGTTCCGTCGGATTAGCGTAGGCGACACTTTGCGCCAGGATGGCCGACTCCTTCGCCCATTCTCTCGGATCGAGTTCGCTTTTCCACAATGCCCTTTGTTCGTCGGTGATCGTGCCTCTGAGTTCGTCGGAAAGTTTCTTCCAGCCGTCTTGATAGTTCCAGCCTTCACTCTTGATCTCACGGCGGATGAGTCCGGAATCCCATACGGAGTGGAGGTTGGTGTCGGTGTTGAAGAATCGTACTTCAATGCTGCCACCACCGGTGTCCGACCGGAGGCCGGCGTGCAGCGGCTGGTGGATGTCGCCCACGAAGTGAACAATGAACTTCAGCGCAATGAGCTTCTGTTCGCTGCTCGAATGATCGTTCTTCAAGACGTCGACGTAGAATTCGATGGCCGCGACAACGCACTCGAGATGTGGACATGGCAAGTCATCCGGGCAATCGTACTTCGTTTTGCAGTCCTCGGATTCCACGTAGTTGTGGCGGTCCTCCGGCAGGTTCACGTAATGGAGGCGCCGAGCCCAGCGAAATTCGTTGTGTTGGGGATGATCTTTATCCTTGATGTCGTCGGCCCAGACCGTTGCGCCGTACAGGCGGCGGTACTTGGGATCATCGTCATTCTGAAGAATCCCGAGAACGGCCGCCCTGGTCCGAGTCGTCAGCTCATAGTACGCGATGTCACCGACGATCTGGTGGCCCTCGTCGCCGAATCCCAGACAGACGCTTGGCGCAAATGCGGCGGACACCGCGGTTACAAAGAACAACTGCTGCAAACGCTTCATCGATTTCCTCCCTCGATTCGTCAATCTGTGGCGACGCATTCTCCCCTTGCGCAGGGTGTTACACGCCACATGTGGCGAGGACCATCCCCCGCCGTGTGCCTTTGTAATTCTGTCAGCTAACATGGCCCCGACAGACAACAGCGTAATCCTGAGGGCCATGCGGCACGTTTGAACCAACGATTCGTGCGGTCCAACGCCCCGTCCGCGGAGACGCGATCTGAATGACCTCCACGTTGTTGACCGAGTCAAGTTGCAGCAATCCGCCGCTCTGGTTGGCCACGTGTGTCGTGCCATTGGGCGACACCATCAGGAGATTGAGATCGTTGACCAGGGCGCTGCCTGGATAATCGGAATAGGCCAGCACGATTCGCAATGGCACCTGTGACGAGTGCACGTCAACGGGGATCTCGTCGACCTCGCCAGTCTCCAGGCCGGAGGGCTCGTCCACAAACAACACAACGGCGGGTCCATCAGACGCCACAATCGTATCCAGTTTTGCCGCCCCGAATCCCTGATGGTTATCCATCACCTGACTTGCGGAACTGTGGCCGGACAATTTCCGCGCCGAACAGATCATGGTGGCCTTGAGAATCGCGGCCGAGGGATGCGCGATGCCCACATCCCTACGGAGGTGTTGGCGCAGGAGGGCCACCATCCCGGCTGCAAGAGGCGTGGCCATGCTCGTTCCGCCCATGAAGAAGTACAGGTCGCTGTGCGGAAATGCTGCCCACGCTTTGTTGTTGGGCGCGAGTTTCCGTGACCGCGTCGAGAGAATGAACGTCCCAGGCGCCAGGACATCCGGTTTGACTCGGCCGTCCTTTGTCGGCCCACGACTGCTGAATGCGACCACCTGATTCTGATCGTCCGCCATCGGGCCGTTCCGGTAGGGGGCGACCGGGTAATCGCTCGGCCACCAGCCGCCGTACGTCTCCGTATTGAATCCCGGCCGCAGACTCTCCGAACCACCGATGGTGATACAATTCTTCGCGGTGGCCGGCGACGTAACGCTCATCAAGTTAATTTTCCCGTCGCCGTCCCCGTCTGTGCCGTCGTTCCCCGCAGCGACGAGCACGCAAAAGTCCTTGTGATTCCAAACGAAGTCATCGAGTTGCCGGCATTGCTGGTCGTATTCACCGGGGTCACCGCCGCCCCACGAGTTCGAATGTATGCGTGCGCCTTTGTTGTAGGCATACGTAAACAGCGACGTCAGATCGTCGGGAATGCCCGCGAGCAGGAATCGTCCATACTCGAGCTCGTCGGCAAAGTCCTTCCAATCGACCTCCTGCTCCACGCCCTGAAACACAAGGCTCGCCCGATGGGCCAACCCGCGAATGACGTGCGGATAGCCGGCGAGGTTTTCGCTTCCGTTCCCTGACCCGAGCACGGACCCGGCCACGTGCGTGCCATGGCCGCTGTCCTTATCGGCGGCGCCGTCATTACCACCCGGGTTGTTGATCCACGGGGCCATGGACGGCTGAATGGGATAACTCCTGATGGCCACAACGCGTCCATCAAAATCCGGGTGCATCTGATCCACATCGCCCGTGTCGAGGCCGGTGTCGCAGATGGCGACAGTTTCTCCGTCGCCGGACAGATCGATGGTCGGCGACAACGCTTCCGTCGCTTCCATAAGTTCCGTCGCCACGTCATTTGAGATCCGTTTGAGGCTTCGCCTTCGCAGAGCCATCATCCCATGAATGGCGGAGATCTGCTCGATCTTTGTGCGTCGCTGCGTGGTGGATTGAGGTAGTTGAATCGTGACCACACGCCCCTTAAGGTCGCTGTGGACGACCTTTAATCCGAGTTTCTTGATCTGGGGAAGGGCTTTTTTCAAATCCGCCGCAGTAAAGAACTCGGCGACACACGTATTGGGCAAGTGCTTTGTTCGGGGCAGTGTCGCCCCGTCACGTACAAGCGCCGCCTCGACGCGATCACGATGCGAAAGGTGCCCGACCCAGCGTACGAACGGCAACGCGACGATGCCCTTCAACGTCCGTTCGTCCGCTGCGACGATGTAAGCGAAGTCGGCGCACGGAGACTTCAACGTGGCTCCCAACCGCTTCACCTTGGTCAGCCAAGGCTTCTTGATCGGTCCCACGAATTGTACAATGTGGTGGTGAATGCCGCGGGAGAGCTTTCTCACGCCCCTGTACGCGGAATGGGGCCGAACGCCTCCTTGCTCCGTGTACCTAGGTTTGGATGTGTCGATCGTGCGCGAACCCAGGCGAATCTTGAAACGGTTGGTGATGTCCTCGGTTGGAAAGGACCTGGACAACTCTGCGACATCTACCGGCTTCACCGCCAGCAATGCGAATCCGTCGTAACTCTCGACGAGTTCAAACGACTCGCCGAGCTTTGCCTGGTCGGCTGGCGGACAGAATACCTTGACCCAACGTTTCGCGGCCATTTTGGGCGACTCCTGTTCAAGTGATTACGGTATCACAGCTTGATCGCATACTTGGCACAAGTTACGGTGAATACCAGGGCGATTCTGCTTACGAATGGCATTTCAAGAGGGTAATGTGACGGCGAGTCAATTGTCAATCCCCCACGCGCCTATCGGCGACAAGGCCAATTTTCACCGCCTCCAGATGTAGAGGGCGAGAGTCTTTCAGAAAGCGCTCGCACTTTTTGAACCATTTTGGATTTTCTTAGAGACCGATTCACGGCCCCGGCTATGTAACGAGCGGCTTGGATGCTCCATTGCCATGGCCACTGCGCAATGACACTATTTGCAGAGTCTCGCGTCGGTGTTTATAATGCGTACTTCAGTCCCGTCACCTAAGACGCCATACAGAGGAGCCCGTCATGCCCGGATTGAGACTCGACCGTTCGATCGCTCTGGCCGCCCTTGTGCTATTCTCGTGTGTTCCGAATCTAAGTGCGGATGTCAAGATCGTATTAAAGGACAGCTTTATCGAAGACTACAAACACCGCACGACGATGGACGCTTGCTTTTTCATCGAGCACGCAAAGGACTCTGCGAACTCACCGAGCGAAGACGGGGACCTGCATATCGCAGGCCACGCAACGGCGATCGGACTCTCCAGCGTCGCCGAAATTATGAACGCCAAGTTCGAGGAGACAGCCGTCGAACTCGCCAACGCATCAGAAGGATCGGATTGCGTTCCGATCATCGGCGCGTGGCGAATCTGGTGTGAGCACGGAGGCAACGAGATACACAGCCAGTTCGTCCCTGTTCCTGCAGCGCACAACACCAATCCGCACCATATCTTTGAAATCCACCCTGTGACGCACATCGGCCCTATCGACATGCCTGACTCGCTGCGTCCAATCATCGGTTTCGACACGAAGGATGCATTCGATTCCTTCAGAGAATATGAAAACAAATTCTGTCAGATCGAACACGACGACGCTAAAGGTGCGACGATCATCCGTACGCGCGGTGCCGGGTATAACTACCCGGAATTCATCATGGAGATCACGGATGAATCGCCCAAAATCGTTGACGACGGACGGTTCGTATTCGCGTCGGTGTTCACGCTCGAGGGCGAATTGATTGTTCACAAGGTGCGGACCGTCTTCATCAAGGGCACACGCCCCGAGACCCTTGTTCGCGAGAAAGGAATGGGGGCGCGGTTGCACGTGCTGGGGATCCCGCGCGTCAATCTGGCGCTCGTCGCATGGCGGGTCAAAAAGGCTGCCGAACAGCATGACAGTGATCCAACCAATGATGATCCCCTGTACGACGATGTCTTGAATTGGTCATTGCCTTATGAGATCATCATAGTCGGTGTTTACGATGATTGAGTTTAGGCTCGCTGCGTGCGCGGGTATCACTTGACGTACGAAGTTGCCGCATCTTTGGGTGTCGCAAGACGATTCCCGGATATGGCACAAACGGGCAGCGCGAGATTACTAAACACATCGCTCCGCTTGTACCGGTCGTCGCAAATGCTGTAAACTGCTCGGGACTACCACATGATGTGGTGTTCCATGCTAGGCCACCGGGGCGTCGAGGAGAGTCGATTCATCTCATGCTTTGCCTGGCGTGCGGTCATTTAAGTATTTACGTTTGGCTGGCTCGACGTTCGGATGGGGATTAGCCGCCGACCGCTCGCATCGGGAAGGCCCGACCTGGTTGTCTACTGGTCATTTACGCGCTAAACTCATGCTCGGCAACAGCTAACCGGTCGCCGACGGAAAACCGTAACGTATACGGACCTGGAGCCAACACCTGCCCACAATCGAAGGGACCCACGGAGATAGCGACATCGGTGCATTTCTCGGATTCCTGCTCGGCGTATTGTCCAACGCCGCCTTTGCGGCCGTCGTCTTCGCGGCCAGTCCCGCGTTCCGGCTTCGATTTCGCGCCGCTTGGCGAGCCTTCAGACGCGCTGGCCGAAGCATGCGACGAGCCATTGCTGGTGACCAGATTGCTCCACCTGGAACCCGGACCATCAGCGTTGCACTACTCATGAACGGCGCTTCGCCATATGTAGTGGACTTGGAGCATGCGTTCGTGTCCGAATCAATTTCACTCCTCGAAGATGCTGGACTGAAGCTCCATGTGGAGCGCGAAATTGGCTCTGCGACGCGCGATGCAGCCGTGGACGCAGCCGCAATCGAGCGTGTATGTTCACGGTTTTCCTCAGGTCAGCCTGATGTTTTTGTCACGATTGGTTCCGGAATCAGTACTGCGGTTCGCCTTGCCCACAAGGAGACCCCTCAAGTCTTCTTGGCGGTGACCGATCCGATTGCATCCCAACTCGCAAGAAGCCTTGATCCCGACTCATCCCGCGGACCTGTCGCAGGAATCACCTTCTCTATCACCGCCGAGGATCGGCTTCGATTCATAAACGACGTGTTTCATCCGCGAGTGCTTGGCTTCGCCCATAATCCAGACTATCTTGCTGACGTCCACCAATTACAAGCGTTCACCTCGGCAAGCCAACTACTAGAAACAGGCGCCAGAATAGTCGTCCGTCCCATTGAGTGCAGATCTCCTGAAATATCAGAGGAACAGCAGCAGGGGTGTGATGTACTCGCAGGATGGCTGTATTTTCATGAGCATATTGGCGCCTTGATCAAGCAAGCCACAGTACCAGTCGTTGGCGGCGGGTGGGTTGACCTGCGCAAGGGCGCGAGCTGCTGCATCTCGGACGACGAGCGTGAAATGGGGCGCTATGCTGCGCGCCGCATTCTGGCTGAATACCTCCTAGACAGAAAGCCGCTTTCCCTGATGCCGATCTACCGCCTTCAGGGACGGAAGGCCGCTCGGCTATTCACTGGTTTTAACCTCGATGCAGCCGCGCGGTGGAACCTGACCTTTCCAAGTATGTTGCTCGACCAGGCCAATTGCGTATTACAAGAACAGCAAACCAAGAAATCGTGATTTCCGTCCTCCTCGGTACACGGCTGTCACTCTTATGCTACGGCGTGCGGGTATCGAGGGTCAAAAACGGCTGCTCCTCCGAACCGGCGGAAGGGGGTCGTCGACGGAGCAATGTCCGCGCGCATTTCCGCATTCTTCAAACACGCTGGCGCAGTCGTTCGGCTCACAGCAATTACTGATAGGAAATTTGATTCCGCGGAGGGCGGCGGCGCGAGCCCGGGGGTCGGTGGTTTGGGGGGCGGGGGTCGTTTGGCGAGCCCTACCAGCCCTCCAGGCTGTCGGTTCCCACCGGCGGTCAAACGCTCTGTGCCCGTTTCGCGGACTCATCCCGCCATTCCGGCCGCCCGTGGACCATCCGCGGGCGACATAGGCGCAGTATACCCCCTGATCCAGGCCGGGTCCAGGCCGAAATCGAGGATGTTCCGTTCGGGGTGCATCCCAAAATGGGTGGCGAATCTGCTGACAACTGCCTGCGGGTCTTTTCATGCCGGTGCTTAATCTCGCCGATGCGCCACCTTCCTCTTGTTCAGTAGCGTATTCAGCCCCCGTGCTTGCGCGATCACGTAAAGTGGGGCGCGAATTTTTCAAGGGCGCCCCCCAGAATGGGATGCACCCTTCCGTTCGGATTCAGGCCTCCCAGGGCGGTTCGGGCTGGTCCATGGCCTCGCGACGGAGATGTTCCAAAAGATCGGGATCGACATCGTGGGTGATTCCCAGGTCCGAAGCGGGGCTTGACCGAACCGGCCGGGGTGGGGCGCGGGGCGGCGGGTCGTGCCGGAGTCCGCAGTGTTCGAGGATCTTGCGGATGAGGTCTGGGCGGGTGGCCCACCTCGTTCCTTTCGAGGTGGGCTCGCGATTTCTCGTTCCGGTTTCA
>Ga0055481_10000464_pt1 | contig 13453 bp, 11 predicted proteins | sample Muzzi_PWC_D2_FD_57936 | JGI IMG/M metagenome (GOLD analysis project Ga0055481, IMG submission 57936) | Wetland microbial communities from San Francisco Bay, California, USA, that impact long-term carbon sequestration - Muzzi_PWC_D2 | ecosystem: Environmental > Aquatic > Marine > Wetlands ... | reverse complement strand
CGTCAGCGCGGCAGAGGCCCGTATGCGGCGATGCTCGCGAGCCGGTTCGATACAATATGTCGCAAGTTGAACCTCGACCCGTCGCGGCAGCGGCCAAGGCTCGATTGCAGCCGGTTTGTCACGCCAGGCAAACAGCAAATGACTCTGGAATTCGACTGATCATGTATAGTTGGCAGATCGATCTGACATGCCTGCCGGCAAGAACTATTGGGATCGATCGCAGTCCTAACGAGAAGTCATATTCAGAAAGATTAACGATGAAATCTTCGGCAATTCCCAAATCCCTGATTTTTCTGGCGGCAACGTCAATTTGCTGGCCCGGTACCGGCTTGGTGGCGCAGACGGCGGAAGACGATGAAGAACTGGAGACCATTCAGGTCCCGGGCCATCAGGGGCAGGAAGGTGTCGGGGAAGAAGAATATGCGGATGAAGAATATGACGACATGGAATTTGACGAGGAGACCCAGACCTACCGCCTGATCGAGGATGACGAGGGCGATGACTGGGTAGAGCCACCGCCACAATCGGAAGTGGACGTCGAAGAGCTGAAACGACTGTATGCGCTTTACCGCGAAGCGATGGATAACAAGACTTTTCTGGAAGCGGACTCGCTGGCCAAACGAGTTGTCGAGCTGTCGATAAAGGTCAACGGCCTGGACAGTATGGATTCAGCAAGAGCCATTACGAATCTTGGCATCGTGCAACATGCGAACGAGGATTATGAATCGGCAATCCTGAATTTTCAGGCGTCGATAGGAATCATTGAACGGGTCGACAACCGATTGAGCAGCGCATTAATCAATCCACTGCAGGGACTTGCAGCATCCGAAGCCGCAACCGGTAACCCCGAACTCGCAAGGCAAACTTATCGGCGCGCTGTGCATGTCAGTCATGTAAACGAAGGGCCCCACAATCATGAGCAAATCAGAACTTTGCAGTCGATTGCCGAGCTGAGCATTGCGCTGGGTGACGTCGAGGGAGCGACGGACATCCAGGAAAACATATTCGCGATCCAGGCACGAAATATCGATCCCCTGAGCCTGGAAATACTGCCGGCTCTGGAAAACAAAGCTAATTGGCAACACCGCTTGCAGAGTTACCAGGGCGAGCGCCTGACCTGGCGACGCATGATCAACGTCATCGAACATCACAAAGGAAAGGACAGTCTCGACCTGATCGAGCCCCTGACCAATCTCGGGAAATCCTATTTGTTCGTCACCCCGGCCGGTTACGACTATCAGCCGGATGTATCGTCAAGCTCCGGCGAGACGTACTTGCGGCGTGCAAACCGCATTGCGGACAGCAATCCGGATTCGGACTGGAAGATCGTCGAGGATACGTTGTTGTCGCTTGGTGATTACTACATCCTGTCGGGCCGGCCGAACCGGGCTTCGAAAGTCTACGGGGAAGCGTGGTCGTTGCTGTCAGAGGACGATGATCAGGAACGCCTGAAAAGTCGCTGGGACCATTTGGAACAGGTAAACGTGCTGCAAAAAATATTGCCGCCAAAATATTACAACAGCGAACGTACCGACACAGGTCGACCGCCACCTGAAAGTTTCGAAACGGGTTCGATGACTTTCAGTTTTACCGTGGCTCCCAATGGCAGGGTCACCGAACTTACCAATCTCGAAACGGACCCGTCGGAACTCGAGGAATTCAGCAATGTCGTCGCACGCACGTTGCGTCGCCTTATGTATCGACCACGAATCGCAGACGGCGAGCTTGTCGCCACGCAGGATGTTATTTATACACACGAGTTCTATTATCGTCCGGCGGACCTCCCGTCCAGTCAGCCCGCTCCGGAGGCGCAGGAAACCACCGACCAGGCAGAATCGGCTGATTCTGAATCATAAATCCGGGTTGACCCTGTAGCCGGATTGCTTCTAACGTTATTCTACGAAGAGATCGAATTCACAACGGACCGTGATGAAATATGCCGAATTCAATCGAACAGGACCAGGTCGAGTGGCGATCACAGCGGCCCTCGTGCTCTTTTGCCAGGGTCATGCCTGGGCGAAGTGCGATGACGGTTGGCTGTCGATTGATGAGAATCGTGATGGTGACCTGCTCACCGTGACCGCCAGAAATGTTGCAGAATTTCCCCTCACTTATTCCGTGAGAATTCGCTCGCGATCGCAGTCCGGCAAACCGCAGTCCGGTCACGCGAGACGTGCCAGCGGCACATTGGAGGGGCGCCAATCCGAGCGACTGATGACGCTGCCATTCAAGGAGGAAGACGGCGCCGATCGCATCTCGATTTCCTGCACCTGGACGATTGGCAACCGCGATGCAACGCACGATGACAGCTATCTTTACCTGTTGCCCTACGCCAGTGGCAAAAGTTACAGGGTTATCCAGGGTTTTAATTCCAGGTTCAGCCACAGCGGTGTCGAACAATTCGCGGTGGATTTCAAGATGGACGTTGGCACGCCCGTCCATGCAGCCCGCGGAGGCGTCGTCGCACGAGTCGAGGAGTCGAACGACAAGGGATGCTGGCAGGACGGATGCGGGCAATACGCGAACTTTATTGTCATCATGCACGACGACGGGACCACCGGCGAGTATTACCATCTGCAAAAGAATGGCGCGCTTGTCGAGGTGGGTGAGTGCGTCGAGGCCGGACAGAAAATCGGCCTGTCCGGAAACACCGGCCACACTACGCTGCCACATCTTCACTTCGCCGTATACAAGGCAACGAGGCGTGCGTTACCGCAATCGGTACCGATCACTTTTGTCAGCGCGGATGGTGTCGTAGTCGATCCGCGTCGCGGCCATCGTTACCTGGCCGTTTCCAGTCAACGAGTTGGAGGCTAGGATGGAAGGCTTGTCTGATAAACACTTCGTCAATGGCAACCGGATTTCGGCGCCTTTTCCCGATGGCCTGCAGCAGGCGGTATTCGGCATGGGTTGTTTTTGGGGGGCGGAACGCTGTTTCTGGGAAACACCCGGCGTTTACACAACAGCGGTGGGTTATGCAGGCGGCAACGTTGCTGACGCGACTTATCAGCAGGTTTGCAGCGGCACGACCGGACATGCCGAAGTCGTGCTGGTCGTATTCGACCCGAACGAAATCAGCTATCGGCAATTGATACGAATTTTCTGGGAGAATCACGATCCGACGCAGGGTGATCGCCAGGGGAACGATGTCGGCACCCAGTATCGATCAGCCATTTTCACGACATCGGACGAACAGGAAGCCGAGGCAAGGATATCGATGCGCTCGTATCAGCGCGAGCTGCAGCAGGCCGGCTACGGCGGCATCACGACCGAAATCGAACCGTTGAACAGATTCTGGTATGCCGAGGATTACCACCAGCAATACCTGGCGAAGAATCCCGGAGGCTACTGTGGTCTCGGTGGAACCGGTGTCAGTTGCCCCGTAGGGATTGCGACCGCCAGCTAGCGTCCCGGAGCCAGATGCCTGAGCTTCCTGACATCGACATCTACATCGAGAAACTCGATGAACGCATTAATGGCCGGACTCTCGAGAACATTCGCATTGGCAGCCCTTTCCTGGTGCGAAGTTTCGATCCTCCGTTAAACGATGCCACCGGTCGTAAAGTGACGGCGCTCCGTCGTATCGGAAAGCGGCTCGCCATTAATCTGGAACCCGATTATTGGCTCGTGCTGCATCTGATGGTGGCCGGCAGACTTCAATGGCATGACGATAACGTCAGCATCAGTGGCAAAACCAAGCTGGCTGCATTTGATTTTACAAGCGGCTCTTTGCTGCTCACAGAAGCCGGGAGCAGGAAAAAAGCATCTCTCTACCTCGTTCGCGGCGAAGCCGCTTTGAGCGAGCATGATCCTGGTGGCGTTGAACCTCTCGAGTGCACGGTCGATGAATTCGCTGCTCGACTGACTGCCGAGAATCGCACGATGAAACGCGCTCTGACCAATCCACGAGCACTTAGCGGTATTGGTAATGCCTACTCGGACGAAATTCTGCATGCGGCGTGCCTGTCACCGGTCAAGCTGACCAGTACGTTATCCGGCGAGGAAATGAAACGCCTGTTCGACGCAACCCGATCGGTACTGACGAGGGCACGGGAAACACTGCGCCAGGACGCCGGGGAGAATTTTCCGAAAAAAGTAACGGCCTTCCGCAAGGAGATGGCCGTGCATGGCAAGTTCGGTTTGCCGTGTCCCGCATGTGGTGCACCGATCGCGCGCATTCGCTACAAGCGTAACGAAACCAACTATTGTCCGGGCTGCCAGACCGGCGGCCGCATATTGAAGGACCGATCGCTGTCGCGACTGTTGAAAGACGACTGGCCGGATACGCTGTAGTATTCTCCACCTCCACCTTATTTGAGGCGTGACATCTTGGCCAGCAGAAGAAAGGGGCCCAAACCGCGGCGGCCCAGTAGAAAGAAAGCCGAACAGGCTGTCGAGACACTGTTGCTCTGGGCGGGCGAAGATCCGAATCGCGAAGGTTTGATCGACACACCGAAACGCGTTGTCGCTGCCTACGAAGACTGGTTCAGCGGTTACAACGATGATCCGGTGGCAGCGCTACAACGTACCTTCGAGGAAGTAGATGGATACGACGAATTGATCGTCCTGCGTGATATTCCGTTCGAATCTCACTGTGAGCATCATATGGCCCCTATCATCGGTGTTGCGCATGTTGGTTATCTGCCGAGCAACAAGGTCGTCGGCATCAGCAAACTTGCACGTGTGGTCGAAACTTTTGCCCGAAGATTCCAGGTCCAGGAAAAAATGACAGCGCAAATTGCCAACTGCATAAAGGATGTATTGAAACCGAAAGGCGTAGGAGTCGTGGTTGACGCCGTACATCAATGTATGACGACACGCGGCGTTCACAAGACCGGCGTGTCGATGGTTACCAGTCAGATGCTCGGCTCGTTTCGCCGGGATGCCCGGACTCGTGCGGAGTTTCTGCGCATGATTGCCAGGACCAGCTAGCGCGTGAGCAGGTTTCGTTCCATCGCTGGCGCAATCGCAGCGATTGTTGTTGCATTGCTCCTTTATCTGTTCTTCTGGCCGGTACCACTCGAACCCGTCGCGTGGAATGCGCCTGCGGATGCGGGCCTGATCGACCCGTTCGAACCGAATGATCGCCTGGCGAGGGCGCGGCTGATGGCGCTCGGAACTCACGAAGGTCCGGAGGACATCGTCGGCGGCCCTGACGGCCTGATTTATACAGGTACCAGCGACGGAAAGATTATTCGATTGGCACCATCCGGCAATAACGTTGAGGAATTCGCGGATACCGGCGGACGGCCGCTGGGGATGGAATTTGATGTCGATGGCAACCTGATCGTCGCGAACGCCGAACTGGGACTACAACGTGTCACGCCGGCGGGCAGCGTTTCGATACTGGTCGACAGTTTCGACGGAAAGAAGATCGTCTATGCGAACGATGCGGCTGTCGCAAATGACGGCACGATCTATTTCTCGGATTCGAGTTCGAAATTCGGCGCAAGTGTCTCGGGCGGTTCCTACGAGGCCAGTTTGCTCGACATACTCGAGCACGGCGGGAATGGCCGGGTTTTTCGCCACGATCCGGTAAGCGGGGAAACAGCGGTCATTGTCGATGGATTGAATTTCGCCAATGGCATTGCAGTCAGCGAGGATCAGAAATACATACTGGTCAACGAAACCGGCAGCTACCGCGTGCTCCGTTACCGGATCGATGGTCCCACAGCCGGTACCCGTGAAGTGATCATCGACAACCTGCCGGGATTTCCGGATAACATCAATAACGGACTGAACGGAAGATTCTGGATCGGATTGGTTGCGCCTCGCAACAGGATGCTCGACAGTTTCGCGGACAAACCGTGGCTCAGGAAAGTGTTGCAGAGATTTCCGGCAGCATTGCGACCGAAGGCCGTGCCCTCATCGCATGTTATTGCCATCAATGGTGACGGCGTCGTCCTGATGAATTTGCAGGATACCGGCGCGCAACTTCCTGCACTGACCGGTGTCTATGAAACAAAAGACGCTATCTGGCTTTCGACATTATTCGGCAACCGCGTCGGTATACTCGGCAAACAGCTCCTGGCCAATTAGGGGTATGGGTAAAAATTTCCTTGGCTATTTGCCCGCGAATCCATACTTGCGTTGGATTGGCGGTTTCTTACTTCTCCTTGTTCTGATCGGCATCATCCTCCCGTCGCGCGTACGAATTGAACGTGAACTTGCAATCGATGCTCACCCGGCGACGGTATTCGCGCTGCTCAATGATTTCCGGCAAATGGAAAAGTGGTGGCCGAAGGCCGACGAGGACCCGAACGTGCGCGTTTTGTTTACGGGTCCACCGCGAGGTGTCGGGGCGGGCATGATGTGGAGCGGACAGATCGTTGGCGAGGGACAGCAAGTCATTACCGAGAGTCAGCCGTTTACCAACATCGAGTCGGTTGTCGACCTCGGCGGCGGCAAAACCGCGACGGCCTCTTTCGCGCTGCAGGCCGTCGACGACATGACAATTGTTGTCGGGTCGTGGGAGCGGGACTACGGCTGGAACATTGCAGGACGTATTTTCGGACTCCTGCAGGAAAGTATCGTCGGTGCCGATTATGAGCAGGCTCTCTTGCGCCTGGGCGACCTGGCAGAAAGACTCCCGCGGGCCGATTTCAGTGACCTGCAGGTCGAGCAGATCGTCGTCGAGGCCGCCGACATCGCGTATCGCCGGACGACGAGCATCCCGGAAGCAACGGCCATTTCCGAGGCCATCGGTGATTCCTATTTTGAAATCCTGAGCTTCATTGACCAGTTCGACCTGCAGGAAGCCGGCGCACCTTTGTCAATCACGCGCAACTTCAGCGGCTCGGAGCTTGTATTTGATGCAGCCATTCCGGTTCGGGGGCTGACCGATGCGACACCCCGGAATGCGAGGTCCGTGAAAATCGGGACGACCTACGCGGGACCGGTGATACGCGTGCAGCACATCGGCTCTTACGCATCCCTGGGGCAGACGCACGAAAAGATCGCCGCTTACCTCGCGGCAATGGGAATCGAGAGAAACGGAGACGCCTGGGAGTCCTACATAAGCGATCCGACCCGGACTGCCGAATCAGAATTATTGACTTATGTTTACTATCCGATCCGCAATTCGACCGGCGACTAGACTGACTTGATGAGAAATGGCGGCACCACGTGCTTGTCACCGATAACGGGAGGCGCGGATTCCCCCGCCTGATCCGCGAAGCGGATCATGTCCGTATACAGGTCGATCATCATTTGCGCACACTCATCCGCTTCGATGACCGACATTTTGCGCACTGTCGCGCGAATGCGGCCTTCCCCGTTTAGCGGGTCCACACCACTCATCATCTTCCTGAGATCGGAAAAAGGTTCTTTCACGGCAACGGGGAGTTCGTCAGTCTCGATAATGGCGAGATTTTCCTCGAACGCCTGTACAAGTCTTTGTTTTATATTGCCATGGCCGGCAAGCGCCGACACGGCTGCGTAGAACAGATTGAGGTGGTTGGACATTTCCACTCCAGCGTTATTCTTATTGGTACGCCGCTTTTTGCCTCTCAGCGCGGCTTTTTACGCTTCCGAGCCCTGCTGCCTCCTGCAGCGTGCGGATTGAATCCGCTGATTTCCTTGTCTACTCGTGCGGTATCAAATACCTGCGTAGCTTTTTTATACCAGAACATTGGAATACTGCGCAACCTGATCTTTCGAAATCAGGTTCTGCTGATTTCGATCGTCCAGTTTTCATCATCGAGCGTTCGCTCTTCCTGGTACAAGGCACTTTGCTGCCCGACCGACCATTCCGTCGCCAGCGTCTCTGCCATCAGGTAGTCCCGGTACTCATGCAGCGCCCGCTCGACCCCCGCGGAACCTGAAACACCCAGCACAATGCGGTCGGATACTTCCAGACCGGCCTGCTTGCGGGCCTCCTGGACAGTTCGGATCAGCTCCCGTGCGACACCCTCGCGAATCAGTTCGGCCGTCAGAGTCGTGTCCAGAGCCGTGAGATAGCCGCCATCCTCGCCACAGGCATAACCTTCCGCCGCGCTGGTCTCGATCAATACATCTTCTTCGCCGAGCGAGATTATGTCGCCCTGCACGTCGATCTCGAACCGCTCCCCGCGCGCGACCGCGCCCGCAATCGCGGCGCCGTCGGCTGCATCGAGGGCTTTCCTGACCTGTGGCACCAGTTTGCCGAATTGCTTGCCAAGCTTTGGCAGGTTCGGTTTGATGCGATATGTCACCAGACCTGCATCCCGTGCGATGAATTCCATGGACTTGACATTGAGCTCCTCGAGCACCTGGTCCTGGTGATCCCGCAACGCCTTCGTCGCCTTGTCATCCGGCGTCCTGACCAGGAGCCGTGATAATGGCTGCCGGGTCCGTACGCCCGACTGGTTGCGTGCGGCGCGGGCCAGCCCGACAACTTTTTGCACGACGCCGATGTCATAAAGGAGTTCGGCATCGTCATATGATTCGTCGGCCTCCGGCCATGAGCACATGTGTACGCTCACCGGCGCGTCCGCATCCAGGTTTCTCACCAGGTTCTGATAAACGTACTCGGCAAGGAAGGGCACGAACGGCGCCATCAGTCGGTGAACAGCATTCAGGCATTCGTAAAGCGTCTGGTAGGCGGCGCGTTTGTCCTTCGCGTCGGTCGATTTCCAGAATCGGCGCCGGTTACGTCGCACATACCAGTTACTGAGCTGATCAACGAACGATTCGATTGCGTCACCTGCCCGCTTGGCGTCGTAGCTGTCCAGTGCATCCGTGCAGGTACGCACGGTCTGGTTAAGCAATGCGATAGCCCAGCGATCGATTTCCGGTCGCTCGGCAACAGGAATCTCGTCACTCGGATCGAACTCGTCAATTCGTGCGTAAAGTACGAAGAATCCGTAGGTGTTCCAGAATGTATTGATGAAAGAACTCGCCACGTCCTGGACGATCTCGACCGAAATTCGTTTGAGCACCTCCGGACTCAGCCGCGCGAGGAAATACCAGCGCAGCGAATCGGCACCAACCGTATCGAAGACATCGTACGGATCGACAATATTGCCAACAGACTTCGACATCTTCTTGCCGTCCTGGTCGACGATCAGGTTCAGGCAAATGCAGTTCTTGTAAGCCACGCTGTCGGAAACCAGCGTTGCAATCGCGTGCAGCGTGTAGAACCAGCCGCGTGTCTGATCGATTGCCTCACAGATGTAGTCCGCCGGAAAGTGCTTTTCGAAAGTTTCCCTGTTTTCGAACGGATAGTGCCACTGCGCATACGACATCGCGCCCGAGTCAAACCAGCAATCGATCACTTCCGGCAAACGACGATAGGTGCGACCGTCCTTTTCAAACGTCACATCGTCCACAGCGGGGCGATGTAAGTCGAGGTCGCCGAGTTCGCGGCCGGTCAGGGCTTCGAGTTCCGCAACAGATCCGACACAAATGTGGTCGCCTTCGCCATCCGTCCAGACCGGGAATGGCGTTCCCCAGAACCTTTCCCTGGATAACGCCCAGTCGACATTGTTTTCCAGCCACTTGCCAAAGCGGCCGTCGCGAATATTTTCAGGAATCCACTTGATGGTCTTGTTGAGTTCAACCATCCGGTCACGGTAGTCCGACGTGCGGATATACCAGGCATTCTTGGCGTAATAGATTATCGGATCGCCGGTTCGCCAGCCGAAAGGATAACTGTGCGTGTACTTTTCCGAACGGAACATCAGCCCGCGTTCTTTGAGAATGCGAATGAGCGGCTTGTCGGCGTCTTTGAAAAACATACCGGCGACAGGCTCGATTTCCGGCAGGAAATTGCCGTCCTCACCCACTGCGTGGATAACAGGAAGGCCGTGCTCCTGCCCTAGGACGAGGTCATCGACACCATATGCGGGCGCCGTATGTACGATTCCCGTTCCGGAATCCGTGCTGACGAAATCGCCTGCCACTACGCGGAACGCATCGCCCTCGACTTCGAAATAATCGAACAACCGTTTGTAGCGCATTCCAATCAGTTCAGCACCTTTGACGTGCCGGATGACTTTGTGCTCGACGTCCCGCATGACAGCGTCGCGCAACGCGTCGGCAAGAATCAGGATCTCACCGCCGGCTTTGATGTAGACGTAGTCGATATCCGGGTGCACGGCCAGTAGCATGTTGGCTGGCAAGGTCCAGGGCGTTGTCGTCCAGACGAGAAACGAGGTGTTCTCCTCGCCCTTGACGTTGAAGCGCACGAATATGGACGGATCGTCCACATCCCTGTATCCCAGTGCCAGTTCATGCGAGGACAACGTTGCCCCGATGCGCGGGTCGTAGGGAACAACCTTGTAGCCGCTATAAATCAGGCCCTTGTCCCAGATGTTCTTCAACAGGTACCACACACTCTCGATATAGCTGTTGTGCAGCGTGTAATACGCTTCGTCGAGATTGACCCAGAAACCCATGCGCTCGGTCATCGTCTCCCAGTCGCCGATGTAACGCATGACCGACTCTCGACAAAGTCGCGTGAATTCGGCGATTCCGACCTGGGCTTCGATTTCCTGCTTGTCGTAGCTCTTGATCTTTTCTTCTTTCTTGAGCCGCTTTTCGACTTCGTGTTCGACCGGCAGGCCGTGCGTATCCCAGCCCGCTTTGCGCGGCACATGAAACCCGCGCATGGTCTTGTAGCGCGGGTAGACGTCCTTGAAGCTTCGCGCGAGAACATGATGAATGCCAGGCTTGCCGTTGGCCGTGGGCGGCCCCTCGTTGAACGTGAAGAGTGGACGCCCCTGCGACATTTTCAGGGTCTCGGCGAACACATCGTGCTCGCGCCAGAATTCGAGTACCTCACTTTCCAGTGCCGGCCCGTCGTATCTCCCTGATATTTCCTCAAGACTCATATTTACTCTGTCCAGAACGCAAAAACCCCGAACGCCGTTACGCGTCCGGGGCGAATAGAATTCAATCGCGGTACCACCCGGTTCACATCGATCCAGAAGACCCATGCCTCATAGTGCCCTGTTTCGGGGGCCGGCCGGCCGCGCCTACTTGCTGTCGATGCTTTCGGGCGGCGACTCGGGGGTGATATTCAGCGGCATCCGACCCGGGGCTTCCACCATCCCCCGGTCGCTAGGCTCGAACAGATTCGCCTGTTTGTCCCCGTCATCGTCTTGCACGGGAAACTAGCCCCGACGGCGCTAAAATACAAGGCCCTGCCCAAAATCGAGCGAAACATGAATCGAGGATTTCCCGAAGCAACGATCGTCAATACCGGCGAGATTGACCTTGCCGTCCACAAAATGGGCGATGGACCGCCGATCATCCTCGTGCACGGATTTCCGGAGCTTGCGTATTCATGGCGCCATCAGATCCCTGTCCTGGCTGAGGCCGGCTACCAGGTCATCGCGCCGGACATGCGCGGTTACGGCGGCTCCGACAAGCCGCCGCAGGTATCGGATTACACAATCCAGAAGCTGACCGGCGACCTGACCGGACTGATGGACGCAATGGCGCTCGAAAAATCACTTGTGATTGGCCACGACTGGGGCGCGCTGGTGACATGGCAGATGGCGCTGCTTCGCTCCGAGCGAATGGCCGGCCTCGTTGCCCTGAATATCCCGTTTTTCAAACGACCGCCGATAAATCCGATCACGTATATGCGATACAAGCTGGGCAAGGACTTCTACATCGTCAACTTCCAGAAATCGGATGAAGCGGATCGTCGTTTTGCGGACGACCCGAAAAGATTCATCGACGTCATGATGCGTCGCCGGCGAGTGAATCGCGACAAGCCGCGAAACAGGCGCGGCAGGCGACGACCATTGAGTTTGCTGGAAATGCTTGACCGGAAAGACCCGGGCGGCGAAATCCTGCTGACCCCTGAAGAACTGAATGTATATGCGGACTCGTTCGCGAAAAGTGGATTCACGGGGCCCATAAACTGGTATCGAAATTTCGCACAAAACTGGAAAAGCACGAAACGGGTCGATCAGACGGTGCGCGTCCCGTCACTGTTTGTCGGCGCATCGGACGATGTAATCGTTTCCGCGCGACAAATCGAAGCGATGAAGGACAACGTTCCCGATCTTGAGATCCGGATGATCGAGGATTGTGGCCACTGGACGCAGCAGGAGAAACCGGCAGAGTTGAACGAGATCCTGCTTGACTGGATTTCGCGACGATACCCGCGTCAATGAATGACGGGCGAAACCGGCAGATCGCTGTCCGCACCAAACATGACGCGATCGAATACGCTGACCAGGTTCTCCGTTCGCTGCGCACCCATGACAAACAATCTCTTGTTGATGAGAAAATCAGGCACACCGGTCACGCCACTTTGACGGACCTGCGCTTCCTGAGAGAGGACGATATCTTTTGACCGCAAGTCAGACAGAGTCGTCCTGATTTCATTGTTGCCAAGCCCCACCGTGGCGCCCAGGTCGGCAAGCACGTCGTGATCCGAAATATCGAGTCCCTCGGAGAAGAAACCATTGAGAATCTTTTCCGCCAATACCGATGTATTCGCACCGTGCTGTTCGGCCATATTCATCAGCCTGTGAGCGTTCAGCGTATTCGGCACCCTGGTGATCCGGTCGAAGTGGAAGTCGATACCCTGTTCTTTCCCGGTTCGTACCAACTCATCGATCGCCGGCTGCAATTTCGCGGGATCACCAAATCTCTGGGCAATGTATTCCTCCAATGGAATGCCCTTTTCGGGCATTGCCGGGTTGATCTGGAACGGGTACCAGGTGACGACGCTCGGGCCGTGAACCGCCGCCAGCGCATCATCCAGCCGCTTCTTGCCGAGAAAACTCCACGGGCAGGCCAGGTCGGCAATAACGTCGACCTGCAGCGTTGCGACTGAACGCTGCATTTCATCTGGCGAAATTTTTGCAATTCCTGGTCCGATCATAGTCGCCTCTACATAAGGTCCACTTGCGACGATTCAAGTCTAGCGGTGTCTTGCTGAACGTAGCCTTACTTGATTAGAACCACACCGGCACCAAAAGTTTTGCCGGAGTTCCTTGAATTTTGTCGAATTTAGCGACAGATAGCAGCAATTTGGCGACAATTTGCGAATTTAGCGTTGTTTCAGCTCTCGCTGGATCTCCAGGCTGCCGCGCGTGTAGGCGATCCAGGCAGCACCGCCTGCGATCACGAAATTGATGATCTCCTCGGTCGTAATCAGGCCACTGCCGGTGCTGAGCATGGTGTCTGACACGGTGAAAACCCGCACGCCCATCGAGATGATCAGCATCGACAATGTGATCAGTGACTCCGTCGTCGTCACCCACAGGCTCCACGCCGGCCGCCACAGCAGCAGCCCGAGACAGGCGAAGCAGAGGAGATAGTAGAATGCGCGCCAGCCAGGCAAGGCTTCCAGGGAAGCGAGGCGAATATTGATACCGAACACGTAGTCCAGCACCAGGAATACGGCCGTTGCGGCATAGTAGATTCGAAACACGTTCGCGGACAGCGTGTTGCCTGAGCCATTTTTCATCGTTTGGTCCATCATCACCCCGGTGTTGCAATATTTTGGACC
>Ga0055481_10000461_pt1 | contig 13518 bp, 8 predicted proteins | sample Muzzi_PWC_D2_FD_57936 | JGI IMG/M metagenome (GOLD analysis project Ga0055481, IMG submission 57936) | Wetland microbial communities from San Francisco Bay, California, USA, that impact long-term carbon sequestration - Muzzi_PWC_D2 | ecosystem: Environmental > Aquatic > Marine > Wetlands ... | reverse complement strand
CGTCGACGGTACGCAGACGATGGAAGTTCAGTACTTCCCCGATCAGGCCGGGTCGATCGGTGGACTTGGTCCTTTTAATCGAATCAAGGATCGGCATCTCGAGAAGGACTACGAACTCGTACTGCTGTTTCTCGTCGATCCGGGTGTCACAATCAAGTCGTTCAGCGCCGGGGGGTCCGCACAGCGCCGTGACGATCTCGCCAGTGAGAACCTCGTCGCCCCTGATTGACCGACACGCCACCGCGCCGTCAGGGCAGGAACCGAGATGGGACTTCCGGAGATCCTGTTCGCGCGGATAGGTACGCAGCCTCGATCACGGAGAGCGCCGACAAGTGTTCTCGTGCTCCCGACGGCTTGCCGGTAACCGGGGCCGCCGCATCGCCTATCTGTGTCAATAGCTCGACATCGGCGTCCGCTCCGATCTGATCATCGGTGGCTTGCGCGGAAGCTTCCGCGGTGTGGATGAAAGTGCCGTTCGTTCCCACGATGGTCATACGCAACGCGTACTCTTGTGCACTACGCCGCACCGTGACGGTGGCGCTGCGGTCGCCACTCAAGCGCAGCACCATGGCCACATGATCCTCCGTGTCGTAGCTGCGCGTCGTTCCCGGCACTTGCGCATAACCGCAAACGGCGTAGACGGCCTCGGGAAGCCCGAGCCCGGCGACAAGCCAGTCCACCACATCGTAGGCGCCGTTCAACAGCACGCCGCCCCCGGCCCGTGCGGCATCCCCGCGCCAGTCCAGCGCATGACACGCCACCCGAATGTCGGCATTGACCAGATAAATGTGCTCCGGATGATGCAAGCGATCGCTTGCTGCACATGGCAGGCCAAAATGGGACCACTCGCGCGCCACGACGAGCGGCACGCCGCACCGCTCGAAGCGCTCCACGATTTGGCGACCCTCTCGAACCGTTCTTGCGAAAGGCGTCTGGTGAAACACCGCGATCCCCTGATCGGCGGCCAACGGCAGCAGGTCACGAGCCTGGAACGGTTCCAACGCCACCACGACGACATCCAGACCCGCGTGCGATGCTTCGAGCACCAGGGAGCGGTAGTCCTCATACACGCCAAAGCGACCGTCCGGATCCAGCCGTCGAAGTCTCGCGGCGTCCACATCGGCAACGGCACAGACCTCAAAGCACTCGCTCTGCTGCAGGATATTGAGGTATCGCTCACCCGTGGGCGACAAACCGGCGACGGCAACCTTGACGGGATCCAATCTACGATTCTCCTCGCGGCGCCCGCGTCTCTCGGTAATACTCGATCGCGGGTCGAAGCAAGTCCGCGATTTCTTCTCCCGTGTAGCCGGTACGCCGTGCGATCACCATGTCCAATCGATGCGGTGCGTGGGGATGGGCAATTCTGGGACAAAGCTGCGACAACTGCACCGCCTCCGGTAGGAGTGCCTCGTAGCCTTCCTCCGCCGCATCCTCCGCCTCCTCGAAAGGGTAGCGGACGTCCAGCCGGGCCGCATCAAATCGCTTCGTCCCATAAGGACCAAACCGCAGAATCAATTCGTCCCGGGCGGCGAATGCACCCACAGCCGCCGGCCAACACGCCAGCAAAGCCAGGCGCATCGAGACCACGGCCGCATAGGCTGCAAAACAGGCGATCGGCAAAAGGAGAACGGCTATGCTGTAGTCCACAAGCCGGTTTGACGCACCCGTGGGACTGAACTGCAGTCCACGCCACACGGAGACCACCAGAAGCGCCAGCCCGGCGGCAAGGAGGCCCCACAGCACGGCACGCGACGCCACATTGCCGCGCGGAACGCGAAGGACCGCAAGCCAATCACCGTCGTCATTCATTGGGACACACCACCCGAATCGCTGCCGGTTTCATTCCGTCAAACGAAGACGCGGAGATTGTAGACCACCCATTCCAGAAGCAACACCGCAAGCAACGCGAGAAGCACGAACGGCCAGCCGGCCTTGTTCACCTGGATGGATCCGGCCTGTGCGTTGACCACCCCGGCGCCGAGCGCCAGCGTGGCCGAAGGCGCCACGGCGCTCTCCACTTGATTGAAGAGATTGACAGCGAACAATTCATGCCCGGGCAGCGCGGGATCCAACCGATACGTCCCCACCCTTCGCGTGCGCGCGTAATGAATCGTGTCGTACCCGGCCGCCGGCACCCGGTCGATCACGCCGTCCGGTCGGTGGATTTTGACCTCGTCTAGATTTGGAGGAATCGGCACCGTCATGGGATCGCCCGGTACGATCGATCGCTTTGCCTCCGTCGAGGTGCTGCCGGAAAGAAACTGGACCGCGTTCTGCATGAACACAACGAAGTCCAAGCTTGTCACCCAATCCGTATTCAGCAGCGGGTTACCCGCATCGTCGTGTGTGATCACGCTGAAGGCGCTCACCATATAGTGGCTTCCATCCCGTGAAAGATAGCCGAGCACCGGCGAAGTCTGCCCGTCAATGATGGAGACGGCGTCCTGAGGAAGCGACAGGCGGTGCCACTGGTAGACGAACAGCGTCTCGACGGCCACATAGCGTAAGACGGGATGTGTTTCGTCCCAGTTGAAGATCACCTCGTTCTCAATCAGATCCCCGGTGGCCACACCCTCCAACTGAGGAACGCCTCCCCAGAAAAAGTAGTTGCCCAGCGGCAGCCGCGAAGTCGAATGATCGTCCAACATGACCACGTCAAAGATGCTCCGGTCGCCTTCTTGGATTTCGGATTCGGCGGACGACTCATATTCATCCGGCGTCATGGTGACGAATTCGAGTGGCAGGGTGCCGAGAACCTGACTGAGGAACCAATTGCCGTTGGTGACGAGCAGGACACGCACATGGCGCGGCGCCTGGACGATCGACCAGGCACGATTGTCGGCGGAAAGCGCATCATCCACGTGTAGCACGACTTCGACCACTCCGCCGCCGCCGAACTCAATGTTGTCAAAGGCCACCACGTGGACGGGCTCCGCGTCGTCCATCTCGCGTGCTTCTCGATCGCCGCCGGGCTCTGCGGCTTCGGGCGCTGGTGCCGCCGCGCCGATACGCACCGTCTGCACATCCAGGGTGTCACCGTTGACGTAGAGCACCGCATCCAAGGTCACGGCTTGCGGCCCAAAGTTCTCGACGGTGGCCGAAACCTCCAGCATTTCCGGTGTCTCGTAGTTGCGGCGGGCGTCCATGGCGACGATGCCGACATTGTCCTGCCGCGCACCGATGCGGCGCACGTTGATCTTCTCCAGGTCAAACTTCTGCAAGGTCACGGTCGAGGCATCCTCGACCCGTCCATCGGTCAGTACGAATACCGACGCGGGCGGCGCGATGGAATCCGGGGGACGATCGGCACCGGCCTCCTCGCTGCCGATGATGATGTTTTGCGTGTACGCCTCGGCGAGGCTCATGGCTTCACCCAGCGACGATGCGCTCTCCGTCTGTTCGATCGATTCGATTTTTCGCTTCAGTGCGTCGCGGTCGGTATCAAAAGAGGATACGACGGAGGCACGGTCGCAGAACGCGATCACCATGGCACGGGAATCCTCGTCCATACCGTCGATAATCTGTTTGGCCTGGTCCTTGGCGATTTCCAGTCGTGTGCGCCCGTCGGCCTCCATGACGGCCATCGAGGCGGATCGGTCGACCAGCAGAATGATCGTGCTCTCGTGGGTCTGGGCTACCTCGAACATCGGCTTGCCCAACGCCAGTGCGCCCAGCAGCAGGATCATCAACTGCAGCAGGAGCAACAGGCTGCTACGCAGCCGCTGGAATGGCGAATTCACGTGCAGGTCCTCGACGGACTTCTTCCACAGTAGCGTGGACGGCACGAGCCGCACATTGCGTTTCAGCTTGAGAAAATACAATGCGATCAGCGGTGGCACTGTAATGCCAGCCGCTATAGCGATGGATGAGGGGCTCAAGAAACTCAAAGCCTTAGTTCTCCACAAAACCGCCCGCGCCGAGCCCAATCCCAGCAGGGCGGTTTACTTCAACAAGCCGCGCCGCCGAAAGTAGGACAGGACAACCTGATCGAACGGTACGTCCGTGCTCGTAAACATATAGTTAATGCCCCGCCGTGTGCAGAATTCACGCAGCCCACCGCAGTAGGCCTCCAGATTCCGTTTGTACCGATTCATCAGGGCCCGCCCTACCGTCACCTCGGCAAAGTCTGCGTCCTCCGCATCGGTCAGCCGCAGATCGCCTGCCAGCTCCGGCTCCATCTCCTCCGGGCTGAGAATCTGCAGCGCGTAGATATCGTACTTGCGCGCCAACAAATAGCGTAGGCCCTCTTCGTAGCCTTCCTTATCGATGAAGTCGCTGAGCAGCAGTGCAATACCGGGCTGCGGGTGGCGAATGGCGAACTGCTTGCCGGTGGCCGTAAGGTTGCCCGATCCGTCATATTCGATCTTGGTGAGAAAATCGATCACCTTCGCCATAAGGCGACGCCCGCGAACACCCGCCAGTTCGTATTGCAGACCGTTCGCGTAGCCATACAGACTGACGCGATCGAAATTCACCAGTCCGATGTAGGCGACGGCCGCCGCGACGCGCCGCGCGTAGAGTGACTTGTCGGGCTCGCCCCACTGCATGCTCTTCGAAACGTCCAGTAGGACGCTGACGTGAAGATCTTCCTCCTGCAAGAACAGCTTGATAAACAGCCGGTCCAAGCGGGCGTAGATGTTCCAATCGAGGTGGCGTAGATCGTCGCCGGCCACATAATTGCGATAGTCTGCGAACTCGACGGAATCCCCGCGGCGCTTGGTGAGCCGCTCGCCCCGCATCTTGCCCGCAAAAATCTTGCGGCTGATGAGCGACAACTGGTCGAGCCGGTTCATGAAATCCGGATCGAGCAGTTCCTTTGCTTTTGACTTCGTCAGCACGGCCAAGGCAGATCCTCCTTGCCATCACATTGAGATCATTACGCGGCCGCCTCGGACATCGTGGGTGTCTTCTCGAGAATCTCCCTCAGCACGTCATCCGTGCTGATGCCTTCCGCCTCGCCCTCGAAATTGAGCAGCACACGGTGCCTCATGGCGGGGAGATACACCTTGTTCACGTCGCTGAAGCTCGTGTTGAAGCGTCCGTCGAGCAGCGCGTTGAGTTTGGCACCGAGCGTAAGGGTCTGCACGGCGCGGGGGCTGACGCCCCAACGGACGTACTTGTTCGTCACATCGACCGCATAGGGACCGTCCGGGTGGGAGGCCATGCCCAAGCGGGTGGCGTAGTCCTGCACGTGCGGCGCCATGACGACACGGCGCACGAGTGTCTGCGTCCCGATGATGTCATCTCCACTCATGACGGCCGAAATGTCCGGCGTGTAGCCGGTGGTGGTTCGGTCGAGAATCGTCTTGAGTTCCTCCTTGCTCGAATACTCCACAACCAGCTTGAACATGAATCGGTCGAGCTGCGCTTCGGGAAGCGGATAGGTACCTTCTTGCTCGATGGGGTTTTGCGTCGCCATGACGAAGAACGGCTCTTCCAGCACATGCTTGTGGCGCCCCACGGTCACCGAATGTTCCTGCATGGCCTCCAGCATGGCGGATTGGGTTTTGGGCGTCGCGCGGTTGATCTCGTCCGCGAGCACGATCTGGGCGAACAGCGGACCCGACTGAAACTCGAATTCTCGTTTGCCGGTCGCCGGATTCTCGTTGATGATCGTCGTGCCGATGATGTCCGCGGGCATCAGATCGGGCGTGAACTGAATACGTGAGAACTTCAGGTCGACGGCCTGCGCCAGCGTGCGCACCAGGTAGGTTTTGCCCAGTCCCGGCACGCCTTCAATTAACACGTGACCGCCGACGAACAGTGCCGTGAGCACCCCGTCCACGACATCCCTGTGCCCGACAATGGCCTTGCCGATCTCGCCCTGCAACGCGGCAAACTTACGCCGAAACTCATCCGCCGCCTTCTCGACCGTCGAATCGATATTGGATGCCATGTGCTCTCCTACCCTTCTTTCAAGTTGTATCTAAGACGGACACCTGCGCGATAGACCGCACCGGTACTTCGTCCCATCAACCATCATCACCTTGTTTCCGGTCTCTTGCCTTGCGTTTGGCGCGGAGCAGCCGTTGCGTCATGTCCTCCGCCGGTTCGCCGTCGGCATCGCCCGCCGAGGCCGGGCGACGACGCTTATCCACGTATTTTTCGTCCGCCTTCGCCCCGCCGAGAGTCGACTTCAAATCTCCGGCCGGGCGCTGCGCCTGATCGTCGCCCACGTCGTACCGCCGCCGCGCGTCAGATGAAACAAAGGGCTCCTCCACGGTCGTACGATACGACTCAGTCGACTCATCCCCCTTGAGGTCCTCACGCACGCGATCTCGCGTCGACTTCAACTGATCCAGCGAGGCGCTGCTGCGCTCGCCGGTATGAGCCAGCGCCGTGACACCATGTGTAAGGAAGTCGAAGAAAGGCCCGATATAACGGAAGCGAATGGTCCAACCGATCAACTCCGCCAGGCACACGGAGCCCAGAATTCCCCACCACGACCCGTATCGTACGTCCAGACCGAACAGAAGTACCACGAGCACGACGATCTCGACGGCAATGGACAGCGCCAGCCAACTCGCCAGGCGCCGTACCGAGACATCCAGCAGGAACGCCGGAAGCAACAGCCAGGCGAGCACCCACTCCCACGCCGCTTTGCGGGCCTCGGTCGGCGGAAGGTCGTGACTGAAGACGTCATCCCCCTTCGCCCCGTGATCGAGCCACCGCCCGCCGGTCGTCTCCACGATACGTCGAAGAAGCGCCTCGTTAGGAACCAGATCACGATATTCGGGAGAAAACGGCACGGGCACGCCGGTACGGATCGTGCCGATGTTCTTTGCGCCGTCCGCAATCTGCACGTTGGCCAGATAGAAACCGGCCTTTTCCACATCGAACTTCGCCTCGTATTTTCCCGGACCCACCTGCGTGAAGCGAACCGGCGTCGACAGGTCTTCCGGGCCGAGCACTTGCGTCTTCATTTTCAGGTTGTTCAGAAAGCTGGCGTCCGTATCGAGCGCATCGATGACGATCGTGCCCTGATTGCCCTCGATTTTCGTATAGGTGTCGAAGTTGGCGGGCGCCTCTTGCCGCATCGTCCATCGCACCAACTGCGCCCAGAACTTGGCAAACTTCGGCCACTGCGTCCACCCCTTGCCCCAGAAGGGCCAGTGACCGCTCGTAAACACCACCGACTTGCCCAGCTCACACTGCCACTGCGCGAGCACCGGATCTTCCCCGTCCTTGGTCATCCGCACGACCGGAACGATGACATTCGGGTTGTTCTTGGGCGATGTGAGCACCATCCCCCCGAGCGGCGGTAGCGCGTCCCGCCCGCCGTCGATGCCGGCCAGCAGTTCACTGTGCGAATTGACGATGATCGGCTGGAAGGGCTCATCGATGATCAACGGTCGCCGCACTACCTTCGATTCCTTCGAAAAAATCTGAGGAAGTTGTCTGGGGTTACGCGCCGAATAGTATTTCCCGCCGGTGACCTGGGCGACGTTTCGCAACGTCTTTTCTTCGACATGACCGCCCCAGCCGATGCCGATGGTCGATACCGTGATCTTCGCTTCTTTGTACTTTCTAAGAAGGCTCTGCGTCGGGGGCTGCGCGTCGCCGTCACTGAGGATGATCATGTGCTTCTGCGCGGCGTCGCGTGCGATGCCACCGGTCAAGTCGGCATAGGCCATTTCCATCGTCCGGCCGAAATCCGGCATGTCGCCAATCTGCATCCGGTCGATCTTGGCCTTGACGGCGGCCTTATTGGAACACTCCGACAGCGGGACCTCCCAGTTTTCCCCGCCCGGCGAGAAGGTATAGGCCAATATGCCGACGTAGTCCTTGGAACTGATGGTGTCGACGCTTTTCTTGGCCATTTCCTTACCCCAGTAGTTGCCTCTGGGGATCTCACAACTGTGCATAATGATCACCAGCGCGCCGCGCGGAATGATGCGTTTGTGCTTGATCTCGAACGAGACCGGCATGACCTCCTCGACAGGACTACCGATCCACCCGCCCGCGCCGAAAGCATCGTCACCGCCGGTCATGATCAAACCACTGCCCATATCGCGCACATAGCGTGCCAAGTCTTTCTGTTGGTCCTCCGTAAAGGCGGCCGCGGGGATATTGGAGAGCACAATGCTGGAATAATTCATCATCTGGAGTATACGGAACTCACCCAGATCCTCGATACCCACCAGATCAACCTGCACTTTTTCGCTCGTCAGCGCCTCCGCCAACGGCCGGTCGTACGGTGGATTGGATGACAGAATAAGGACCCGGCTTTTTCCGGAAATAAAAGTGAAAGCCCGCGCCGTGTTGTTCAACGAGATGGTATCAAGGGAGGAATTGTCCGGCTGAAACCTGGCCTCGAACGTCGCCACGCCTTGTGCGCCGACGGGGAGCTTCATGAAAAAGGTGTTTTCGCCCGGTTGCAGGGCGACGCGCGAATTCTCTTCCGGCAGTTTCAGCAATTGGCCGTCCGCGTAGATTTGGATCGTACCGGTCACCGCGCGTTTCGTACTCAGAATCATGCGGAGCGGAATCTGCTCGCCGGGCTCGGCATGGGTCGGCACCATGAGGCGATCGAAGAAAACCTCGTTGCTATGCTCATATTCCAGGGGTACTACGTCGACGGGGATACCGTCGGCCCGGGCACGCCGCGCCTCAGTCAGCACGTCTCCCATGTTGTCGTTTCCGTCGGAGAGCAGGACGATGCGCTTGGCGGTGTCGTGGGGAAACATGGCCATACCGAGCCGCAGCGCGGCGGCCACGTCGGTGCGGTCCGGATTCGGCATCTTCGGCAGACGACCGGGCGGGATGAAATAGCCCCCCTTCATGGGAAGCTGCTGCAGATAGGCATTGCGCGAAAAATCGATGAGACCCACGCGATCATCGGCAGGCACTTTCCGTGTCGCGTCATGCACGTACTTCTCGGATTGCTCTTCCAACTCCTGCACGCTGTGCGACCGGTCGAGCAGGAAAATCACGGTGAGATCTTTATTGCGCTGCACTTTCTGTATGCGCGCCAAACAGCACGCCACCAACACCACCACCAAGCTGCGCACCGCCAGCGAGGCGTACCGCCGCACCGGATCGAGACCGGCAAGGCTCCGCCAAGACGCGAGGACGAGAAGCGGCACAAGCGCGCAGAGCCACAACCATGCCGGCGCTTCAAAGGAAAACGGAAGTGTAAGACCCGGCACCGTCATGAGCGGACGACCTGTATTCGACTGTTCAGCGAGTCCACAATGTAGATGAGCCCATTTCGACCGTAGGCGGCGCCCCACGGGGCGCTAAGCCTGCCGGGCTCCCGACCGCTTGATCCCCAGACACGCAGCGATTCACCACGCTTGGAAAACCACTGTAAACGGTCCCCGCCGTACTCGCAAACCATCAGGGATCCGTCAGGCGCCAAGTCGATGTCATACGGGTACCGCATCTTTCCCGGCTCACGACCGTATTCGCCTATCGTGGTCAACACCTTGCCGTCAAGGGTGAACCGTACCAGCCGATGGTTGCAGGCGTCGGCCACCCAGAGTGTTTGATCCTCGTCAATGACCATCGCCGCCGGACGGCTCAGTCGCTTGCCGTCTACAGGTTCCTCTCCAAACGATGTCATGAAACGCAAGTCCGGCGTCCACTTCGATATGCGATCGTTGCCGCCGTACTCGCTGACGTAGATGAAGCCGTCCCCGTCGATCGCCACATCGGTGGGCAGGTGAAACTCCCCGTCACCGTTGCCAAGCTTTCCAAACCAAGCTGTTTGCCGGCCGTTGCGGTCAAGCACGAGCACACGGTGATAGTGGGTATCGGCCACGAAGACCCGACCGTCAGGGTGAACCACCAGCCCCACCGGCTTGCCCTGAGCTGTTTGCGGCATCGTCCACTCGTGTAAGTACACGCCATTCTGATCGAATCGTTGCACCCGCCCGGCTTTATCCACCACGAGAATCGAGCCGTCCGGATCCGCCGCAATGGCGCGCGGGTAGCTGAAGCCACCGGGACCTCGCCCGACTTCACCGAAGACTTTGACAACGCCGTTGGATGTGATGGGAGGTCGGTCGCACGCAGCGCCGTGGAACAGCATGAAGCAGATCACCGATAGCAGGGCAACGCCGGCGCCGGTGCGCGACCCGTGGACGACTTGCCGCCGCGCGCCCGCCGGCAATGTCCCCCGAGGAATGGCAAGCGGCGAGGACACATTGGCTGAAGCCGATGATCCACCATTCTCGAGTTGGTGACGTCGCATACCACCATTCTACCGTACCACCCGGAATCGTACCGGGAAATACCTGACGAGTTTGAACCGCGCGCGAGGACGGCACATCCTGCCGAATGCCAACGTCAATCCACGATGGTCTTTTGTCGACGCGGTACGAGGGAGTGGCAGCGGCGCATGCATTGACTCACCCGGGCCGTTCCCCGAAGGCACCCGGGAGACTGCCGCCTGACATCGTGCCCCATGCCTCCCATCGAAATATTGGTTACACGGGGCTAGTCTTTCTGCGGATCGCCGCCGCTACCGGATTCGGCGCTTTCGGCCTGCGCTTCAGGCGACTCTTCACCGACCAATTGCCGCACATCGGAGAAGTACTCTCTGACGGCCTTCTGGTATTGTCGAGGAATACGATTGCGGCGAATGCGATCGCTTGCGTCGTGTTCCGACGTAGCCACAACCTCGGAAAGCGTCGACTGCACGTCACCTTTCACCTGTTCACCATCCACCAGAAACTGGCCGATGATGGCGCCCTTACCGGTGTGTACTTTGGCACGTTCCGTCTTGAACCCCATGCCGGCCTGCTGTTCAGGCGCCAGGCCGCCGCGCCCCTGACCCAACTTCCCCATGCCCTTGCCAGGCCTTTTGCCGCCGCTTCCCTGGCACTTCGGGCACGGCCGACCGTTCATTTTGCCGGTACCCTTGCAAGTGGGACAACCGTCGATTTCATTGCGGGCGTTTTCCAGTTCGGCGAGCGTCGCCTCCATCTCCGCCCTCTCCGACTCGAGCGACTCCGCCTGGCTGAGTTGCCCGGCGGCCTGCGACAGTCCGCCCGCCGCATCACCCGACTTGCACGCCTTGCAGCCGGACGCCGCTTTCTTGAGTGAGTTGGCGAGCTTTTGTGTTTGCCCCATGGCCTGCTGTTGTCGTTGTAACTGTTGCATCATCTTGTTGATCTGCTTTTGATCCAGGCCCTGCTTTTCCAGCTGCTTTTTGATCTGATCGAGATCTTTCTTGCTAAGCGATTCCAGGGCACGCTCGATGTCTTCCTTCTTGACCCCTGCCTGTGCCAGCTTCTGCGCGAGCTTGTCGTCTATTTTCAATTGCTCGAGCTTCTTGGCCAGTTTATCCAGTTGAGCGCCGATCTTCTTGGCGAACTCCTTGTCTTCGTCGGACTTCAGTGTCGCCAGTTGCTCTTGAAGCTTGGCGAGCTCCTCCTTGGCCGTCTTGAAATCGCCTTTCTGCAGCGCCTGCTCCAGCTTCTTCGTCGCCCCCGTATTGGGCTTGGAAGATTGCAACCGACGCATCATACGACGCATGTCTTGCGCCTTGTCGTACTTGAGCTCACTCTGCTTTTTCTTCACGGCATCCGCGAGTTTGTCGATTTTCTTCACAGCCTCGTGACGTACGTCGGCAGGCCTTTTCAACATGCCACCGGCCTGCTTGTCCAGGTTTTGAATGTCATCCTTCAAGTCAGCGAGCGCAGGATTGTCTTCCGCGAGCTTCTGAATGTTCTCAAGCTGCTTCTTGACCGCGGCCTTGGTTTCCTGCACCAGTTCGTTTTGCGCTCCCTCCTGGCTGGCCTCCGTTTGTTTCAGCAACCCGGGCGTGATGAGGAACATAAGGGCCGCCAAGACGATCGAAAACGTCGCCCAGGGCAGCGGCTTCGGAAGTGTCAATCGAATGTGCTGCCGCACGCTCAGCGAACCGCTGATTCGCTCGGCGTCCGCCACCACGGCTCGCGCGAAGGGATCTTCGACACCGGCGCAGTAGTGCGCACTGCTCAGGCGTTCGCGCAAACCGGCCACCGCATCGAGGTGAGTGGCCGCGGCGATGCGACCCTCCCTTGTCACCACGGTCCATACCACGGAAATCGCGAGCGCGACGGCGCAGGTCACCGCGCCGACCCAAAACATGTGCCACGGCAGATCGAAGAGCCGCTGCACGAGCACCGCTATGGCGTAAAGACCGCCTGCAATCGCCAGGGCAAACGTCGCCGCCTGAAACCAACGGTTGATCCACAAGCGGCGCTGCACGCGACGAACCTGTTGCTCGATTTGGCCCATGGACAAGACTCCCCAGCATAAGTCAATGATCAGGAAGCGTTTCCTTATCTTACCCACTTATCGGCCACGTGACAACGCGACGTTGCCGACCATCGCACCGCACCTTGGCCCGCGACCTATTCCCCATGGGTCAGTGCCAGACGATTTTTGACAATTCCGCCTGGTCTGGCCATTGTCCTCCCCGTCCGTGCAAAAAGAAGCTATAATCGGCCGCCGTGCAGTTCCGGCTATTCCGAAATCAACAGGTTTCGGTAACCTATCGTGCAACGGTCCCGGCAATGGGCGTCTGTACAATCAAGACGAAGTCATGGCGACGATGTTAGCATCCCAATCTACAGTAAGAGCGGAGGACCCGTTGCCGTCACGGCGCGGCCATCCCTACGCCGCAATGGCCCTTCTGATAGCCACCACTTTGATCGTCTCGTTCGCCGCCCAAGTGGCGCTTGCAGACCCCGATCCGTCTAACAATGACGATCCACAACAGAAAGACGCAAAGGGTACCGGGACCCAATCCGATTCGGCGAAGGAGCCTGACGCCGGGGAACCCGATACGGGAGAAACCGAAGTCAAGGGCGTCCTTATCCTGGAAGGACAAGTGACGGATTACATCGGTGCAGGGTTGCGTGACGTCGAGGTCACCGTGAGACGGGCCGGATCCAAATCTGAGCCCGGCGAATTGGTCGGAACCGCCAAGACCGATCGGCTGGGTGACTTTCAGATTCGAACACCGGAGCCGATTCATGGCGATGTCGTCGTGACATTCGTCAAGGAGTCTTATACCGAGCTGACACAAACGCAACACCTGGGCGAAGACGAATACCCACCTTACCTGGCGGAAACGCTGGAAGGCAATCTGACGTTTTCCGGCACGGTCACCGACGCCCTGACCAAAAAGCCCGTGGAAAAAGCCCAGGTCACCGTCAAGACCGTATACAGGGATTGGGAGGCTACCACGGACAAGGCCGGACGATTCCAGGTCAAGGGAATCGTGCCCACGGATGGCGAGGTGGTGGTGGAGGCCGAAGGATTTGGACGCGAGCAGCGGAACACCGTACTCACCCCAAACGCGGATGACATTCTCATCGAACTCAAGCCGGAGCGCATCGCCCACGTGTTCGTAGAGGACGATTCGGGACGGCCGGTTCCCGGTGCCACCTTGGAGCTTTACGACGGAGCGAGAAACGACTTCCGCGCCGTCGTCGTCGATGACAAGGGTCGATCCACCATTCGAGGCCTGCATTTCGATGCCGATAGGATAAGCGTACGGCTTACCCACCCCGATTACGT
>Ga0055481_10000458_pt1 | contig 13549 bp, 15 predicted proteins | sample Muzzi_PWC_D2_FD_57936 | JGI IMG/M metagenome (GOLD analysis project Ga0055481, IMG submission 57936) | Wetland microbial communities from San Francisco Bay, California, USA, that impact long-term carbon sequestration - Muzzi_PWC_D2 | ecosystem: Environmental > Aquatic > Marine > Wetlands ... | reverse complement strand
GGCGGGAGGCCGACCGTGGCGCGGAACCGCTCGGAGAACGCGGTCCGGCCCAGCCTCGCCAACCGGGCCAGGGCGTCGAGGGTCCACGCCGAGGCCGGCTGTTCGTGAATGGCAGCCTGGCTCCGGCTCAACCGTGGGTCGGCGAGCGCGGCCATGACGCCCCGGTCGTGCCCCTCCCGGTCGGCCCACAGCCGTACGGCCTCGATGAAGAGGACCTCGGAGAGTCGACCGACCACCGCGTCCCGCCCCGGGCGATCCTGTTGTGCCTCCCGCGCGATGAACCGAAAGAGCTCGTCGACCGAGACATGGTTCGCATGGTCCTCCCCCCGGATCACGATCGCGGGCGGAAGCTGGGCCAGAAAGGGATGGGCCAGCGCCTCGTCGAACTGGAGGTGCCCGCACACGAGGCGCGTCGGGCCGCCGCCGTCCTCCACGCCATAGACCAGCGTGCCGGTCCCGGTAAAGCCGGTCGTCCGGACCACGTCACTCACCTCCACGACGGGTGTATCCGACTCCGCAGTGAGCGTGTGTTCCGCGCCATGCGGGATCATCACCAGATCACCCTGCTCGAGGAGGGCCTTGGCCCCCCCCACCACATCCACCCAACACCGACCCCGCACCACCAAGTGGAACCGCGCGACCGTTCCATACCGAGGCACCAACACACCCCAGGGAGAATGGAACTCCGTGGCGAAGTAGAGGGTCCCCCGCATCCGCAGCGCCCCAAGGATGTCCGTCAGCACGTCCATCACCGTCCTCCGCGCGTTCGGGCCATCGGCCCGGTGCCGCCAAGATACCACTAGGCCGATATAGACACCATGTATACGGACGATCGATCAAAGATGCTGCACTATTTGTGATGGAACCTCCTGTGTCCTAGGACGATTACGGGATGTGTGCCCGGACGAGCCGGGCGCCTGTGCCTGTTCCTTTCGAAACTGGAGATCGTATCATGTCTCGCTTCCTCGCCGGCCTCGCCGCCGCTACCCTGGCCCTGACCGGTTGGACCGGATCCCGCGACTCGGCCGACCCCCTGAACGACCTCGAAATGGCCCACGTGGCCATCACCGCGAGTGACATCGATATCGGCTACGCGCGGCTGGCGGTGGCCAAATCGACCAACCCCCAGGTCCGGACCTTCGCCGAGACGATGATCCGCGACCATTCGGCCGTCAATCGCCAGGTCGTCGAGCTCGCCAAGAAGCTCGGCGTGACCGCGCAGGACAATCCGTTGAGCCGGCAGCTCGTCGCCGCATCCGTCAAGACCACGGCGGAGCTCGAGGCCCTCTCGGGGAACGCCTTCGATCGCCGCTATGCGGCCAACGAGGCGGCGTATCATCAGCTCGTCAACGAGACCATCCGAGACACGTTCATCCCCAACAGCCAAAACGCCGACGTCAAGGCGGCGTTTCAGGGCGCGCTCCCCATCTTCCTGGTGCATCAGGAGCACGCCGAGGCGATGGATCGCGCCCTGAACGGCAGCCGCGGGATGTCGAGCAGATGACGGTCCGGGTCGTAATCCTGACCCTGCTTTCCCTCGGCGTGGTCGCCGGCCCGCGTGCCGGCGACCGACCGCCGAGGATCGTGTCCGTCGCCATCGAAGGGCTTCGCTTTACCCCCGAAACCGTCTCCGTCGCCGTCGGCGACACCGTCGTCTGGGACAACCGGGACATCGTGCCTCACACCGTCACGTGGATCGCGGGGGAATGGACCTCGGGGCTAATGGATACCGGCGACACCAGTCGATGGATCGCGTCGGCTCCGGGCGAACTCGGCTACCGTTGCGACTATCATCCAACCATGCGCGGAATCATCAGGATCCGATGAGCGCCTTCGAAACGCTCCTCCAACGCGTCCGCGCCTGTCGGTCCTGCGCAGCCACGCTCCCGCACGGCCCGCGCCCAGTCCTCCAGGCGTGTCCGGAGGCGCGGATCCTGATCGCCTCGCAGGCCCCGGGGCGCCGAGTCCACGCGAGCGGGGTCCCCTTCGCCGACGTGAGCGGCGACCGACTCCGAGAATGGATGGGGATCGATCGCCAGCAGTTCTACGACCCGACCGCCGTCGCCACCCTCCCGATGGGATTCTGCTTCCCCGGACCCGGCCGCGCCGGTGCCCTCCCGCCGCGGCCCGAATGCGCGCCGCAGTGGCGGGCGGCGCTCCTCGAACGGCTCCCGCTTGTCCAGCTGACCCTCTTGGTCGGCGCTCATGCTCAGCGATACCACCTCGCCACACAGCCAGATTCCGTGACGGCAGCTGTGCGGGCCTGGCGTGACGGTTGGCCAGCGGTCGTCCCCCTCCCTCATCCGAGCCCGCGTAACCGGGCCTGGCTCGTTCGCAATCCGTGGTTCGGGGCAGAGGTGCTCCCGCAGCTCCGGCGCCGGGTGGCCGAGGTTCTCCAGTCGAACGCGGAGGCCCGCCGGTGATCATCGTGCTCAAACGCGCCTACGACCCGCCGGACCCCGCCGACGGGTTCCGCGTGTTGGTCGAGCGCCTTTGGCCTAGAGGCCTTCGGAAGGCGGAGGCCCAGATCGACCTCTGGGTCAAGGAGGCCGCGCCCTCGACCATGCTTCGCCGCTGGTTCGGTCACGATCCCGCCAAGTGGGTGGAATTCAAGCGGCGTTACTTCGCCGAACTCGAGTCCAGACGGAACGTATTGGCGCCGATCGTGAACCGGGCCCAGGCCGGACGGGTCACATTCGTGTTTGCCGCCCGAGAACGCCGGTATAACAACGCCGTGGCGTTGAAGGAATTTCTCACCTCGTAGGAGGTTGTCAGGGCCAGGGGTCACCCCGACCATGTCGAGGTTAGCTTTCGTCGGCCCCCCAATCAGGAGATCCGGCATTCGATGGCGACCTACCTCGCCCTCCTCCGCGCCGTGAACATCGGTTCCCACAAGAAGGTCGCGATGGCGGACCTGCGCGACTTCCTGACGGAGCTCGGCTTCGACGATCCGCGCACCTTCTTGAATAGCGGGAACACGGTGTTCGGAGCCATGCGAACCACACCGGCGGCGCTGGAGCGCCGTCTCGAGGCGGAGGCGAAGACACGCCTGGGGCTCGACACCCCGTTCTTCGTCCGCACCGTGCCGGAGTGGCAAAAAGCGATCACGGAGAACCCCTTCCCCGCCGAAGCGCGTGACGACCCGTCGCATCTCGTGGTCCTGTTCATGAAGGCCGCGCCAACACGCGCGGCGGTCAAGACCCTCCAGGCGGCGATCACGGGCCGTGAGGTGGTTCGGACGAAAGGGCGCCAGGCATACATCGTTTATCCGAGCGGAATCGGGACCTCCAGGCTGACCGGCGCCTTGCTCGATCGGAAACTCGGCGTTTCCGGGACCGGACGGAACTGGAACACGGTGTTGAAACTCGAGCGCCTGGCGGCCGAAGCCTAAGGACCGCACCCGGCTGGCCCGGGCGCCTCGACGCCCCGCGGCGAGAGCCGTATCCCTTCGGAGGCGACCAGGGCCCGGTCGCGCTACCTTCCCTGGGATCCGAAAGGACCATCACCCTCTGCGTGGAGCCGTCGTGCCGAAAGTCAATCTCGCCTCCAAGCTGGCCGCGTTCACCGACCACTGGCAGCCCCGGACGGTCGCCGAGTTCAACGGCCATGATGTCATGGTGGTCAAGGTCCAGGGAGAGTTCACCTGGCACAAACACGACGACACCGACGACTTCTTCCTGGTGCTCCAGGGGCGACTGGTGATCGAACTTCGGGACGGTGCCGTGGAGCTCGGTCCGGGTGAATTGTTCATCGTTCCCAAGGGCGTGGAACATCGCCCGGTGGCTGCCGAGGAGGTGCACGTTCTCCTAATCGAGCCGACGGGGACACCGAACACCGGGGATCCGGAGACCGCCGCGCCACGCCGCACGGTGTAGCCTGGACACGTCGCGCTGGATCGCTACACTCGAACGGTCATTGTCTCGACCGAGGATGCCCCAATGCCCGCCTGTGGCCGCATGCTGATCGCCCTTCTCCTTTGTGCCGCCGTCCCCCAAGCCGTGGAGGCGCAGGGGCAAGCGCTCCCAGCCGACATCGCCGCCGATGTCGACGCCCTCGAACCCCAAGTCATCGCCTGGCGACGGGACATTCATGCGCACCCCGAGCTCTCCAACCGGGAGTTCCGGACCGCCGACAAGGTCGCTGTGCATCTTCGGTCCTTGGGACTCGATGTCCAAACGGGGGTCGCCCACACCGGCGTGGTGGGGCTCCTCCGGGGTGGGCGGCCGGGGCCGGTGGTGGCGCTCCGCGCCGACATGGACGCCCTCCCAATCACCGAACGCTCCGACCTCCCGTTCGCCAGCGCCGCCCGGGCGCTTTACAACGGTGACTCCGTCGGCGTGATGCACGCCTGTGGGCACGATGCGCATGTCGCCATCCTCATGGCCGTCGCCCAGGTACTCGCCAAGCACCGCGATCGGCTTGCGGGGAGTGTCAAGTTCATCTTCCAACCAGCCGAGGAAGGGCCTCCCACCGGCGAGGAGGGAGGGGCGGCCGTGATGGTGAAGGAGGGCGTTCTTCACGAGCCGGACGTGGACGTCATCTTCGCCCTCCACATCGACGCCCGGAGGGAGGTGGGTCGCCTTGCCTTTCGGGCCGGCGGCGTCTGGGCCAGCTCGGACAACCTCCGGATCGTGGTTCGCGGCACGGGGTCCCACGGCGCGGCTCCCTGGCGAGGCGCCGATCCGGTGGCGGCCTCGGCGCAGATCATTACGGGGTTGCAGACCGTCGTCAGTCGAAGCGCGCCGCTGACCCAGAGCCCGGCGGTAGTGACGATCGGCAGCATTCACGGAGGAAACCGCGGGAACATCGTCCCGGAGGAGGTCGTGCTTCTGGGCACGATTCGGGCCCTGGACCCGGACGTGCGCGCCCTCCTTCACCGGCGCATCCGGGAGGTCGCGGGCAACATCGCAATCGCCATGGGCGTCACCGCCGACGTGACGATCGGCGAGGGCGTCGCCTACCCGGTGACCGTCAACGACGCAGCCCTCACCGCCCGCATGGGGCCCGTGCTCGCCGGAGTGCGGTCGACCGGCGTGGAGGATCTCGTGCCCCAAACGGTTGCCGAGGACTTCTCGTATTTTGCCAACGAAGTACCCGGGTTCTACTTCCAGCTGGGCGGCCGGCCGGCAACCGTCCCTGTCGGACAGGCCGCCGATCATCACACCCCGGGATTCTTTATCGATGAGAGCGCGATGATCATCGGCGTGCGGGCGATGACGGCCCTCACGCTCGCCTACCTCAACGACGGCGCGCCCGGCCAGTGAGACCGCGCACCGGACCAAAGGGAATGCTATGACGATCCACTCGCGGCGTGATCTATCGGAGCTCCACAGCCTGGGCGCGGTGGCGGCCGGGATTCGAGACCGCGTCGCCGCCGAGGCCGTCCCCGGCGTGACGACGCGGAACCTCGACGACCGCGCCGCCGCATTGGCACGCGGCGCCGGCGCCCGCTCGGCCCCTCAGGCGGAGTATGGATTCCCCGGCTTCCTGTGCCTAAGTGTCAATGATGCGGTCGTTCATGGGATTCCGAACGACCGCCCCCTCGCGGAGGGCGATGTGCTCAAGGTCGACGTCACCCTCGGCCGAGGAGGCTACGTCGTCGACACCGCCACCACCGTGGTGGTGGGTAGCCGACGAGACGACGCGGGACAGCGCCTGGCGGACGGCGCCCGCGCGGCCCTGGTTGCCGCGCTGGCCCGCATCCGCGCCGGGGCCTCGCTCCGAACGGTGGGCCGGTCGATCGAAGGGACGGTGCGCCGACGTGGGTTTACGGTGTTGCGAGCCCTGTGCGGCCACGGCGTGGGCCGACGCATCCACGAGTGGCCCTCCGTGCCGAACTTCGATGACGGCAGGGACACGACCCGCGTGTGGGACGGGCTCGTGCTCGCGGTCGAGCCGATCATCGCCGAGCGGGCAGATCGGGTCGTGGAAGACAGGGATGGGTGGACCCTCCGAACACACAACGGATGCCTCGCGGCCCACGCAGAGCACACGATTGTAGTCCGGGAGGGCCCGCCGGAGATTCTCACCCGCGGTTGAGAACCGCGGCGGCCCCTGACCGCAGAGGCTCAGTAAGGGAGGGCGGTGTATGCCTCCCCCGCTTGGAGCCCGTCGGGATGCGGCCGAGTATTCCAGAAAGTGACCGGCACCGTGATACAGCGCGGCCCGAAGAACGGCTCGCCGCAATCTTCGATCGTCACGTCGAAGTGCAAGTGTGGTCCATTGCTGTTGCCCGTGTCTCCACTCTGCGCGAGCACCTGGCCCTGGGCCACGGTCTGGCCGACGAAGACCACGACACTGTTGTAGGCCAAGTGGTAGTACCGGGCGACGCTGCCATCATCGTGCTCCACGAACACCTGGTTTTCATCGCCGGGCACGCGGTTGCCGTCGTGGAACCGCTCCTCGGTACCGATCACCACCCCGGGCCGCGCTGCCACGACGGGGGTCCCGATCGGCATGATGAAATCGTACGCGTAGCGCGCGATTCCGCGGTGCGTGTCCACTTCGGCACAGTTGCCGTTGCCCACGACCGGGCTCTGCCCGACGGGATATGGGAGCACGTAGGGGGTCGTGGCCTGATCGGGGTAGCCGGAACAGATCCGGTCCTCAGGGAGGTTGGGGTCCGGCGCCGTTGCGCCGTCCGTCTCAGTAGAGCCGCATGCGGCCGCCACGGCGAGGCATGCCGCGCCCAGAAGTCGATCGCGAATCGGGCCCTCCAGCTGGAGTGGATGTGGCGAGCCCGGCCCGGGACCGCCTTTCTCCCTTGACGTCTCTGGGCCCGCCGATCACACCTGGCGGCACCGATGGAGCCGCTAGCCGAGACCGGATGGGACCCAACTCCCACCCCAGAGGCAGGTTGGAGGCCCGGTCTCTCTGGAGAGCCGTCGTATGACAGGCGATGACCCACTCATGGAATTCCTCACTGTGGCCACCGTCCCCCGCGCGCGGGGTCATCGGTCGGGGGGCCTTGAAGATGCCGCCGCCGTCCTGGCAACGCATCCGACGTTGGCGCGCGAGAGCGTCCATGCGGCGGCCGCATTGGGCGATGCGGCCGCCGTGGCCGCACATCTTGCCCACGACCCGTCAGTGGCCGTCGCCCCCGGCGGACCGCACCGCTGGGATCCGCTCACCTATCTCTGCTTTTCCCGGTACCTCCGCCTCGACCTGGGCCGGTCGGACGGCGTTGTCCGCGCCGCCGAGGTGCTCCTCGACGCCGGCGCCGACCCCAATACCGGCTGGTACGAACGGGACCATCAACCCGGTGCGACCTGGGAGAGCGCGCTCTATGGCGCGGCGGGGGTCGCCGGGCACGCCGAGGTGACGCGTCTCCTGCTCGAGCGAGGCGGCGACCCCAATGACGAAGAGACCCCGTACCATGTGCCGGAGCGCCACGACAACCGGGTCCTCGAAGTGCTCGTCGAAAGCGGGATGCTGACCGCCGACAGCCTCGTCATCCTCCTCCTCCGCAAGGCAGACTGGCACGACGGGCCTGGCATCCGCTACCTCCTCGAGCACGGGGCAGATCCGAACTGCCTGACCCATTGGCGACTCACCGCCTTCCAGCAAGCGGTGAAACGGGACAATGCCCTCGACGTCATCGCGACATTCCTCGATCACGGCGCAGACCCGAGCATGGTGAGCCCGGCAGAAGGGCGTTCGGGCGCGGCGATCGCAGCGCGCCGCGGCCGCGCGGACATTCTCGCTCTCCTCGCGGAGAGGGGGATCACGGTGGCCTTCGAGGGAATCGATCGGCTGATTGCTGCGTGTGCCATCGGCGATACGAACGCGCTTCGCGACATCGCCGAACACGAGCCCGGCTTGGTGGCGACGCTGGCGACCACTGGGGGCCGCGTCCTGGCAGAGTTCGCCGGCGTGGGGAACACGGACGGGGTCAGCCGTCTCCTCGACCTGGGCCTCCCGATCACCGCGCGGTTCGAGGAGGGCGATGGCTATTGGGACGTCGCACGGGACAGCACCGCCCTTCACCTGGCGGCGTGGCGAGCCCACCACGCGACCGTCCAACTCCTCCTCGAACGCGGCGCCGCCGTGGACGCCCGCGACGGGAAGGGGCGCACCCCGCTGATGCTGGCCATCAAGGCCTGCGTCGACTCGTATTGGACGGACACCCGCTCGCCCGCGTCGGTCACGGCGCTCCTCGAGGCGGGTGCTACGCGGGAGGGGGTCACCGTCCCCACCGGTTTCGACGAGGTCGACGCGCTTCTGTCCTAATCGCGCGCCACTTGCCGAGGCAGCTCCATCGAGGCGAGTTGACACTCGCCCGGTCGTGCCTAAGAGATGTGCACCGAATCACAGCCACCCGGCTCCCCTCAGGGTAGATTGGGGATGCGGGCGCCCCGGACCCCCGGGCTCGGCCCGCCCACTCGTCGGAATGAGGCTTCCATGCACCGTGTCCTGGCCCCCGCCCTAGGGGTCGTGCTCCTAGCCGGATTGGTCAGCCCAGCGACCGCCCAGCAGGGCAACCAAAAGAAGAAGGCCGACGCTGCGGCGGCCGTCCAGGTATCAGTCGGGTTCACCGAACGTCAGCGCACGACCATCACATCGTACTTCGCCGAGCACCACGTCGACGTCGCTCCGCTTCCTCCCGGAATCGCAAAGAACCTGGCCCGAGGAAAGCCGCTCCCCCCCGGCATTGCCAAGCGGCGGCTTCCCGACGCTCTCCGGGCAGACCTCCCGCTCCGGGACGGCGTCGAGATCACGCTGTTCGGTGACCGCGTGGTGCTGCTCGAGGCCAGCGGTACCGTCGTGGACATCCTCGCCGACGTGTTCAAATAGCCGTCGTCAACCGGTCCGAGGGTGGGCCGACACCTGAGGAGGGGTCGGCCCTCCCGACCCTCACCAGATTCCCCCCCCCCGCGGCACCCGTTTCCCCACATGGACCGCCCTTTCGCCGATCGGCGCGTGGGGCTCTCATCTACATTGGGCCAATCGCCCTCGAGCCCTTCCGTCCCCCGGGTCAAGCTGCCAATCTTCCCGTGAGGTACCGCAGGTGCATGAATCCCCGCAGGAGGAGCGAGCCCATGTCCAAGAAGATTCTGATGCTCGTTGGCGACTTCGTCGAAGACTACGAAGTGATGGTGCCTTTCCAGGCCTTGCAGGCGGTGGGGCACACCGTCCACGCCGTGTGCCCCGACAAGGCCAAGGGCGCGGCGGTGCGGACGGCCGTCCACGACTTCGAGGGCGATCAGACCTACAGCGAGAAGCCCGGCCACAACTTCTCCCTCAACGCCACCTTCGCCGATATCCGCGAAGAAAACTACGACGCCTTGGTCATCCCCGGCGGACGCGCCCCCGAGTATCTCCGGCTCAACCAGCGCGTAGTGGAGATCATCCGGCACTTCGCCGAGGCCAAGAAGCCGATCGCCGCCATCTGTCACGGCGCCCAACTCCTGGCCGCGGCCCGCGTCATCACCGGCAAGCGCGTCAGCGCCTACCCGGCGTGCGCCCCTGAGGTCGAGCTCGCCGGGGCAACCTACGCGGACATCGCGGTGGACGATGCCGTGACCGACGGATTACTGGTGACCGCCCCGGCCTGGCCGGCGCACCCCGAGTGGATCGGCCAGTTCTTGGCCGTCCTGGGTACTCGCATCAAGCACGAGACGCCGGTCGGCGTCTAGGCTCCCCTGGAGGACGGCCGGCCGGCCAACCCTTTTCCCGGCCAGCTCATCCCAGCCACGTACCCCGCGCGCGCTCTAGCGAGGAGCATGGGTGGGCATCGTACGACGGCGATTCGGAGTTCGCTCTCCTGACCTTCGGGACGACGCCGAGACGGGAGACGACAGACAGGGAACTCGGGTCCGGCGGCCTGCGTTTACCCTGGTGCACGCCAAGCCCCCTGGCCGCGATCGAGCCGCCAGGCGGCGATCCCCCATCCTTCGCGAAGCGCCGACGATGGCAGCCATCCGCATCTCGCACCGACCGACGGGCCTCGTCATTGCCGAGGGCCCGCTGGGGTGGGGCATCACGCGGTTCGTGGGGAACTACTACGTCCGCCGCCGCTACCTCCGGAGGGCGACCTTCACCCCAAGCCCCCTGCCTGGCCTTTGCCCGTACAAGGGGTTGTACCAGTGGCTTCACCTGCGACTCGCAGGCGGCGAATCGAGTCGATACCTGGCCTGGCTCTATTGGCTCCCGAACCCTCTCCTTCCATTCATCTGGTTTCGGGTGGCGATCCCCGGCGATCATCCCGAGATCGAAGTGCGCTCACTCGCCGGCGCTACGGAACGCACCGGCCCGGCAAGGGGACCCCTGACCCGGTAGGATGTTCTGCCTCCCTTCCCTTCTCATTGACCGGAAACCCGCGATCGAGTACATATACCTAGCCAACTAGGTATTGATTCACCGGGGTGCCGATGGCCTCGTCCAAGAACGATATCCTCCAGGGTACGCTCGCCCTCCTGGTCCTCAAGACGCTCGCGGCGCAAGGACCGTTGCACGGCTACGCCCTGACCGCCCGGATCCACCACCTGTCTGCCGACCTCCTCCGCGTAGAAGAGGGCTCCCTTTACCCGGCGCTCCATCGGATGGAACAGGACGGCTGGCTCCGATCGTCGTGGGGAACCACGCCCAAACGCCGCCAGGCCCGTTTCTATGCAATCACCCCGCGCGGCCGGCGGCAGCTGGCGCACGAGGAAGCCAGTTGGGCCCGGCTTGCCGAGGGCGTCCGCCGGGTACTTCGATATGCCTGAGGGCTCCGGCCGCCATGGCGTGGCTTAGGCGGCTGTGGAATCGGGCCCGAGCGGCCCGCGTCTCCCGTGACATCGAGCGCGAACTCGCCTTCCACCTGGCCGAGCGGGTGGACGAGCTCATGCACCAGGGAATGCCCGAGCCGGAGGCGGCCCGGGAGGCCCGACGCCGCTTGGGGAACTACACCCTACTCACCGAACGTACCCGCGAGGTCGATATGTTCACCTGGCTCGACTCCCTCTTCGCCGACCTCCGCTACGCGGTTCGCACCATGCGGTCGAGCCCCCTCTTCACCACGGTCGTCGTCCTCTCATTGGCCCTCGGCATCGGCGCCAACACGGCCATCTTCAGTCTCGTCAACGGCCTCCTCCTCCGGGCGCTCCCGGTCGCCGAGCCCGCGGAACTGGTGCAGGTCAGCACCGACTCGTCGCACTTCGGATCCTTCACCAATCCCCTGTGGGAGGCCTTCCGCGACCGGCAGGATGCCTTCCGCCAAGTGGCCGCCGTCGGCTACGCACGCCTCACCACCACCGCCGAGGGGACCGTCACGCTCCTCCACGGGAATTGGGTGAGCGGCGGGTTTTTCGCGACCCTGGGCGTGCCGGCAGCGATCGGTCGGACGATCGCCCCAAGCGACGACTTCCGCGGCTGCCCGGCGATTGCCGTCCTCGGGCATGGATACTGGGCGCGCGCTTACGGGAGCGACCCCGGCGTCATCGGCCGCGCCATCGACTTGAACGACAAACCCGTGACGATCGTCGGGGTGGCGGCCCCGGCGTTCTTCGGCATCCGGGTCGGGAGCATAACGGATCTCTATCTCCCTCTCTGCGCCGAGGCCGCGATCCGGGGGCGCTACTCGGCCCTCGATGGGCGGAGCACCTTCTGGCTCCGTGTGCTCGGCCGACGCCCTTCGGGTACCGACACGGAGGAGCTGGCGCGACACCTCACCGCGCTCGCGCCGACCCTCTACGATGCCGCCGTGCCGCTTCGGTGGGGGCCCGAGCGGCAAGAGGCCTTCCGGCGCGGGACCCTCCTCGTGGCCCCGGCGGCGACGGGCGTGTCGTCCGTGCGGGATCGTTACCGGGACATCCTCATCGCGCTCCTTGGCATGGTGAGCCTGTTTCTCTTGATCGCCACCACCAACGTGGCTTCCCTCCTACTCGCTCGAGCGACGGCGCGTCAGCGTGAGATCGCCATGCGGATCGCCATCGGCGCGGGTCGCGGCCGGTTGATCCGGCAATTCCTGACCGAGAGCCTCCTCCTCTCCCTGACCGGGGCGGGGCTCGGACTCCTGTTTGCCGGATGGAGCGGCCGACTCATCGTCACGATGCTCTCGACCCGCTTTAACGTCATCACCCTCGACCTATCGCTCGATACCCGGGTGCTGGCGTTCACCGCCGCGGTCGCGATTCTGACCGGCGTGATCTTCGGCTTGGCGCCTGCCTGGCGGGCTCTCGGCGTGGAGCCCCAGGGCGCACTCCACGCGGGTGGCTCCGGAGTCACCGAGGGTGGTGGACGCGCCACGCTCGGGAAGGTCCTGGTCGTCGGCCAGGTGGCGTTCTCCCTGGTGCTGCTCATGGGCGCGTTTCTCTTGATGGGGACGTTCTGGCGATTGCAGACGCTGGACCCCGGCTTTCGGCGTTACCAGGTGTTGCTCGCCTCGGTCAACGCCCCCAGGAGCGACACCGCAGTGACCGGCCCCCGCCCCCGGATGCGGGACCTGCTGACCTCCCTCCGCGGGCTCCCGGGCGTGCGGGCTGCCAGCGCCAGCGAGCTCACGCCGATCGAGGGGAGCTCGATGAACGACAACGTGCTCACCGATCCGTCCGACCCTCGCGGCGATGCCGAGGTCGTGTGGTTCAACCGTGTCAGCGACGGGTATTTCGAAACCCTGGGGACGCGGCTCCTGGCCGGTCGCGACTTCCGCCCCGAGGATGGTGAGGCCACGGAGCGCCTCGCGATCGTCAATCCGACGATGGCGCGCCGGGTCTTCGGGACGCCGGACGTACTGGGCCGTGAATTCCGCACCCGGGTGAGTGACACGGAGGCGAGCCCGCCTTATCGCATTGTCGGGATCGTGGAGGACGCCAAATACAAATCCCTTCGCGAGGACATGCTGCCGACCGCCTACACCCCGCTCACACCCCAGGATCGACGGGCGGGGGATCTCACTTACCAGCTCGCGACCATCACGGCGGCAACGACGCAGATCGGCAGCGTCAGGGCCGCCGTCACCGCCGTCGACCCGACACTCCGCGTGGAATTCACCACGCTGGCGGACCAAGTGGCGGACTCTCTTACCCAAGAGCGCCTCCTCGCAATCCTCTCGGGGTTCTTCGGAGCCCTGGCGGTCCTCCTCGCCACCCTCGGGCTCTACGGCCTCATGTCGTACACGGTGGCGCGCCGCGCCCGGGAGATCGGCATCCGGATGGCGCTCGGGGCGAGCCGAGCAGGGGTGCACGGGATGGTGCTGGGAGAGGTCGCCCGCTTGGTGGGCTTGGGCGTGACCATCGGGGTGCTGGGGAGCCTGGCCGCCGCCGGATTGATCGCCGGCTTCCTGTACGGCGTCCGACCCCTCGACCCCGCGTCGCTCGCCAGTGCGACGGCGCTCCTCTTGGTGGTGGCGCTCCTGGCCGGCCTCCTCCCCGCACGGCGGGCCAGTCGCGTCGATCCGTTGGTCGTCCTCCGCGAGGACTGAGCCGGGCAGGACTCGGTGCTGGCGGGAACAGACGGACGGTGCTACCGTAGCGAGGAATTTCGGCTCGCCGCCGAACAAGGTCCACTCGTCCCCGGAGGCTCAATGGCTGTGCTCGGATCCGCCGTGCTCCAGGAGTCGTATCAAGGA
>Ga0055481_10000457_pt1 | contig 13554 bp, 13 predicted proteins | sample Muzzi_PWC_D2_FD_57936 | JGI IMG/M metagenome (GOLD analysis project Ga0055481, IMG submission 57936) | Wetland microbial communities from San Francisco Bay, California, USA, that impact long-term carbon sequestration - Muzzi_PWC_D2 | ecosystem: Environmental > Aquatic > Marine > Wetlands ... | reverse complement strand
GTGGGGAGCGACGAGAAACTCGATACCGCCACCCGGGCGGGTGCGGAGTTGGTCATCAACTATCGCCGCGACAGCTTCGCTGACTCGGTGCTGGATTGGACGGACGGTGTCGGCGTCGACGTGATTATCGATAACGTAGGGGCAAGCGTGTTCGAGGACAACTTGCGCGCGCTGCGGGTCGGTGGAATCTTCGTCAACTTCGGGCTCGTCGGTGGCATGACTGCGAAGCTCAATTTCAAGGAACTCTTTTTTCGGCAGCACCAGTTGCGAGGCTCTTTTATGGGGAGCATGGACGAGCTTCGGCGCGGGCTCGCCATGCTTGCAGAGCAGCAGGTCAGAGCCGTCATCGACAGAACATACCCGCTGGCCGAGGCGGATCAGGCCCACGTCTACATTGCATCACGGGCCGTACGCGGCAAAGTGGTCCTCCTACCGTAGGATTGGAGCCGGCGGTAAAACGTCATTTGCTGAGGATGGCGTCGCCACGAATGCCGTCTCGTACGATCAAGTCCTTCACCCCGACTCGGTCCAGATCGGCGTCGGTGGCTGATATCCCGAAGTAACCGTGCGACAAAACCGCCACCCAGCCGGTGGAGCCATTCGCCGGGTCGGCCACCGCAGGCGTTGCTTTGACGTACACGGTGTTCAACTTGTTTGTGGGATTGGTCGGAAAGGGCTTGCGCAAATAGGGTCCGAAGCGGTACCTGCTCGTAGGCGCATCGTTGGTGTAGCCGTCGGCGTCCGAGTACATCGTGAGTTGTTTGACGAAGTCGGTCCCCGAGGGGGTGCCGTTGGTCGGGTTGTAGCCTGGGTAGTCGCCGTGCTCGGCATAATACATGTCGATGGTTTTTCGAACGGATGCCAGTGTAGCCTCGAGGGCGGCTGTCCGGGATGATCCGGCGGCCCCGGAGATGCGCGGGATCGCGATCGCCGAGATCGTTCCGATGATCGTCACGACGATGACCAGTTCGACCAGGCTGAACGCGGGACGAATTCGCCGTCGTGTAGATGACGTCTTGTTCAATCGCATTTGACCAAACCGCCTCAAGATTCGACCGCCATCACGGCGCAGCCATGGTGCGCAAGATCCCTCGTCCTCCAAAAAACCGCGCCTTGGCGGAAGGCCGAAGGCGCGGTTTCAGATACTCTTCGATCGTCAGCGAAAGCACACCAAGCCGCGGTGCATCAGTCCCCCACTGAAACTGGTCGGCGCCGAAATATCGAGGCTTCTGTTGGGCGGATTCGGGCATCACACCACGGATCCGATCGCCCCCAATCCTAGCCCGTACCTAGTATGAACTGTACGGGATGGTGTCTTCGTCCGTTTCTGCCGCCAACAGGTTGCAGATAAATGTGCCCGTGTCCGTGCTGTAGGCCCAGGCCGTCGTTCCGTCGGCTGTCGGATCACCCGAACTGACGATTGACAGATCCGATTGCCCCTTGAGTGTGCCGACGGGCAACGCCGGGAAGCCGGTGCGAAGGTACGGGCCGAAGTCACCGGCCGGGTCCAGGGTACCGGTGAAGTCCGTCTTGGCGCGCAGCAGACCCTCGATCGTAGCCTTGTCGGCGCCCTGGGGAAACTGCCCGCCGTGCTCCGCAGCGTACATGTCAATCGCGTTGCGAATGCCGGCCAGCGAGGCGCGTAGCGCGGCGTCACCGGCGCCCTTGGCACCACGACTGATTCTCGGCACAGCGATCGCCGCGATCACGCCGATGATCACGACCACAATCACGAGTTCCACGAGACTGAATCCGCCCCGCCTCATTCTGTTTCTCATCATCGTTCATCCGCCCTATCATTAGACCAGTTGATTTTTCCGGAAACCCCCGCGCCGCGCACCCGCGACGCTTCCGGATCCCTCGATTCTGCATCCATCCTATCGACCCTGGATTTCAGGTACTTTACCTTTGGTGGGACGGCAAATTGTCCAATCCGGACGTTAGTGTCACGGGTCCGTCATAGCAGGAAAAGACGGCCTGATTACCGGAAATGCGGTCGAGCGTACACCCGTCGAAAGCCTGTCCTTCTCGGACCCAGTCGTCGCCGAGTACCGCGACTCGCAGGCGCCCGACCACCATGACGGCGTTCAAGGTGTGCGTGGATGCGAATGCAGACCCGCTAATCCCGTCGCCGGAAGGACCGCTGTGCGCATTTTCGGACTGTGCATCGCCACCCGGCGCCTCCGTCGACAGTGCGTCTGCCGCCCTTGGTGGCGCAAAAAGATCACGAATGGGCTGGGTACGGTCCCACGCTTCAATCGTACGCGGGAACGGCAACCGCGGGATGGACACCGGGGGTGCGGTATCGACAGCCGTGGAAAGGTCGGATTGGGCAGCCAGAATCGCCTCGGGCCCGGTGATCGGCGATGTCGGCACCAGTCGATCGATGATGAGCGCAAGACCGCACAGCCCGACGATGCCGAGATAGAGCTTCTTCTTCGGCGCCGCCATCAGCCGGTCTCCTCACTCGGTGTGTCCCCACTGGGTGCCGAAAAGAGGCTCACCGTGAAGGATGCCTTCCTTCTCGCGATCTTATCCTGCCGAGACTTGGTGCCATCTTCCAGCCGAAGATAGCCTATGTCCGCCCAGAACGAAGATTCCTCAATCGCAATCAGGAAATCCAGGATGTTCCCCGTCGTCCCGGTCATTTCGTAGGAATAACGCTGCTCGATCAGGCCCGGATAGGTTTTCGCCTCCACCGGAATCTGGCGAATTACGCGCAATTCGTGCCGCGCCGCCAGTTCCAGCACCTCTTGCGAGTAAGACTCGATCGGCGTCTGGGTTGGCAACTGGCCGGTTGATTCAAGATGGCCACGCTTCCGCACCAAACGGGCCTGTTGTTCGGCCATGATACGCCCGATGGAAGCGAGATCACGCCGCGCGTCCGACACCTGGCCGGTCAGCGTCCGCAGACTTGCCGAGGCCTCATCTGCGCGAACGAAAAACAACCATGCGGAGACTAGGACACAGACCGCCACTGCCGCGCTGCCCAGAACATCGATTGCCAAAAGTCCACTATGCGCCTGACGCATGATCTACCACTCGCACGTTACTTCAAATCGGTAGTACAACGCGCTCAAGATTGACTCCTCCTGCGAGCGCTCCAGGTCGACGCGAGCGAACACCGCCGACTCCTGCAGTGCTTGCACGAAAACATTCGGGTCGGAAGCTACGGGGGCGAATCCTACAATACGTAATCGCCTGGGCGCTTCGATCATCACAACAGTATCTTTCGCACTTTCAGCCCCTGACGCAGGGGGCGCGGTGCGCTTGCGGAGACTCTGTATCGGCTTATCCGGTTCCGTTGCCAACGATCTCAACCAACACCCTTCAGGCAGGCATCGCGCGAGAAGGGCGATCATGCCGGACCAGGACCTTTTGGTTCGTAGCGCCGTGGCATGCTCAATCTCGTGTTCCACAGCCTGCAGGTCGCTCGTGACGCTCCGGAGGGCCGACCGAGCCTCTGCGAGTTGCGTCTGTATGCGGTCGCAGGAATCCCTTAGCTGAGTTGCCTCGGCGCGGCGGGTCCAATCCATACCGGCCGAAATACACAGCGCCAGCAGGCCGAGGGCCAGTACTCCTCCCCACCGTGCGAACCGGGCGCGCCGAAGCTGCTTGTATTGTTCGGACAGCGGAATGAGATTGACACCGACCATTCGCTAATCCTCGATCGCCAAGCCAATGGCAAGGGCATACTCGTCCAGGTGCACCGAATTGATCGTCCCATGCTCGAGACGGGAGGCCGTGTCAGCCGCCAGCTGCGATCCGCGCTGCACCTGAATTCCGAGGGCTTCTGTGAGATGCTCAGGAAGGTTATGCAGGGCCGCGCCGCCACCCACGAGAATGAGCTTTCCAGCCTCGCGACCGCCGTAGCAACTCAGCACGTATTCGTAGGATCGCTTGATTTCCGTGGCGATCGCCCTCAAATCGTTCTTCATGATGCCGGCAAGAACGCCGCCCAGCTCTTTCAAAGGAAGTCGGTCACTGCCCTCTCGGTAGCCTCTTTCACCCGCGCCGATGCCGGCGTCACACTTGTGCACCTCCGCGGATTTCTCGCTGACCTGCAGTTCCTCTGCGATGCGACGTGTCCAGGCGTCACCACCCCGACCCACATCGCGAACGAGCACAGGCACATCGTCCACACAGACCACCAGCCGGGTATGCCTGAATCCCAGGTCGAGTATTCCCCACACACAGTTTTCCGGCCAGGCAGCGATCACACTCCCAAAGCGTGCCAATGCCGTGGCTGCGACGTCTACACACACACACATCAAACCGGTATCGCGGCACAACGTCACCGCATCGACCACCGTTTTGGTCAGCGCTGCCACGCCGATGGCGTTCGGAACTGACGGCCGTGCCTTGGGGAGGTGCCAATAGCGGGTCTCCAGGGGCTCGTGGTCGCGCGTGGTCAGGCGCTGGACTTCCCACTGCACGATTCTTTCCACTTCGTCTGGGGACGACTGGACCACACCTTCCGGCAGCTCTATGGCGTGCACCTCGAGTTCCGGCGTATTCATGGCTGTGTGAACGCCGGTCCCGCGGAAGTTCGCACCGGACATGCACCGCGCAAGGCTAGATACCACCGGAGAACGACCCTTCGCCTCGTGTTCCTCGTTGAACTGCCAGGTCTGTCTGCCCACATGCTCGACTGAATAGGACGATCCTGTGGCAACCAACTGTACGGCACGCACCGTCCGCGCACCGATATCGAGACCGATTGGCGATGCTTTTCTTCTGCCTAATTTCAAAGTCGCCAGCGCCATTCTGAGTCCTACTACTTTATGGCTGCAGTGAGGTCGAAGAGCGGCAGAAAGAGCGATATCGCCACACCACCGACCACGATACCCATCCCAATCAATATCAACGGCTCGATGAGCCGGGTCACGGCGTTGACCAGCTCGGTGTTCGTTTCGTCCAGAATGTCCGCCACGTAGCTCAAAGAGCCGCCGAGCGCTCCACTATCTTCGCCGGTGTGGATCGCCTGATAGATATAAGGCTCCACCAGTGGGCTGTTCTGGAAAGCCGCACTCAGCGATCCGCCTGAGGTAACGGCGTCCTCAATACGATCGAACAGTTCCTGGTACCTGCGATTTGCCGTGGATGACCGCGCAAGGTCCAGCGTCTCGAGGAGTCCCACACCGCTTTCCAGAAGAGTCCCCATCGTCCGGAATATCTGACCCTGGATAAGACGCGATCGCAGACGACCGATCACCGGAATGCCTATTTGGACATCGGTCAGAAACTGCCTTCCCACCCTGCTCTTCAGCGCCCACACGACGGAGGCTATGATCGCGGCGAGAGTTCCGCCGACAATCATCCAGTTATCACGTACCGTCTCCCCTACGCCGAGAAGAAACTGCGTGGATGCAGGCACCTCCACCGCCAACCCACGAAACATCTCTGCAAACCGGGGCAGAACAAAGAAGAGCAGCACGGACATGATCCCCGAGCACATGGCGATGAGAAGCACCGGGTAAGCAAGCGCTCCCAGCAGCTTTTTGACCATGGCGCGGCGCTTGCCGACGATGCCGGCGAGCCGTTCGAACATCTCGGGCAGGGTGCCGCTCGCCTCGCCGGCCGCTACGATTGCGCAGAATACGGCGTCGAACGTTCGCGGGAATCGCCGCAACCCGTCGGTCAGCGTAGTACCGTCTTCCAGATCCAGAACGATCTTGTCGAGCAGCGCCTGTTGGCGTCCATTGCGAAGTTGACGGCGGATGGCCGTCAAGGCCGGTACCACGCCACTGCCCGCACGCAGGAGCATGGCAATCTGTCGCGTCACAAGTGACAGCGTCTTCAATGGGAGATGCGGCTCTGCGGCGTCGGCCACCGGCTTCTTGGTCGCGTTCTTGGGACTCGCCGCGCCCTCCGCCTTCGTCACGAACAGACCACGACTCCTAAGGAGTTCAACGGCCTCACGCGGCGTGTCCGCCTCCACCGCATCGTGGCTCTTGTTCCCCTGCGCATCGATAGCTTCGTAGGTGACGATCATACGAGGACCTCAATGCCTTCGCCCGACGGATTCCCCACCGATATCGCCTCAGAGCGCGTGACGCGGAGAACCTCCTCCAACGTGGACTCGCCGCGTTCGACGACCTCCAGCGCCTTGACACGCAGCGACTTCCAACCGGTTTGCGCGAGGTAGGTACGAATCTGGGTTTCCGAGCCAACGTCATGAATCAGCCGCTTCATCTCGGCATCGAGCACCATGACTTCGTAAATGCCGATGCGCCCGCGAAAGCCCGTGTTGCTGCACTCGCGGCATCCCTCGCCCTTCTGAAACAGTTCTCCGCTACGGTGCTCCCAACCCACACTTTCCAGCAGCTTTTGCGGCGGATAGTAGGCTGTGACGCAGGATGGACAGATCTTCCGCGCCAGTCGCTGTGCGACAAATCCCACCACGGATGAGGATATCAGGAACGGCTCGATCCCCATATCGAACAGACGCATGATCGCACCCGGACAATCATTCGTGTGCAATGTCGACATGACCAGGTGACCGGTCAGAGCCGACTGAATCGCGACGCCGGCCGTATCCTGGTCACGAATTTCGCCGACCATGATCACGTCCGGGTCCTGCCGGAGGATCGAACGCAAGGCCCGGACAAACGTGAGCCCCACACGCTCGTTCACCTGAATCTGATTGATCAACGGAAGCTGGTACTCGACCGGATCCTCGATGGTGACGATGTTGACGGCCTCACTGCGCAGCATGTCCAAGGCCGAATAGAGCGTAGTGGTTTTGCCACTTCCGGTCGGGCCGGTGACCAACATGAGGCCGTACGCGCTGCGGATCATCGCCTCGACGGCCGTGCAATCCTGTTCCTGCATCCCCAGATTGCTCAATTCGAAACTCAACTGGGTCTTGTCCAGGATTCGAAGTACTACTTTTTCACCGAGGATCGTCGGCATCGTGGATACGCGAAGGTCAATCTCTCGACCGTCGGCCACGATGTGCACGCGCCCCTCCTGCGGCAATCGTTTCTCCGAAATGTCCATGCGCCCGATCACTTTCACGCGCGACACGATCGCCGCGTGCATGCCGCACGGCGGCTTGAGCATTTCGCGCAAGTGCCCGTCAATGCGGTAGCGAATGTGTGTCGCATCACGATCAGGCTCGATATGAATATCGCTCGCCCCCTCTCGCAGTGCCGTGAGCACGGCGAGGTTGACAAGATTCACGATGGGGCTTCCTTCGATCATTTGATCGAGGTCGGTAACGCCTCCCTCGTCGATGGCCTCGTTTTCCGTAATGTGAATGTCGCTTTCCTCCATGGAAGCGAGGAAGGAATTGACATTCACCTCGGCTGCGAGGTACTTTCGCTGGAACTCCTGCAAGTTGTCCTCGAGTACCAGAATCGGTCGAATTGTACATTTGGTGACATTGCGCAGCCGGTCCTGGATGGGAAGGGACTGCGGGTCGGTCATCGCCACGGTCAGCACATCTCGCACTTTGAACATCGCGAGCACTTGCAGGCGTTCAGCCTCTTCCTTTGGAATGCACTTGGCTACCTTCGGATCGATCAACCCGTGGCGCAGAACGCACCCCTTGACTCCCAGCCTCTTGGAAAGGCTGTTGACCAGTGACGCGGAGGAAATGGCCCCCGAATCCACGAGCGCACCACCGATACGCCCGCCGCTGGTGCGTTGTTTCGCCAGCGCATCGGCCAGTTGTTCCGGTGTGATCAGCCCTTCGCGAATGAGCTGCTCGCCCAGACGCACCGCGATTCCAATCTGCAGCTTGGCCATATCCAATCAGTTGCGTGACAAGGATGCGTTTAGAGATAACTCCTGACCGCGTCCTCGACATTCTCAAAGAGCTGAAAGCGCTCCGTCAGTCCAGTCAGTTCCAGGATTTCCCGACAGGTCGGCAGCACGCCGGCCAACTTCAAGCTTACCGCGCGATCCACCGCTTCGTCTGCGCCGTCCAGCAGCAGCTCAAGCGCCGCACTGTCCATGTAAGCGACCTCCGCCATGGCGACGACAACACGCGGGTTAGATACGCGCAGGTGTGCCATGAGGGCGCGCCCGAGCTGTTCGCTGTCATCTTCGACGAGCGCGCCCAGCGGCTTCAAGACGTCCACAGATCCGACGCGTTGATGCTCGACCCTCATGATGCGACTCCCGTGGCGGTTGCTTCGCATGACAGGTCCGCCACACAGCGCATGTTTTCCTCTCGTGCGCGTTTGCTGTGTACCAACGCCTGTGATAGCAGCGACCGCGCATCGGGTTGCTTGGCACCGCTGCCGGCGAGCCCGCACCGTAACTGCATGTAGCAACCCCAGCGCGACTCGTCGCGACATACGGTCTCCATTTGAGACAGAATCTGGCCCACGATCAGAGACGCAAGCTCAGAATCGACCCGGCGAAGCAGCACGAGGAACCGGGAACCGTCAAACCTCCCCACGGCGTCGTCCGATCGTACCTTGCGCCGTAGGACCGCGCTAATCTCGGCGACAAGGACATCAGCCGTCTCCCACCGCCCACCGTCGTTCAGTTCGCGCAGACGCTCGACGGCAATCACCGCCAGCGCCACAGGCTCGCCGCGTGCGTAGGAGTCCGCGAGGGATTGATCGGCGGCTTGCAGAAACGCCTCACGCGAATGCAGTCCGGACACTGGATCGCCCGCCAGAGCCTCCCGGGCGATGCACGCCTCGCGCAGGGTCAACCACCAAAGATTGACGACCTTCTCCATGACTCTCAGAGATGGCCTCGGGTAATGGGAAAGTCCGTCGAGTTCGTTCACCACAACGACACCAAAGCGGTGCGATCCGTCTCTGATCGCAAAACACCAAACCGGCGCATGCCGCGTGTCGTCCGCCAGTTGGTCGATGAGATCGCCGTGCATGGCGTCGCCCGTCACGTAGGGGCAGCCACTGGTGACGACATGGCCGACGATACCGGTCCGTGCGGACAAGTGAGGCACATCGTGAGGCGCGTCATGACTGCGAAGTGGAATAAGCTCGCCCGTCTCCACCAACGCCCGATACGGACGAACGCGATTGGCACCGCAAGTTTGCCTCAGTGTGGTTCTGATCAACTCGTCGAATGCGATCCATGGATCTGCGTCCAGCCGGTGCTCATGAAACCACTCCTGATACTGCTGCATGGCGTCCTGCAAACGGTTCACGAACTCGCCCTGCCCACGATCCGCAGGCGGACCGGAACCCGCGGCTGACCCGCGGCGTCTGGCGAGCCCATGGGAATCGGCGGCCAACACCATATCACCGGCCCAAGCTCCCATGGCCACAATAGATGATGCACCAGCCACGAGGGCGGCCATGGTCAGCACGTGACCCCAGACGGCATTCGGTGCGGAAGCCAGCACCAATAGGAGCCAAAAAACGGCGCATATGACGCCTAGCCCGATGCCGCGGCCACGCCCCAACAGACGTCCGCCGACCCCGACACCGAGTATAATCGGAAACCACGGCAGTAAAAGCGTTGTCAGATGCACGTCATGCATACTTCGTCGTATCCTGTGCCGAACCTGGAATCTGGGCGAGGCTGCTGGCGCGCTCGACAAGCCGGTCCCATGCCCCCTCGTCGCCCTCCGTGATTTCCTTGATCATGTCGATGAACTCCACCACGATCTCCGGATCCACGACCCGCCCAGCCTCTTCTTCAAGAATACCTAGCGCGCGGCGCCAGTCGAACGCCTTCCGGTAGGACCTGTCCGAGGTCAGCGCGTCGAATATGTCGGCGATCTGTATGACACGTGCCTGGAGTGGTATCTCTTTCCCCTTTAGCCCCGTCGGATATCCGCCGCCGGCGTAATGCTCATGATGGTACAGAACCCCGTCCAGCGCATCAGCGAGCTGCGGTACTTTTTCGACAACCTGGTGGCTGCGCACCGGGTGCTCCTTGATGTGCGCGAATTCTTCATCCGTGAGCTTTCCCTCCTTCTTCAGCACATCGTCGCGGATGCCGATCTTGCCGACGTCGTGTAACAGCGCGCTCCACTGGAGCATTTGAAGATCCCTTTCAGTCAATCCGATACGCGCCCCCAACATGGTTGCGTAGTAGCCCACGCGTAACGAATGACCCGATGTATAGGGGTCCTTTTGATCGACTGCGTTGACCAGCGAGCGTACCATCGCGAGCGACATCTGCCGCAGCTCGGACACCAATCGATGGTTCCGAATCAGATCGCCGCAAAACATTGACAGCGCTTCGAGCAACATCATGTCGCTGACGTGGAATTCCGACGCGCTGCTTTTCTGCGCGACGACCATGGCGCCCATGAAGACGTCGCCGCCGAACACAGGCCCGACCAGAACCTGTCGCTGTCCGGTGCCCTCGGTCTCATGCGGTCGCGGCTCAACGGTCACCGCGCGCTCATTGCGTGCGCGGTCGATCAGCCTGCGCAACCAATCGTCTGCGTTGACGGCATCGCCTTCAAAGACCCAGCCCTCTGGGCCGTGTGGATACGCTGCCGCGACCATGCAGTCGCTATAGCTGCTTCGCAGACTTACCGTGAACAAACGCAGAACTTCGGCTTCGCTGTCCACCGTAGCCAGCTTGCGTGTGACGTCGAACACGACGCCGAGTTGCTCGTAGAGGCCCAGCAGTTCCTCCGCCATGCCTTCGTGCTCGGACGCCATTTGCTCCGCGAGGTCGGAGAGGCTCCACAGTTTGGCGTCTAACTTCGGCGCCGTATCGAGTTCGGCGATACAACCGCGCAGCTCCTGCAAGGTCCTTTGCACTCCGGACGACTCGCGGGCGCCCGAGTCGGTTGGCGACGTACCGAATTCCCTGGTCACGTCGTGGCCTCCTCGATTGCTGCCTCTGCCAATAACTTCTCAATGTCAGCGACCAGCCGGGAGGGTACGAACGGTTTCGGGCAAGTCTTGACTTGGAGCGGCTTCAACTCCACGGCAAGCGATCGCTGGTCACATCGGGCCGTGACCAGCAGAATAGGGGTCTTGAGCCCGAGCTGGTGTCGCACAGCTTTGACCAGTCCAAGGCCGTCCAGAATCGGCATGTTCATGTCGGAGATGATGAGATCCACCGTTTCGCGGTCGAGCACATCAAGTGCCATTCTTCCGTCCGACGTTTGAAGCACGGAATGCCCTTGTCGCGTCAGCCACATCGACATGACCCGCGAAATGTGGGCCTCATCTTCAACGATAAGAATCCTAGCCATGCGTTACACCTCCTCGGCCGCCGAAAGAGCCGATGCGCGGGATTCGCGATGTGGAATCCGGACCATGAACGTGGAGCCTTCTTTGACCTTGCTGATCAGTTCGATGTCGCCGTTGTGCCGACGGACGATTTCGCGCGCCGTGTACAGGCCGATACCGGATCCCGTCTCCTCTTTCACTTCGTCGTTGCGGCCCCTCTGAAATTTATCAAACACGCGGGCTTGATCCTCGGCGTCGATGCCGATTCCGTTGTCCTTGAAAGTCAGCAGGGCCGTGTCGCCCGTGTACTGACAGCCGATTTGAACGGTGCCCCCCTTTGGCGTGTACTTGATGGCGTTGCCCAACAGGTTGTTGACGACCACCGCGAGCTTGTCTTGATCGGCACGAATCGGTTCCATCTTGGAGGGTAGTGCCAGAATCAACTCGATGTCCTTTTCGTCTGCCAGTCCGCGAACATCCCGTACGCCATCCTCCAGGAGGACCCTGAGATCCACCTGATCAATGTGAAGTTGGATGCTTCCGACTTCCAATTGGGATACGCTAAGAATATCCTCGATGAGACGCGAGAGCCGACGCGTTTCCTTGGTGATGACATTATAGCACTCGGTAATGACCTTCGGATCGTCGAACATGCCACTGGACAGCGTCTCGGCGTAGGCCCGGATGTTCGTCAGTGGCGTGCGCAGCTCGTGCGTGACTTGGGCGACAAACTCCTCGCGCGCACACTCAGATCGCCGTTGTTGGCTCACGTCTCGCACGATGACCAGGCATTCACCCTGGCGCTGCGCTCGAAGCAGCGGTACGATCCAGAGGCGATAGAAGTTTGGGTTGCCGGAGTCGTCGCCTGTATCGAGCGTCGTGGATTTCGGTTCAAAGGCACCGCTCGGTGTCAGCGCGCTCCGTACCTGGTCGAGAATACGTGTTCCGATGTCGTTCGACCGAGCATCGTTCAGCGACATCTCTTTGACATTCTCGATTTTCCAACCCAGCAAACGAAGCGCGGCAGCGTTCACATAATCGAATCGATCCTCGTCGACGATATGGAACAGTGCGTCCGGGAGCGCATGGAGTGCCTCGGCGAGTGCACCACCGGCCGAGTGCTGAAGGGCACGTGACAGTTCGTCGTTGGCCTCATGGCGATTGAGCGCTTCGGAAAGCTCGGCCGTCAATCCTACGAGCTGGTTCCACGCCCCGGTGATCTTGTCCGTGCCGTCCGCAATGTGCAGCGCTGTGAGGTCCGCTTCAACCCGCGGATCGTGCCGTTTGAGTCGCCCCGCAATCGACACCGCCCCCCGGAGATGACTTCGAAGCCGCCGATAGAGCGCAAACAAAGCACCGAATGCAACCAGAATCACGGTTAGCGCGTTGGCCCAGCCGGCCAGGACCGATTCGTCCGTCGTAGCGATCCGGATGCGTCCTTCGAAATAACGCGACGACGCGCTCTTGCCGGCGGCACCCCGGTCACTTGTTCGGTTCGGGCCTACTTCCGTAGCCGCGATCTGGGCGGAGCGTGGAGCCACATCGAGCGGGGCCCGGACACGCACCTCCTCCTTGCCCTTCTCCGCGTCATACACCGTTTCCAGTGAAAACCCACCTGGCGGCGACGGACCCCAGTCGGATGCCACCACCGAACCGATTTCGATCGCGCGCGTAGACGCCAGTACGCGACCGCCCGCGTCCACAATGCGCAGCCACCGACTTGGAATCTCTGCCGCGAACCGGTTCAGTGCGCCGCGGCAAGCGAACATCGCTTCCGTGTCGGACTCGGCGTGCCGCTGTGCGAAGGTGAGACGTTCGGTCAAGTCCCGCACGAGATAGTGTACGCTTGACTCGACCATACGCGTGGTATCCGATCGTGCCTGATCGACTCCGAAGCGCGCAACACCGGCCAGTCCTACCAGGTAGATCACCACCAGGGAAAAGCCGAACCACCGCGGCACTTCCTCGGCGGTCCAGAAGTCTTTGAACTTTTGCCAGACCCGACTCATTCGGTATTGATCTCGCTTGGAAGACTGCGCATAAGAACCCCTATGCTTATCGTGTAGGCCCTATCATCGCTTGACTAGAACAGCTTCGTCGCGGACCGATAGCATATGGGCGATACGCTCATCGATAAGTCGTTCTTATGGGGCGTCCTGATGACACGATGGACGTCCCTGTTGGCAGGCTCAACGAGCAAGACTAGCAGGCGATAGGTCAACGTCCATAACTCTAATCCTCGCAATCAATGTGCGACCGCATGCGTAGCGTCGTGGAGTAACGCGCGAGAGAGATCGACGCAGCCGGCTGCCCGTCACGACGACACGCATGCTACCCGAAAATCGGACGGGGTCGGCAGTTGCTCTCAGCGCAACACCAGACGACTCGAGTTCGTCGTGTGCAAGGGGAACACAGGGCACCATGCCGG
>Ga0055481_10000456_pt1 | contig 13555 bp, 8 predicted proteins | sample Muzzi_PWC_D2_FD_57936 | JGI IMG/M metagenome (GOLD analysis project Ga0055481, IMG submission 57936) | Wetland microbial communities from San Francisco Bay, California, USA, that impact long-term carbon sequestration - Muzzi_PWC_D2 | ecosystem: Environmental > Aquatic > Marine > Wetlands ... | reverse complement strand
ATAAGCGCCCCTGTGTTACAGGTTCGGGGCGCTGGCCTGATCTTCAAAGGGGGGTCAACGATGGATTTCTTGGAAATGACCATAATATATCCCCGTACAGGTTACGTCGCATAAGATATATTATGTAAACTTATGGGTGTGGGCCGATGAGATGAGTCGTGGTCGATGAACGTACGACGAAATTAGTATCCCCTTCTTGGAAAGAACAGTCCTAGATGACAAAACTATTGCATCTGACAAGTGACACCGCGAAGCCGAGCGCACCAGAAGGTTTAATCAAGCTGCGGTAATGAAACGCTTCGAGCAATTCCTTTATACCGGGACTCCCCCCTCTGCGGCAGAATGTCATGGTATTCCACGCCATCTTTAATCGCCTTATTCACCAAGGCCATGAGCTTGTCGGTTTCTATGCCATGATCATCCCAATCGCAATCATTGTCAGAGGATTCAACTTGTTTCCGAGGAGTGGCGTGGAGACTCTCCCGAACTTGACCAGTCAATCGATTATCAACTGAATACGGGTTGTCCTCTCCTTGCAAGTTGGGCTGGTCGTGAAATATTTTAACAAGACCGTTCCGATTAGCAAATTGACAGTTATCATAAGATGACCGCCGGTCGTATTGCCTCACTATTCGTCCGACTGGAATTGCCCTGGAGCCAGCTCGATGCCCTACCGTCAAAGCACGGACAAACTCATGGCCCGCCTGGAGACTTCTGCCGAGGGTCTGTCGTCTGCAGAAGCCGCCCGCCGTCTGACGAGGGACGGGGCCAACCTTTTGGAGCGGGTCAAGCCGGTTAATCCTGTTCAGCTGTTTTTTTCCCAGTTCAAGAGTTTCATTATCTACGTCCTGCTTTTCGCGGTCGGCCTTTCGGTCCTGGTCGGTGAATGGGTCGACTCCCTGATTATCCTCGCCATCCTGATCGCCAATGCGCTGATAGGATTTTTCCAGGAACTTACCGCCCATCGCTCACTGGAGTCCTTGAAAAAGATGGCCCCATTGAATGCAATGGTTAGGCGTGACGGGAATTGGCGTGAGATCCGGGCGGCGGAACTGGTGGCCGGTGACCTGATCCGGGTCATGGCCGGCGATAAGGTGCCGGCCGATGCCCGGCTTCTTTCAGCGGTGCGGCTCAAGGCCGACGAGGCCAGTCTCACTGGCGAGAGCATCCCGGTTGAAAAAGAACCTAAGGTGATCGACAGCGAAGTGCCACTAGGTGAGCGGTGCAATATCCTCTTCGCCTCGACGGCGGTTGTGGCCGGGAATGGCCTGGCGCTGGTGACCGCCACCGGCATGAACACAGAGATTGGCGCCATCAGTCGACTGATCGGGACCACCATTGAGTCACCTACCCCGTTGCAGCTCCGGCTCGACCGTTTTGGGCGGAAGCTCGGCTACGTCATTATTGTCATCTGCCTGATCATCTTCGCTGCGTCCCTCGTCAGGGGTTGGCTGAGCGGGACCTTGAGCAGTGAAACCCTGGTCGGCCTGATCTTGGTCTCCATTAGCCTGGCGGTGGCTGCAATCCCCGAGGGGCTGCCGGCCATCGTCACCATTTCCCTCAGTATTGGGGTAAAACGGCTTTTAGCCAGGCAAGCTCTGGTGCGGCGGCTGGCATCGGTGGAGACCCTGGGCAGTTGCGATATCGTCTGCACCGACAAGACCGGCACGCTGACGAAAAACCAGATGACCGTCCGCTATGCCTGGACCGCGGATGCCGAAGCCGATATCTCCGGATCCGGCTACGAGCCGAAGGGAGAGATTTCCGCGTGTATCGACCCCTTGCTCTTCAGGATCGGCCTGGTCTGCAACAATGCTTCCCTGGCGGAAAAAGACGGGGCCTGGCAAATCACCGGAGATCCGACCGAAGCGGCACTTCTGGTCAGTGCGGCCAAGGCCGGGGTCATGGCATGGGGTGAGCGGCGGGACGAGTTGCCTTTTGATTCAGACCGCAAGATGATGAGTGTCCTGGCCGAGGAGGAGGGAGGACTGCTTGTCATGTACTGCAAGGGGGCGCCGACCGAGCTTCTGCTCCGCTGCGATCGAATGTGGCTGGGTGGTTCGGAAGTTCCCCTGACCGCCGAGAGGCGAAGGGAAATAGTTGAGCGGAACGATCATTATGCAGCCGGCGCCTTGCGGGTGCTGGGACTGGCCTTCCGGCTCGTGTCCGATGCTGATGACTTTGCCGAGGAGAACATGATCTTTGTCGGACTCCAGGCCATGCACGACCCACCCCGGCTGGATGTGGCGGCGGCAATCGGCCGCACCAGAGATGCCGGCATTAGGGTCATCATGGTTACCGGCGATTACCGGGAGACCGCCCGGGCCATTGGCGCCGAAATCGGCATCAGCGGCGGCAGTTGCACCGGATCGGAACTGGACCAGATGAGCGATGATGAGCTGGTCGGAGAACTGGAGAAGGGAACCAATATATTCTCCCGGGTGGTCCCTGGGCACAAATTGCGGATCGTACAGGCCCTGCAAATGTCGCAACATATCGTCGCCATGACCGGTGACGGTGTCAACGACGCGCCGGCCTTGAAAGCTGCAGACATCGGGGTGGCAGTGGGCAGCGGCACTGAGGTTGCCAAGGAAGCAGCCGATTTCGTGCTACTGGACGACAGTTTCACCCATATCGTCAACGCCATCGAGGAGGGGCGTGGAATCTACGACAACATCCAGAAAGCGATCATGCTGCTCCTCTCCGGCAACTTGACCGAAGTGCTGATCATCTTCCTCTCTGTGCTTTTCGGGATGAATCTTCCGCTGACGGCTATACTGCTACTCTGGATCAATCTTGTCACAGATGGCGCCCCGGCCCTGGCCTTCAGTGTTGATCCCTACGGAGATAACCTGATGTCCCGCCCGCCGAAACCGAAAGCCGAGGAGCTCATGCCCCCCGTCAAACTCGGACTGATCGCATTGCTGGGACTGGTCGGCACCGCTATTGCCCTTACCATCTTTGCTCTCACCGGCGGACGGGCCCAGGATCCCGAGGCCATCAGGCATGGCCAGACCATGGTGTTCAACTTCTTAGTTGTCTACGAGATGGTTATTGCTTTTGTCATCAGATTGGAATATCGGGTGGGGTTGTTCGCCAATCGCTGGCTTTGGGGGGCGGTGGTTCTCGCTCTTGGATTGCAGGGGGTGATCATGTACACCCCACTGGCCCAGGTCTTTCAGGTGGTTCCTCTCGCAGCTAGGGAAATCCAGGTTTTTTTCGCCGGTGGCCTGCTGGTCTGGGGGATTGCGTTGGTTTTCTATAAATTTCTTCGGCTAAAATCCAAATAATATACTCTCCGGCGAGTCTCCTTGTACCTGTCCAAAAAGTTACATCATTCAATCTGGATGTCACTTATAAGGACAAAATTTCGGGCACCTTCATTGATGGCAGCCTCACAATAAATATCGTTGCTTCGTTGTACGATGGAAGCATTGGTCGAAAAAGGTCTCACCCTGCCGACGCGAGTTGCAGTTTCTGCCCCCAGCGAAGCTTGAGAACCTGCATGACTTTTCCTGAAGCTTGCGTCTTGGAATCCTGGACAAATGTGAAGGCGTCTTGACGTGCCTGTTCAAGTAAGCGACCGTCACGCATCAGGTTGGCAATGCGAAAGTCCGGCAATCCCGACTGCCTAGTCCCGAGAAAGTCACCTGGACCGCGCAGCCTCAGGTCCTCTTCGGCAATTCTGAAGCCATCCTCGGTTTCAGCCATAACCTTCAGGCGCTTGAAGCCATCCTCGGTACAATTTACCGAGCGAATCAACAGGCAGGTGCTGGCCGCCGCACCTCGCCCTACTCTGCCTCTGAGCTGGTGGAGCTGTGACAGGCCGAAACGTTCGGCATGCTCGATGACCATGCAGGTCGCATTCGGTACGTCGATGCCGACCTCGATGACCGTGGTGGAAACCAGCAACTGAATGCGCTGCTGTTTGAAGTCGAGCATCACCGCCTCTTTCTCCTCGGGACGCATTCTGCCGTGGATGATCCCCAGGCGGTAATCGTTGAAGGTTTCTTTTTGGAGCCGATCGAAGGCTTGGGCTGCGGCCAACAGGTCGGACTTTTCCGATTCCTCGACGAGCGGGTAAACGATATACCCCTGGTGTCCGGCGTCCAATTCTCGGCGGACGATGTTCCAGGCCTGCTGTCGCCGTGCCGCGGAGATGACCCTTGTCGTAATCGGGGTGCGGCCAGGCGGTAACTCGTCGACGACCGATAACGTCAGGTCGCCAAACAGGGTCAGGGCTAGACTGCGAGGAATCGGCGTCGCCGTCATGACCAGAATGTGCGGATTGGAACCCTTCTGGCGCAAGACCAGGCGTTGCTCGACGCCAAACCGGTGCTGTTCATCAATAATACCGAGGCCAAGACGCTGGAATTCGACCCCCTGCTGCAAGACCGCATGGGTTCCGACCACGAGATGGACTGCGCCCTGCCTGATCTGTTCAAGGGCTTGTTTTTTGACTTTTGCCGACATGGACCCCTGCAGCAGGACGGTCTTGAGACCTAATTGTTCGAGCCAATGATGAAACTGCAGATAATGCTGCTCGGCGAGAATCTCAGTCGGCGCGACGATCGCCACCTGGTATTGATTCTCGATGGCGATCAACGCCGTCATCAAGGCAATCAGGGTTTTGCCGCTGCCGACATCGCCCTGAACCATGCGATTCATCGGCTGACCGCTGAGCAGGTCCTGCTTGATTTCTCCCAGCACCCGGCGTTGCGCGCCAGTCATCTTGTAGGGTAAGAGCTTGCTGAGCGGCAAAGTGTATTTGTGCTCAAGAGACAATCTTATTCCCTTTTGTAAAACAATGCCTTGTCGTTTAAGTGCTAAACCGACTTCGAGGTAAAAAAACTCATCATAAACCAGCGCCTGGCGGGCCGGGTCAGCCCCTGCGTTGAGCTGCCGGATGTCACTGCTGTTGTCCGGTAGATGGGCCCTTTGAAATGCAAGCGGTAACGGCAGCAGGTTGCGCTTCCGCAGCAACTCCTCCGGCAAGGCGGAGTGAGCATAGGGTGCAAATTCGTTGACGACTCGCTGCATGATGCGGCGCATGCTTTTCTGGTGCAGGCCATCAGTCAGCGGATAAACCGGAAGAATCCGGCCATAATTTTCCGGGTCGAGTTCGGTCCAGTTCTTGAGATCGGCGCTGACGGCGAGGAAGTCGGCATCCGGATGGTGAATTTCCCGCTGGGCCCCGAAACGTTTTAACTCACCGGAAAAAATCGCCCGGGCGCCGATCTGGTAACGTGACTTCATCCAACTGGCCCGGTAATGGAACCACTTGAGTGAAATCGTTGCGCTGCCGTCACCGACGACAACTTCGTAGATCCGCCGGCCTCGTCGGCCTGTGCGTGCTTCGCCGGCGGCCAGCACCTCGCCGTAAAACACCTCCTGCGCCCCTTCCCTGAGCTGAGCGATTCTGCGGATCTCACGCCGATCCTCGTAACGAAATGGCAGCGTGTAGAGGGCGTCTTCGACCGTGTTGATATGTAGTTTTGCCAGTTTTTCCAGGACCTTGGGACCGACACCCTTGATCCGGGAGATCGGCGTGGCGAGCAGTTCACGACTGCGTTTGAAATCAACCTGCAGATCCATCGCCGCTACCGGGTACAAAAATGGCGGAAAGAATGACTCTCCGCCAAGGTGGAAATGAATGGTCTGCCTGGATTGACTCTCTCAGAGTTGCCGGCCAAAGACGGGTTCCTTTAGAGATATTTGATATCGGTCACTTCGTAGATCTTGACACCAGACGGAACCTTGATCCGCACTTCGTCATCGATGACGTTACCAATCAGCGCCTTGCCGACCGGTGAGGTGACCGAGATTTTACCCGATTTGATGTCTGCCTCATCTTCGCCGACGATCTGGTAGGTCACTTCATTGTCTGTGTCAGGATCGAACAAGGTCACGGTTGCACCAAATACGATCTTTTCCGAATTTAAAGCAGCCGGATCAATGACCTGGGCCCGGGCGATTTTGTCGTTCAGCTCAAGGATTCGTCCCTCGATAAAGGCTTGGCGATCCTTGGCCGCATCGTACTCGGCATTTTCCGACAAATCACCATGGCTGCGCGCCTCAGCAATATCCTGGACCACCTTGGGTCGCTCAACCCGGATCAGGTTTTTGAGTTCGACCTGCAGGCGGTCGTAACCGGCACGGGTCATGGGGATTGAACTGCTCATCTGTCTCGTCGTGTCCTTGTAAAATTAACGGGCGGGTTGCCCCGCCCAGATTGGTTGCGTAGAAATAGAAATCACGCCCGTAAGGCGTGTTAACTTGGATAATACTCCTGAAGCGGTACGGCGTCAAGTGTTTCCCTGCGCATGGCCAAAATCCCGTCAACGGCTGCCCTGGCACCCGCCACGGTGGTAAAATAGGCCAGGTTGTTCATCAGCGCCGAACGCCGGATCGAATAGGAATCAGCGACCGACTGGGCACCGAAGGTGGTGTTAAAGACCATACAGAATTCGTGGCTTTTGATCGCATCGACACAGTGCGGCCGACCTTCCTTGACCTTGTTGATGGTCTCGACCCGGACCCCCTTCTCTTCGAGGAAGCTGGCTGTGCCGCGGGTGGCGACAATGGTGAAACCTGCCTCGTCGAGTTTCTGCACGGCGTCAAGCAGCAGGCGTTTGTCGGAGTCCTTGATGCTGACGAACACCTTCCCGGCCAGCGGCAACTTGACCCCGGCGCCGAGCTGAGCCTTGGCGAAGGCCTTGCCGAATTCCCAGTCGATCCCCATGACTTCGCCGGTCGATTTCATCTCCGGCCCCAACAAGGTATCGACTCCCGGGAACTTGACGAACGGGAAGACCGCTTCCTTGACCGAGACATGCCTGGGGACGATTTCCTCGTTGATCCCGAGTTCGGCGAGGGTTTTGCCGGCCATCAGCCGTGCGGCGATCTTGGCCAGCGGCCGGTTGGTCGCTTTCGAGACGAACGGCACGGTCCGGCTGGCGCGCGGATTGACTTCGATCAGGTAGATCGTCCGGTCCTTGATCGCATACTGGATGTTCATCAGGCCGACGACATTGAGCTCGAGCGCCAGTTCGACGGTCTGACGGCGGATTTCATCGACCAGTTCCTGGTCGAGCGAATACGGCGGCAAGGCACAGGCCGAATCGCCGGAATGGATCCCGGCCTTCTCGATGTGCTCCATGATGCCGCCGATGACCACCTGCTTGCCGTCACACAGGGCGTCGACGTCAACTTCAATCGCCGCTTCGAGGAACTTGTCGATCAGAATCGGATGCTCCGGGGAAGCTTTGACCGCGTTGGTCATGTAGCTGCGCAGCGCATCGACATCGTAAACGATCTCCATCGCCCGGCCGCCCAGCACGTACGACGGTCGCACCACGACCGGGTAGCCAATCCGTTCCGCGGCCTTCTCCGCCTCCTCGAAGGAGCGGGCGATGCCGTTGTCCGGCTGTTTGAGGTCAAGCTTGTGCAGCAGCGCCTGGAAGCGTTCGCGGTCTTCGGCCCGGTCGATGGCGTCAGGGCTGGTCCCGATGATCGGTACGCCGGCCTTCTCCAGCGCCACCGCAAGCTTCAGGGGGGTCTGGCCGCCGAACTGGACGATCACCCCGGTGGGTTTTTCCAACTCGACAATTTCCAGCACATCCTCGAAGGTCAAAGGTTCAAAATAGAGCCGGTCGGAGGTATCGTAATCGGTCGAAACGGTCTCCGGGTTGCAGTTGACCATGATGGTCTCGTAGCCATCTTCGGCCAGGGCGAAGACACCGTGCACGCAGCAGTAGTCGAATTCGATCCCCTGCCCGATCCGGTTCGGCCCGCCACCGAGGATCATGATCTTCTTCCGGTCGCTGGGAGCCGCCTCGCACTCCTCTTCATAGGTCGAATAGAGATACGGGGTGTAGGCCTCGAATTCGGCGCCACAGGTGTCGACCCGCTTGAAGACCGGGCGCACGCCGTGCTCGATCCGCATCGCTCTGACATCCACGGCGGTGATGCCCCAGATGACCGCCAGTCGCTGGTCGGAAAAGCCGTATTGCTTGGCTTCACGCAGCAGTTCGACCAGCTCCGGACCCTCCGTCGCGACCAGGTGATGCTTGACAAGCAGCTCGGCTTCCTTGTCGATGATCTGCTTGATGTTGGTCAGAAACCAGGGGTCGATGCCCGTGAGCCGGTAAATCTCATCAAGCGCCAGGTTGGCCCGCAGGGCGTCGGCAAGGTACCAGAGACGCTCCCAGTTGGGAACCTGCAGCTGCCGCCGCAGCAGATCAAGTTCGCTGTCTGTCAGGGCCCGGCGGTACTCTTCCGGGGTTGCGAACAGCCGGCTTTCAAATCCATGCGAGTCGATTTCCATCGAGCGCAGGGCTTTTTGCAGGCTTTCCTTGAAGGTCCGGCCTATCGCCATGACTTCACCGACTGATTTCATCTGGGTGGTCAGGGTGGCATCCGCCTGCGGGAATTTTTCAAAGGTGAAACGAGGCACCTTGGTCACCACGTAGTCGATGGTCGGCTCGAAGGAAGCAAAGGTCTCGCGGGTGATATCGTTGGGGATTTCATCCAGCGTATAGCCGACCGACAATTTGGCGGCAATCTTGGCGATCGGAAAACCGGTCGCCTTGGAGGCCAGCGCCGACGACCTGGAAACCCGCGGATTCATTTCGATGACCACCAGGCGGCCATCCTTCGGATTGATGCCGAACTGGATGTTCGACCCCCCGGTCTCAACACCGATCTCGCGGATGATCTTGATCGAGGCATCGCGCAGGATCTGGTACTCCTTGTCGGTCAGGGTCTGGGCCGGAGCGACGGTGATCGAATCGCCGGTGTGAACTCCCATGGCATCGAAGTTTTCAATCGAACAGATGATCACGACATTATCGGCCAGGTCGCGCATGACCTCGAGTTCGAACTCTTTCCAGCCGATCACCGATTCCTCGATGAGGATTTCATCGGTCGGCGAGGCGTCGATGCCGGCCAGCGCCATCTGCTCGTATTCTTCACGGTTGTAGGCGATGCCGCCGCCGGTGCCGCCAAGGGTGAAGGACGGCCGGATGATTGCCGGAAAACCGACATAGTCGATGATTTCCATCGCTTCCTGATAACTGTGAGCCAGCCCGGAGCGGGGAACGGCAACGCCAATCTTTTCCATTGCCTGCTTGAACAGGGTCCGGTCCTCGGCCTTCTCGATCGCCGGCAGCTTGGCACCGATCAACTCAACGCCATACTTCTCCAGGGTGCCGTTCTTGGCCACGGCGACGGCGGTGTTAAGGGCTGTCTGGCCGCCAAGGGTCGGCAGCAAGGCATCCGGGCGTTCTTTCTCGATGATTTTTGCCAGGGTTTCCGGCGTCACCGGCTCGACGTAGGTGCGGTCGGCAAAATCCGGATCAGTCATGATGGTGGCCGGGTTGGAGTTGAGCAATATGACCTGGTAGCCCTCTTCCTTCAACGCCTTGCAGGCCTGGGTGCCCGAGTAGTCGAATTCACAGGCCTGACCGATAACAATCGGGCCGGCGCCGATGATCAGGATCTTCTTGATATCTGTACGTTTAGGCATTGAATTCCTCTATATTTATCCGCTAAATTACTTGAAGTAATGTCTTTAACTATCTGATCTTATTAGCTTCCATGAGATCGATAAATTCTCCGAACAGGTACTTGGCATCATGCGGCCCTGGTGAAGCCTCCGGATGATACTGCACCGAAAACACCGGAATCTGCCGATGTTTCAAACCCTCGACGGTGTTGTCGTTGAGGTTGATATGGGTCACCAGGGATTCGTCATTGAGCGTGTCAGCCGCGACGGCGAAGCCGTGGTTCTGCGCGGTGATTTCGACCGAGTGACCCTCTCCGCGCCGCACCGGCTGGTTGCCACCCCGGTGGCCAAATTTCAGCTTGTAGGTTTCGCCGCCCAGGGCGATCGACAAGAGCTGATGCCCGAGGCAGATGCCGAACATCGGCGTCTTGCCCAGCAGCTGGCGGATATTCTCCTGGGCGTAGGTGATCGGTTCCGGATCGCCCGGGCCGTTGCTGAGAAACACCCCGTCCGGGTTCATCGCCAGCACCTCATCGGCGGGAGTGGCGGCCGGCACCACGGTGACATCACAGCCGGCGTCGACCAGGTTGCGCAGGATATTGCGCTTGATGCCGAAATCGTAGGCGACGACCTTGTACTTGCTCGGCGCAGCCTGTTTCTGATAGCCGGCAGTCAAATCCCAGGGCCCCTCGGTCCAGTGGTAGGGCTTGGCCGTGGTAACCTCCCTGACCAGGTCCTGACCGACGATCGACGGAGCCTGGCGGGCTTTTTCGACCAGGCTCACCGGGTCGAGGTCGAGCGACGAGATAATTCCGGTCTGCGCTCCCTTGTCGCGGATATGCCGGACCAGGGCCCGGGTGTCGATTCCCTGGATACCGACGACGTTATGCTCTTTCAGGTAGGCATCCAGGGTCATCTCGCTGCGCCAATTGCTCGGCGCTTCACAGGCCTCCTTGACCACGAAACCGCGCAGATGAGGGTTGCCTGACTCGATATCTTCCGGGTTGATCCCGTAGTTGCCGATCAACGGATAGGTCATGGTGACGATTTCACCGGCGTAGGAAGGATCGGTGAGGATCTCCTGATAGCCGGTCATACTGGTATTAAAGACCACCTCACCGGTAATCTCACCCGGGGCGCCGAAGGCCTTGCCGTGAAAAACCCGACCATCGGCCAGGGCCAGAATTGCTTTCATACGAATTGAACTCCCTCTTCTTTCAGGTTGTACCGGCCGCGCCGGCGCCAGAACTCAGTCTCTTTGGTAAACGATCTGACCGGCGACCAGGGTCATGCGGGGAGCACCAACCATCTCTTCACCCAAAAACGGACTGTTTTTACTCTTCGAGTGCAGGGTATCTGCCCTCACCGTCCACTTGAGTTCAGGATCGATCAGAGCGATATCGGCGACCTGGCCGACGGCAAGGCTGCCTCGCTGCAGGCCGAAGGCGCGGGCCGGACCGCTCGAAAGCAGTTCGATGGCGCGCGACAGGCTGATGACGCCCTCCTTGACCAGCCGCAGGGTCAGCGGCAGGGCTGTTTCCAGCCCGACGATCCCATTCAAGGCGATGACAAACTCGACGTTCTTCTCATCATAGTGATGCGGGGCATGATCGGTCGCGATCGCATCGACGGTGCCGTCAGCGAGACCTTCGCGAATCGCCGCGACATCTTCGGCAACACGCAGTGGCGGATTCATCTTGGCGTTGGTCTGGTAACCGCGCACCGCTTCTTCGGTCAGGGTGAAGTGATGCGGGGTGACCTCGCAGGTGACGGCAACGCCGCGCTTTTTCGCTTCGCGCACCATGGCGATGCCACCGCGGGTCGAAACATGCGCCACATGCAGCTTGCCGCCGGTAAATTCGGCCAGCATGATGTCGCGCGAGGTCATGGCATCTTCGGCGACCCAGGGGATTCCCTTCAGACCGAGCTCGGTAGCAACAAAGCCGTCATTCATGACTCCCTTGCCGGCAATGCTGAGATCTTCGGCGTGGCTGACGATCGGAAAACCGAACGGCCTGGCATACTCGAGTGCCCGGCGCATCAGCTCACCGTTGGAGACCGGCAGACCATCATCGGAGAAGCCGACCGCACCCGATTGGTGCATTTCGCCCATTTCGCTGAGGGTCTCGCCAGCCATCCCCTTGGAAACGCTACCGATCGGAAAAACGTTGCAGCTCCCCTCTTCCCTGGCTTTGGTGATAATGTAGCGGGTCACGCTCTGGTTGTCGTTGACCGGCTTGGTATTCGGCATACAGGCCACCGAGGTGAAACCGCCGGCCGCCGCAGCCTTGGTCCCGCTGATAATGTCTTCCTTGTATTCCAGACCCGGATCACGCAGATGGACATGCAGGTCGATCAGACCCGGAACCACCAGCAGTCCCTGGGCATCGATCAGTTCGGCATCGGCTGCATGCAGGTCCTTGCCGACTTCGGCGATGACGCCATCCTTGACCAGCAGATCGAACTGGTCGTCAATCGTTTGGGACGGGTCGATCAGTCTGCCGTTTTTAATCAGTATCGTCATATCCCTATCCTTTTCCGGTAAGTACGTGAGGTTCAGAATTTATTCCGTCGGCTTGTCGCCGCCCGAGACCAGGTAGAGCAGAGCCATCCGTACCGCGACGCCGTTTTCGACCTGGTCGAGAATCACGTTTTGCGGACCATCGGCGACGATCGAGGAGATCTCGACGCCACGATTCATCGGGCCGGGGTGCATGACCAGCGCGTCCGGTTTGGCCAGTTTGAGGTTGTCCGGGTTCAGACCGTAGAAGCGGCTGTATTCCCGCAGGCTCGGCAGCATGGTATTGCCCTGCCGTTCCAGCTGGATCCGCAGCATCATGACCACGTCGGCGTCACGGATCGCATCGTTGATCGTGGTGAACACCTGGGCCCCGAGCTTCTCGATCCCCGGCGGCACCATGGTGCCGGGACCGGCCAGGCGAACCTCGGCGCCGACCTTGTTGAGAGCATAGAGGTTGGAGCGGACGACCCGGCTGTGAGTGATATCGCCGATAATGGCGACTTTGAGTCCTTCGAGACGGCCCTTCTTTTCCCGCATGGTGAAGAGGTCGAGCAGAGCCTGGCTGGGGTGCTCGTGGGCGCCGTCGCCGGCGTTGATGATCGAGCAGTTCAGCCGCTCCGCCAGATAGTGCGGGGCGCCGGAGGCCGAATGGCGCATGACGATGATGTCAGGCAGCATCGCTTCGAGGTTCTGGGCGGTGTCCTCCAGGGTTTCCCCCTTGACCACCGACGAAGACGAGGCGGCGATATTGACCGTGTCAGCAGAAAGCCGCTTGCCGGCAATCTCGAACGAGGTCCGGGTCCTGGTGCTGGCCTCGAAAAACAGGTTAATGATGGTCTGGCCGCGCAGGGTCGGGACCTTCTTGATCTCCCTGCTGTTGATCTCCTTGAAGCTTTCCGCGGTATCGAGAATCTGGATAATATCTTCCCGTGAAAGCTGTTCGATCCCGAGGATGTGTTTGTGGGCAAATGGCATCTGGACCTCCGCAGGCTAAGGCTTGACCAGGCTGACTTCGACCGGCACGTTTTGCGCGTCGAACACCACCTGGATATTTTCTTCTTTGGCCGTCGGCACGTTGCGACCGACATAATCAGGGCGGATCGGCAGTTCGCGATGACCGCGGTCGATCAGCACCGCCAGCTGGATGTTCTGCGGTCGGCCGAGGTCGATCACGGCGTCCATCGCCGCCCGGATGGTGCGCCCGGTATAGAGCACGTCATCGACCAGAATCACCTGTTTGCCGTCCAGATTGACCGGAATGTCGGTCTTGCCGACCGGCAGGTTGCCGCGCGAGCTGATATCGTCGCGATACATGGTGATATCGATCGCCCCGAGCGGCACTTCGACCCCTTCGATGCGGGCGATGCGCTGCTGCAGCTCAGCCGCCAGCAGGTCGCCGCCGGAGCGGATTCCGACCAGAACCAGATCTTCGGTCCCCTTGTTGCGTTCAAGGATTTCATGGGCAATGCGGGTCAGGGCCCGTTCCATGCCGGACTGGTTGAGGATCACGGTTTCGGGATTAGCCATGA
>Ga0055481_10000451_pt1 | contig 13597 bp, 8 predicted proteins | sample Muzzi_PWC_D2_FD_57936 | JGI IMG/M metagenome (GOLD analysis project Ga0055481, IMG submission 57936) | Wetland microbial communities from San Francisco Bay, California, USA, that impact long-term carbon sequestration - Muzzi_PWC_D2 | ecosystem: Environmental > Aquatic > Marine > Wetlands ... | reverse complement strand
TTTCGGAGTATTCCGACAGCCTGTCACGGGCGCGGTACTGATGGCCTTGCACTCGACTCGTACTTCGGATCCCCGGTGACGGTCAGTTCTTCGGGCGCCGGGAGATCCAGGCCCGCAAGTTGCTCGCGCACGGTCTTTGCGTCGCCCACGATTACCAGGACGGCGTTGTCCAGGGGGATGGCGTTGTAGGCCAGTTGGTTCAGGTCTTTCTCACCGGCGCCGGCGATCTGAGACAATTCGTCGCCCAAGGCACTGAAGGGCCGGTGGTTGCGGACCAGCGTGACCGCTGCATCCAGCAAGCCGGACAGCCCGGAAAACGCTTGCATCATTTCCATTCGTCTCGTCGCACTGGCCTTTTCCGCCTCGTCGGCGCTGACGTTGCCGCCGCGTAGCTGGTGGAATTCCTTCAAGAACTCAGAGACTGACGCGCCGGTGACATCGGCACGCACGCTGGATGAGGCCGTGAAGTACCCGACCGACGGGTTCATCGAATACGACGACCCCGCGCCGTAGGTGAAACCGTGCTCCTCGCGCAGGTTCTGATTCAAGCGACTGGTGAAGCTGCCGCCGAGAATCGTATTCAGGAGTTCCAGCTCGGGTCGATTGGGATCCGCATAGACCGGTCCCGGCATGACGAACGTGATGACACTCTGCACCGCCTCGGGACGATCCACCAGATACACGCGCATCGGCTTCTTCTTCGCGGCAGGGCGTTTCGGTTGGGACAGACCGGCTGCGCCCTGCGGGTCCTGCCAATCGCCGAATGCCTTTTCGAGGTGGGCGTTGGCCTGCTGTGCCGTCAGGTCTCCCGCGATCAGCAGGACGGCATCGGACGGACGATAGAGACTTTTGTGAAAAGATCGCACGTCTTCCAGTGCTACGGCAGAGGCGGTCATTATCGTGCCACTTCTCGGCACGCCGTACGGGTTATCGCCACCGAAGAACGAACGCATGGCCACGGTGCGCGCCACGTAGTTCGGCCGATCCACGGCGCGCTTCAGCATTTGCAAGTGGAGGTCGTGTACGCGCTTCCATTCCTTTTCGTCGAAGCGCGGCCGCTGCACCGCATCAGCAAACAGCGCCAGGGCAGGATCGAGATTGCGTACCAGCGTGGACAGTTCGACTGTCGTGGATTCGCGCCCGCTCCAGGCACCGAAGTTCGCGCCCAGCGCATCCAGGGCGTCGGCGAATTCGACGGCGCCGCGCGAGCCTGCGCCTTCGTCCAGCATGTCGGCGGTCAGCGTCGCCAGCCCCGCCTTGCCCGCCGGGTCCGAAGTGGTGCCGTAGGGGAACATCATGGTGACGGCCACCAGCGGCAGCTCGGTTCGATGCCAGTGATAAACCTTGATTCCGTTGGACAGCGTGAAGGTCTCCGGCATGAGGGGTTTGAATTCGTCCGACCCTTCCAGTTGCGGTCTGGTGTCTCGCGGATTCTCACCCTCGGCCTTCAGTTCGGGAATGACGCGCATGACGAGCCGCGCGTCGGGTGTCAACACCTGTTCAGCCCACTTACGGACACCCGCGGCCGTCGCGTTACGATAGCGATCGAGATCGCGTTTGAACGAGTCGGGCTCGCCGAAGGCGAATTGATAACGGTTAAGGCGGTCGGCCTTCGCCAGAATCGATTGAAGGCGCGAAAGCGACCGGTATTCGATTTTCGATTTCTGTCGCTCGAGCTCTTCCTGCGCCGGACCTGAATCGACGAAGGCCGCAACCGTTTGATCGATCGCCGTCTCCAGGCTCTCGAGCGACACGCCGGCGCGCGCCGTGGCTTGAATGTAGAATAGCGAACCCAACGTTCGGGAGTCCTGGTACGCCGCGACGTCCACGGCGAGCTGGTTCTTGTACACCAGTTCCTGATAGAGCCGGCTGGAAATGCCGTCGGTGAGAATGGAAGCCGCCAGGTCCATCTCCGCGTCGCCCGGTTGGTACTGTGCCGGGCTATGGTAGACCATGTACGTCCGCGCGAACTGTACATTGTCCGCCATGGTCAGTCGCTTGACTTTGTCAAGCCGGACGGGGCCGGCCGTTTTGTGCACGGGGTCGGAGCCGCGCGGCAAGGTGCCGAACAGATCCTCGACGAGCGGCTTGATGACTTTCGGATCGAAGTCGCCGGCGACCACCAACGAGGCGTTGCTCGGTATGTAATAGGTGGAGAAGAAGTTCTTCACGTCGTCAAGCGTGCCGGCCTCCAGATCCTCGTGTGAACCGATGACCGTGTGGTGATAGGGATGCCCTTCCGGGTACATCAGCTCGGACACCTTGAGTCGCGCCCGGCCGTACGGCTGGATCTCCGAGGATTGCCGCCGTTCGTTGCGCACGACGTCGCGCTGCTTGTCGAGCTTTTCCTGTGTCATGGCCTTGCCGAGGTCTTCCAGTCGGTCGGCGTCGAGCCATAGGAGTGTCGCCAGAAGCTCCGCGGGTCCCATCGAGAAGTAGTTGGTGCGGTCCTCGCTGGTCGAGGCGTTGTTGTATCCGCCGCCCGTTTCCATGATGGTGTCGAAGTCGCCGCCGGGCACACGATCCGTGCCCATGAACATGAGGTGCTCGAAAAGATGGGCGAATCCCGATCGCCCCCGCCGTTCGTCTTTGGAACCTACGTAATACCAGGTGTTGATGCAGGCGATGGGCAGGCTGTGGTCCTCGTGCAGGATCACGGTCATGCCGTTCGGCAATTCGAGTTTTTCGTAGGCCACACTCTGGGCACGGGCGGCCGGGGTCAAAGCCGGAACGGTTGTCAATAATGACAATATGAAGACACTCATTGAGATTCGTTTGAACATTGCGAGCTTCTCTCTCAATCGCATACAGGTCGATACGCTCCGCCTACAATGCTCCCGATTGGGACGTCTCGCAGGTGGTGCCGGTTCACGTGTCCCGGCATACGCGGTGCATTCGACGACAATCCTCAGGGCCGACCCTGAAAGGAATCCGGGCTTGTATATGCGAACCCGGCGTCGTATGCCAGTAGGTCAGGCGCAGCGGACGTATGGATTTGTACGGTCAGCGCGGACTCAAGCACGGGCGGACGCTGTGGCGCTGTTCCCGACGAAGCACGAGGGTTGCCGCAGCCAGCAGGGACAGCGTCATGGCGGCCAGCCCCCAGGCGGACGCCGCCGGCGCGAGGTCTCCCACGCAATCGTCACCGCCGATGGGCTCGTCGACCCCGGGATACGATACCTGTCCGGTGAAACACCTCACGGCCCCTATGCCGGTCGGGGTGATATCGTAGCTCACCGTCGCGGGGATGCCCGGATCGAAAAACGGCCCCCATTTGACCGCCAGAATCTCCTCGTCCCAGGTACCGCTATCGCTGATGTTCGTCACCGCCCAGTCGGTCGGGGGCGTGTCCACAACCCCCGCCGTGGTCGTGCCGGGTGGGAGGTTCAGCGTGATCACCACTGTAAAGATAGTCGAGGGGTTCGAGTAATCGGACAGGTCGCGGCTCGGCGTCTGCGCCTGTACGGCCTCACCGGCGACGCCCACCGCCAGCGTGAAGATGAGAATCCGTGCCCGACGACCGTTCGCCGTCATGCCGCCAACCCTCCTGGAGTGCTACGTCACATTTGTATTCTCGGGTGCCGTGCGCAAGCGTCAGCTTGCCCGTGCCGTTGTTGGAGGAAACACGGGCAAACAAGTTCGCCCATGCCACCCAGCCCGCAACCCTTCCGGTCCCCTTTTGCATCGAGCGCCGGCCATTTTTCACATGGCCGGCACCCACTCCACGAATGATTCTGTGCATACGAACAATCCGATCGCTAGCGCGTCGATACGGATTGGTTTATGCCGTCAAAGGACACGGTGCCCTCAATGCCCCTTGGTGAGATTCCGCCGGCGTAACGGTGTGCCATCGGCGCGACATCGTCCGGAAGCCGCTTCAACGTATACGTCATTGCCAAGGGAGCGTCACCGAAGATCGGTCCCCACTTGACTTTGTGGTGCGCCTCGTCCCATTGTCCGCCCTCGCTCGTGTCGATCACGGACCAGCCGGCGGGAATGTCCATCTCCAGCGCGGTGGCTTGCGTTCCGCCGGGCGGCACGATCGATACTTCAACCTGAATCTCTCGCGCCTTGGCCGCAAGCCCGTCGCGTGACGTACCGGCACTGCGTTTGAGTTTGTTCCATAGGATGGTGGCCTCCACGGAACCGCCACTGCCGTCCGTCGCGTTCGCCGGCGGCGCAGCACAGCAGCCGTTGCTCGGCGCCGGACAGGTGGTCGGATGCCAGTTCAAGTCCGCCTCATCCCAGCAGTAGCACTCACCGGTGCGCCACACAAACGCCGCTCGGGTCATGCCTGACAAATCGTCGTTGCATCCCATCAACCAGGCACAGGCGTAGCTGATCAATTCGGTCAGCGAGATCCGGCCGTCATCACACGAGCCCGTCGCATTATCGCAACCGCCTGCCGGGCAGTCGGTGCACGGAGCCTCGGGCTTATCCGCCGCCATGTGCGGGCAGCAGTGGACGCCCGGAATGCACGCTTCGCCACAGACAGCACTGTTCACGCCATCCAGCGATATCGTGCCTGCAAAGCACGCGGCGTTGACATCAATGGCCGGGGAGACAACACGGTATGATACCTCACCGGGGATTTCCGGCGCGAAGAACGGTCCCCATTTGACTTTGCCATGGGCGGCATCGAATGTGCCGCCGTCGCTGATGTGCGTCACCACCCACCCGGCGGGAGGCGCATCGTCGAGGGCTATGGCTGTGACACCTGCGGGTGGCGCCAGGAGAATATGTACGGTCTTGGGCACGCCCGGGCAGTATGTGGGATCCGGATCACCCAGTACCCGCGTCGCGGCGCAGCCCGTGGCATTGCACTCGCCGAAATGGGCGATGGACACGCCTGCGGCATTCGCATCGCATTCGTTACTGTACGTCTGTCCGTCGCAGCCGCAGACCGGTTCCCAGACATCCGGACAACCGCCCGGATACGGGACGCACTCGCCTGGTACGGTGGGATCAGCACATACTCCCGGCGGGAATTTGCAGAACTCGGTGGGCGGACATGGCGGATAGGGCCCCAGCCCGCCGCACACCGCGCCGCACTCGCCGGGGTGGGCGATGGGCACGCCGGCCGCCTCCGCGAAGCAGGCGTTCGAGTATGTCACACCGTTGACACCACATACCGGATCCCAAACATCAGGACAATTGCCCACACATGGCCCGATATTGTTGATGCTCTGCCCGGCCGCCGCCGCCTCACACGCGTTGCCATAGGTCACGCCATCACAGCCACACACCGGATCAAAGATGAGAGGACAGTCCGTCGGCGGCGTCGTGCACACGCCCATGATATCGCAACAGCAGCCGCCCACGGGCAGCATGCAGAACTGGTCCGGGTCCTCGCATTGGGGGCCGGCGATGCCGCCGCAGGATTGGCCGCAACCGCCGAGGTCCGGGAGATTCGCGCACGTCGTGCCTTCCCCCTGGGCAATCCCACCCGAAAACACGCAGCACATCGGAAGCAAATCGGCACATAACCCGCTACCAGCGGATGACAGGCAGCACGCTTGTGTGCGATCGCAGTCGGTGGGTCCTGGCACAAAAATGCCACCCTGCGCATTGCACGACTCCGCATCGGTAGAGACGCAGGTATCGAAGGCGACGGGACCGTCGTCGATGTCGAGACAACAAGCGCCAATCGGTGCGCCCACGCAGCCGGCACTGAACTCGTCGTCGATACCGTCGCCGTTGGTATCATGGGCGAACACCTCGCAAGTCGATCCGTCGGGACAATACCCCACGGCGAACGGCGACGCGTTGCCGAACTCGATGTGACACATATTCATATCGAGACAATCGCAGGCCCGCGTGGTGATGGCGCCGGTCGAGATGTCGAGGTGCAGGAGCGTCCCCAGGCACATCACCTCAGGAATGTCCACGCAGCCGAGCGTGGTGCAACCGAAGCCGTCAGGATTGGGCCGGCAACGCGGTTCGCACTCACCGGGATGATCCACGGTGACCCGGGCCGCGTCGGCCTCACACTCGTTGCCGTACGTTACGCCGTCGCAGCCGCAGACCGGGTCGTAAATCTCGGGGCAGCCCTGGGGGATCGGCGTGCAGACGCCAAAGTGATCCGCCCAGAAACAACTACCCATGGGGTACTTGCAGAATTGCCCGTCCGGGCAGGGGATGCCGAGGAAGCCGCCGCACACCTCACCGCCCTGCGGGTCCGCGATCACGTGCATGACGATGTCGAAGCAGATCATCTGGTTCATGTTGATGGCGATGTCGATGCGCGGGAACGGTTCGGTAGACACCACCAGGCCGCTATCGAAGTGTGTGCGATTGTCGTTGGCCACAACGAGTTCAAGGGCCAACCGATGCTGCACGGCGAATTCGGAGAATCGTTGATAGACGCCGAATCCGGTCACGCTGACCACATCGCCGATCGCGGTCGCGGGAACGGCCCAGTGGGCGTTGACCACCGCAAACTCCGCCCACGTACCGTTGTCGACCAACGGCACCAGATCGAAGGTACCGGCGAGCGGCCGCTCTTGCTCCAGCAGGCAGTCGCAGGGATTCCAACAGCCGCGCTGAAACGTGCTGCCGTCCACCAGCGCATAGGGTTGGATTTCGTGCGGCGGAACGGGCAGCGCGGCAATTCTAAACACGGTGTCGAAGCAGAACATCCCGTTCATCGATACGGTGATGTGAATCCCGCCGTTCTGGTCAACCGGCACCCAACCGCTGTCGAAGTGCGCGACCGGCTCATCGCCGACCCGAAGATCGAGCTGGAGGCGATGCTGCAGCAGGCCGATGGGATCCGGGCTGCCGATTTGATAAGTACCCGAGCCGATGACGCGCAGACTCGGATCGTTTGTCGGGACCGTCCAATTCACGTCACTCACGTCGTAGGTGTGGACGACGGAATTCGGATCCGCGCCCTGGTAGGTGAGCTTGAACGTTCCGCGCACACCTCCGACCACCATGGCCGGGCACATGCAAGGTTCAAAACAGCCGTGCTCGTACTGGCTGTCGGGCCCGAGGCGGTAGATCGTGCCCCCGCCGGCACCCAGCGGGTCCGCATACGCGGCGGACGGCAGGGCAAGGAAGACAAGCACACCTGTCACACAAAGAAGACACTTAACGGTGGTCGCGTGATTTCGGTTTTCGATTTGCGTTGCCATTTTTAGGCCTCCGGAATGTTTACCCCGCCTATTGTCCAGCGCGGCAAATGAGGAGTCCACAGGTTATGCCGATTTGTGAAAAAAATCAAGAGCGAAAGACTGGAAGCGGCGGGCGGGTTTGACGGTTGAACCTGGTTTTGCGTTCGCGGTCGCCCGATTCCTTCCCTGCCCAACAGAGGGGCGGAAGGGGATTGGGGAGCGACGGGGGAGGCGTGCCGAAGGGGTTGAGTGACGTGGCGTAGGGGCGGCGGCAATTGAACCGGGTTCGTGTCGGGCTGATGCTGGCCATGGGTCGTCGTCATCGAATAGAAAATCTCTGCGGTGATCCCTGGTGGGCGCGCAAAGCCGTACTGCATCTCGGAGGTGGCGGTATTCGTAAAGCGTGAGTGTAAAATGGGTTCGTTTGGTAATTACGAATTTTTGTTGGGGACAGTGGCGTGGCACTGGGGGTGGGGAGAATTGACGGAGCGACTGAGGGCGACCGAATTCGTGCGAGCATTCCGGGAGCACGAATGAGCACGAAGCGATGCAGCGACGAAGGGGGACGGACGGTGGGGTCCCACGGACCGGGTGGCGGTTGAGGGGCGGGGGTTGTAGGGGGCGAGTTGGATCATGGCGCGCATTCCATTGCAGAGAACGCCCGGGGTGATCGCTGAGGGCGGATTAGCATTTGCGGTGGACTCTTCGCCGTTTTGGGATGCTGAAATGCCGTCGTCTTCTGGGTTACTGATAATGGTCGGTTGCCGTCGTCTGCTTGGCACGTGTGGCGACAACGCTAGGGGGCACGTTGTACGTTTCGTTTGTTGCGCCCTCTTTGAGCTCCGACGGAATGTGCGCCGATTCCCAGGGCGGTGGCCTCGTTGTTCTACACAAGTCGTCAGCCTCGTTTCACGCGACACCTGAGATGGCGATTTGCCCTGAATGGGCGGAAACATGTCAGCCCAGGGCAACGCCCCTCGTTGTTCAAACAAGTTGTGAGCCCGATCCATGCGACGCGTTTGGTCATGGATCGCCCTGAAAGGGCGGAAACATGTCAGCCCAGGGCAACGCCCTGGGGCTGCGATTCGCGATAGGAAAAAGCCCTGAAGGGGCGACACACTGGGATTTTCGTACGGCGCATGAAATGAAAGGGCCCATCGGCAATGACCGTCAAATGTCGGGTCCTCGGCTGTTGCGCCCCTTCAGGGCTTCTGCGTGATTACGTTGCAGCACCCTGGGCGTTGCCCAGGGCTGCCATGTCGCTGCCCCCTTGGGGCGAACAATGATCGCACGCGAACAACAGTGGCCGAACCGCGAATGCACACAGGACGAGAAACGATCGCAACCGATTGTGTAGAACAACGAGGGCGGTGGCCTGGGCTGACATGTTGCTGCCCCAGACGGGGTGACAGGAGGCCATCGTGTCGAAGTCGTGAAAATAGGCGGATCGTGTCATCCCTGACGGGCCTTCGTTTGAATGCGGGCTTCGTACCCGCGGTTGCACCGCGGGCTACAAACCGGTCGCCGCTTCGCGGCTTGGCGATGTGCGACCGGGTCGCACCCTACAGGCTCCAGCCAGTCGCGTCACATCTGAAGGTCCGCCCGGCAGGTGACGACGCGTTCATCACGCTAGTCTGAGCTGAGGGAAACGACCCGAAGCAGGTACTTGGTGCTTCGATTGACGAAATGGTGGAATCACGCCACACTCTGTCGTTCATGCCGCTATTGAGGAGGCGAGGCTATGCTATTCGAATTCACGACGCTCGGTACGAGCATCGGTGGGCTGTTTGAGATACCGCTTCTGATGATTGAGTTCATGCTCGACTTCACGAGGCTGTTGCTCATGTTGATCTTCGGCTTCGCGTCGCCGTTGTCGATCTAATGGCATTTCCGGAATGGTCGCTTCATTTGTTTCCCCCCTTACCAAGAGGGGACAGACGGGCGTCCCGCAACGACTCCAAGACCTCCACCAGCCCCTCCTTGGCAAGGAGGGACGGGTGGCCCACGTCCTCCGGACGTGGGTTCGCGATTCGGGTGCGCAAACCGTTCGCAAGAATCGCGAGCCCAGGTTCTGCCAACCTGGGCCACCCGTCCTGAAAAGCCGCCACGGCAATAACCGATGCTGCGGTACAGCTCGATGGGTGCGTGCGGGGAGTACTGGTACCGTGTTTCATAAGTTCCACGGCGATCGCATCCGTCCCCCACCCTTCGCTTTGCGATGAATGGGGCACCCAACATAGTCGAGCGACTTCCGAAACACCGTACTGGACGATCACCACCCGGTGCGAAGATGACGAGTGCCCCGCGTACTCCGGACGTGGTTCTCGATTCGCCCGTGTAGAGTGCTCGCAGAAATCGCGAACCCAGGTTCAAAGAACCTGGGCCAGCCGTCCGGATGGTGTCATTCTCTACACGCGCAGCGTGGCTACCAGTCGCAACGGATGAAGCAGCAAATCGAGAGCCGCGGTCACAGTTGTACAGACGACATCAGCCGACATTACCGTTTCACTCGCCGCTCCCTCTGCGAGCACGACGGCGATTCCTAGCGCAGCGGCCTTCAGCATGAGCCGATCGTTTCTTCCATTGCCTATGCACACCGTACGATCCTGACCAAGCCGCTGAACATACTCCAGCTTCGCAGTATCTTGCCCGTCGACGGGGAGGACATGGACAGCGCAGGTATCGGCGATGATGCTCGATTTCACTGTCGAGAAAGTGTCGGCCGTCAACACATGGAGTTGTAGATGCTGCGCTAATGCTTCCAATCTGCTCGGGACACCGTCAATGACTTTTCCATCGACGGCCAGCGTTCCGTTGAAATCGAGAACGAGGTTATCGAGCTTCAGCGGTTCGCGTCCGGGAATACTTATTTCGAACATGTCTGCACCGCCATCCCGATCCATCGCGATCCACTGGTGTGGACGAGTGCCCGACGTCCTCCGGTCGCTGGATCTCAATCTGACGAAGTGTAACTCAAGAAAGTGCCGCGGGTCCAGGCTCACGGAATCCGGACCACCCCTTCCTGTTACCCTTCGCTCCTCGCTGCCGAGCCGCGAGAACCATGGTGCGACCGGGTCGCACCCTACGAAACTCGTTTGCGATCGCCGGCGATCGCAGCACGATTTCTCACTTGCAGGAGCCTGTCTATCCCGAATCGGGTCAACCGACGTACACCATCGGTGTATCAAACAGCATGGCAGACGCTTCCCGGTACCCGATACAGGTGCGAGTGCTGTGACCACCTTCAAGTTGATACTCGCAGAACTGGTGCGACCGTCGAACCGGCATGCCGTTGGGCGGTTCAGGCGGTTCGCACACCGTTTATTCGTGTTGCTTTGTGTGACGGCGGCATTATTCGTGTGCACAATCTGGATGTATAGCTATATACCGCCTGTCGATCGCTCCGAGTGCGAGTCTTGGTGGCGTAACGGCGATGTCGAAGTGTACTTCAACACAGCAGGGATAGTGTTTGTACAGATGCCGTTCACTGGGCACGGTGTTTTCGTGCACGATGGGCGCTTGGATTACCTTACGAAATATGACGCGGATCATGAAATCGCGGTACTACATAATCGCGACGTCGAGTTTCTAGGAGCCCAATGGAAGCAGGGCACTATCAGGTCCTGCACGAGAGGATTTCGTCGGCACATTGTACTTCCGCTATGGATGCCATTTGTCCTCTTTGCCGCGTGCCCGGTCATCGCATTCATTCGCGGTCCCTACCGGCGAGCAACAAGGCGTGCCACGGGATTCTGCCGCAGGTGTGGATACAACCTGACGGGATTGGTCGAGCCGCGATGCCCGGAGTGCGGGACGGGCATGAGTCCAAAACAAATCAACCAAGTCATGTCAGTGAGTGTACAAGACTGATGAGGGAATGTTGGGGGCGTCCAACGATTATGCGGGCATTATGATCATCTGGCGTCGATCACGGACTGTCGTTTGGATCCTGTTGGTCGTACTGGTGGGCCTGGCAGGATTAAGCTACGTGCATCCCCTACGTGCGCGAATGTGTTGGAACGACAGTCATGTTTCAAGGGTCTCCGTCGCACACGGTGCTCTTCGCATTATGCATGAGTTTTGCGCGAAGGGTGTTCGACACTCGCGGCTGGATGTGCTCGACTTAATCTGGGAAATAGAACCGAACAGGGCTAACCTCGGGTACCGAGGACACCGAACCGGCAACACGCCCATGTCAAATGGCGTCTTGATCGTTGAGTGTAATCTGTTTGTCCTTCTCGGCTTCGTGCTAACATTGTTCCTTATGTTCGAACGCAACCGGCGCCGACGACTCGTCGGGGCGTTTCGAGAAATCATCCATCCTTCCGATCGACAGGCCATTGCGCCCATTCGGCGAACCATTCGTCGTTCGGTGGTCGTCACGTTCGGATTGGCGACGCTACTGGCCATGGCGACTTGGGTGGCAACATACAAGGAGTTCCCGCCGAGTTATTACCAATGGCGACTCTATCCAGGTACCCTACACCTGTATTCGTACGGTAGCCCCGTAAGGCGATTCAAGATAACGTATCACAGAGGGGGAGCAACTGTCGGCCAATACCTGTCCTTATACGGCGTTGAAAAAGGGCGGGTCGCACTGGGTTACCGGTCGCCCGTCACCAAGGGCACGATGGTCGCGAATCGTCGCATCGAACGAGCCGGCTTTGGTTGGGTTCAGAAGTCGATCGATCCGCGCAACATCGAGACGAGCGTCGAATTCCCCTGTTGGGCGCCGGTGCTGCTCTTTTCCACCTGGCCGGTCGTCGCGTTCATTCGAGGGCCATATCGGCGTGCCACACGGCGCGCCAGGGGATTCTGTCGCAAGTGTGGATACAGCCTGACCGGCTTAGTCGAGCCGCGTTGTCCGGAATGCGGCGCCCGCATGAGTCCAAAACAAATCAACCAAGTCATGTCCTTGCGTGTACAAGACTCCGCAGATAGCTGCTACTGAGCGCAACCAGCGGGGCTTGGTACTGTGATTGGGAAACTTTTTCGAATCACTCTTTGGATTCTATTTATCGCAGTCGCTGGATTGACCTGCGTCAGCTATTTGCATGCCATTCGTACCGGAATTGAATTGAGTGACAAGCGCTTATTGGCTGTATCGATCGCCCACGGCAACCTGGAATTCGGCTATTACACGGCCGAGTCGCAAACGAGCCGGTGTCTTCTGCGCATAGCTGAGTTCATCTACAACGGCAAAGCGGAATTCCGGTTAGCTGGGTTTCCTTGGTATCGAAGCGCCCGCCTGAATTGGGAGACTACTGCTGGCGTGAAATACATCGGCGCAGGAGGCAGCCTGCTTCTTCCGCTTGTGACATTTCCTGCGGTGATGTGGGCTATCAAGCGGCGCCGGCGGCTCGCGGTTGCCATGCGGGAAATTGTCAGGCCTTCCGGTCCACATCCGAACATGCCATTTGGTCGCGCTATTCGCCGATCGGTCATTGGAATGGTTGGCATGGCCTCGCTTCTAGGCGTAGGGATTTGGGTGGCGAGCTACAAATACGACGCCAAGGAGCACTGTTGGCATGTCGATCAAGATTCGCTCCTATTGACTGACCTGGAGCGTGGTTACGTCAAGGTCGTCTACGTCTCTTGCAACACCAACGGCTCGAACGTTCCGATTGTTGACCAGCACCTGGGCGGTTTCGGCTTCAAACAAACCTCGGTTCCCTCGGTCCTACCTGCTGGGCAACGCCCTAAAGCCCCGAATGCTCCAGGACCGGCCCTTGACGTGACGCGCGTCCTGTGGATTCCCTGCTGGGCGCCGGTTGTCCTCTTCTCCGCCTGGCCGGTGTTCGCCTTCTTCCGCGGACCGTATCGTCGGGCGAAGCAGGGTGCGACGGGATTCTGCAGCAGGTGCGGTTACAACCTCACGGGCCTGGTCGAGCCGCGCTGCCCGGAATGTGGGACGGCCTTCGACCGGCGGTTGTGGCGGGACGCCGGTTCGGCATGTTGACGGGGATTGAACCTAGTTGCCCCACGGGCTTACAATACAGCCATTATGGACGTTATTCCGGAATACGCTCGTCGGGCCATCTGCAACCAGAAGATCCGTGCCATCAACGCCGAGATCCGTCGGGCATATGCGCCGCGGCTGAAGGCCGCCGATTCCGCCGCGGAAAGAGAGTCGCTGGAAGAGGCCATGCAGGTGGAGATCGCGGAGCGTACCAGGCCCTATACCAAAGAGAGTGAGCGAGAGGGCACTTGTGAGTCTTGCGGTTACGTGCTCTACGGATTGACCCAGCCTCGCTGCCCCGAATGTGGCACCGCATTCGATCCGGCCATACTCGACATGCCCGGACCGCCCTGTACCGGCAAGCCGAGCAATCAGACCCTGTATTAACGGTAATCCTCGCTGGTTTCGGATTAGACTCGGCATATGTTGCGTCCACGGAAGGAACCGCACCCGACTACACTGGCGGGCGAGCCGCCAGTGGCATCCAGCGCTGCAGCGCCCCAGGGACGATGGTGCGGCAGGG
>Ga0055481_10000450_pt1 | contig 13603 bp, 12 predicted proteins | sample Muzzi_PWC_D2_FD_57936 | JGI IMG/M metagenome (GOLD analysis project Ga0055481, IMG submission 57936) | Wetland microbial communities from San Francisco Bay, California, USA, that impact long-term carbon sequestration - Muzzi_PWC_D2 | ecosystem: Environmental > Aquatic > Marine > Wetlands ... | reverse complement strand
ACCATGGCGCCGAGGACGTAGCCCAACCGAACGATCAACTTGAGTTCCCGGCCGGTCACGCCGCGGACGATCTGCTCCATCCGCTCGGTGGAGAAGCCGAGCACCTTTTGCTCGACCACGTCCTGGATCCGGAACGACTCGACGATCCGCGGCACTTGCTCGTGGGTCCAGCGCCACGCGGCGTCGATGATCCCCGCCTTCACCGACGCCGTCGTCTCCGGCCCTAGCCAGTTGGCGGGCCGTCCGAGGGGGCGGCGGATCAGACCTGCGATCATCCCATCGACCGCCTGTGCGATCCAGCGCTGGCCCTGCGCACTGGCGATCCCGCTGGTGACGGCACCGGCGATCTTGTCGCCGGGGAGGAGGTCGACGACCTCGGCCCAGGTGCGCCGCTCGGCCGCACCGAGCGCCTTGTCCAGCGTGCGCCCGATGACCGCCCGGGTGCCGGGGTCGCGGGTGACGCGGATCAGCCAGTCGACCAGCGTCTCCTCGAGGCCGGCGCGTTTGTCCGGGCCCAGCCGGCGGATCCGTTCCCCCAAGGGAATGCGGAGGAAGTTGACGACGGCGTCGTTGACGGCTTTGGAGAACTGGGCGCGCATCTCGGGCGCTGTCATGGTGGAGGCGAACCGCTCGAAGCCGTCCTTCTCGAGCCCATCAAGAAGCCGCTTGAACGTCTGGTCGGTCACCACGAACTTGGCAATGATACGCTCGTGAAGGAGCATGTCGCGCACCGAGCGGTCGAAGGCGTCGCGGAGCGCCTGCTGGATACGGCCCTTGGCGTCGGGGTCGCTGAGTACCGCCCCGATTCGCTCCAAGGCGACCGGGAGGTAGTCGGTGATCCCCTGTTCCACCGCGCCGATGAGGCCTGGGGGGAGGCGGTCGAGGAGGGGGCGGTCGTCGGTCGCCAACTTGTCGAGCTGCCCGTGGACAAAACGCTCCAGCGTGTCGTGGAGCTCCTCCCCTTCGGCGAACTGGACCACCCACTGGTTCACCCGCTGGTGCAGGGCGTCCCTCCGCTCCTCGGTCAGCACCTCCGCCACCGTGTTATCCCCCACCTCCGCCTTGAGGGCCGCGATCCAGTCCTGCAGCTGCCCGGCGAATTCCTCCCGGCGGGTGTAGTCCGCCAGCTTGACGGCGACCCGCTCCCCCACACTCGCCAACGCCTCCCGAACCGCGGCCATGAGCTTCGGATCGAGGTGCTCCTCGAGGGGCCCCCGCTCCGCTTCCAGGATGTCGCCCAGAATGTGGTCGAGGGCCCCGGTGAACTTCTCCCGGATCTCCGGGGCGTCCATCCGGCGGGTGATGTCCTCGGCCGTGAGGAGCTTTTCCCCTACCGTCCGGCCGATGCTCTTGGCTAGGCGGGGCTTGTTCTTGGGGATGGCGCCATGGAGGCGGAAGGGCCCCCAGCCGCGGCGCTCGTAGGGGTGGAACAACATCCAGATGGCCACGGCGTTGGTGATCCCCCCTGAAAGGGCACCGACCAACACCGTGACCGCGCCCAGGAGGAGGGTCTGGGGATCCATCCTGGGATAATAGCGCAGGCTGAAAGGCAGGGCAGCGGGGTAGCGGGGCCGTGTTGATTCACGACTTCCGCCGAGGTCCTTCGTGGGACAGGTAGGGGATAACCTCATTTCGGTACTCTCGGACCCCGGTACTCAGGCACCGTCGAATGGCGGCCAGAGTGTCCCACCCCTGGGACCCAGCTTCGAGCGGAAGACCAGAATGAGTGGGACCCGGGCCAGCGGCCGGCGGCGAGAGAAGAGGCGTTGGTCCGTGACGCTCGTTGGATGGCCAACTCGCCGTCAGGGGCAAATACCCCTCAGGATGAGGTCGTGACAGGCCTGCCGCTCCTTCAGGTCAGGATACCTCCTCTGAGCTCGCTCTCAGAACTCTCGTATCTCATGGTCTTGGCGCGCGACCTCGAAATCGTTCCGAGACCGACGTGGCAAGAGGTCGATATTCTCGGAGATTACGCCGGGAGGTTGGTGTGGGGCCTGTACCATTCCCTCCGAAGCCCGCTGCCTTGCCCGCACTCTCCAAGTCACGTATTCTTCCAGGCTTATGTTTGACGAGCTGTCCGGAAAACTCACGGAGACCCTCAGGCGACTCACGGGGCGGGGGGTGCTCACCGAGGACGCCGTCCGCGAGGGCCTTCGGGAGATCCGGCGTATCCTCCTCGAGGCCGACGTCTCGTTCGAGCTGACGCGGGGGTTTCTCGAGCGGGTCCAGGAGAAGGCGGTCGGGGTCACGGCCCTGAAGTCGGTCCGTCCGGGTGAGCAGCTGGTCAAGGTCGTCTACGACGAGCTGGTGGCGATGCTGGGGGAGAAGCAGGCCCCGATCGCCCACGCGTCGGTCCCGCCGACGGTGATCTTCCTGGTGGGCCTCCAGGGCTCCGGGAAGACGACCACGGCGGGGAAGCTGGCGCGGCGGCTCAAGCAGGAGCAGAAGGCGCCCCACCTGATCGCGGCGGACGTGTACCGGCCGGCCGCGGTGGAGCAGCTCCGGACGGTCGGAGAGCAGGTCGGTGTCGGCGTGTACGCCGAGGACGGCGCCGAAGACGTCCCGGCCCTGGTGCGACGCGGGATCGAGGCCGCACTCAAGGCGCGGGCGCGAACGGTGGTCGTGGATACCGCCGGCCGGCTCCAGATCGACGACGCCATGATGGCCGAGTTGACGGCCCTCAAGGCCGCGGTGCCGCCGCAGGAGATCCTCCTGGTGGCGGACGGGATGACCGGGCAGGACGCGGTCCGGATCGCCAGCGGCTTCCACGAGGCTCTGGGGATCACGGGGGTGATCCTCACCAAGATGGACGGCGACGCCCGAGGCGGTGCGGCGCTGTCGATCTACGGAGTCACGCGGGCGCCGATCAAGTACATCGGGGTGGGGGAAAAGCTCGACGCGCTCGAGCCCTTCATCCCGGAGCGGTTGGCGGGACGCATCCTCCAGCAGGGCGACATCTTGACCCTGGTGGAACGGGCCCAGAAGACGGTAGATGAGGATGAGGCCCGCCGGCTGGCCAAGAAGGCCGGGTCCAAGAAGGGGATGGACCTCCAGGATTTCCTGGGGGCGATGCGGCAGATGCAAAAGCTCGGGCCGCTCAAGAACGTGCTGGGGATGCTGCCGGGGGTGAACCCGGCGATGCTCAAGCAGGCCAATGTGGATGAGGACCGGCTGCGCCACATCGAGGCGATCGTCCTCTCGATGACGCCGAAGGAGCGCGCCAATCCGGACCTCCTCAACGGGTCGCGGCGACTCCGGATCGCCAAGGGATCGGGCCGGACGGTCCCGGAGGTCAACAAGCTGCTGTCGCAGTTCAAGCAGATGCAGAAGTTCATGAAACGCGCGGGGAAGACCGGGGGCAAGCTCCCCTTCGGAGCCGGATTCCCCCAGTAACACCGGGAAGGGTAGGCAAACCATCATGGCCACACGGATTCGCTTGCGCCGCATCGGGCGGAAGAAACTCCCCCTGTACCGCATCGTCGTCACCGATAAGGAGGCGCCGCGCGACGGCCGCTTCATCGAGGTGCTGGGGACCTACAACCCCCGCGCCGAGGGCGCCCAGGTGACGCTCGACGCCGACAAGGCCAAGGCCTGGCTGGCCAAGGGCGCCACCCCGTCGGAGACGGTCCAGTCGCTGCTGCGCAAGGCCGGAGTGCTCGAGACCGCTTCCTGATGCCGGAGGAGCCCCGCCGCCTGGTCGTCGGGCGGCTGCGAAAGCCGCACGGGCTCAAGGGAGAGGTGACGCTGTTTCCGCTGACCGACCGCCCGGAGGACGCCTTCCGGCCGGGGCAGCGGCTCGACCTGGTGAACCTGGGCGGGGATGTGCAAGGGGATGGTGTGGTGGTGGAACGGAGCCGACCGTACCATCGCGAATGGCTCGTCAAGTTCCGTGGCTTCGAGAGCCGAGAGGACCTGGCGGCGCTTCCCCCCTTCCGCGGGATGTTCTTGGCGGCGCCGGCCGAAGCGCTCCCGCCGCCCAACGAGGAAGAAGTGTACTACCACGAGCTGATCGGGTTCGCGGTGCAGTTGGAGGACGGGACGCCCGCCGGATTGGTGACGGCGTTCTATGAGCCTCCATCGGGGGTGATGTTGGAAATCCAGGGGCCCAAGCGGGAGTTCCTCCTCCCGTTCGTGAAGGCGTTCGTCGGCGAGGTCGATCGGGACGGCCGCCGCCTCACGATTCGGCCCCCGGACGGGCTCCTCGAGGAGTAGCGGGCGAGCCCGAATGCTGCGGATTAACGTGGTGACCCTGTTTCCCGAGGTGATCGCCCCGTATGTGGCGGCGAGCATCCCGGGACGGGCGCGAGCGGCGGGTCTGGTGGAGTTCCGGCTGGTGCAGCTTCGGGACTTCAGCCACGACCGGCATGCCACCGTGGATGATTACCCCTATGGGGGCGGCGCCGGCATGGTGCTCAAGCCGGAGCCGTTCTTCGAGGCGGTGGAGGCAACCCGGTCCGCTGGGCCGATCATCCTCCTATCGGCCCGTGGGCGGCCGTTTCGACACGCCGACGCCGTGCGCCTATCCCTGGAGGAGGAGCTGACGTTCCTGGCGGGGCACTACAAGGACGTCGACCAGCGGGTGGCGGATTTCCTGGCGACCGACGAGTTTTCGGTCGGCGATTTCGTCCTTTCGGGTGGGGAGCCCGCGGCGCTCTGTGTGATCGACGCCGTCGTCCGACTCCTCCCGGGGGCCTTGGGGGACCACGAGTCGGCCAGTAGCGACTCGTTCTATGACGGGCTCTTGAGTCCGCCGAGCTACACCCGCCCGACGGAGTATCGGGGACACGGCGTCCCCGAGGTCCTTCGATCGGGCCACCACGCGGAGATCGAGGCGTGGCGACGGGACCAAGCGGAGCGGCTCACCGCCCAGCGACGGCCCGACTTATGGCAACACCATGAACGGAGCGCGTCCGACGGCTCCGAGTGACGGCGCCCGAGGGCGCGGAGGATGGGACCAATGGAACGCATGGCGGAGTTGACGCGCGAAGGGCTGCGCGAGGGCATCCCCGACTTCAAGCCGGGTGACACGGTCAAGGTCATGGTGCGGGTCAGGGAGGGCCAGAAGGAGCGCCTCCAGGCGTTCGAGGGCGATGTCATCGGCCGGCGCGGCTCGGGGATCACGGAGTCGTTCACCGTCCGGAAGATCTCCTCCGGCGTGGGCGTCGAGCGGATCTTCCCGCTGCACTCGCCTCTCCTCGACTCGATCGAGGTCGTCCGTCGCGGCAAGGTCCGGCGCGCCAAGCTGTACTACCTCCGCCGCCTGAGCGGGAAGGCCGCGCGAATCAAGGAGGAGCGCGAGACCTGAGCACCGCGACCGCGCGTCCTCCCTCCCTGGCCCGGGAACGGGTCCAGTGGGATGCGGACCGTTGGCTCATCGGTGTGGACGAGGTCGGCCGTGGCCCACTGGCAGGTCCAGTCGTGGCCGCGGCCGTCGTGTTTGATGGTGGGGCGCCCCGGATCCGGGGCCTCCGCGACAGCAAGGTGCTCCCCGAGAAGAAGCGCGTTCGGCTGGCCGAGCGCATCCGCAAAACCGCCCTCCGCCTCGGTCTGGGCGCCGCATCCTCCCGTGAGATCGATCGGTTCAACATTCGAGTGGCCACGGCGCTCGCCATGCGCCGCGCCATTCGGCGCGTGTGCGGCGCCTCGGCCTGTCGTGCCGGCGCCTGGTGGTTCCGGCCGGAGGCTCCCGTCCAGGTGACGCTCCCTCCGGAATTCACCGTCCTGATCGACGGCCTCCCGCTCCCGGAGCTCGGCCTCCCGCACGAAGCGCTCGTCGACGGCGACGCCTTGTGCTACAGCATCGCGGCCGCCGGCGTGGTGGCCAAGACGGTGCGGGACCGGCTCATGTGCCGTCTGGCCCGGCGTTACCCCGCCTACGGGTGGGATCATAATATGGGGTACGCGACCGAGACCCATCGGGCAGCCATCGATGCCCGTGGCCCCACCCGACATCATCGTCAGAGCTTTGCCCCTGTCGCTCAACTTCCCCTCTGGTGAGTAGCAGCAGTCGTTGGCAAAGGTACATCCGAGTTCGCAGGTTCACCTTGTCCCATTGAGGTTCTGATGCGTAACGCTTCTTGGCAGTACCCTGTGGTTGCCGTGCTGTGCGCCGGTGCCGCCCTCGCTTGTGGCAACGACGGTCCCACCGGCGGCGGTGGACCGGCCAAGCTAGGGATCTCGACCGTTGGAAATCCAACTGCGCGGACGGCCTTTGCAACACCTGTCACGGTGCAGGTCCAAGACGCGTCCGGCGGTCTCGTGTCGTCGGCCACCAACAGCGTCACGCTGGCCTTCGGAAGCAATCCCGGGGTGCTGGTGTGGCACGCCAGCGGACGCCAGGGAGGCGAGATCCTCGAACCCGTGGATCCGGTCGCCGCGGCGGTGCTCACCGGCCCGACGGTTACGTTCAACGACGAGATCAGTGGGATGACCTACGATGCTTCGTCAGGTCTCCTCCTGGGGGGGAATATCGACGCCGAGCTCGTGAGTATCGATCCGGCCAGCGGCACCCAGACGCTCATCGGTACGGCGAGCGCAACGGACTACCTCACCGGCCTGGCCTTCGAGCTCGGCGCCACGCCCCGACTCCTGGGAGTGATGAATATCACCCCGGATCTCTTCTCGGTGGATGTGAGCACGGGGGTGGCAACCTCGCTCGGCCCGATCACCCTTACCGGGGAAACGATCAATGGGGCCACGGGGTTGGCGACCGACCCCTCCACCGGCACGGTGTACGCCGTGCTCAGGCTCGCCAGCAACACTGGGCGCAACCGCACCCTCGTCACGATCGACGCCACGACGCTCGTGGCCACCCCGATCGGCATCCTGGACCAGGACGGGATGGCTGACATCGCCTTCCACCCCAACGGCACGCTCCTCGGCGTCACCGGCGACGGCGCCACCAATCCGGATGAGCTCCGGTCCATCGACAAGACCGACGCGACCTCGACCCTCTTGGTGACCTTGGGGAACGGCAATGACGGCGAGGCAATCGCCGTGGTCCCCGCCCAACTCTCCGGCACCCTCACGGTCGCAGCCGTGGATGGCGTAGCCACCTTCTCCGGCCTCATGATCAACGCCGCCGCCAACGGCTACACCCTGACCGCAACCGCCGCGGGACTGACTAGCGTCACTAGCGCCCCGTTCAATGTGGTCCCGTAGCGCAAGGAACCAAGACGATACCATGCCGGGGCGCGAAAGCGCCCCGGTGGGTCTCGCCCGGGCGATACCAGGCCCGGGCGTCCGACGCGGCGGTCCCAAATGATCACCGTCGCTCTGGCCCAGATGCGCTGTCGCGTCGGCGACCTGGAGTGGAACACCCGCCGGATGGTCGACCTCGCGGCCGAGGCCGCGAGCCTCGGGGCGGCGGTGGTGGCCTATCCCGAAATGAGCGATACCGGGTACGACTTGGACGCCGCCCGCCGACTCGCCGCCCCTGTGAACGCTCCACCATTAGCGACCTTGGCCGAGGCCGCACGCCGGCTCCGGCTGACGATCGCCGTCGGCCTCTCCGAGCGGGACGGCGACCGGGTGTGCAACACCTTGGCGGTCGTCGGGCCGGACGGGGCGGTCGCCCAGCGATACCGGAAGGTGCATCTCTTTGGCCTCGACGGCCTGGACGAGGCGGGGACCTTCACCCCGGGCGACGCCCCGGCGACCGTCTCGGCTGGCGGGGTCTCTTGGGGCCTCTCGGTGTGCTACGACCTCCGCTTCCCCGAGCTCTATCGGCTGGAGGTCGTGGCGGGCGCCGAGGTGCTCCTCAACTGTGCCGCGTGGCCCACCGCCCGGATCGGGCATTGGGAGGCTCTCGCGCGAGCCCGCGCCATCGAGAACCAGGCATACTTCGTCGGCGTCAATCGCGTGGGTACGGATGCCGGTCTCGTCTTTGGAGGCCGAAGCCTCATCGTCGCGCCGGAAGGCGAGGTGGTCGCGATGGGGAGCGACGCCGAGGAGGAACTCGTCGTGGGGACGGTCGACCCGGACCAGGTCGATGACTTCCGCGGCCGCCTCCCAACGCTCCGGCACCGGCGACCGGCCGCCTACCGCGGCATGAGCCTCTGACCCGCCGACGCGGCCTTGAGCTTCCTCCGGCCCCGGGGCATCTTGCGGTCTGGCGCAGGTCCGACTGCAGCCGCGTCCGTAGCTCAATGGTAGAGCAAGGGCCTTTTAAGCCCGAGGTTGTAGGTTCGAGTCCTACCGGACGCATGTCCGATCAGCGGCACCCCGCCCGGGTGCCGCGTTGTATTTCTCCTCGCCCGCCGCGGACGCGCCGATGACCTTCATTATCGATCGTGAGTATGTCCTCGACGTCCTCCGCCGCCTCGTGGCGACGGATTCGGTCAACCCCACCCTCGCGCCGGCCCACCCGGGGGAGGCCAACGCGGCCGCCCTCGTCGCCGAGGCACTCCACCGCCTCGGCGCCGAGGTCCAGGTGGTCGAGCCGGAGCCAGGGCGGGCCAGCGCGGTCGGCCGCGTGAACGGCAACCGCGGCGGGCGGTCCCTCATGCTCAACGCCCACATCGATACGGTCGGGGTCGAGGGGATGGACGACCCCTTCGCCGCCGAGGTCAAGAGCGGCCGCCTCTACGGCCGGGGCGCCTACGATATGAAGGGGAGCATGGCCGCGTGCCTCGGCGCAGTGAAGGCCCTTCACGACGCCGGCGTCAAACTGGCCGGCGATCTCGTCGTGGCCGGCGTGGCGGACGAAGAGTACGGGAGCCTGGGGACCCGAAGCGTCCTCGAGCAGGTGCGCGTCGACGGGGCCATCGTGACCGAGCCCACCCATCTCAAGATCTGCCTGGCCCACAAGGGCTACGTGTGGCTCAAGGTCTCGACGGAAGGACGTGCCGCCCACGGGAGCCGCTTTGAAGAGGGGATCGACGCCAACATGCGAATGGGGCGCGTTCTGGCCGAGCTCGAGGACCTTGAGCGACGGCTCCGCACGGGCCCGCGCCACCCCCTCGTCGGACCGCCCTCTCTCCACGCCGCCCTCCTCGCCGGCGGCACCGGCCTCAGCACCTACGCCGCCCACTGCGAGCTCCAGATCGAGCGGCGGACCATCCCCGGAGAGACCGAGGCGGGCGCGGTGGCCGAGATCGACGCGCTCCTCGCCACGCTACGGCACGCGGACCCGTCCTTCCGCGGCCGGGTCAAGGCGACGCTGAGCCGCGAGCCCTTCGAGGTGCCCCGGGAGGCAGCCATCGTTCGCTCCCTGGAGCAGGCCACCCGCCGGGTCACCGGGAAGGTGGCCGACCACGTCGGGGACACGCCGTGGATGGATGCAGCCCTCCTCGCCGCCGCCGGCGTGGAGACGGTCGTGTTCGGCCCCGCCGGTGCCGGGGCCCACGCGGCGGAGGAGTGGGTCGATCTCGAGTCGGTCTACCGCCTTACCGAGGTGCTCGCCGAGGCCGTCGTCGGCTACTGCGGGACGTGACCGGCACCGACGCCCTCACTCGCCGGTTCCGTGACGCTTTCGGCGGTCCGGCCGGTGCCGTCCTGGTGCGTTCCCCGGGGCGGGTCAACCTCATCGGCGAGCACATCGACTACAACGGGCTCCCCGTCCTCCCGATGGCGATTCAGCGGTCCGTATGCATCCTCGCCCGTCCGCGGCCGGAGGGCGACGCCACCCTCGACGTCCGAAACGTGGACCCGACCTTCGGGGATCGATCGTTCGTCGGCGGTCCGGAAATCGATCCTTTCCCTCCCGGCGACTGGGGGAACTACCTCAAGGCCGCCGCCCGGATGCTGTGGCGCCGCCACGGCGCGCTCCGTGGGATCGACGCGGTGCTGGCCTCGGACCTCCCGCCCGCCGCGGGGCTCAGCAGCTCCTCGGCCCTGGTCACCGCGGCCGCCCTGGCGCTCCTCGGCGCCAACGGGCTCCCCATCGACCGACAGGCACTCATGGAGGAGCTGGCGGAAGCGGAGCGCTACGTCGGCACTCGCGGTGGGGGGATGGACCAGGCCATCTGCCTGGCGGGGAGGGCAGGGCACGCCGCCCTGGTCGAGTTCGCGCCGGTCCGGGTCACGCATGTGGCGATCCCGGAGGGGTGGCGCTTCCTCGTGGCCTCGAGCCTCGAGCGGGCCGAGAAGTCGGGGAGCGCCCAGGCCACCTACAACCGGCGGACCCGGGAATGTCGCGAGGCGTTAGAATCGGTTGCCCGCGCGCTCGGCGAGTCCGCGGGCGCGACCTATCCCGGTTTGGTTGCGGCGCGTAGGAGCGAGGCGTTGCTGGAGGTGGGAGAGCAGGCCCTGGAGGACCCGTGGTCGCGGCGGTATCGCCATGTGATCGGCGAGGCCGAACGCGTCCGCGCGGCGGTGACCGCGCTTCGAGAGCACGATCGGGCGGGATTCGGTAGTCTGATGGATGCCTCCCACGCCTCCCTCCGGGGCGACTACGAGGTCAGTACACCGCCGTTGGACGCATTGGTGACAATGGCGCGGGCGGCAGGCGCCGACGGCGCTCGGCTGACAGGGGCAGGGTTGGGAGGGTACGCCTTAATCTTGTGCTGCCAAGAGACGATGCCGGCGGTACGGAACGCGCTCGTGGAGGGTTTCTTTTGGCCACGCGGGGTATCCGAACTCGACGACCTGATGTTCGAGGTGCGGGCCTCGGGTGGTGCGACGATGAAGGGTGGGAGGGGAGAGGCTGTTACTTGACAGGCACGAAGGGCGACTGAGCCTCTCGCGCCGCCTCCGCCTATTTGAACCCTACTCTCGGCAGCGTCGCGAACAGCCCCATCGCCGCGCACGCCGCGATCACCAGCGCCACAAAGGCCATCGGCAACTGTCCGTAGATGAGCCATCCTGTTCCGAAGAGCGCCCCGTACACGGCGGCACACCCGAAGACCCAGCAGAGCACGCCAGCGGCGACGCTCTCCCCGGTGCCGGCCTCGGCGTGGGGGACCACGGTTCGCCAGCCGCGCCCGAGCGGACGGATCGCGTCGTAGAAGGATTGCAGTGTCGATGTCGGTTCAGGAGCTGTGAGGAACGTGACGGCCACCCACCCCACGGTGGTGATGACGACGCCGACCACCAGGGTGATGGAGGCATCCCATGACGCGAACCCGAGTCGTTGGTGTCCCCACTGGAAGTAGACGGCCACCAGGAACGAGATGACCATCGCCGAGATTTCGCTCCAGGCGTTGATCCGCCACCAGAACCACCGAAGGATGAACACCAGTCCGGTGCCGGCACCGATTTGGAGGAGAATCTGAAAGGCCTGCAGCGCGTTCTGGAGCCAGAGGGAGACGATGCCCGCGAACAGGATCAAGAGGACAGTGACGGCCCGGCCGACCTGCACGTAGTGCTTGTCCGGGAGGCCCGGCGCCATGAAGCGGCGGTAGAAGTCGTCGACGATGTAGGAGGCCCCCCAATTGAGATGCGTGCTGATCGTCGACATGTACGCTGCCGCGAGGGAGGCGACCACCAACCCCATGAGGCCGTGCGGGAGGAAGGTCAGCATCGCGGGGTAGGCCAGGTCGTGCCGCACGATCGACGGGTCGAGATTGGGGAAGGCCTGCCGCAGGGACTCCAGTGTGGGGAAGACCGCGAGCGACGCCAGGGCCACGAGGATCCAGGGCCAGGGCCGGAGGGAATAGTGGGCGATGTTGAACCAGAGGGTCGCCCGCATCGATTCCTTTTCGGACCGGGCTGCCAGCATCCGCTGCGCGGTGTAGCCGCCGCCCCCTGGCTCCGCCCCCGGGTACCAGGTGGCCCACCATTGGACCGCAAGCGGTACGATCAAGATCGTCAACGTGGCGTGCCAGTCGCCGAAATCGGGCAGGAAGGACAGCTTCCCGGCGACGTTGGGGTGGGCCAGGAGCCCCGACAGGCCACCGACCTCGGGGAGCCGGAGCGCATAGACTGCGGCGGCGATCCCGCCGATCATCGCGATGACGAAGAGCAGGAGATCGGTGACCACCACCCCCCAGAGGCCCGAGGTAGCCGAGTAGAGGACCGTCACCGAGCCGGCCAAGATGACCGTCGTGTACTTGTCGAGCCCCAGGAGCACCCCGCCGATCTTGATCGCGGCTAGTGTCACCGTCGCCATGATCATGATGTTGAAGAAGGCGCCCAAATACAGCGACCGAAAGCCTCGGAGGAACGCTGCCGGCTTTCCGGCGTACCGAAGCTCGTAGAACGCCATGTCGGTGAGTGCACCCGACCGGCGCCACAGCTTGGCATAGAAGAAGACGGTGAGCATCCCCGTCAGGAGAAACGCCCACCAGAGCCAGTTCTTGCTCACCCCGCCCGTCCGGACCAAGTCGGTCACCAGGTTGGGCGTGTCGGTGGAAAAGGTGGTGGCCACCATCGACGTCCCCAGGAGCCACCAGGGGAGCTTCCGCCCGGCCAGGAAGTACTCCTCCATCCCGCTCCCCGCCCGTCGGGTGAACGCGAGGCCAATGACCAGGACGATGATTCCGTAGATCACGATCACGGCCCAGTCCATCCCGATCAGCTGCATGGTGGTCTCTTCTCCTCCGTCTGTGGTGGCGTCAGCATCGGGCCGCCGGCCCCAAGGCGGGCGGGTAGCGACCGGCGGCGGTCAGCGCGGCGAGTCGCTCCCGGACGAGGACGAGGTCGGCGGGGTGGGTGAGGCCGAACCAGGTCTCCTCGGTACGCAAGAGGCGAAGGCGCACCTGGCCGCCGGCGACCTGACGATCCACGGCCGTGCTCAGCGCGAACTCGGCATCCTCGGATGGGTTGCCGGCCAGAAACTCCACGAACTGGCTTTCAAATCGGGGGAAGGCCGCTGCGGGAAACCCCCATAAGTTCATCGAGGTCGCCGCATCCGGCGGCACGCTTTGGGGCCGGCCGTCTCCGTCGCAACCCACCAGATGATCGCCCTCGCGACGGACGTCGGAGAGCTCCTCGACCGACGTGACCCAACCACCGTCGGTGACCGTGAGGCGGGCCCGGGACACACCACCGCCTGACGAGAGGGTCTCGCCCATCGGGTAACCCACCACGGCGTAGGTCTGCGGATCAGCCTCGGCGAGGAAGGTGAACATCGTTGCAAAGGCATCGGGGCCGTACCAGTCGTCGGCGTTGCAGACGGCCACCGGCCCGTCGACGGTCTCGGCCGCGGCGAGAAGGGCGTGCCCGGTCCCCAAGGGCCGATGCCGCGGGGCCGGTGGGGGTGGCTGCACCACCACCCGTGCCCCGGTGACGAAGGGGAGAGCGGCTGCCAAGTGCTGGTGGAACGCGTGCTCGAGGTCGGGCCGCGTGACCACCACGATCGAACGGCACCCCGCCCGGACCGCGTCGAAGATGGCGTAATCGCACAACGCCTCTCCCGAGGGCCCGACGGGGGTCAGCTGCTTGGCGGCCCCGAAGCGACGGCCGAGGCCCGCCGCGAGGACGATGAGGGACGTCACGGATCGCGTGGCACGGGTGCCCCAATATATTGGTTCCGTCCCCTCCTCACGAGCCGCTGATGGCATGGAACACCGCCCTGAGCTTTTCCCTCCCCGACTGGACCGAGGGCGTTGCCGGCGTGGGAGACCGATTTGCCACGGACGTGGAGAAGATGCGGCTCGTGGTCACGCTCGCGCGCGAGAATATCCGGCGGAAAACCGGCGGTCCCTTCGGCGCCGCGGTGTTC
>Ga0055481_10000447_pt1 | contig 13621 bp, 10 predicted proteins | sample Muzzi_PWC_D2_FD_57936 | JGI IMG/M metagenome (GOLD analysis project Ga0055481, IMG submission 57936) | Wetland microbial communities from San Francisco Bay, California, USA, that impact long-term carbon sequestration - Muzzi_PWC_D2 | ecosystem: Environmental > Aquatic > Marine > Wetlands ... | reverse complement strand
GATGCGTGGCGGTGTGGATCTCGCAATCGTCGGCCAGGGCATGGAGATGTGGGGCATGTCGACCGTGCTAACTCCGGAACTGCTGTTCTCCGATATCGTTCTGGCCAATGTCGTCGTGCTCGTTCTCGGCTTCCTCGCCAGCCTGTCGCCGGCGTGGCGCGCCGCCCACTATGAACCGATTGAAGCAATCACAAAGGTCTGATTATGACTGCAGTTCGTTGCGTTGACTTGTGCAAAACCTACCTTCAGGGCGAAGCGAAGATCAAGGCACTCGATCACGTGAACCTCGAGATCGAGGAAGGCGGATTCGTCTGCCTGTCGGCACCGTCGGGCGGTGGCAAGACGACACTACTCAACGCAATCGGCGGGCTCGACAAGCCGGACAGCGGCGAGGTATATATCGCGGACAGCCGCATCGACAACCTGTCAAGAGGCGAACTGGCGTCATTGCGGCTTCACCAGATCGGCTTCGTGTTTCAGGCATTCAACCTGATTCCGGTGCTGACGGCGCGCGAGAACGTGGAGTTCGTCATGCAGGTCCAGGGGGTGCCCGCGGATGAAAGGGGCGAGGCCGCGCTGGATATTCTGCATGAAGTAGGGCTCGAAGGGCTGCAAGACAGGCGTCCGGCCGATATGTCGGGCGGGCAGCAGCAGCGTGTCGCGGTTGCCCGCGCCATCGTGTCCCATCCCACGCTGGTGCTGGCCGACGAACCGACCGCAAATCTCGACTCCAAAACGGCCGATGGACTGATGGAGCTGTTTCGGGAGTTGAACGATCGCCGCCAGACGACGTTCGTCATCGCCACCCACGACAAGCGCGTCATGAGCTACGCCAGGCGCCTGATCCGTATGCTCGACGGCCGCATCGTTGGCGACATCGATCAAGATGCGGACACGGCATAACAGCCAATGCGGGCCCTCAGGGCGAGGCAGTCCGGACCGCTGGCTTGCGCTGGCGACGACAGCGCTGCTGTCGTTCGCAAATGCCGGCCTGGCCGACAGCAGTCCTTACCAGCTCGGCGGTCACACCAAGCTTCGGCTCGACGGGCGGAGCTTTGGCGAGGAGAGCCTGTTTCGGGACACGGCCGGCTCCACCGCGCTGGACAGCGCCGGCGAATTTCGGCTCAACTTCGCGGCGAAGCATGGCGGCTGGGCGCTGCAGGCTGACTATCAGCTGATCGCGCTGCACAGTGAATTCCTGCTGGCCGGATTGCCGGCCGACGATCAACGGCTGTTCGATCTCACCGGCGTGCTTCACGACGGCAGCGACAACGCGGTCGTGCAGCGGCTGGACCGACTCTGGGTCGCATACACGGGTGACAAGACAGTCGTGCGTTTCGGGCGACAGGCGTTGTCATGGGGCAACGGCCTGTTCTTTACACCTATGGACCTCGTCAATCCATTCGACCCCACGGCCGTCGACACGGAATACAAGGCGGGTGACGACATGTTGTACCTTCAATACCTGCGGGACAGCGGTGATGACCTGCAAGGCGCCGTCGTGTTTCGGCGCGACCCCGTGTCGGGGGATGTCGAGGCGGACCAGGCGACGCTTGCCCTGAAGTACCACGGTTTCGCGGGGGGGTCCGAGTACGATCTGCTGGTCGCCGAGGACCACGACGACACGGTCGTCGGCGTCGGAGGGGCGCGCAGTGTCGGCGGCGCCGTATTGCGCGGTGACATTGTCGTCACCGGCGCCCCGAGCGACGCGACCGTCGAGGTCGTGACGAACGTGAGTTACTCGTGGTTGTGGGGCCGCAAGAACGCCAGTGGGATGGCCGAATACTACTACGACGGCGAAGATGGCCACTATGCGGCCGCGAGCGTGACGATAGAAATGTCACCACTGTGGACGCTGACTCCGACGCTCGTCTCCAAAGTCACGGACCCGAGCGCACTGCTGCAAATCGTCACACGCTACAGCCTGTCGGACAACATGACGTTCCTCGGCAGCCTGAATGTTCCCCTGGGAGCAACGGGCACCGTGTTCGGTGGAGCGGCATCGGGCATACCCGGCCGCTACCTGTCGTATGACCTCGGTGTGTTTGCTCAGCTGGCGTGGTACTTCTGACGGCGCCTACGTCTTCGACAGGTTCTTGATATTCTCGAGCAGGTTGGCAAACGAGTGTTCGCGTTCCGGGCCGAATACCGGGTCCAGCGTGTTCAGGCGCGAGATTTCGACGAACATGGCTTCTTCTGCATCGACGAGCGAGGCGGCGCGCCTGAACAGATCGCCCTCTTCCCAATCCATGTGGTGCCGCAAGAGCGCGATGTACTTTTCCGTTTCCGCAACGACGCGATCGCGCGGTATGGCCGCTTCGGACGCGATCGCCTCGATGTCATTGCGCAGAGCAGCGCCCAGCCTGGAGAGTTCCTGGTGTTCCGGTTCGACCTCTTCCAGGCCATCCTTCAGGTCCGGTCTTTCCGTCTTGATAGCCTCATAGAGAATGTCTTCTTTCGGGTGATGCACGGCGTCCGAATACACTGTCATGTAGCGCATGATGTCGTGAACCAGTTCGTAGTCGGGATTCTCGCCGTCACGAATTTGGCCGATCTCACGCTCCAGCAAATTGAGCATGATCGCGATATTGCGATGATCCTCGCGCAGGTCGCTGAGCAGTTCTGACAGTTGAATCGTCACGGCACTCCCTCGGAAAGCTTGGCGCGCGATCATGTTGCGCGCCGGTTGACCGGCGGTTAATCCGGGTTTTCCCTTATTTCGTCGCCGGAATACTCTCGAAATCGGCGGCGGATTCCATGTCCAGCATCGCGTCCGCCAGTGCAGAGAGCAAGCTGTGGTGGGAGATATACAGTTCGCGGTTCACATTCAGCAGAGTCGAAATTTCGACTTCGCTGAGTTCCGCGCGCGTTACCTCCTCATAAATCCGCTTGTGCATGCGCCGATGCAGCAGCTCGCTCTTGTTCTTGATCTCGACGAGCGCCTCGAAACAGAGCGTACCGACATCGATCTTCTGCAAGGTATCCAGGGCTTCATAGAATTCGCGAACGACTTCGCGAAACTGGCCGAAGTAGGCATTGAACCTGTCGTTTACCGATTCGCGAAATTGCCGCAGGTCCGCTGCGGTATCCCTGATACTTTTGGCTGCATGCACGCCATTTCGAATCGAAGGAATGATCTGGGACAGACGTCCCGACTCGGCAGCGTCCAGGGGAGCGCCTTGCAGGGCCAGCGCATGCGTAAGGATCTCTCCCTCGAGTTGCTTCAGGTCGGCATAACAGCGGTCGTAGTCCGGATGATTCTGAAACACGGCGACTCCGCTTCGATCGTCCGCGGCGTCATAGAACGTATGATCAGGTGGCAGCTGGAAGCTAATCTGGTTGAGTGCCGCAGCCTGATCGATCAGGCGATACGTCTCCCGTGTAATGTTCTCGAGGGCGGCTTCCGGCACCGCCGCATCGCTGTTCTTGATGTGCCGAAGCAGTCGAACGCCGCCCTCTGCGAACGCACCGGTCAGGCTGGCGGCAAGGCGGCCGATCAGCGGCAGGAAGATCAGAATGCCGATCAGGTTGAACAGGCTGTGGAATGCAACCAGTGCGAACAACGGGTCGGTGATGCCGACGACACCGGTTATGCCGTAGAGCAGCGGTTTGAGAAAGACGAATGCGATCGTATCGGCAACGATGTTGAACAGGACTATTGCCGCCGCGACACGTTTCTTGGCCGCTGACCTCGCCAGCGCGCCGAGCAATGCAGTGATCGTCGTGCCCATGTCGGCCCCGATGGCGACGGCTGCCGCGGATGCCAGCGGAATGGCGCCCGCGTAAAGCGCGCTCAAAGTGATCATGATCGTGGCGGAACTCGACTAGATGATCGCCGTTAACAGCAAGCCGGCAAGCAAGAATACGATCAGCGCATAGCCGGCCAGCGCGGCCGGGTCGAACAAACCGGTCGCGATAACCGCGCCCGTTTTCATGAACTCCAGCCCCATCAGCATCAGGCCGAACCCCACCGCCAGGTGACTGAAGCCGCCGCGCTTGGTGTCTTTCGCCGACCAGACCACACCGAATCCACCGATCGTGATCAGCGGCAGGGCGAGTGCTTCGATATCCAGCTTGAAGCCGATGGTCGCGACGATCCAGCCGGTTACCGTCGTGCCCAGGTTCGAGCCGAAAGCAATCCCGAGACCGCTCGCGAGCGACACGATGCCCGTTCCGACGAACGCGAGAACGATCAGGCTGACCACGGAGCTGCTTTGCAACGCGGCAGTGGACAAAGCGCCGGCGATGACACCGCCGATGGGTTTCGCGGTGTACTGGCGCAGGAATTTCTTGAATGAGCGGCCGGCGAGTTGCGTCAGCGATTGCTCGAGCTGGTGCATGCCGAAGAGAAACAGGCCGAGCCCGGCTGCGAGGCGCCAGAGGTCCAGTTCAGCGTTCATCGTGTGTGGAGAATATCACCGCCGCGATCAGGCCCTGCATCGCGGACGTAACAATTTCGAAACAATAGCGTAAACAGTTTGTAAAGCAGCTGTGCTTTGCTATTTCCTCGAAACAGGCACGAGCAGGCGCAATGGCATTAGCTTCAATTCTGGTCGTCGACTCTGATCCGCTGGCGCGCGCCAGGATTGCCGGGGAATTGCGGGAGCTCGGATACGAAGTCAAAGAATCGAAACATCCGCCACCCGCAAACGCCGAAGGGCTACTCGCGGATGGTGACGTGGCGATCGCCGGCGGCATTTCCATCGACAGGGCCGGCCACCGTGTCGTGGTAGATGGCGACTACGTTGCCCTGGCGCCGCGAGAATACCGTTTATTGCTGTTCCTTATTGCCAACCAGGATCGTGTTTTCAGCAGGAAGCAACTCCTGGCGCATGTGTGGGATCGTGACGCAACCGTCGGACCACGCACTGTGGATGTCCACATCCGCAGACTGCGCAGCGTACTCGAGCCCTACAAATACGATCGATACGTGCAGACAGTGCGTGGCACCGGGTATCGCCTTTCGCTGGAAACCTGATAGCCGTTCGTAACCAACTCTTAACGAAGCTGTCACAAGGCGTCAACAAAGCGTCGATACAGTTCACCACACTCGAATAAGAACGCGCTCCGGCGCACCCGACATTTGTGTGGAGAACCCGAGATGATTTGCAACAAACTGATTACCGTTGTACTGGCCGCATTGGCACTTACTGCCTGTTCCAGTGGTGACATCAATATCGATCCGACGACTTCGGTAACCGGCAGCAATAACACGACATTCACCGGCAGCAGCAGCAATGCCAACGATGCCTGTGCCGCATACGTGCGAAATGGCCAGACGATCCAGGGTACGGCCGACGGTAATGGCAACTGCACTTATGGTTCCGCTTTCGTCGGGCCGAAAAACAACCTCGATGTCGACTTGTTCATCCCTGCGCTACCGAACGGTGGCGTCCACATCTTCACTTCGAGCCTGTTCGTCGGCAATACCTACCGCACTCAGGCCGACCTGGCGGCGGTAGGCATTGCGAAGGGTGGCGACGGCCCCACCTTGACAATCGAAGCCGGTGCAACGCTGGCCTTCGAGTCCAATAGTGATTTCATGATTATCAATCGCGGTTCGCGCATTCTCGCAGACGGACGCGCCGATGCACCGATCACCTTCACGTCTGTTTCGGATATCGATGGCACGGTCCTGCCGGAAGACGTACAGCAGTGGGGCGGCATCGTCATTAACGGCTTTGCCGTGAGCAACAAGTGCAGCTACGACGGCACGCGCGGCCAGCCCGGATTCCAGGTGACGCCGGGCACCGAGTGCTCGATCGAGGCCGAAGGCTCCGTGGGCGACGACGAGTCGCAGTATGGTGGCGATAATGACGCCGACGATTCGGGTATTCTGCGCTACGTCGTCGTCAAGCACACAGGCGCCCAGGTTGCCAATGGTGACGAGCTAAACGGCATTTCGTTCGGCGCCGTGGGCAACAGCACGGTCGTCGAGAATATCGAAATGTATTCGACCTATGACGACGGCGTCGAGATGTTCGGCGGTAGCGTCGACATCGCGAACTACTTGGCGGTCTATGTTCGCGATGACTCGATTGACATCGACGAGGGTTACAACGGAACGTTTACGAATGCGCTCGTCATCCAGTCGGAATTCGACGGCGATCATTGCATCGAATCCGACGGCCTGGGTTCTTATTCCAGCCTCGACCAGGCGACGAAAGACGACTTCATCGCCCGCGACCTCGAGAGCGCACCGACGATCAACAACCTGACCTGTATCCTGTCGCCCAACATCGGCGGCACGCACTCGGAAGGTTCCGGATGGATCTTTCGCGAAGGCATTCACCCGACCGTCAACAATGCGCTCGTGATCACTTCGTTTGATCCGAACGACACGACCTCACCGACCGACAACTACTGCCTGCGCATCGACAATGCCGAGACGCAGGCGGCAGCTGTTGCCGGCGATTTGAGCCTCAACTCGGTGATCTTCGCCTGCCAGGAAAACGCCAAGGGAAATGCGATCGGCGCGTTCGCCGATGAAAAGGCCTGGGCCGAGAGCACGGGCGTTCAGTTCGCCACGCTGGCGGACGGTGTCGGCACGAACCCGACGGCGGCCGCGGATACCGGCCTGCAGTTGCTCGAGGGCGTACGGCCGATCTACTCGATCAGCTGGGCAACCTCGATGGTCGACGGCGCGGCACCGCTCGCTTCGACACAGCCGACTGTTGGCGATTACCTCGGCGGCGTGACCAGCGTTGACGACTGGACCGCAGGCTGGACATACGGCATCGAGCCGAACAATCGCGGCCAGGCGCTGTGGTTCGAGTGATCGCGATGAAAAGCTCAGTATTTGTAGTCCTGGCGGCCTCGGTGTCATGGCAGGTTTCTGCCACCGCACAGGAGGCCGTGAGCACCAACGGGGACGATGGGCCCATCGACGAGGTGGTCACAACAGGCCGTTTCATCAGCTCGAGCCAGCAGCTCGTCAACGAGCGCATGAATGATGCCTTCGCCACCGACTTGCTCGGCGAGGAGACGATTGGCCGGCTCGGTGATTCAACCGTCGCTTCGGCGCTCAGGCGTGTGCCCGGTCTGACGCTTGTTCAGGACAAGTACGTTTATATTCGCGGCCTTGGTGAGCGATACACGCAGACGACCCTGAATGGTGCGTACATCCCGTCTCCGGACCTGACGCGCAACGTCATTCCGCTGAGCGTATTTCCGACCTCGGTTGTGGAGTCGCTCAAGGTACAAAAAGCATACTCGCCCGCGCTGTCTGCCAACTTCGGCGGTGGGGCCATCGATATCCGGACCAAGGGCATACCTGACGACCTGACGGTCAAGGTCGAAATCGGCGCCGGCTACAGCAACGAGAATCCGAGCAAGGTCAACACCTACAGAGGCGGTGGTGACGACAATCTCGGCACCGACGACGGTACCCGGGCGCTGTCGCAGAATATCCTCGACAGCGTGGCCGCCTACCAGGGCGATCTGAACGTCAACTCCATATTCAGCTTCCTGCAGCGGCAGGACCCAGACGCCACGTATTTTGACGCGCAGACCGTCAACCGGCAGCTCGCATCGGAGCTGAATCGCGATTTGGGTCTCAGGGAAACGAGCGCGGATTCCGACTACAAGCTCAGGGCAAGTGTGGGCAACAATTACCTGCTCAACAGCGACTGGGAAGTCGGCTTCAATGTCGGCGGATCCTACGACAGCAACTGGCGCTGGCGGCGCACGCGCACGGCCACTTTCGGCGAACCCGACGAAGAGAACGGTGTGCGTGACGAGTCGACGCGCAGCATCAACATCGCCGGTACGCTGAATCTTGGTGTGAAGTTTACCGAGGATCACGAGATTGACTTATCGTCCCTGTTTCTGCGCAACACGGACGACGAAACCGAGGTCTTCGACTTCCACAACGAGAACAACCGCAAATCGGATGGCCAGGGTTTTCGTGACCACCGCTACGAGTTCGAAGAGCGCAACATGCTGACGAACCAGATCAAGGGCAGGCACTACCTTAGTGATGCGACTCGCGCCCGCCTCGGCAAGCTCGGAGACATGCTCAGGTGGCTACCGCCGGAAACGGTCCTGGAGTGGTTCTACTCGGATTCGACCGCGACGACGGACATCCCGAATCGGGTTATCGTCAATTCCGAGACCGACACTGATCCTGTAACCGGCGAGGTACTCAGTGAATCGGTCGTTCGCGGGTCGTCGTCGGCGGATTTCCGTTTCACCCACCTGGACGACGACGTGTTGCACTACGGCTGGCAGGGCACCGTTCCGATTGATGTTGCGGATAATTTCATCGAGGTTTCGGGCGGTTACGACCATGCGCAGAAGTCGCGGACGTACAAACAGTCGGAGTTTAGTCTCGGCTTCCTGTCGGTCTCGGATCCATCGGTTTTGTCCGGGCCACTCGACCGGGTGTTTTCGGACCAGAGTCTGTATGCGAGACTGGTCGACGATCCCCTGACGGCCGTCGACGAATCGCGTGCTTATCTCAACGACGCGGTTTTCAATCGTCGGGGCTCGAATACCAACAGCTACCTCGCCGCGACGATGACGGACTCGGCATGGGCGGCTGTCGACTGGACCTGGCGCGACAGCTGGCGCTTGGCCGTTGGCGCGCGCTGGGAAGACTATCGGCAAGTGGCGGTCGAATGGAACCCGTATGGTTACACGATCGATGATCCCCAGCTTACAACGGACGAGAATATTCTCGCCGAGCGCAGTTTCAAGGACGACGCGATATACCCGTCCGCGGCCATCACCTACATGGGCAATCTCTGGGCGGACACGTTCCAGCTGCGACTCGGATACAGCCAGACGACGGTTCGGCCGGACCTTCGCGAGCTGACCGGATCGAGCTACATCGATCCGATCACGGGGGATCTCGTTCGCGGTAACCCGGGCGTCGTTCCCTCGGACGTCAACAACATCGACCTGCGTGCCGAGTGGTTCTTCGGTAACGGCGACAATCTCACGCTGACCCTGTTTCAGAAGGACATAACGAATCCGATCGAGTTCTTCGAAATCGCGGCGTCGGACACGACAATCGCACGCGAGATTCTGAATGCCGATTCATCAGAAGTAAAAGGCATTGAAATCGAAGGACTCAAGGAGCTGGCTTTTCTCGGCGGCGTATTCGACACGCTGTTCGTCCAGGGTAACGTTACGCTCCAGGATTCCGAGCTGATTCCAGGTGACCCGAATGACCCCAACAATACCGGCACGTCGGATGTGAGCTGTTTCGTGACGGAAACCCTGGGATCAAAGATCAACGTAGTCAAGAATAACTGCCGGCTTTCCGGGGCATCCGACTACGTCGTGAATGTCATGCTCGGTTTCGATTCGCGCGACTCCAAGCACACCGCCTCGCTGATCTACAACGTCTTCGGTGAGCGTGTATTCGCTTTCGGCCGCTTCGGACCGGACGCGATCGAGCAGCCGTTCCAATCGCTCGACTTCACGTACTTCTGGTATCCAACGGACCGCATCATTTTCAAAGCGAAGGCGCAGAACATACTGGGTTCGACCACCAGGATTCAGCGTTCGGAACCGGGACGCAGAGTCACGGTCTTCGAGGAAGATCCGGGCACGACATTCGCGCTCGCGTTATCCTGGCAGTTCTAGCGACTCATTCGAAAACGCTTGCGGAACTCCTGAACGGCCTTATCCTTGTGGGATAAGGCCGTGATTTTTCCGGAGACTGCCGTGCGACTGCCAAATATTTTTGCCGGTTTCTTATTGATGTTATCCGCGGGCTGCGCCATCAATCCGGTCACGGGCGACCGTGACTTGATACTCGTCAGCGGCGAGCAGGAACTCGCGATGGGCGCGCAGAACTACGCGCCAATGCAGCAGTCGCAGGGCGGTCCCTACGACGTCGACCCGGCGCTGAGCGCCTATGTGAAATCGATAGGCAACAGGCTGGCCGAGGCCAGCGGCGTCGATCTGCCTTACGAGTTCACGATCCTGAACAATTCGGTGCCCAATGCCTGGGCCCTGCCGGGCGGCAAGATAGCCGTCAACCGCGGCCTGTTGACCGAATTGAATTCCGAAGCGGAGCTCGCTGCTGTACTGGGCCACGAGATCGTGCATGCCGCCGCCCGCCACACGGCGCAGCAACAGTCACGCGGCATGCTGGCGCAGATCGGGATTCTCGCAACCGGTATCGCGGGAAATGACAGCGACTACGCCAACCTGATCGTCGGTGGCGCCCAGGTCGGCGCACAGATGCTGATGATGAAATACGGCCGCGGCGCCGAACTCGAGGCCGACAAATACGGCATGCGCTACATGTCGAAAGCAGGATACGACCCGCAGGGTGCGGTGACACTGCAAAAGACCTTCGTGCGGCTCAGCGAGGGCCGTGACCAGGACTGGTTGAGTGGCCTGTTCGCCAGCCATCCGCCCTCGCAGCAACGCGTCAACGCCAATGTCAAAACGGCCTCCAAGCTGCCGCCCGGGGGCAGACTCGGCGTGGATGAATTCATAGCCGCGATGAGCAGGACGAGGGCATTGAAGCCTGCCTACGATGCCTATGACGAAGGGCGTGCGGCGCTGGCGAAGAAGGATACGGACCAGGCGCTGGCGCTTGCCAACAAGGCCCTGGACCTGTTTGCGGAAGAGGCGCATTTTCACGCGTTGCGTGGTGATTTGCGGCTCGTCAACAAGCAGTACGACATGGCCGTGACGAACTTCGACCGGGCGATCGCGAGAAGGGGCGACTTTTTCTACTATTACCTGCAACGCGGCGTGGCCAGGAACAAGCTCGGCCAGACCGACGCGGCGGTCGCCGATCTCGAGCACAGTCTGGAGCTGTTGCCAACGGCGCCGGCACACCTCACGCTGGGCAATATCAAGGAGGAACGCGGCGACATCGAAGGCGCAATCGCGCATTACAAGGTCGTTGCAAAAGGCGGTGGCGAATACGGCAAGGCTGCGAACGAGGCGCTGGCGAGACTGGAGCTTTCGTCGCGGCCCGGTTCATACATCGCCGCGGCCTGTGGTGATGACGGCAGCGGCCAGGTCGTCGTACAGGTTCGCAACGATGCCGCGGTGCCGGTCACGGGCGTGCAGGTACTGATTCGCTATTTCGACAGCAGTGCTACCCAGCGCCAACGAAGCCAGGCGTTCTCCGGCCTCGTCGCGGCGGGCAAGATCGCCAGTGTCCGCACCGGCCTGGTTCCGTACGCCGGCAGTTCCTGTGCGGCAGAGGTCACGGCCGCGCGGATCGCTGAATGACCGGCATGAATTTTTGATGCACGAGGGGGTCGAATCGAGGCATGAAAGCCATTTCGATTATTGTGGGCGCCGTCCTGGTGGTCTCGCTGGCGGCTGCCGCGATCATGCTGCGTTCCCCGCCGTCACAGGCACCGGTCGCATCCGGTGTCGACGCCGCCGCATACTTCGACCAGAGCGCCGCGACCGAGGAGCGCATTCGCGCGCTCGAGACTGCGGTCACCGAGGAGCGCAATGCCAGGCAAGTGCTCGAGGAGGAGCTACAGGACCTCTATGCCGAGATTGACCGGCTCGCCGGGGCGAGCGAGCCGCCGAGCGCGCAAGCGGCCGCCCAGGACCGTTCGTTCGCCGCACCCCCGGAGATGGGAGTGCGAGCGTTGCGCAGGTCCGCTGACCCGGAGGATCGGGCCGCGCTGCTCGTCGAATCCGGCTTCGCGCCGGACCGTGCGGAGTGGATTGCGCAGCGGGAGTCGGAGCTGCAAATGCAGGCCATGCAGGCGCAGTTCGAGGCGCGCCGCACCGGAGAGCCGTTCAACCCCTTCGAGCCGGGCATGAATCCAGCGGCGACGCTGCGCGCCGAAATCGGCGATGTCGAGTATCAGCAATATCTGGAGGCCTACGGCCGGCCCACCTCGGTCACGGTCGGTAGCGTGCTCGAATCCTCGCCCGGTCAGCTCGCCGGGCTGCAGCCGGGCGATGAGATCGTCCGCTACGATGGCCAGCGCGTATTCAGTACCCAGGACCTCAATCAGCAAACCATGGTCGGTGAGCCGGGGCAGTCCGTCGTCGTCGATGTGATGCGTGACGGCACCCTGATGCAGCTCGTTTTGCCCCGCGGCCCGATCGGTGTGACCACGGGAAGGTTCAGGGGCCGGCGTTAATCTGGCAGAATGGCCCTCTTGCAAGGGGGCATCTGTTGGGCGTACTCCGCTACACCATTCCAAACAGCTTCACGGCGCTGAGCTTGCTGCTCGGGCTCGGCTCGATTGTGACGGCGCAGGTGGGAGACCTCGAATTTGCGGCCTGGCTGATTGTCTGGTGCGGCCTGCTCGACACGATGGACGGGCTGGCGGCCAGGATGCTCAAGGCGACGTCGAGCTTCGGCGCGGAGTTCGACTCGATGGCCGATCTCGTTTCGTTCGGCGTCGCGCCTGCCGTGCTCATCCTGCACGCCGGCCTGCAGCTTGCAGGTGTGGAGCTGCAATCAGGGCAGTTCTGGGTACTTTTGACCGCGTGTGGTGTGTTCGTGCTGGCCGGGGCGATGCGACTGGCGCGCTTCAATCTCACCAGTGATCGACCGCGCACCGGCTGGTTCACGGGGTTGCCGATTACGGCGGCCGGTGGCGGGCTCGTGTCGTCGATGATCCTGGTGCTGATCCATCACGAAGACGCGGCGGGCGTGCTGCCGCTGCATCGCTACCTGCCCATCGTGATGTTCATTCTCGCCATACTCATGGTTTCCCGCCTGCGGTTTCCGAAGCTGGTTATCCGCAAGAGCATCATCATCAATGTGTTTCAGTTCACGAATATCGCGTTGATTTTGATCTGCGGCGTATTGCGCATCTACCCGGAGTATCTGTTCAGTATCGGCGTCTTCCTGTTGATCGCGGGCATCATCGCCGGACGCGTCTCTGCGCAAGAGTGAGCTCGTCCGATGACCCCGGTAATCGCCGTACTCATCATCTACCTTGTGCTGCTGGCGGCACTGGCGTTCTGGAGCCGACGCGAGACAGGCACGCTCAGCGGCTTCTATCTGGCAAGCAAGAAACTGCCGTACTGGGTGGTTGCATTCAGCACCAACGCCACCGGCGAGAGCGGCTGGTTGTTGCTCGGACTCACCGGAATGGGTTACGCCGTCGGGGCGCAGGCCTACTGGGTCGTCGTCGGGGAAATCCTGGGTATCGCCATGTCGTGGGGCCTGATCGCCAGGCGCCTGAAGCGGTTTGGTGATGAGACCGAATCAATAACGGTACCGGACGTCCTGGCGGCGCGTTTCGACGACAAGTGGCACCTGATTCGTGCGGTCGCCGTCGCGATTATCCTGTCGATGGTGACGATCTATGTCACGGCGCAGCTGGTCGCGTCCGGCAAGGCGTTGCAAGGTTTCGTGGGCATCGACTACAAGGCCGGTGTCGTCGTGGGTTCGGCGATCATAATCGGCTATACGTTTATCGGTGGATACAAGGCCGTGTCGTACACGGACGTCTTGCAGGGCGTGTTGATGCTGCTCGGGCTCATCTTCATGCCGGTGGCGGCCATCTATGCGGCCGGTGGCTGGGGCAGCGTGACGTCCAATCTCGTCGCGCAGGACCCGGCGCTCGTCAGCATGTTCGCGCTGACCGACGAGGGCATCAGCGGCTGGGTTGCCGTCGCGAGTTTCGTGGCGATCGGCCTGCCGTTTCTCGGGGTACCGCAGCTC
>Ga0055481_10000444_pt1 | contig 13644 bp, 9 predicted proteins | sample Muzzi_PWC_D2_FD_57936 | JGI IMG/M metagenome (GOLD analysis project Ga0055481, IMG submission 57936) | Wetland microbial communities from San Francisco Bay, California, USA, that impact long-term carbon sequestration - Muzzi_PWC_D2 | ecosystem: Environmental > Aquatic > Marine > Wetlands ... | reverse complement strand
CCGCCGGCAGCGCCCGCAGCTCGATCCGCAGATGTCCGCCGTCGGCCGGGTCGTAGACCGGCCGATTCCAGCTCCACACCGTTCCCTGGTGGAGGCGGACCTCCTCGAGGGCGGGAACTCGGCCGGCCATGGAGCAGGCCAGCGGGTCTTCCTCCGAAACGATCGGGAGCAGCACCTCGTGCAGTGCGATCGCCTGGGCAAAGAGCTCCCAGGGGCCCTCGGTGACCCACCCGGTGCCGAAGGAGACCCGCGAGACGCGCCGTGCGCGGCGGTCACGCTCGTCGCGATCGTCGACGGCCTGCTTGAAGAGCGCGACGCGGGTCTCCTCCCACAGGCGGTGACCGAGGAACGTGGGGGAGTTCCCGGCCGCCGCGAGCGCCGGAGCGGTCGCGATCTGGGCCGCGTTGAAGAGTCCGGTGAACTCCGCGGGATCCACCCGGAGGTGGAGCTGCAACGACGTCGCGGCGCCTTCGAAGGTGACGTCGTCGCATTCGATCTCCAGGGGGTCGTCGCCGTCGATGTCGACCTGGAACGGCTCCTGGCGAATGCGGCGCAGCGCCTTCGACAACGCGCGGTAGCGCGGGTGATCGGTCATGGCGGAGGTCTGGAGATCGCCGGGACGCAGCGTCGGGAGGATCCCGACGACGGCCACGCGCCCGCCGTGCGCGCCCGCGGCCCGCCGCACCTCGTCGAGCGCGTCGTCGATTTCGCGGCCGAGGGTCGAGAACGGCCGCCCGGCGATGGTCGTCGGCGAGAGATTGCACTCCATGCTGAATCGATCGAGCTCGACCGTGACACGCGGATCCACGGTATCGCCCAGCACGCGGAGGTTCATCGGCAGAGGACGCGCGTCGGAATCGACCAGTGCGAACTCGAGCTCGGCGCCGATGGTGTGTTCACCGACACCGAATCCGGGACGTCCGAGGAGCTCTCGCAACGCGATCAGGCAATGCTGAAGGCGCATGCTGAAGGCCTGGTAGTCGGACTCCTCGAAGTCCTCCCGGTCGATCGTCCTCCCCATCGGTGGTTCGCTCAGCCCCTTCGCTCAGTTCTGTTGGCGTTCCGCCCACTCGAGGCGCGAAACGTAGTCGGCTACCGCCATCCGCTGCTCCGGAGAATACGCCTCGACGATCGCCTGCATGCCGGGGTGGATATTCTTCCGTTCCCCGGTCGCGATGTCACGGAGCTGCCGCCGGATGTACTCGTAGTGTTGGCCGGCCAGGACCGGAACGAACCCGACCGCGTTCCCCTGTCCCTCCGGCCCGTGACAGGCCTCGCAGTCGAGTTTGTAGCGCGACTCGCCGGATTCGAGGTCGGTGCCCGGTCCGCGCCCGTTGTCGCGCGGAATCGGGAGCGCTTCGAGGTAGGCAGCGATGTCGGCCAGTCGCTGCGGGTCGACGAGGGTCTTCGCGAACGGGTCCATCAGTGGGTTCTCGCGCCGCCCTCCGCGGATGTCGATGAGCTGCTTGATCAGGACACTCCGGTGCTGACCCGCGAGCTGCGGAATGCTTCCGTCGATCCGTCCGGCGCCGGTGGCGAGGTGACAGTGGGAGCAGACCTCGAAGGCGCGTTCGCCATCGCCTTCGATCCCCGTGAGCTGCAACACCTCGGTGACCTCGGGCGCGACCTCGACTCCCCGCGTCTCGGGCAGCATGGGCTCGGGACGGGCGTCGGAGCCGATGCCGAAACCGACCGCGGTCGCGAACGAGACGATTGCGGCGAGCCGTGTGCTCGTGATGGTTCTGCGCCGGCTAGGGTTTCTTCGAATCGTCGGCGTCGTCACCCTGTTCGAGCACCTGAATCAAGTCGAAGGTCGACACGATCCCCACGAGCGAGTCCTTGTCGACGACCAGCACCCGGTGGATTCGATTTTCGCGAAGGACCCGTGCAACCTGGGAGATGGGGGTATTCGGATCGACGGAGACCGCGTCTCCGGTCATCACGTCCTCGACGGTCACGCTGTCCAGGGGGGTGGAGTCGCTGTCTTCGGGATCGCTCCAGCGAAGCCCGACCTCCTCCATCGCGACTCCGAAATCGATTCCGCCATCGTCGCTCGAATCCATCGCCGCTCGAATCAGGTCCATGCTCGTGATGACGCCGAGGACACGCCCGTCGTCGTCGACCACGGGCGCGCCGTGGATCTCCTCCTCGTAGAAGAGGCGCTTGACCGATTCGAGCGGGTCGCTGCGACCGACGGTGATCAGGTGGGTTTGCATCACATCCGCTGCGGTTCGCGCCATGTTCGGTCCTCCTCCGAGTCCACGTCAGATTAGCACGGCTCCCGACGGGAGATCCGCGTCGAGCGGGACTTCATGACTCACTCTCCGCCTTCGCGAACACGATGCCGAGCACCGGGTGCGGGCCCTCGGGAAGCGCGCATCCGGTCGCGGGGTCGATCTCGATCGCCAACGGTCCTTCTTCCCCGCGCGGGTCGATCGCGACGGCGATCGAGAGCGGGGAATCGTCCCACCGGAAGCGGAGCACCGGTCCCGCCGGATCGAGGCGGCCGCCGAGCAGCGTCGACCATTGTCGCAGCGCCGCGGACTCGGAGTGTGCGCGAAGCTTCACGCCGAGGATGTCCGCCGGACTCCCTTCCGGCTCCGGCGATTCCGGGAACGGGGTGCGCTCGGGATCGGTGGATTCGAGGTCCGGGTTGGATTCGGCCAGCTGCACCACGATGCCGTGCGCCTGCTTCGGGTGGAGGAAGCACTCCTTCCAGGAAGGGGAGCGATCGTCGTAGCCGACGACTCCGTATCCGAGCGAACGCGCGCGGTCCGCAGCCCGGACCAGATCCGGAACCTTGAAGGTCACGTGGTGCACGCCCGGACCGCGCGACTTCAGGAAGCGGTCCACGAATCCGCCGGATGGACCGTCGGGCTCGAGCACCTCGAGCGTCCCGCCGCGCGCGAACTCCCACTGCCACCAACGAAACCCGATGCCCGGCCCGGCGGCCAGGGGCCGTCCACGGAGGCCGCCCACCAGGAACGCCGGGACCGCAGCGACGTCGGCCACGCCGAAGGCGATGTGGTCCAGCTGGTATCGGTCGTCTCGGTCGGTTCGCATGGGCGAAGATTGCCCCGTCGCGGAGAAATTCGCGAGGTCGACCGATCGCGGCGCCGGCGCGGACCGCGCGGTATTCTTCCGCACACCTCCGCCACCCCCCATCGCCATCCGAAGATTCGAGTCAGCGCGCGAAAGAGGGGGAATCCATGGCCGTCGCGGCACGGGAGCAGTGGTCGAGTCGCGCCGGGTTCGTATTCGCGGCGATCGGGTCTGCGGTGGGGCTCGGGAACATGTGGCGTTTCTCGTACCTCACCGCGGAGCACGGTGGCGCCGCTTTCGTGGTTCTCTACCTCGGCATCACGGCTTTGATCGGTCTGCCGATCCTGCTCGCCGAGCTGGTGCTCGGCCGTGGCTCGCAGCGGAGCCCCATCCGCGCGCTGGCGCACTTCGGCGGCCCCGCCTGGCAGCCGCTCGGGCTCGTGTTCGTCGCCGCCGGGTTCCTGATCCTCTCGTACTACGGTGTCATCGCCGGATGGACGTTGCGCTACACGGCGGTAGCGCTCTTTGCCGGGTTCGACGCGACGATCGCCGATTCCTTCGCGGATGTCGCGCAGGGCGCCGATGCGTTCGGTCTCCACGTCGTGTTCATGGTCGCCACCATCGCCATCGTCGCCGGCGGCGTGAAACGCGGGATCGAGCGGACGGCGCTGGTGCTGATGCCGTTGCTCTTCGTACTCGTGTGCGGGCTCGCGGTGTACGCGGCGACGCTCGACGGCGGCGAGGCGGGCTACCGCTACTACCTCCAGACGGATTTCAGCGCCATCTTCGATCGCGACGTGCTGACCCAAGCGGCCGGGCAGGCGTTCTTCAGCTTGAGCCTCGGCATGGGCGCCATGCTGACCTTCGGCAGCTACCTGAAGCGGGAGAACCATCTCCCCAATGAGTCGCTGCTCATCGCCGGCGCCGACATCGGCATCGCCTTCATCGCCGGCCTCGTCGTCTTCCCGTTGATCTTCGCGCTCGGGCTGTCGGATCGCGTCGCCGAGAGCACGATGGGAGCGCTGTTCATCACGCTTCCGCAGGCCTTCGCCGAGATGGGCGCCGTGGGGCGACCGGTGGGCTTCCTCTTCTTCGCGGCGTTGGTGGTGGGCGCGCTCACCTCGGCGATCTCGCTCCTCGAGGTCGTGGTGTCCTCGGCGATCGACGGCCTGGGCTGGACGCGGAAGCGGGCGGCGTGGGCGATGGGGGGGCTGATCACGCTGCTCGGCATTCCCGCAGCGTGGAATACTGAGATTCTGGAAGCAATGGATCAGGTGGCCAACAACTTCTTCCTGCTCGGCGGCGGTCTCGCGCTGTCCGTCTTCGTGGGCTGGGTGATGAAGGATCCGGTCGGCGAGGTCGCCGTGGGCACGTCCGGCGTGCGCTGGTTCTTCCTGTGGCGTGCGCTGCTGCGGTTCGTGGTTCCGGCAGTGCTGCTGTTCGTGCTGTTCGACGCGATTCCGCGCACCTTCGAGTCGCTGGCAGCGCTGTTCTGAAACCCCGCGGCTCGTTACTCGATCAGGCCGACGCGTCGGCTGGCGGCGAGGGTCTCGATGGCGTCGACCCGTCGGATCGCCGCGCGAATCTCCTCGGCGAAGGCACTCCGCGCACGCGCCAGATCCGGTCGTTCCGGGTCGAGGAGCCCGCGGTTCGCGGCGAGGTCGAGCGCGGTGCGGATGAGGACCTGCGAGACGGACGAGGCGCTGCGAATGCGCTGTTGCAGGTGATACTGCCGTCCGAGTCCGGTGCACTCGCCGACGAACGCGCCTCGCTCCACCGGCCGGGCGGCATCCCAGCGCTCGAGGTGATCGCCGACCAGCCGGTACGCCTCGAGGAAGGGCCGCAGGACGCGGTGCGCGTTGAACGGTCGGAAGGCCCGCAGCAGCTCGCGAACCGCTTCGGGGCCTCCTCCCAGATGGCGCTGCCAATCCTTCTTCTGGATCGTGAGCTCCTGGCGCAGCTCCGCGCGGAAGCCCTCCTTGTCCGCGAAGAAGAACTCGAATTTGAGGAGGTCACGCAGGTCCATCGCCGAGTTCCAGAAGGTCTCGCTGGAATCCGATCCCCCTTCTTCGGCGGCGCGAAGAAGCGCGAGCTCGGCGATCGACGACGTGACGAAGAAGTGGATCACCGTGTTGCGGTAGTACGCGGCGTCGAGCTGTTTCTCGGGCCGGATGCGATAGACGGATTCCGGTCCATCGCTGTGCTCGGAGACGACGCCGTTCTCGATCAGGTTCGAAAGCGCGAAACGCGCGACCTCGGGATCGTAGAGATCGAACTCGCCGGTCGTCGGCACGTTGCGCCTCCGGACGTAGAGCAGGAGGTTCGCCAGCTCCGATGCGATCTCGTCCCACGAGAGCGCCCGATCGCCGCATCCGAGGAGTGCCATCGCCACCAGTGAGGTCGGCGTGATGGGGGTCACGCGGTTGATGCGAACGGCGACTTCGAACGCCAGCTTCTGCACGGCGAGGTCGCGTTCGTCCGGGTCGGCGCCCGTTCCCTCCGGCGCTCGGCTGAGCGCCTTCGAGAGGAAAATCGGCTCGCCGAACCGGATGTGAATGTTCCCGTAGCGCCGGCGCATGGAACGAATCACGCCGAGGAACCAGCCGAAGCTCTCCGGCTTCTTCTCCGCGCCCCGCTGCTCCGCGGCGTAGGAACCGACGTCCGAGATCTGGTCGTAGGCGAGGGAGGTGGGAATCAACACCACCTCGTCGCTCTTTCCGCGCTGGAAGGATCCGGCGACGTACGCGAGCAGGCCGAAGCGCGGTGGCAGCAGCTTGCCAGATCTCGATCGACCGCCTTCGATGTACCACTCGAGCGAGAAGCGCTTTTCGATCAGGTAATCGATGTAGTGACGCAGGACGAACTTGTAGACGGCGTCATCGCGAAACTGGCGTCGGATGAAGAACGTTCCGCTGCGTCGGACCAACGGGCCCACCGGGAAGAAGTTCATGTTGATGCCGCCGGCGGTGTGGTTCGGCGCATGGCCGTTCTCGTGCAGCGCATATTGGAGCACGAGGTGATCGAGATTCGATTTGTGGGACGGAAGGAACACGACGGGATGCTTCTGGGCGAGCTGCTCGAGCTCCCGCAGATGTTCGCGATCGTAGAGCAGCTTCTTCCCGTAGCCCTGGGTGTAGAGCATGCGGATCAGATGCGAGACGAGGTCGATGACGAAGGGGCTATGGGTCGCTGCGATCTCGGCGAGATCGTGTGCTGCCTCGCGGGCCACGGATGCCTCGCTGCGACCGAGCTCGCGCGCCAGCGAAACGATCCCGCCCTGGAAGGCGGGGTGCGCGAGGATGTCCTCGCGAACCAGCCGAGGGACCTTGTACCGCGTCCCCCGCAGTCGCCGCTCCGCGCGCTCGAGGGCGAGGCCCGCCTGCCGGGCGACGAAGACCGCGAGGCCGGTGGTCTCGCCGCCGCCGTTTCCACCCGCTGCGCGCCAGCGTTCGCGCAGCTCGCGGGCGGGGGCGGGGTCGCCGAGGACGATCCGGCAGCGGTCGGGCTCTCGTGACAGGATCCAGCGTTGGCGTGCGATGTCGGGATCGCGCGGGTCGCTGAAGGTCAGGAGGTCGGAGAGCCGCACCATGCGCTTGCCGTCGCGCTTCCTCGGCAGCCAGGCCACGCGCACGGGGACGAGCAGGGGGTCCGCGCCGCTCGCGAGCAGCGCGTCGAGACGCGCGAGATCCGGGGACTTCCGCCGGCGCCGCGTCGCGAGAATCGGAATCGCGTCGAGCTCACTCTCAGCAACACCATCGGGCGTATGTCGCTCGATCCACGCCTGGAGGACTCGTGCTTCCAGTCCGCTCGACACGTCGAGCAGGAACGCGGGTCGCCGGCCGTGCAGCTCCGGCCAGGGAGGCTCCTTCGAGAGCGGGCGGTCGACGGTCGACGGGGCCATCGCGTCGATTCTACCACCGCGGTGTCAGCACCGTTGCGGATTCTCTGCGTGTACGGTGCAGGAATCGACCGCGACGGCGGTCAGCGCACGAGCCCGCGCCCCGAGACGAGGGGCAGATCACCGGCGGAGAGCAGGCCCGGGGCTGCGTCGCACACGCTGGGGATTGCGTTCACGAGCCGTGCGGCCGCGGCGCTGTTTCCGCCGCCGGCGTGATTGCCGGCCTCGTCTTCGCACTCCACCGTGACCACGAGATCGGGGTTGCCGCGAATCCGCACCTGGTGGTAGCCCTGTTTCGACGGCTTCGGCCACTGCGGTGCCGTCTCGTCGGTGATGCGCGTGATGTGTTCGACCACGAGCTTCGGCTCGCCGTCGACGATCGCAGCCACCTCGAAGCGGAAGGCGCCCTGGGTTCCGGCGTCGAAGGTCCCCATGGAGTTCGTGACCGTCGTTTCGAGAGCGTGCCGCTCGACCGCGCTTCGAATCGCCGAGACCGGCAGATCGAGTGCATCGGCGAGCACGCGCAGCGCGCCGCCCCAGACGCCCTCGAGGGCGATCGGCAGCAGCATGGGCGGAGTCTGCGCGAGTGGCAGCCCCATCCCGATGAGATTGCGGACGGCCTCGGGCTGGTCGTAGTGCTCGTAGTTGAAGTTCTCGACGATTCGGATCTCGTGAATCTGCTCGCACACACCCGACAGCACGATCGGGAGAAGGTCGATGGCGAATCCGGGATCGATCCCCGAAGCGAGGAAGGAGCTGTTGCCAGCGCGGCAGGCGGACTCGAATCGCTCGCGCAGCGCTGCATCGGCGCTGGGCGGATGCAGCAGGCCGTAGAGCCCGGGCGTCACCACGTTGATTCCGGATTGCAACGCCCGGCAGCACTCCTCGATTGCCTCGAGGGGCCGGAAGTCGGAGTTGACTGCATAGACGAGGGCGTCGGGCTTCGCGCCGAGAACGGCGTCCACGTCCCGCGTCGCGCGGACGCCGGTGGCGCCGAGTCCGACGAGGTCGCCGGCGTCGACGCCTTCCTTCTCCGGACTGTGGACGATCACGCCGGCGAGCTCGAGCGCCGGATTCGCGACGACGGTGCGAACGGCCGGTCCACCGACGTTCCCCGGACCCCATACGACGACTCGAATCGACACGGTCGGACGATAGCGGGATGCGGGTCTTCAGTCGCTGGTAGACTCGAGCGCGAGGTAGTCCGACGCCAACCCCGCCATCAACCGCACACCGAGGACCAGCGCGCTCTCGTCGACGAAGAAGCGCGGCGAGTGATTCGGTGCGGCGGCCTCTCGCTCCACGTCCCGCGGGCGCACGCCGAGCCACAGATAGAGGCCCGGTACGCGCTCGGCGAAGAACGAGAAGTCCTCGCCGCCGGTTCGCGCGATTCCCTCGATCACGTTTTCGGGTCCGGCGACGCGCTCCAGCGTCGGAAGCATCCGCGCGGTGAGCGCGGGGTCGTTCACGGTCACGGGATATCCGAGTTCGATGCGCACGTCGGCCTCCGCGCCCGTGCTGCGGGCGATGCCCTCGGCCACCTCGCGAACGTGCCGATGGAGCGCCGTGCGGTGGTCAGGTCCGAGAGAGCGGATCGTTCCCAGCAGCTCGACCTCTTCGGGAATGATGTTGTGGCGAACGCCACCGTGAATCGAGCCGATGGAGACGACGCCTGGGATCCGCACGTCGACCTGGCGCGCCGGGATCGACTCGATGGCCGTGACGATGCGCGCCGCCGCGGCGATCGGGTCGACGCCGTCCCACGGATAGGCGGCGTGGGTCTGACGGCCGCGCACGGTGATCGCGAGGGTGTCCGAGCTCGCCATCACGCCGCCGGCGCGATAGGCCACCTCGCCGGCGCGCTGCTGGGGGACGGCGTGCAGGGCGAAGACCGCGTCCGGCGCGGGATCGTCGAAGACCCCTTCGGCGAGCATCAGCTCCGCGCCGCCCTTTTCGCCCGGCGGCGGTCGTTCCTCTGCCGGCTGGAAGACGAAGAGAATCGTTCCCGGGAGGCTCTCCGACAGCGAGGCGAGGACGTCGGCGACGCCGAGCAGGATCGCGGTATGGGCGTCGTGGCCGCAGGCGTGCATCACGCCGACTTCGCGGCCGAGATAGGTGGCGCGTTCCACCGAGGCGAAGGGCACGTCGACGGCTTCCGTGACCGGCAACGCGTCCATGTCGGCGCGAAGCGCCACGGTGGCGCCCGGACGCCCGCCGCGCAGGACGCCCACCACACCGGTGTGGGCGATCTCGCGCCGCACCTCCATTCCCAGTGACTCGAGGTGGTCGGCGACCAGGCGAGCGGTGCGGAACTCGCGATTCGACAGCTCCGGGTGTTGGTGGATGTCGCGCCGCCAGGCGATGACCTGGGATTCGATCCGCGCGGCTTCGCGCCGGATCCCCGCTGCCCGATCCGCCGCCGGGTCTGCGGCCGCCGCGCTGCCGGTCAGAATCGCGGCCAGCGCGCCGGCAACCGTCCGGCGCGCTGTGCGGGTCAGGGAACTGGTTCGGATCATGGTCGACGCCTCCCGTGTCGGGTCGACGACACCCGCCTCGCGGCGACGAAGCGACGTGGCGTACCCCGCGCAGCGCAGGGTATCGTTGGCCCTTGCGACGCGCCGCCAGCGGCCCGTGTGCGGCGGCCCTTTCGATCGGTCGGGCTCTCCGATCCGCCGAGGTATGCATGTCGGAACGAATCCGATTCCCGCGCGAAGCCTGGGTCCCGCTGTTGGCGGGTTTGTACTGGCTGTGGAACGCACCGGACCACGCCTTCGTCGGCTTCTTGTTCTCGGTGGTCCCCGGCTGTCTGCTGCTGGGCGGCGGCATCTCGATGCTGCTCATGCCGGGCGATGTTCGCATCGCGCAGTTCGCCGGGCTCGGCGGCGTCCTCGGCGTGGTCTTCGCGTTGCCCGCCTTCCTCGTGCTCGGCTTCGGGTCGGGTCTGCTGCTGCTGGCGGCGTCCTTCGCAGGTCTACTCGCCGCCGGCCACCATTCGGTGAAGGTCGAGACGCCCGTCGAGGGCGTCCCCCAGCCGGAGCCCTCCGCCGCGCTCTCGCTCCAGGTGGCGCTCGACGAGGCGCTGCTCGCGACCATGACGCTGACCCAGGCCCTTCCGCGCACGGACGAATACGCCCGGATCGAGCGCGAAATCACCGACGCGCGCGAGATGTTCGATTCGCGTGGCTGGCTCGAGAAGCCCGAGGGGTACCACGCGGAGCCCCTGCCGCTGTCGAACCCCGTGATCCGCAGCGGAAGGACACGGGGGATCGATTTCGAACGCCTGAGCTTCGACAGCGAGTACGAGCCGCACGCGCGCGAGCCGGGGCGCGCGCGTTGGCTCTCCTACGGCGCGAACCGGCGCGCGGCCGCCTGGGTGCTGCGGCACGCGGACGAATCGCGTCCGTGGCTCGTATGCGTGCACGGTTACAAGATGGGCTTTCCGCTCACGGATCTCCTCGCCTTCGCGCCGGAATACTTCCACGAGCGGCTGGGGCTCAACCTGCTCGTGCCGGTGCTGCCGCTGCACGGGTCGCGCCGGATGGGGCGCCGCAGCGGCGACGGATTCATCGGTGCGGAGGTGATGGACACGGTTCACGCCGAAGCACAGGCGATGTGGGACATTCGCCGTCTGCTCTCCTGGGTTCGCGCACAGAGCGACAGCGGGGTGGGCGTGGTCGGACTCTCGCTCGGCGGATACAACGCCGCTCTCCTGTCTTCGCTCGATCCCGCGCTTCGCTGCGCGATCCTGGGCATTCCACTGGCCGACTTCTCCCGGGCGATGTTCCGCCATGCACCGGCGCTCCACCTGCGCGGCGTCGAAGCCATCGGCATCGATCGGAATCGCGTGAGCGAGGTTCTCCGTGTCGTGTCTCCGCTGTCGCTCACGCCCAAGGTGCCGGTCGAACACCGCAGCATCTTCGCGGCGGTCGGCGACCGACTCGTCCCGCCGGATCAAACGCGGGACCTGTGGCGGCATTGGGGCGAGCCGCGCATCGAGTGGTACCAAGGCGGGCATCTCACCTTCCGCGCGCACGCGGCGGTCCGCCGGCTCGTGATCGAAACCCTACGCGGGGCGGACCTGGTGGTCTGAGAACGCTCGCTTCTGCGGGCGAAGCGCGGTGGTGCACGCGATCGCGACGATGTAGAAGGCGGCGAAGATCTGGAAGGCGAAGTCGTAGCTGCCGGTGGTATCGAAGATCCACCCCGCCAGCGGAACCCCCAGAAAGTGGATCGGCATCTGCACCGGACGGAGCAGGCCCGACGCCTTGCCGAAGGACAGTCGACCGAAGGTCTCGGCAATCACGGATCCGTGCAGCGGGATCACGCCGCCCATGCTGAAGCCGAAGACCGCGGCCGCTCCCAGGAGCCAGGCGAAGCTGTTTCCGTGCAGCAGCATCGACACCCCGACCAGCTGTCCGCCCAGTGAAGTCCAGATCGCGACCCGAGAATCGATCCGATCGATCATCCGGCCAAAGACCACCTTGCCGAGCGCTCCGGCGCCGGCGGCCAACGATGGAATCGCCGCGGCCTCGTAGTCGGAGATCCCGAGATCCAGGGCGTAGGGGATCAGGTGGATCAGGATCGCGGACAGGGACGACAACGCGAGCGAGAAGGGCAGCGCGATCGCCCAGAAGTTCCTGCTGCGGAGGAGCTCGCGCGTGCGCCAATGGCGGTCGTGGGAGACGTCCGGAATCGACGGCGTCGGTCCGGTCGCGCCGCCATCGGGGGCGAGGTCCATGTCCTCCGGACGATCGACCACCAACGAGGCGACCAGCGGAACCACGATGACGACCGTCAGTGCCGAGAAGACCTGAAAGCCGCTGCGCCAGCCGACGGTGGCGATCAGCCAGGTGGCGGCGACGGGCATGACGAGACCCGACAGCGAAACGCCGACGGTGGCCATGCCGAATGCCGTGCCGCGCATACGCGAGAACCAGTTCGCCACCAGCTTGGCCGAAGCGAGTCCGCCCATCATCGACATACCGAAAGCGAACAGCGTCCCCATCGAGAAGTAGAACTGCCACTTCGTCGTCATCAACGACAACGTGAAGAATCCCGATGCGACCAGGAGCGCGCCGAGCATCATGATGCGTTTGATCGGAAACCGATCGAGAGCCTGTCCCACGAATGGCGCCGCCAGCGCACCGATGCCGTTCGAGATCGTGATCCCCAGGGAAGCGGTAAAGCGATCGCCCGTGACTTCGGCGGAGATGTCCCGCAGGAAGACGCCGTACGAATAGAAGAAGAATCCGACGGCGATGAAGTCGACGACGAAGGCGACGGCGACCATGTTCCAGCCGTAGAACGAGCGCCGCACGTCGGGTTCTGCACGAACCTCTTCGTCAGGAGCCATGGGTCCCGAACTCAACGAACTGCATTTCTTCGAAGAATCTGATCGAGGACCTGCTGGTGGGCCGCGCGGCTCAACGGGTAGCCCATCGCCACCCAGATCGCGAGGGCGAGGAAGGCGATGGGGACGAGCGAAGTCAGCACGCGCACGGTCTGTAGCGCCAGCTCGGCCTGCGATTCGCGCGGAATGCCGCCGACATAGCCCGCGGCGTCGAGCGTGAAGCCGACGAGCAGCACCGCCGATGCGCCACCGAGCTTGCGCAGGAAGGTGAAGAACCCGACGTAGATCCCCTCGCGCCGTTCGCCGCAGGCCAGCTCGTCCTCGTCGATGACATCGCCGAGCATCGACCACGGCATCAGGTCGGCAACCGCGTAGCCGAACGCGGCGAGGGCGGCGATTGCGAACAGGGACCACCGCGGCCAGGAGGGGTCGCCGAGAAAGATCAGGACCTGTGCGCCGATCCACCACGCGGCGCCGAAGATGAAGATCGAGCGCTTGTCGTAGTGCCGCGCGATGCGCAGCCAGAGGGGGAGGGACAGCACCACGACGGACAGGAACAGGAACATCGTCACCTGGAAGTCGCCCTCCCGGCCGATCCAGACCGCGAAGTAGAACAAGAACATCGCTCCGATCAGGTCCACCGCGATGCGCGCCAGGATGAAGAAGCCCGACAGTCGGCGGTAGGCGGTGTGCGCGGCGAGCATCCGGATGCCTTTGCGAAACGTCATCGGCTCCGCGGCCGAGCGTTCGGGTCGCTCGAAGCTCACCCGGAAGACCGCGAGCCAGGGCAACACGAGCCAGACTCCCACCACGCAACCCGTCGTGAACCACGCAGCCGAATCGCCGCCGAGTGAGTCGGCAAGGGGTTTCATCGCCACGGCAGCGAAGGTCCCGAGAACCGCGGCGGCGGAACGGAAGGTGTTGAACGAAGTCCTCTCGTCGTAGGTGGTGGCCATCTCGGGCAGCAGCGCCAGATAGGGGATCGACAGCACCGTCATCGCCAGGCTCACGAGCACGTAGATCGAGGCGTAGTAGGCGAACTTCTGCCACTGCGTGGCGGCCGGGACGTCCAGCCACATCAACGCGAAGAAGACGCCGAAGGGGAGGGCGCCGATCAGGAAATAGCCCCGACGTCGGCCGATCTTCCAGCGGGTGAGGTCCGATACGCGACCCATCGTCGGATCGGTGAAGGCGTCGACGACCCGTGCAATCCAGATCACGAGCCCGGCGAGAGCCGGCCGAAGCTCGGCGATGTCCGTCAGGTACTTGAAGTAGAGCAGCGACGCCGCCGAGAGCACGATGTTGACCGTGTGGTCGCCGAGGGCGTAGACGACCTTGGTGGAAACGGGCAGCT
>Ga0055481_10000438_pt1 | contig 13699 bp, 14 predicted proteins | sample Muzzi_PWC_D2_FD_57936 | JGI IMG/M metagenome (GOLD analysis project Ga0055481, IMG submission 57936) | Wetland microbial communities from San Francisco Bay, California, USA, that impact long-term carbon sequestration - Muzzi_PWC_D2 | ecosystem: Environmental > Aquatic > Marine > Wetlands ... | reverse complement strand
CTCGGGGAGGATGTCCGCGCGGGCGCCGAAGACCTGTGCCAGCTTGATGAAGGTGGGGCCGAGCGCGGCGAGCGTCGCGGTGAGCCGCTCGGCCCGGGCCTCGTGGCGCTCGGGGCGCCGACGGCGGGGTGCCCCGAAGAGGACGAAGCGGCGCCGGTCGAGGAGAAAGGCCAGCACGAAGGGCAGCAGGCGGATGAAGATGACGACGGCGCGCACTTAGGAGAGGAGCAGCCCCGCGAGGCCCAAGAGGAGGGTGAAGCCGCAGATATCCGTGAAGGTCGTCACGAACACGGATGAGGCGATCGCCGGATCCACTCCGACCCGTTCGAGCAGCATTGGAATGAAGGCGCCGGCCAGGCCGGCGATGAACACGTTGCCTGCCATCGCGAAGAACACTAGGAGCCCCAGGCGGGCGCCCTCCCCGAGCGCCAACGCCATGAGACCAACGGCGAGGCCGAGGGCCAGCCCGTTGATGACCCCGACCGTCCCTTCCCGCACCACCGTCCGGAGGAATTGCCCCCGAGGGAGGAGCCCGAGAGCCAAGCGCCGCACCGTGACGGCGAGCGCCTGGGTGCCCGCGTTCCCGCCCATCCCCGCGATGATCGGCATCAAGACGGCCAGGACGACGACGGCTTGGATGCGGGCCTGAAAGAGGTATACCACCGCGCCGGCGAGGAATGCGGTCAGGAGGTTGACGAAGAGCCAGGGGAGCCGGCTCCGCACCGCCGCCGGCCACGGGACCTCGAGCCCCTCCTCGGCCGAGACCCCACCGAAACGGAGGAGGTCCTCGGTGGCCTCCTCGTCGACCACGTCGTCGATGTCGTCGAACGTGATCCGGCCCAGCAGCCGCCCGGCGGCGTTGACCACGGGGAGGGAGGGGATGTTGTAGCGCGACATGAGTCGGGCGACGTCTTCCTGGTCCATCTCGGGGGGGACGGTGGTGTCCGGCGAGTCCATGAAATCCCGTACCGGTCGATCGCCGGGGCTCATGACCAGTGACTTGAGGGGGAGGGTACCGACGAGCCGGTGGTCTCGGTCGACGATGAAGACCTGATAGAAGTCACCTGCCTCTTCAGCCTGTCGCCGGATGGCCGCCAGCGCCTGATCGGCGGTGTCCCCATCGGACACCGTGATCAGGTGGGTGGTCATGATGCCGCCGGCGGTATCCTCCTGATAGCCGAGGAGGCGCTCCACGTCGGCCCGGTCCGCCTGCTCGATCCCGGCGAGGATACGCTCCTGCTCGTGCGGGTCGAGGTCGCCCAGGATGTCGGCGGCATCGTCGTCCGCCAGCTCCTCGACGATGTCGGCGGCATGGGCCGGATCGAGGGCCGCGAGGGTCTCGCCGGGATGGGCCTCCTCCGGCAGCTCCGCGAGCGCGTCGGCGGAGACTTCCGCGGGGAGCATCCGCACCGCGTCGAGCCGCTCGAGTTCGTCCAACTCGGCCAGCACATCCGCGAGATCGGCCGGCTCCAGGTCGACCGCCTCGCGGCGAAACGTCTCGACGTGGCCCCGGCGGAACAGGTGGAGGAGGGTGTCGATCGCGCTGCGGGTGATCGTCACAAGGGCTCCCGGGACAAGGAGATTGCCGGCACTGGGCCGGGGCGGATGAAGAGGCGCTCGATCTTGGCGGGGGAGGCCGCCACCACATCGATCTCGAGATCGCCGATCACGAACCGCTCCCCCGGGCGCGGGATGCGGCCGGCCAGCTCCGCGATAAGCCCGCCGATCGAGGCGGCAGCCGCCCGCGGGAAGGTGACACCGAAGCGCTCCTCGATCTCGTCGATGGCCGTCGTGCCGTCCGCCTCGAAGACCTCCGCGCCGGGCGGGACTCCGCTGACCGGTGGGGCGCCGTCGTCCTCGTCGAAGATCTCGCCCACTAACTCCTCGAGGATGTCCTCGAGCGTCACGATCCCTTCGGTGCCGCCGAATTCGTCGAGTACCACCGCGAGGTGGCGGCGCTCCCGCTGCATGTCCAAGAGGAGATCGCCACAGGTCCGGCTCGCGGGGCTCACCGCCACGGGCCGGATCGGCAACGGGGACCCCGGCGCCATCCGGAACAAGTCAAACGCGTGCACCATGCCGATGATTTCGTCCGGGGTGACCCGGAAGACGGGCAGGCGGCTGTAGCCGCTGTGGATGAATACCTGGCGGATGTCCTCAAAGGCGGCATCCTCGGGCACCGCGACCAGGTCGGTTCGAGGCGTCATCACTTCGCGAACCGGCCGCTGGGCAAACGTCATGACCCGCCCGACGCGCCACAGGTTCTCGTCCGTCTGTAACCCCGTGGCAGCCCCCTCGCGCCAGAGCGCCCGGAGATCGCTCGGCCGCACCGCCACGTGACTCGGGAGGAACCACGCGAGCGGTGCCGACCAGGCCCGGAGGGCCGGCCGGACCCAACGCGCCACGCGCTCCGCCCGCGGCTGCGTCAGCACCCGCGGAAAGAGATAGCCCCCGAAGACCACCGCCGGAACCGCGGCCACCACCAAGACCAGGGCCAGGAGCCTCGCCTCCGACGTCGACGCCGCGGCCAGCACGGCGGTTCCGAGGACTACCACGCCGAGCGACGTGGTCGCCGACGCCACCGCCAGCAGCCGCTCGGTCCGCAGCAACGACGGTAGGGGGCCCCGCTCCCCCTTGAGCTGCCGGGACACGAGCTGCGCCAGCTCCGCCCGGCTCACGGCCACGAGCGAGGCCCCCGCGGTGGCCCCGAACACGGTAATGAGGAGGCCGGCCGCCGCCACGAGCCAGATCATTCGCCGTCCCCCTCGGCCGCGGCCTCCGCGTCGGGAGGGAGCCGCTCCACTACGACCCGCTTGACCCGCCGGCGGATCATCAAGTCTACGGTGACCCGGAAGCCGTTGACCCGAATCGACTCCCGCGGACGGGGCACGCGGCCGAACTCCGCCAACACCAGGCCCCCGACGGTACTCACGTCCTCCCGGTCGAACTCGTGATGGAGTTCGGCTTCCAGGTCCGCGAGCGGCGCCTCTCCCTGTACGATCCAAGTGTCGGCCCGAACCTGCTGAATCTCGTCGACTTCGTCGGTGTCGTATTCGTCGTGGATCTCCCCGACAATCTCTTCGAGGATGTCCTCGAGCGTGACGAGGCCGGCGGTGCCACCATACTCGTCCACGACGACGGCAAGATGCTGCGGGCCCCGTTGGAAGTCCCGGAGCTGCCGGTCGAGACTCTTCCCCTCGGGGACGAATGGGACGGGACGGATGAGCGTCGTCCACGGCGCCTCGGCCGCCGCGGCGAGCGCCGGGAGCATGTCCTTAGCGTAGAGGACGCCGGTCACCGCATCGGGATTCCCATCGTAGACGAGAATTCGGGCGTGCTCCGAGCGCCGAAGGGTCTCCACGACATGGTCCCGCGAATCGGCCGCGTCCACCGCCACGATATCGATCCGCGGGGTCATGATGTCCCCCACGGTGGAGTCGGGCAGCGTGATCATCCCTCGGACGACATTCGATTCGACCGTGCCGCGCCGCGCGTCGCGCGGACGCGGGTGTCCGTGCCGGTCGGCCCAAGCGACGACCCGGAACACCGGCCGGAGGAGCCACAGGGTGCGGACGGCGGCCCGATGGGCGGGGTGGGTGAAGCCCGGCTCGAGCACGGCGACCACGCGCGGGAGCAGGTCTCCCACCACCCAGATGAGCCCGATGACGAGCACGACCCGGACGCCCTGGCTCCACGAGGCGGCGGTCCACCATGCCACCGCGCCGCTCCCAGCGATGGCTGCCAAGAAGAGGGCGATGAGATGCGCCACGTGGAGCCGCCGGGCTACCGGGAGCGCCTCGCCGTCCACCTCCGATCCCACGCCGCGCGGGCCTTCGGAACTGGCCTCCGCCGCGAGCGCCAGCAGCGCCGACCAGAGGAGCGCCACGACCGTGCCCAGCGGCGCGAGCAACTGTTGCATGAACGCGGTCACGCCAAGCCCCTGACGTAGGCCTCCTGCCGTCGCCACATCGACGAGCGTGTGCGGTTGGGCCCCTCAGGATGGTCGTAGCCGAGCACGTGGAGGGTGCCGTGGACGACCAGTCGCACGAGCTCCTCCCGCTCCGGAATCCCCCGCGCGGCCGCCTCGCGCCGGGCGACGGCCCGGCACACATAGATGTCGCCCACGACCTCGCCGGGCCGGCCGTCGAGAGCAAACGCCAACACGTCGGTGGGACGGTCGGGTCCCTTGTAGGCACGATGGAGGCGCCGCATGGCGGTCGGTCCGAGAAAGGTCACGGAAATGGCGGCCCGGCGGCGCTCACCCGCTACCACGGCGCGCACGACCCGCCGCACTGTCCGCCCCGGCAGCGGGAGCACCCGTCCCGCTACCGTCACCGGCGTGGCCGCGGGGGCCTGCCCGGTCAACCGCTCTGGTCCTCAGCATACGCCCGGATGATCTCGCGCACGAGTCGGTGGCGCACCACGTCGGCGTCGTGCAGGTAGCGGAGGCCGATGCCATCGACCTGGGCCAGGATCCGCTCGACCTGGATCAACCCCGACTCCTCCCGGAGGGGAAGATCGATTTGCGTCTTGTCGCCGGTGACCACGGTCTTGCTGTTCACGCCCAGGCGCGTCAGGAACATCTTCATCTGGGCGCCCGTCGCGTTCTGTGCCTCGTCCAGAATAATGAATGCGTCCGAGAGCGTCCGGCCCCGCATGTAGGCCAGCGGGGCGATCTCGATGACCCGGGCTTCGATGGCGCGCTGCACCCGCTCGTGCGGCATCATGTCGTGGAGCGCGTCATACAACGGGCGCAGATAGGGATCGACCTTGGCCTGAAGGTCGCCGGGGAGAAAGCCGAGGGATTCCCCCGCCTCCACCGCCGGACGCGCCAAGATGATCCGACGGACCCGCTTCCGCGCCAGGGCCTCCACCGCCTTGGCCACGGCGAGGTAGGTCTTCCCCGTCCCCGCCGGGCCGACCGCGATGACGATGTCGTGGTCTTCGATCGCCTGCACGTACTCGCGCTGGCCGCTGGTCTTGGGGACGATGGCGCGGCGCAGGCCGGGGAGGATGATGCGCAGGTCGTCGGCCGGGGACCGCTCCGCCGGGAGCCCTTCGTCGAGCAGCCGGACGACATCCTCGGGCGCGACCGCTTCCCCCATCCGCGCCAGATCGAGCATCCCCTGCACCACCGGGCGAGCCCGCTCGAGTTGCTCGGAACTCCCGCCCAGCGTCAGGGCGTCCCCGCGGAGCGAGGCGCGCACACCGACGGCGCGCTGCAACTCGAGGAGGTTGGCGTCGTTGACGCCTGCCAGGAGCAACGGGTCGGCGCCCTCGGTGGAGAACCGCTCCTGGATCGCGTCGGCCATCAGCCCTCCTCCCGCACCTGGAGATGGAGGGCCGTGAGGTCCTCCTGCCGGATCGTGGTCGGCGCCCCCTCGAAGAGGGCACGCGCCGCGGTCGTCTTCGGAAAGGCGATGACGTCGCGGAGCGAGGCGGCGCCGGCCAACAGCATCGCAATCCGGTCAAACCCGAGCGCAAAGCCGCCATGCGGCGGGGCACCGGCCGCCAATCCCTCGAGGAGGAAGCCAAACCGCCGTTCGACATCCTCCGCCTCGAGCCCCAGGAGACCGAAGATCCGCCGCTGTAGAGCCAGGTCGGTGACCCGAATCGAGCCGCTGCCAAGCTCGTGCCCGTTGTACACCACGTCGTAGTGCTGCGCCCGGCACGCCATCGGGTCGGTCGACAACCGGTCCACATCGTCCGGGTGGGGAGCCGTGAACGGATGATGAGCCGGCACCGGCGCCCGGCTGTCCGGGTCGGTCTCGAACATCGGAAAATCGACGACCCAGGCAAATGCGTGCTCGGTCCGGCGCACCGGCCGGAGCCGGGCGATTAGCGCGGCCCGGAGGGCACCCAGCGCGGCGCTGGTGACGGCGTCGGAGCCGGTCGCGACGAGAACGAGGTCGCCGTCCTGTGCGGGAAGGCCGTCGAGGAGCGCGCTCCCCAACGCCTTGACACCCGGCCCGCTCCACGCGTCGGCGCTCCGTTTGGTCCAGGGCAGCCCGCCGAGCCCGGCGCGTTTGGCGAGGTCCGTCAGGCCGTCCAGGTCCTTGCGGCTCAGGGCGCCGCCGTCGGGCACAAGGAGGCCCCGCACCCGGCCCTGGTCGCGCGCTTCCCGGACGAACGGCGCCGCGTCGTCGCCGATGAGCGCCGACCAGTCGGCCAGGGCCAGCTCATAACGGAGGTCGGGCTTGTCGCTACCGTACCGCTCGAGCGCTTCCGTGTAGGGGAGAGTGACAAACGGCCGGTCGATCGCCACGCCGCCTTCGTCCCATAGGTCGACGAGCACGGTCTCGACGGCGGCCTGCACGTCGGCCGCGCTCACGAACGACGCCTCCAGATCGATCTGGGTGAATTCCGGTTGCCGATCGGCTCGGAGGTCCTCATCCCGAAAGCAGCGCGCGATCTGGAAGTAGCGGTCATAACCCGCCGCCATGAGGAGCTGCTTGTAGATCTGCGGCGACTGCGGGAGGGCGTAGAACTCACCCCGATGGACGCGGCTCGGTACCAGGTAGTCGCGGGCCCCTTCCGGCGTGGGTTTGGTCAAGATGGGCGTCTCGATTTCCACGAACCCAAGGTCGGTGAGCGTCCGGCGTGCACGCTGGAGCAGCCGGTGGCGGAGGAGAAAGTTTCGCTGCAGCTCCGGGCGCCGGAGGTCAAGGATGCGATGGCGCAGGCGGAGCTCCTCCGCGGGTAGCTCGTCCCCTTCCTTGAGCGCGACCGGGATGACCGGCGTCTCGGCGGGACCCGCCACGACGAGAGAGCGCACATGCACTTCCACGTCGCGCGTGGCCATGGAGGCGTCGCGAGCCGCCTCCGGCCGCCGCGCCACCGCCCCCTCCACGAGCACCACACTTTCCACCCCGACACGTGCCGCGCGGTCCATCGCCTCTGGCGGAGTCCATTGCGGGTCGCACGACACCTGGATGAGACCGGTACGGTCACGCAAGTCGAGGAAGACCAGTCCACCGAGGTCGCGCCGCCGATGCACCCAGCCGCCCAGCCGGACTGTCTGTCCGGCATCGGCCGCCGTGAGAACACCGCAGTAGTGCGTCCTGAGCGCGGTCATCATGTGGGCGGGAGCGATTCCGGAGGAGGGGTCGACGTGGGTCGGGGCCGGTGTGCTCAAGTCGTGGACTGCCTACGCGGGAGTCTGGGTGGACGGCTCGGGCCGCCGGGACGCGGCACCGGGGGAAACGTAACGAGCGCGAAAAACGGGTGCAAGCAGTTCTCCTAACACGAGTTAGATGGGGAAGGCGCGACGAGGGGCACCGCTACCCTCGATTTCGATGGGCCAGCCAGACGTCCGCAAGCGGATATTCACGACGGGGGGGCCCCAGCCCCCGGGCCCGCCTCCGTGCCGGGAGGACCGCCCCTCCGGTATATCTTAATCGCCATGAAGCCCGCCACCGTCCAGGGCGCCGTCCCAACCATCCTCGACCTCCCCCCCGAACGGGCCGAGGCTGCGGTGGCCGACTGGGTCACCACCAGGGGTCTCCCCCGCTATCGGGCCGACCAGATCATGCCGCGCCTCTGGCAGCGGCCGGTGAGCGCCTGGACCGATGCGACCGACCTCCCCGCGACGCTGCGGAACGAACTCGAGGACGCCTTCCCCCTCCCTCGGCTACCCTTGGAGGTTTGTCAAACCTCCGCCGACGGTACCGAGAAGTACCTCTGGCGTCTCCCCGACGGGGAGGCGATCGAATCGGTGCTGATCCCATCCGGGTCTCGCAGGACGGTTTGCATCTCCTCACAGGCAGGCTGTGCCCTCGCGTGCGTCTTCTGCGCCACCGGGACGACGGGATACCGCCGAAACCTCACCCCCTTCGAGATCGCCGGGCAGGTCCGCGAGATCGTGATCGGTCATCCCGATGCCACGCCGACGAACGTGGTCTTCATGGGGATGGGCGAGCCTCTCCTCAACTGGGGAGCGGTGGATACGGCGCTCACGATCCTGAATCGGCCGGCGGGGCTCGGCATCGGCGCCCGGCACATCACCGTCTCCACCGTCGGCATCCTCCCGGGGATGGCGGCCCTTGCCGCCCGGCCCGAGCAATTCCGCCTGGCAATCTCACTTCACGCCCCCACCTCGGAGCGGCGCCGCGCCCTCATGCCGATCGAGAAGAAGTACGATCTCGCGGCCGTCGTCGCCGCGGCGGCTTCGTTTCGGAAGCGGGTGACGCTCGAATACGTCCTGATCGCAGGTGCCAATGACAGCCCCTCAGACGCGGTGGCACTCGCCACGATCGCCCGGCGCTTAGGTGCGATGGTCAACCTCCTCCCGCTTCACCCGGGAGGTGACCCCGGCCTATCCCCCACCGCGCCCCGGGATATCCGCTCCTTTGCCGCGGCGCTCCGGGCGCGCGGGATCGAGGCCGTGGTCCGCCGGAGTCGCGGCCTCGACATCGACGCGGCTTGCGGTCAACTCAAGGTCAAGGTCGAAGGTCGCCGCCCGCGCGGGCCCGTCAGGGAATGAGGTCGGGCGGGGTCCGCCCCGCAAAGAAGGCGATCAGATTCTCCAGCGCCTTGAATCCCATCGCATCCCGGCTCTCCCTTGTCGCGCTCCCGAGGTGCGGGAGGAGCATCACGTTCGGGAGCCGCCGGAGTGCCTCCGGCACCGCCGGCTCGCGCTGATAGACGTCGAGGCCGGCCCCGGCCAGGGCCCCGGACTCGAGCGCCGCAGCGAGCGACGCCTCGTCGACGACGTCCCCGCGCGAGGTGTTGATCAGGAAGGCGGTCGGGCGCATCATCGCCAGCCGTCGCCGGTCGATCAGATGGCGTGTCGCTGGTGTGGCGGGCACGTGGAGGGAGACGAAGTCCGAACCACCCAACACCTCCTGCAACGAGCCACTCTCCGCTTCCACCGCGGCGACCGCGTCGGCGGGCGGCTCGTGCGGTGTGTGAATCACGATGCGCATGCCGAAGCCGTGGTGGGCCCGCTGCGCCACGGCCCGCCCGATCCGGCCGAAGCCGATGATCCCCAGAGTCTTGCCGGAGACGCGCGTACCCAGGAGGTGGGTCGGGCGCCACCCGTTCCACCGGCTCTCACGCACCTCGCGCTCGCCCTCCCCCATCCGGCGCGCCACCGCCAAGAGGAGCGCGACGGCGAGATCGGCCGTATCGTCCGTGAGCACACCGGGCGTGTTGGTGACTACCACGCCGCGGGCGCGGGCGGCGGGGACGTCGATATGGTTGTACCCCACGCCGAAGTTGGCCACGATCCGGCAGCGGACCGATTCCCCAGCGAAGACCTCCGCCGGAAGGGGATCCGTCACGGTGGCGAGGAGACCGTCGGCCCTGGTCGCAAGATCCCGGAGCTCGGCCACGCCCAACTGCCGGTCCTCCCGATTCTCTATCAGGTCAAACTCCGCCGCGAGAGCGCGCTCGACCTCGGGTGGGAGCCGCCGCGTCAGCGCCACCACCGGCCGGGAGGCCGGCATTCCTAGTCCGCCGCCGGATCGATCGAACGGTAGTACTCCATGGCGGCCGCGACGCCGCTTCCGGGCGAGATACGAACCCCGACGTCCCGCAGCGCCATCTCGGCCCCGGCGACCGCACCGAGGACCATCAACTCGTTGATGTCACCCATCGTGCCGATGCGGAAGACCTTCCCCGCGACCTTCCCCAGCCCGCCCCCGAGCGACAGATCGTAGCGCCGGAACGCGATGTCGATCGCCGCAGCGGCATCGATCCCGTCGGGGACCCGCACGGCAGTGACCGTATTGGAGGCGATCCCTTTGGAGCGGGCGCACAGTTCGAGCCCCCACGCCTTGACTGCACGGCGGACGCCCTCTGCCAATCGGGCGTGGCGCGCTTGAATCGCCTCGTGTCCCTCCGCGAGCAGCATCTGCAGCACCTCCCGGAGCCCGTACAGAAGCGACAGCGGCGGCGTATAGGGGAAGTACCCCCCCTCGTTGGAGGCCGCCATGTCGTCGAAACGGAAATAGGCGCGGCGGATCTCCGCCTGCGCCTGCGCCGCTACAGCGCGCGTGCTGGCCCAGACGATCCCTAATCCGGGCGGAAGCATGAGGCCCTTCTGAGAACCGGTGATCGCCAGATCCACGCCCCAGTCGTCCATCCGAAACTCCAGCGCGCCGATGGAGCTGACGCCGTCGACGCAGAGCAGGGCCGGGTGATCGTACTTGTCGAGCGCGGCCCGCATGGCCCCGATGTCGCTCGTCACCCCGGTCGAGGTCTCGTTATGGACCAGGAGCACGGCCTTGATGGCCCGCGCTTTGTCGTGGTGAAGGGCCTCTTCCACCTTGTCTGCCGAGGCCGCCTCCCCCCACTCCTGCTCGATCACCCGGACCTCGAGGCCTAGCCGCTCCGCCAAGGTGATCCATAGCTGGCTGAACATCCCGAACCGAGGGGCCAGCACGGCGTCGCCCGGCGAGAGCGTGTTGCTCAAGGCCGCCTCCCAGGCACCGGTGCCCGTGGCGGAAAAGACGAAAGGCTGGCCTTCTGTGGTCCGGGCCAGTTCCTTTAGGCCGGAGAGAATCTCGCGGGTGAAGGCTGGAAACGCAGATGAGCGATGGTCGACCATCGCACGGTCCATCGCGCGGAGCACCCGCTCCGGGACGTTGCTGGGTCCCGGGACAAACAGAAAGTGGCGGCCGTACGCCATGCGACTCCCTTGGAAGAGGATGAACCAACCCATGTCCCGCGCGCGGCCGATGACCGAGGGGAGCCCAGCGCCGCGCCGGCAGCTGCTCGACGTCTACGCCTCCCTCCTGGCCGCTACCGACGCCGGCGAGGCGCTGACCGCCGCCCTCGAGGCGAATCCGCCCTCGCTCGATCGCTCCGTCCACATCCTGGCGATCGGGAAGGCCGCATCGTCGATGGCGCGTAGCGCCGTCCGATGGCTCGCAGCCCGGGAGCACGCGCCCGTCGGCGGCCTGGTCGTCGGTCTCCGAGCCGATGCTCCCCCTCACGCCGCGCTGGCCAGCGCCGCAGGAGGACACCCCGTCCCCGATGAAGCCTCGCGCGCCGCCGCCGCCCTGCTGCGACGGGCGGTCAGCTCCGTGAACGCGGAGGAGTCCGTCTGGCTCCTCCTTTCGGGCGGCGCATCCAGCCTCATCGCGGCGCCGATTCCCGGCGTTGCGCTCAACGATCTTGCAGTCCTGTACGACCTGCTCCTGGCCAGCGGGTTGGACATCGCCGGGATCAACGCCATCCGCAAGCGGTTCACGGTCTGGGGAGGCGGGCGCCTCGCGGCGGCACTGGCACCATCGCGGGTCGAGCAGTTCCTCGTCTCGGATGTTCCGGGTGACGATCCGTCCGTGATCGGTTCCGGTCCGGCCGCGCCGGATCCTACCAGTATAACCGAGGTGCTCGCCCTCCTTGCGCGTGCCGCGCTCTTCGAGCGACTCCCGCCGACGGTCGCGGAAGCGCTGTCCACGCGGACACATCGTGCGGCCGTCGCGACCGTCCCGCCAGGCGACCCGGCCTTCCGGTCGGTGACCACACGGATCGTCGCCTCCAACCGCACAGCGCTCCGCGCCGGGGCCCAAGCCGTCGAGGCGTTAGGGTATCACGCCCGCATCGTTGATGAGCCGTTGGCGGGTGACGCGGCCGCGGCCGGCGTCATGGTGGCGCACACCGCCGCAGCCGGAGGCGATGTGGACGTCCCCGCCGCGCTGCTGTGGGGCGGCGAGCCGACGGTAGTTCTCCCCCCGGGCGCTCCCCCCGGCGGCCGGTGCCAGGAGCTGGCGCTGGCGGCGTCCAAGGAATTGGCACGCCACCGGGGCGGGCCAAGGGTCACGGTGCTCGCCGCCGGCACGGATGGCCGCGACGGACCCACCGATGCCGCGGGCGCCATCATCGGACCGGCCACATGGACCGCCATCGTCCGGGCAGGGCGCAACCCCGAAGCGGACCTGCGCAACCACCGCGCCCATGACGCCCTCGCCGCGGTGGACGCGCTGATCCCCCGCCGGATGACCGGCACGAACGTGATGGATGTCGTGGTGGCGCTCCGGGAGCCGGTCGGGTCCGCCGGACTGGTGTGACGCGCCAAACGGGCACTAGGGGTAGAGCCCCTCGGGGAGCCGGTAGTCACGACCGAGGATGACGGTGGCGTCCACGTAGGCGGTCGAATCCTCCATCGGACGCACGTCGCCGGTGCCGAGGGCACGCCGCAGCCGGTCGCCGAGGCCTGGCTGGCTCGGCCGAACCAGGATCAGGGTCGAATCCCGAGGCTCGGGGGCGTTCCCGAAGGACACCACGTCGAAGCCGGCGGCCCGGAGCACCCGCGTCCCGTTGCGTGCGAGTGCGCGCTGGTCCGTCCCGTTGAGGATCTCGATCCGGTTTCCCTCCGCCGAGGTGGGGATCGGGTAGGCATAGCCCTCCACCGTATCGGAACGGGGCCAGAGGGCGACGGCGGTAACGAGGAGGGCCGCGCCGAGCGCAATCGCGATCAGCGCCCGGCGGGACGGGAGGCGAGGGCGTTCCAAAAGCGGTAGGTCGGCTCGGGGATGGGCCAGCGAGAGCGGATCATGTAGCAGACCCGTGCCTCCGCCACTTCCCGGAGCACGGCCCCCATCTCGCGCGGAAGCCGCTTGGCCTGGTCGGCCCGGTGCTCCCGGTCGAAGGTGCGACCCGGCTCCAGGAAATCGGCGCAGTACAAAATCCGTCCCACCATGTCCCACTCGGCCAACCCGACGGAATGGTATCGGACGGCGTCGAGGACTCCACGATCCGTCTCACCTTCCGCCTTGGCCCGGCCCGCGCTCGCGGGCCCGTGCCACAACTCGACGGCGCCCACCGAGCTGGGGGCCCACTCCTTGAGCTGGGTCTCCGATGCGTCCCGCATCGCGTCGTGCAACCACACGGCGCGGAGCCAGCGGTTCCGCTCGGAGTCAGGCACGCCCAACTCCTCCGCCCACTCGGCCACCAGTTCCGCCACCCGTTCCACGTGCGCGATCCGCTCCGGCGTCATCACCGCCCAGGTCGGAATCGTGGGCCGTAGGAGGGGCGGCGTCGGACGGGAGGAGGGCACGCGCTGGATCAGCTCTCGGCGCGGAGTGCCGGGCGGATGCGCCGGTTCTCCTCGTCCACCAAGACGACGGCCGGGTGATGGCCGGCGACCTCCGCCTCGTCATACTGGGCGTAGGACATGACGATGACTGTGTCGCCAGGCATCCCGAGGCGCGCTGCCGCGCCGTTGAGCTGCAGCACGCCCGAGCCGCGCGGCCCGGAGATGACATAGGTCGTGAAGCGGGCGCCGTTGTTGACGTTGACGACGTGGACCTCTTCGTGAACAAGCATGTCGGCCGCGTCCAGGAGGTCGGCATCGACCGTCAGCGATCCTTCGTAGTGGAGGTCCGCGGCCGTGACCGTGGCGCGGTGAATCTTGGACTTCAACAGGTGTCGCTGCATCAGCGGACTCCCTGATTCAGGATGATGTTATCGATCAACCGCGTCGACCCCACCCGTCCCGCCACCGCCACCACCGAGCCGGCATCGACCGGGTCTTGCGGCACAAAGCGTTCCGGATCCAACAGGGCAATATACTCGATTTGGAGGCCTCGAAAGCCCCGGAGGCAGTCCTGCATCCGGCCCTCGATGCGGCGCGCCGACCGCTCCCCGGCGACCCAGGCCCCATGCGCCTCCCCCAATGCCGCGCTCAGCCCCAGCGCCGCGCCGCGGTCCTCCGCGGACAGGTAGACGTTCCGGCTGCTCAAGGCCAGTCCGT
>Ga0055481_10000433_pt1 | contig 13727 bp, 13 predicted proteins | sample Muzzi_PWC_D2_FD_57936 | JGI IMG/M metagenome (GOLD analysis project Ga0055481, IMG submission 57936) | Wetland microbial communities from San Francisco Bay, California, USA, that impact long-term carbon sequestration - Muzzi_PWC_D2 | ecosystem: Environmental > Aquatic > Marine > Wetlands ... | reverse complement strand
AATGCAGGCGTCCCCTGGGCTTGAGGGCGGAGAGATACGCATTCCAGTCAAGTTTTACGTTCACGGTAGAGAGGATGAGATCGAAATGTCCCGCACAGGCCTCAAGTGCCGACGGGTCTCGGGAGCTGAGCGTATGGTGCGCCCCCAGTTTGAGCGCCTCTTCCTGTTTCGCCCGGCTCGACGTGAATGCCGTAACCTCGCAACCCCATGCGTTGAGAAACTGAAGCGCCATGTGGCCGAGCCCGCCAATACCGATCACACCAACACTGGCGGTCGGCAGGATGTCAAACTGGACCAGTGGATTGAACACCGTGATCCCGCCGCAGAACAAGGGTCCGGCAGTCGCCGGATCGACCGATTGCGGTAGCGGAATCACGCTGTTTGCGCTGGCGCGCACCTTGTCGGCAAATCCTCCGTGTCGCCCGACAATGGTCGCTTCGGAACTGGCACAGAGATTATGATCACCCGACAGACAGGAGTCGCAGGACATGCAATATCCGGAATGCCATCCCAGGCCCACGCGCTGACCGACGTCAAGCCCTGTCACAGCACCGCCGACTGCAGCGATGCTGCCGATGACCTCGTGCCCGGGAATGAAGGGATACGCTGTTAACCCCCACTCGTTATCCAGCATGCTGAGATCACTGTGACAGATGCCGCAGTGTTCAACATCGATTTCGACCTGGTTGGTACCGAGCGGACCGGGGTCATACTCGAAGGGTCTCAGCTCACCGCCAGGCTCGAATGCCGCAAAAGCATTTATCATTATGCCTCTCCTGTGACCGAACTCTGTTCCGGATGCCGGCAAACAAGAATGATCTGCCGAACCAGCCATGCGCCGCATTCATCCGGCATCAAGCAGTCTAGCCCGTGCAGGCCGGGTTGAACACCTGGACACCGGGTCAAACGCAGGCAATGCTCAGGGCGGGGCCCGGTGTCACCATAACACCCTGAAAAACATACCGGTAAATTGCCCTGCCAGCGTAAACCTCCCCATCCCGGCGACCGGCAGCAACCCGGGTTTTCGGGCAGCAGCAACTGACCAGGAGGCCCTGATGAAGAGACAGCAGCTAGCAGGACGCAGGTCGCACAAGGACTCACAGGACCGGTGCCTCGCCCGAAAACAACAGGGTTCCTGCCAAACGGTTTGCCCCGGGGGTGCAGGGCCTGCATCAACAGCACGCATCATGAAAAGCGGAATATCGAGACCGTTTCCAGCCAGGACCCGGTGTACGGGTGACGCGTGAGTCGCCGGATTCCCTGCGGCTCACCGCGACAGCAGCACCGTTTCCAGGTAAAGAATCCGGGGCGCGGGTTGCGAAGCCACATAAAGTCCAAGCCCCCGAATGCGGCCCATATCCATGCTCCGGCTCGCAGGGCTTTCCTTGACCTCGTGCAGATCGATTTCAATATGATTCCATCCCGGTACCAGAAGGACGTGACGATTGAAACGGTCTTCATATTCCTCGTGCCCATCCGCATGCTGAAGATCATGGACCCTGAACCTGATCTGCAGAGGGCGTACATCGGGGTTATAGAGGCTGATTTTCAAGGTATGAAACGGCGTCCAGTTACCATCGAAGTATTTCAGCGATATACCGGAAAACCTGCTGGTTGCGAAGGATATCTTCAGAAGTCGCCCCCGGGATATCGAAGGTACGGTTTCGACTGACGCAATCGCATTGCCTTGCCAGCGATCGATCTCGAAGGGTGTTTCAAAGTCAGATAGAACCGGGAACTGCTGCCTGCCAACAGCTTCATCAATCAGGCTCTTGGTCAAGGGCCACAGCTGAAGCGAGACCAGCAGCAGCACAACAAGCTGCAGGAGATGCCGCCAGCCGGCAGGTCGCATTGACGACCCCGGCGGACCAAAGACCAGCACCAGAACACTGCCTGCCAGGTCATGGAGCACATCCCACGCACTTGGCGTGCGCGACGTTCCATACTGCAGCAGCTCAATCGACACACCCACCAGCAGGGTGGCAACAAGAATTATGGTCCACTGCCATAGCAGAGACCTTGTTGCGACAATTCGCCAGCGTAATAACAGAACAGCGAACAGGGAAAAATAGGCGATATGACCCATATCCCATAAATACTTGAATGAGCGGGAAGAGTAATAATCCGGTCCACCCACGAACAGGAATACAGTGCCTGTTGCAAGCAAAGCGCCGTAGATAAACAGGCGGATCTTTCTGTCGAGGCAACCGTTCACCCGCTGCGACCCACCCGGGGAACATGTCTTTAACCGCATCCCGGTCACTCCCCCTGCCCTGCCTCCTGGAAACGCAGGTCCCGCGAGCCCCGGGGATTGTAGACATAGCGCAGCGTCAGGTCGCGGAGGATGTCAGGCGCGGATTCCATGGAAAAGGCATTTGGATAAAACTCGATCTTGGCGTAACGATCATCCCGTGTGTGCACGAACAGCACGCCCCCACCGGACCCGAAGTCCAGCTCTACGCTGTTCTGGTAGCCTGCGGGCGGTGCAGTATCGCTATAGGACAGGAACTGATCGTCCACGCCAAGCGCCTCCCTGGACACGTAGTGGACACCACCCGGCTCCGGTGCCCGCAGCCGCATCCTGCCGCGCGCGACCGGCTCGAGCTGATCGGGAATGATGTCTGCCATGGCGGCATCCGCGATGCCGCTGCCGGAAAAATTCCAGCCGTAATAGCTGCCGTCGACTCGCTGGCCAAGCCGCAGAAATCCCTGTGGCAACGGCTCATAGTCCTGCAGCACCCGCCTGAGACGCACCCTGATGCGGGCATCCGGCGCATACCAGGACTGGTAATGCTGGTAGCCATCCAGGTCCACGGCCAGTCGGGCGCTGTCACCGACGCGGTAACGAATCGTGAAGTGACCGGTGGAATCGGTCAGTGCCTGCTTAACATGGGTCTTGTCCCAGACGAGGCTTCCGCGACTCATGCCCCAGCCGGTCTGCGCGGTGCTCACCACGGCACCCTGCAGCGGCTCGCCGCTATCGTAGTCCGTTACCTGGCCGCTGATCTGTTTCTCGAAACGACAGCCGCCAGCGGCCAGCAGGCTGAACAGCAGGAGCAGCAACCCGGGGGTCCGGACTGCACCGGGCCTAGCTGTTCTTTTCATCAGCGCCGTTACCCGGGCACGCTCAGAAACAACCAGACCAGCGAGATGCCGTTGGCCAGCAGGATCGCTATCGACAGCAGGCGCGGCGATTCCCTGCGCAGCAGGGACAGAATACCCAGCAGCCCCCCCGCCAGCAGCACCACACCGATCCCAGCCAGGCCGGCCGCAAGGCCGCCATAGCCGAGCAGGTCCTCGGCCGGTGCGAACCGCGCGGCAGCGAAGCGACCCGCAGGAATTGCCAGCAGCAGGCAGGCCGCGGCAAACAGCGCCAGCCATGGCCGTTTGTTTTGCTGCGCCGGCAACTCCGGATTCACGCGAGTTCATCCCCCGTCCGTACGGCCTGACTACCAGACCGGTTACGGCCAAGGTAGCATCATCCGGCGCTCCTTGGCAGTGCCTGTTGCGGCGTGTACTGTAGTGCAGCAGCAGGCGCCATGACAGGCTGCCCGCTGCACGAACCCGGCATGCGATAACGGAGGAATCCCATGACACTTCATGCCCGCGCCCTGCTGGCACTCTGCCTTGCCTGGGCCGGCCCGTTACCCGCTTTCGCGGCCGACCCGCAGCCAGCCGCAGTGGCGGAACTCATTGCCGCTGCCCGGCAGCAGGTATCCCGCATCGACATGGACACCTTCAGGAAGATCAGCGAATCGCCGGGTGAGGCAGTGATCATCGACGTGCGGGAACCCGACGAATTCGCCGCCGGGCACATCCCCGGCGCCATCAATATTCCACGGGGGCTGGTCGAATTCGGCATCTGGCCCTTTGTAGGCTACCCCGGGCACCCGGACCTGGCAGCCGAGTTGTATCTCTACTGCGGCTGGGGCGCCCGTTCCATCCTCGCCGCCAGATCGCTGCAACAACTTGGCCTGTCCCGCGTGGTCGCCGTGGACATGCGGCTGGCGGACTGGCAATCGGCCGGCTACCCGCTGACGGAACCGGATTTCTAGGCATGCCTCCCCTGCCCGCGCGCCCCCCCCGCCCGATACCCGGCCGCAGCACGGGACGCTTGCAGCATGTTCTCGGGAATCCCCTGGCGTTCCTGCTCAGTGTCATCGCCGGATTCCGCGCCAACCAGGGCTTCCTGCTTGCCGGTGCAGTGGCCTACTACACCCTGCTATCCCTGGTGCCGGTGCTGGCGCTGATTCTCATCGTGCTGTCGCAGCTGACTGACCTGCAGCTGCTGCTGGAAACCACACGCGAATACCTCGGCCTGGTCGCCCCCGTGCAGGCACCGGACCTCACCGAGCAGATAGCCGCCTTCCTGGACAACTGGAAGCTGGTCGGCAGCCTCGGCCTGGTGATGCTGGTGATTTTCAGCTCATTCGCCTTTACCACCCTGGAAAACGCCATGTCGGTGATCTTCCTGCACCGCGTTGCCATACACCGCCGCCACTTCCTGATATCCGCGATCATCCCCTACTGCTACATCCTGTTCCTGGCGCTTGGCCTGTTCCTGGTGAGCACGGTGAGCGGCGCACTGCACACCCTGGACGAGCAGGCGTATACGTTCATGGGACATTCCCTGTCGCTGCACGATTACGATGCCGGGGTGTTGTATGCGTTCGGGGTTCTCGGCGAAATCCTGCTGCTGTCCTCGCTCTATCTGGTCATGCCGATCGGCCGCCTGGCAATCCACCATGCCCTGATCGGCGGCATCACCGCCACCATCCTCTGGGAGCTGACGCGGCACTTCATGGTCTGGTATTTTTCCACCCTGTCCATAGTCAACGTGGTCTATGGCACCTTCGCTACCGCCATCATCATCCTGCTGAGCCTGGAGGCAGCCGCCGTTATCCTGCTGCTGGGGGCGCAGGTGATATCGGAGTATGAGCGAATCGATACCACACGGGACGACAGGGACGGACTGCAAACCTGATGGCTGCCAGGCAGTCAAGATCAGGATATTGTCAATGCACCCCGGGATCACTTACCCTGAATAGGTTTACAGGGAACTGCAGGACTCAAATACGGACTCAAGGAATCAATATGCTGAAGTATGAACGTCACCTGCTTGTCATGACCGTCATCGCCCTGGTCATCATCGCGGTTGCGATCGTGGCGATCATCCTGGAAGTGCCGCTGCCGTTTATCGGCAAGAGCTGAGCCGGCATCACCGGCGCCGCTACGGCGGCCAAGCCCGACCGGCGCTTTCAAGGACGGAGCTGCGCTACGGCTGCGTGCTGAAGTGGTAGTAGTGCCGGTCCATGAAATCCACCACATCGTCGATTTCCTCGCTGGACCAGCCCAGCGACGCATGAAAGCTCCAGGTGGCGACCCACTTGCGCAGATCCGCCATAGATGTCGCACGGTGCGTCTCGCGGGTGTGCACCGTGGTCTCGTGACAGGACATGCAGTGGTTTTCGTATAGTGCCTGGCCGCGGTCAAAGGTTTCCCCAGGGGCGCCGCCGGACACGGCCAGCGCCGCACACACGGCCAGGGAAGCTGCCCACGTTTTTGCAGTGTTCGTCATTATCACCCTCATATTCCCGGACCCGAACCAGCCGTTCACCGCCACAACCGCCCATGACCGGCCGACTTGAATCTGCCATAGTCACGGGTAATTCTGTGGTCACCTGCGTTAGCAGACAAGCTGCCGCGCGATCGGCACAAGAACAGAACTGCGACCAAATCAGGAATAGCCAGGTGTCGGCCTATCCTGTCAGAATTGTCCACCATGACTGACAGCTATGTTGCCCTGATCCCGATCCCTGTCAGGCGCAACCCCATCACGTCACTGGATTTTGACAAATTTTATTAACGACTTGCGTGTTCACGCGACACAGGCATGGTTGGTACAATCCCTGCTCCTGCGCCACACCATCAGCCGGCCGGGTCCGCTCCAAGCATCCGGACCGCCACGGCAACCATATTTAACGCTCGCCTGCGTCCTTGCCGGCCGGTTGCCCGGGAGATGCATCCTCACCCAGCGCTTTCCTGATCGCGGCACGGAAGACATTCAGCGGCTGCGCACCGATGACCACCTGCCCGGTAATCTTGTCGCTGGCCGTCTTGCCGACGATGAAACTGGGGGTACCGGTCAGGCGTACCTTGCTGGCATCTTTTGCGTCCTGGTCGATGTCGGCAAAGTGCCTGTCGCTGGCCAGGCAGGCATTGAATGCCTCGACATCAATCCCCACGCTGGCGGCATGTTCAGGCAGGTGCTCCGCTGCCAGTTTTTGCGGATTCTTGAACAGTTCCTCGCGCATTTCCCAGAATTTACCCTGCTCACCGGCACAAAGCGCGGCCTGGGCTGCCTTTCTGGCATCCTTGTGAAAGGGCAGCGGCAGATTGAGTGCCACCCAGCGCACCTTGCCGGTGTCGATATAGTCCCGCTTCAGGGATGGAAAGGTCGTGCTGGTGAAACGCAGGCAGTAGGGACACTGGTAATCCGCGAATTCGACGACGGTGACCGGGGCCGATTCACTGCCCATCACGGGTTTGTTGCTGATTGACACCGTTGCCACGGTTGGTCTCGCGGGGCGCTGCTGGCCGGCGGCGAGTCCCTGTTTCTCGATCTTCTCGAGTATCTGGCGAATCGCCTTCAGTTCCTCCAGGATGGCATCAACGGTTTTACTGCCGCCAGCCTGTGCATCGGCTGCCTCCCCGGGATTTACGGCAATTGCGGCAAGCGGGACCAGGGCAAGGAGCATGGCGGCCAGCAGGCTGCGCCAGTGTGAAATTGAAATTACCTGTACATGTCGGTGCATCGTCGTGTTACCTGTGGCGAGTTCACGCGAGGATCATGCCCCCTTCTGACACCGGCAAGGGCTCGGCGCAGTTTACCGGCGAGTTACCGGCAGAGTCTGCCAGAATTGGACACGGGCTTGTTATCCACGTTCATTCCGTCGGCCAGTATAACCCGCGCGTACCCGTGACAGGCAAAACCCGTGATTCTCAGGGCTGGTCACCCGCTATTCCCGGATCTGCCGGTCGGCGAACGGATCAAACGGGTGTGGCTATTCAGGTGAATCCAATGCAGTGACTGCTGCCAGGTCACAAGCGCCTGACTGTTTCGCGGTTCATGATGCCCGGCAAAAAAATACCATGACAAGTCATTGAATTGCGCCACCTAACCGGGAGCACTCGGCGAAATTGGCGGAATGTCGCCTTATCCACTGCAGAAAAAAGACTTCACCCGTAGTAAACTGCCCCATCCTGCAGGCGGGCATAACGCAACTAAACTTTCTGGTATCCGGATGCTCAAGAAAATCGTCGTCATCAACAGCAAGGGGGGCTGCGGCAAGACCACCCTGTCAACCAATCTGGCTGGCTATTACGCCGCGAACGGCTACCCGTCCGCCCTGTTTGACTATGACCCGCAGGATTCAGCCGCCCGCTGGCTCAAGCAGCGGTCGCCGGAATTACCCCTGATCCACGGCGTTGCCGCAGCGCACGCCCCCCCCGAAGGAATAACACGCTCGTTCCAGATGCGCCTGCCGGCCGAAACCATGCGCCTGGTGCTGGACACGCCGGCTTCACTGAAACGCATGGAACTGATCGAGATCCTGCGCAATGCGGCGGCGATTATTGTGCCCATCCTGCCATCGACGATCGACTCCCATGTCACGGCAGCCTTTATCCAGGGCCTGCGGGCGGAGATTCGCCTGCATGCCCCTGCGGCACCCGTGGCCATCGTGGCAAACCGGGTGCGCCGCAATACCCGCTCCTTTCACTCCCTGCTGCATTTCCTGGCAGCACGCGACATGTCGCCGGTAACCTGCCTGCGGGATTCCCAGAACTACGTCCATGCCTCTGCCGAAGGCGTCGGTATTCATGAGCTGAAATCCAATCTTACCCGGATCGACCGCGAACACTGGCAGCCGCTGCTCGACTGGCTGGAAAAACCGCATATTCACGCCGAAGTGACAGCGGAAAAACAGCGCGTTACCGCCTGACACCCCTGCCCGCGGCATCACTCGACTGACTGCAATCCGCTGGTCTCATCCCGGGGTTCGTTGCAGAACCGGCCGCATATCAGTTCGGCGCGCAGCCCCGGCAAGGCGCTGATAACTGACATCAGCAGTGCTGCCAGATAGGGCACGGACTGGACCAGCAGCACGATGATCCACAACAGCGTATCCAGCGTGTTCGAACCCTGCTGGTAAAGGACCGCTCCGGCGGCAGTCCAGAGCGCGATCATCATGAGGGTTTCCTCGCGCGCACTCCCCAGTGCCCGGAGCAGCGCCGTTGCCTGTTCCATTTTCGGGGTGCGCAGAAACGGCCGGTGGCGCGTGAACAGGCCGAGCCACATCGCCCTGGCGATGGTGTGCGACAGCGCCAGTCCGGCGACCGCAGCCGCCAGTGTCTGGCGCGCCGTGCCGACGATCCGCGCACCATGGTAGAGATAGGCCACCTTCGCAACCTTGAAGCAGAACAGCGCCAGCGGCAGTATCGAGAAGATTATCAGGGGTGGATCGACTTGCAGGGGCTCGGCCACCATGGCCAGTGACCAGCCGAGGGCGGCAGTATTGAACAGCAGGTTCATGCCATCCGCAATCCACGGCAGCCATCCCGCGACAAAGTGGTAGCGCTGCCCCGCACTCAGGCGACTGCGCACCAGCCCCAGCAGGTCAGCAACGTGGTGCCGCATGATCTGCATGGCACCGTAGGCCCAGCGGAAACGCTGGTTCTTGTAGTCAGCGAAGACGTCCGGCATCACGCCCCGACCATAGCTGCGCGGGATATAGACGGCCTCATGGCCCGCACGGAAAATCATCAGCCCGAGTTCCGCATCCTCGGTGATACACCATTCACTCCAGCCACCGACTTCCTCCAGCACCGTGCGCCGCACCAGCGTCATCGTGCCATGCTGGATGATGGCATTGCGTTCGTTGCGGGTAACCATGCCAATGTAGAAGAATCCCCGGTATTCGGCATAGGACATTGCCTTGAACGCATTGGTGCCGCCATCCCGGTAATCCTGGGGCGCCTGGACGATGGCGACGGCGGGGCGTGTGAACTGCGGCGCAAGATCGCGCAGCCAGTCAGGTTCCACGATGTAGTCGCTGTCGATAACCCCGATCACTTCCGCCTCGGGGGCAGTCTTCTGCAGGGCGAAGTTGAGCGCGCCTGACTTGTAACCCGCCAGCGGGTCCACATGGAAGAACCGGAAGCGCTCGCCGAGCTTGCTGCAATGCGCCTCGACCGGCTGCCAGATCGCGGGGTCGCTGGTATTGTTGTCGATTACGACAACCTCGTAGCGGGGATAGTCCAGCCGGGCGAGCGCATCCAGTGTCTCGATCAGCATGGCCGGCGGCTCATTGTGCGCCGGCACGTGAATGGAAACCAGCGGCAGATCGGAATCGGCAACCGGCAGTGCAGTAAAGCCGCGCCGGCGTTCCTTGAACCACAGCGCCTCCGCCCACTCGTGGGCCTCGATCAGCAACACGACAATGACACCGATCATGCCGACCAGCATCAGCACGCCGACGATAACGGCATTCAGGGTCAGGTACTGGTGCACATAGTCATAGACGATCCATACCACCGCAGTAGCGAGTGCATAGGCAATCACCGCCAGGAAACTGCGCCCGTGGTGTGTCAGGGTCCTGGCATCAATAAGCAGCAGTGCGAACGTGATCAGCGCGATTCCCACGGAAATTGCCGCCAGCTTGCGCCACTCGGGTATCCCGACGATGGGCTCGGAGAAGGCGAACTTGGGCTGACGCATGACGTCGAACACCCCCCAGTATGCGCCCACCGCACCTTCAACCTGTTCTTTCCATGGCTGATCAAACGCTTCCATTACGTAGTAGATGTAACGTTCCGCCTCGGCGCGCGCCAGGAAGCGCCGCAGGAAAATGGCTTCGTTCGCCTCTGACGCCACCGCGCCCCCGCGCGTACGCCCGTGGCTGGGCCAGCCGACTTCGGTTATCACGATCGGCTTGCCAGGATAGCGCTGCTTGAGTTCATCCAGCCGGTTGATCACGAAATCGACTGCGTGGCTGATGGGGATACCTTCCCAGTAGGGCAGCAGGTGAACGGCAATATAGTCAACATGCTGCACCAGTTCCGGGTGCTTCAGCCAGACGTGCCAGGGTTCAGCCGTACTCACCGGCATGCTGACCCTGGCGCGGACATAGTCGATATACTCGATGACTTTCCCGACCGGCAGGTCGCGGCGCAATATGGACTCGTTGCCCACAATCACCCGCACTACGTTGCGACGGTTGTGGTTGGCAACCTCGATCAGACGCGAGATCTCGCCTTCATTTTTCTCCAGACGTTTGTCTATCCACGCACCCAGCGCCACGTTGAGCCCGTATTTCCTGGCCAGTGCGGGCACCTGGGGTTGCGCGCCTTCCATCGAGTAAACTCGCACGGAATGGGTTTTGCCGGCCAGCAAGGCCAGGTCTTCATCAATTTCTGCAGCAGTGGGAAAATTCTCCGCCAGCGGGTCATTATGGGCCCGCATGGGAGAGAACGAGAAACCCTGGATGATATCCGGCCATGGCGGCTCGGTCTCGGGCTGATTGACCAGCGCCCAGAAACTGATAGTAATGGCGGCGATGGTAACGGCGATTATGATGTTGATTCGGATCATGCGGAGCGGCTTGTCGGCGCAATCAGATGCCTTCCTCACAGCGAAACAGGTGTCTGCAGCACCGGATCATCGCGGCTTGCAGCCGTGAATGCAGTACGGGCATGACGAGCAATCCGGGATTGCAGCGGGTAATGCACGGGGACTCACGCAAGCTGACACCCGGACGTCGGCCGCGTCCGGCCGCCCGTATCCCCGTGGAGCCGGGCGGCCGGCAATACTGTACCGAACCGGCTGTCAGCGCGTCGGTTCGGCCGGGGTTGTAGACCGGAACACCGGCGCAGGTTTCAGACCGGCCGGCATCTGGGAGCAGTATATGTACGGTGAAGTGCCTTCCGTGCTCACGTAAGTGACCAGGCACTCCATGCGATTCGCGAGATCGGAAATCTTGCGCACGATGAGGTCGCCCTCCCGGAACTCGCTGTTCTGCATCATGCCGCCCTGGCCATCAGGCACGCTGTTGTAGCAGGTAAGCGCGGGAGAAGTGCCGAGTACGCTGACATAACCGACGAGACAGGTCTTGGTACTGTCCGCATCGATCACCCGGTAAACATCCAGATCGCCCTCGCTCAGGTGTCCATTGCGTACCATGTCATCCTTGCCGGCCTGGCGACTCTTGTAGCAATCGATGGATGGTGATGTCCCTTCGGTACTTACATAGGCTACCAGACACGACATGTCATTGACCGAATCCTTGATCTTGCGGACAACCAGCTTGCCTTCCTTGAAATGGCCGACCTGATTAACATTGGCTGCATATCCGGAGATGGCATCGTAACAACTGATGACGGGGCTGGTACCGGTTGTACGAACATAGAAGGCCTGGCAGATCTTGTGGCTTTCCAGGTCTGTGACGGTACGCACGATCAGGTCGCTCTCGCGTAATTTGCCGGTCTGCACCAGCAGCGTTGATTGATAGGCCTCTGCCAGGCACACAATCGGCAGGCTCATTAACAGAAAAGTGATGTACTTCTTCATGTTTTCCCCTCAAGGTCTTGTTATTGACATGTTGGCACAGCAAGCAACAGCTCCACTGTGTCACGCTACCCTGCCGCGTGGCCGGACAGTTGCGACAGATTTCAGCAACTTGTAACTGAACAGGGCAATTTGCCCTGAATTACCCGGGACCCCGTGACCACACTGCGTTTTATAAAGATTATCATGCAATACTGTTGTAAATCATACAATATGGTTGTATATATTACTGTAATACTGTCACTTTATATAGAAAGTCGACAAGGGTAATTACTGCCGGAAAACGGGAAAGCGCAATCAATTCAGCGCATTCGCCAGCCGTCATGGATCGAGCCAGGCTTGTCCGGTGTTGTGAAAACTGTTTCAGGACAATAAGCGGAGGTAGCCGTCCAATGAATCGCAAGAAAATGCTCATCGCACTCTCATCAACTGCCGCGGCAACTGTCCTGTTGACGGTGACCACTGCTGCTCACGCATGGAACATGGGCAACATGATGAATCCCAACAAATGGTTTGACGATGACGACGACGACTATTACCGACATGGCCGCTACTACGGTCGTGGTTATGGGTATGGTTATGGTGGTGGTCCCTGGGGTCCATACGGCGGCTATGGTCCCTATGGATACCCGGGCTACGGACAACCGAGCACCATCGTCGTCACCCCCGGGAACAATGACACCAAGGCCCCACCGCCACGGCTGCCTGAATAAAGCCTGACACCGGTCATTTTCAAATACCAAGGCCGTGCATCACGGGAGTCCCGTGATGCACGGCCTTTTTCACTGGATGCGGGCACAGCCGGCACGGCGGCGCCCCGCACCAGGCCGTTACCTGAATTCCGCTAGCGCTGCCGTCCCCTGATACAGGTATCCTAACCGGCGAACTTGCCGCTGCGGACCCGCTCGACTTCCATTATTTCCAGCTCCCGCGAGCCGGACACAATCACGTTCTCGTCAAGCGCAAAGTCCAGGGCTGAATTCAGTCTTTCATAGGGTATTGCGTTCAGGATAACCTTGATCGCATTCAGCCGCGCCTGGTGCTTGTCGTTGGAGCGCACCACGGTCCACGGTGAATCGATGGTGTGGGTGCGTTTCAGCATCTCGTATTTCACATTGGTGAAATCGTCCCACCTGTCCTGCGCCTGCACATCGACCTCGCTGAGTTTCCACTGCCGCAGCGGATCAGACTTGCGCCTTTCGAACCGCCGCGCCTGCTCATCCTTGGTGACACTGAAATACAGTTTGACCAGGATGGTGTCCTGGCGCACCAGATCGCGCTCGAAGCCGACCACGCCCCGCATGAAATCGTAATATTCCTTCTCGGTGCAGAAACTGAACACGCGTTCAACCATTGCGCGGTTGTACCAGCTGCGATCGAACAGCACGGTCTCGCCGGCCCTGGGGAACTGGGAAACATATTTCTGGTAGTACCACTGGGTCTTCTGTTCCTCGGTGGGTTTGCCGAGGGCGACGATACGGTAGTGCTTTTCATTCATGTAGCGCGTTACCCGGCGAATGGTTCCGCCCTTGCCGGCGGCATCCCGCCCTTCGAAGAGGATAATCATGCGGCGGCCCTGTTCCTCCAGATACCGCTGCACCTGCAGCAGCTCTGCCTGAAACGGCTTCAGTTCCTCTTCCCGGCGATAGCGCCGGACCGCCTTCTTGTTGGTATTCCTGAGGAGTTCAATTTCCTCTACCAGTCCCTGATGCTGCCGGGTGTAATCCTGCAAACTGATTGTCTTGCCATCCACGGTGATATTCTCGGGGTTTTGCGCCTTGCTCACTTTCTGTTCTCCTGATATTCCTGTTTCTTCGATCCTGTGCATGACCGGGGACCCTGCTCACCTGTAGTCACGAAACCAGAAATTCTACCGCATTCCTGAATATCATTTTTTGACCTCGCTCAAGGCAGGACGGGTATTCACCTGCTGGAAATCGCGCCGGTCCGGGAAATGCTGTGCATACAACCCGGCCACAGCCATGATGCAGGCCGGCAAACTTGGCGGCATCCGCTGCAGGGATTAGTATTACCTGTTGCGATGACCTGCCCAGACGGAGATTTCCATGAGTGACGCCCTGAATTACCTGATTGCCGCACGCCC